>Ga0137407_10000038_pt1 | contig 115838 bp, 95 predicted proteins | sample CZOMad2_2_16fung_FD_108410 | JGI IMG/M metagenome (GOLD analysis project Ga0137407, IMG submission 108410) | Vadose zone soil fungal communities from Angelo Coast Range Reserve, California, USA - CZOMad2_2_16fungal (Illumina Assembly) | ecosystem: Environmental > Terrestrial > Soil > Vadose... | reverse complement strand
TTCAAAAGCACCGTGCGCGTTTCGAACGCCGAGGGCGAATCTGCCACTGGCCAATGCTGGATGAATAATCCATTCAGTTATCCCGGCCAATGGTCGCGCACCTGGAGCGGCCTCACCTACAAAATGTCGCAGGCCTCCTGGAATCCGGACAACCTCGGCCAAAGCACCATCCAAATCCTGCGCGATCCCGGCTGGCTCTTGAAATGGATCGGCTCGCTCCTGATCGTTTCCGGAATCTTCATGCTCTTTTACGTCAAAAAATTCCGGCGCCCTTCAAAAAAAGAATCCCTCCCGCCCCGTCCGAGCGATGTCACCGAGAAAGAACTTGTGTCGGCCTAACGAGTGCGGCGTATGCGGATTCTGTTGTCAGCTTTTGCCTTTCTCCTTTGCGGCTGCGTCTTCGGCAAACACCGCACTGCTCACGACAACACCAACCCGGCCGGACCATGGGGATACTACAGTGGCACCGTCGACACCCGCTGGGACGCCGACGGCCGGACGATGACGCTGCTCAACGAACTGCGTTACACGGACCCGAAAGGCGTTGTCTGGATCGCCCCCGCCGGTTCGGTCATCGACGGCGCGTCGATCCCGCGCTCGCTCTGGTCGTTCATGGGTGGGCCGTTCGAGGGAAAATATCGAAACGCATCGGTTCTCCACGACGTCGCCTACGATCAGAAAAACAAACCACCCGCGGAAGTCGACCGGATGTTTTACAACGCGATGCGCTGCAGCGGCGTGGGCGTGGTGGAGGCCAAGACGATGTATTACTCGCTGCTCCGTTTCGGCTGGCACTGGAAATTCGCGGTCAAAAAAGCGAAGCCCGTCCTGCCCGATTCATCCTCGGATCTGCTCAAACACGAGCCGCGCACGACGACTCTTGACCCCTCCGAAGTCGACACGATCCAGCAATGGATCCGGCAAAACAATCCGACCCTCGACCAAATCGAATCGCGCGTGGATGCGAAAGGACGGTGATTTTGTTTCTGGGGAGCGCACGCGCCTCGCGTGCTGGCGGTGGCGCCCTCGCCATCGCGGACTTGTCTCTTCGGAAAGATCGTTTCGGCGAGGCGCCGAAACCAACACGCGAGGCGCGTGCGCTCCCCAGAACTGAGTCGCAGCGCTACAACTTCCCCGGTCCCCACAAAGCGCGGCCCGGTTTCGCACCGGTGTGCTCGCCATCTTTCAGCACTTGCGCGCCGTTCACGAACGCGTGCTTCATCCCAACGGCGTATTGATGCGGCTTCTCGAACGTCGCCCGGTCGCCGATCGTCGCCGGATCGAACACGACGACGTCAGCAAACATTCCCTCCTGGACGAAGCCGCGGTGATCGAGCCCGAGATTCGTCGCGGGCAATCCGCTTAATTTTCGGATCGCCTGCTCCAGCGTGAGAACTTTGTCGTCCCGCACATATTTCCCGAGCACTCGCGCGAAACATCCGTAGGCGCGAGGATGACAATTCGATTTCAGGAAATTCCCTTCCGGCGCCTGCGACGCTTCATCCGATCCGAATGAAACCCATGGTTTCACGATCTCTCTCTTCACGTTTTCCTCCGACATGAGGAAGTAGATCGTGTCTATCCGCGATTCGTCTTCCGCGATCAAATCCATCGCCGTCTCGATCGGATCTTTGCCGCGCATCTTTGCGATCTCGGCCAGGGATTTGCCGGTGAGCGGTTTTAGTTTCTCCGATTTGAATCCGGAGAGCAGGATTTTCTCCGGCGAACCGGCTGCGAGATAAAGATTCTCCCATTTGTCCGTCGGTGTCTGGACTTCGGCTTTGATTTTCGCGCGCGTTGCAGGATCGCGCAGCCGCTTGAACAACGCCGGATAACCGCCGTCCTCCGTCCACGGCGGCAGGCAGGCGTCGAGCCCGGTGCCGGCGGCGGTGTAGGTGTACATGTCGGCGGTGATCTTCAGGCCCGCTTTCCGCGCGTCCTCGACTTTCGCAAGCATCGCATCGGCTTTGTTCCAATTCGGCTGGCCGGCGGCTTTGATGTGATAAATCTCCGCCGGGATATTCGCTTCCTTGCTGATCCGGAGCAGCTCGTCGATCGCTTGCAGGAGCTGGTTCCCTTCGCTTCGCATGTGCGAGATGTATTTGCCTTTGTATTTCGCCGCGACTTTGCAGAGCTCGATCAGCTCTTCGGTCTTCGCGTAAAACGCCGGTGGATAAATCAGCGACGTCCCAATCCCAAGCGCGCCCGCTTCCATTTCCTGCTGAACGAGCTGGCGCATCTGTTCCAGTTGCTCCGCGGTCGGCTGTTTGTCTTCGAGGCCGATCACGAAATCGCGAATCGTGGTCGCGCCAACAAATGACGCGACATTGCACGAGATGCCGCGCTGCTCGAGGTAGCGCAGATATTCCGAGAGCGTGTTCCACTTGATCTCGTATTTGATGTCGCCCTGCTGGCTGACGATCCGTTCCTTCATCCGGTCGTTGAGCGGGCCCATCGAGTTGCCTTCACCCATGATCTCGGTCGTCACGCCTTCCCGGATTTCGCTCTGCGAACGGCCGTCCTCGATCAGCGATTCTGTCGACCATGACAGCATGTTGATGAAGCCGGGCGCGACCGCGAGGCCTTTGGCGTCGATCACCGTCTTCGCCTGGTCGGCGGAAAAATTCCCGAGCGCGGCGATGCGGTCGCCGCGAATCGCGACGTCGATCACGCGCGGCTTTTCGCCGGTGCCATCGTAAACCGTTCCGCCTTTGATAACGACGTCAAACTTTTCTGCCGGCGGTTCCGCGGCGCCGGCCAGCGGCGCGAGCGCGAGTGAAATCAGGAGCGTGAAGATAAAGCGATCATTCATAGCGGATCTCTTGTATCTGAAGGGTCTCTTCGCCCGAAGGAAATTTGAAACGAATCCCGGAAATGACCGGTGGGAGTGAAGACTTCAAGGAACGGCGGTTTACACACCGCCGAGACAAAGACGGCGGTCTGGAGAGCGCCGCTCCTTGGTTTTGAAGTTCACCGCTTGGGCGACGCGCTCGGCGACGGACTCGGCGAGGCGATCGGAAACGCGAAGGTCGACGTAGGAGACGGGCCCGGAGTCGCCGGACCTGCCGAAGGCGACGCGGAAGGTGTCGGACTTGGACTGGGCGAAGGCGTCGGACTGGGCAATGGCGGAATAATATTTTCCCAGTGATGCAACGGCACACCCGCGCCACCGATTTCCTTCACTAATGCTTCAGTCCGCGCCTGGAGTTTCTCGAGATCAGGCGGGCCGAATGGCGGGTCGGCCGTCCCGGGAAACACCAGATAGGTTACTTTTAAATCGCTGACTGGCCGGTTGTAGGCAGTCGCCGCGGCGTTAATTTCCTTCGCGATCCGCAACGACGCTTCACCCGCTTTATCGGAAGGCCCGATGTCGCCCACGACCGCCGGAAAAATCCGATCGCCAAAAATCACGAGCGCGTAATCGCCAATCTTTCCGCCATCGGTCCTCCCCAACCCGGAGGGCAACACGATGTACGGATCAGTCGCGCCGATCAAAAAGCTGTACTTCTTCAGCGTCTCGATTTCATCACGCACGGCGGCGATCGCGCCTTTCAGTTCCTTCTTCCGATCGGCCGCCGTGGTTTTCACCGCCAACTCGGCTTCGTAACGCTTTAGTCTTTCCTCCGCCGGTCCGATATATGGATTTGGAATCTGACTTTTCTTTGCCCAGCGAAAACTGGTGACCGGCTTGAAGTTTGCCGACGAACCTGAGCCCGCCGGGAGCCGGTCGGAATCGGAGCCGTCGGCATCGACATCCATATCGGCCTGCAACAGGACCGCGCGTCGTTTGGTTTCCGGATGGCGCAGCTGCAGCACCGTCTGGGTATCGTAAAAGTTGTGACGCGAGAGAAGTTGATCGAGCCGCACCAGATTTTCTTTCAGGTTCCGCAGCTTCGTGTCGTAAATTTCCTTGAAGAATGGCGAGACGGAATCCGGCGTGATCATCGCCCCGAGGCCGGGAAGGAGTCGCGGCAAATCCGGACTTACTTTCGCGAGGTCTTCAATCGTCACATTCGGGGCCGGCATGCGCACGTGCATCTTCAATTCGAGCAGGTAACTTTGCGGGTCCGCGCGTTCGTCGGAAGCGGCGCCGCCTGGGGTGGGCTCGACCGCGGCATGCACCGTAATTCCGCTAAACAACCGCGCCGTATCCAGTTTCCCGGTGATCACCGGAATCTTCGGTGAAGGCGCGGGTGTCGGCGTTTTCTCCGGGATCTCGATTTCGACCGGCGTTGTCGGCTCGAGCTGGGTGCGGTGCCATTGCTCGAGCGAAATCCAGCGGAGCACGATGGCGGTCTGGATCGCCGCGAACAAAATCAGGATGAAAAAGCCGAGCGTCCTGATCCGAAATTTTCGCACGCCGATCCGCTATTTCTTTATCCAGGCGACGATCGCCATGACGACGCCAATCGCGCTCAGAATCGCCATCAACCCGGCTGGCATCATTTTGCCCGTCTTCATGAAAGCCGGGATGAATCGCGCCGCCAGCGCAATGGAAACAAGGCCCGCGATGACGAGACCAACCGCCGCGTTTGCGGGCAATAAAAACGCGGCCACGATGAGCGCGATGCCTGAGATCGCGCCGGCGACGATCGAGACGGTGCTGCCCGCCTTCACGTAACCGATCGTGCCGCCAACAATCGTGAGCAGGCCAAAGATGATGAAATAGATTTTTGCCGGGCCGATCACCTTGCATTGGTAAACCGCGCCACTGCCTGTGTCTAGGAGCTCAAGAGCGCCAGCGTGAAGTTGCCTTAAGTAATCTCAGCGACGAAGCAGCAGCAGACCTATTATGGAGAGCGCCACACCGAGGAGGCGGAGCGGGGACGCAGATTCTTTGAAGAAGAGTATTCCAGCCACGGCCATCAGGGCGGCGCCCACCGCCAGGATGGCGGGGACCGCTGAGAGCGGCCCGCCCTTTTGAAAGAGAAGAAAGAAGAATATCGTGCCGACCCCGACACACAGGCCGGTGAGGATCGAGTAGTTGATTCCCGGCATGGACGCGGTCTGATTCCAACGTCCGGAAAACCGCAGATATATCAGATACAAGAGAATCGTGAGGGCCGCGGCCGCTTCGACCACGAAACCGCCGAGCCCGTCGCTGATACGATCGGAGGCGAGCTTCGTGAAAATCTGGTGCGCGCCGTAAAGGATCGCGGCCACGAGCGCATACCAGAACCAACCGGCCATGGCGAATCCTTGCCCGAACGAAACAGAAAGCAACCGGCACCTGCGATCGGCTTAAACAGCCGCATCCTCTGGAGCTGGCGTCCCGGCGACGTTCTTTTTCGGTGGTGTCGTTCTTACTTTATTTTGTAGCGCCGAATCTCGGCGCTCCGTGCGCCGCGATGAGGAACTGCGACAAACAACTCATCCCGCTCTGAATTGAAGAAACCGGTTCGGGCTCCTTCCGCGGTGGGAATTTTCGCGCTTCGCCGGTAGTGATCTGCGTCGGTTTGTTCGATGACATCGATGAAACCTTCACCACAAATTGTATAGAGGCGCCGCCGTTTCGCGTCGTAGAAAACTTCATCGGCGTCGGCGGAGATATCGAGGGTAGTGACAACGGCTCCAGAGTCCGGATTAAGGACGACAAGCTTCGCGGGATTGCGACAGGCGATGAAGAGCCGGTGATCGGCTTCGTCCAGCGCGATCGGGAAGTTTGCGGATGCTCCGTCTGTTTTCCACGTCGCGGTGACTTCGCCTTTGGCGCGGTCGATCACGGCCACGTGCTGTGCGCCTGGCACGTTCACAAAGATTCGCCGTCCGTTTTTCTCCAACGCAAAGGCTTCTGGATGCGCCGCCAGTTTGATCGTGCGCGTCCGCTTGCCGTCGACTGAGTTGATGACCGCAATTCCGCCAGCGCCAAAGCCGACAAAGATTTCATTCGTGGCGCTGTCGTAACGGACATTGTCGGCGTCGTCCTGCAAATCAATGACGCTGATGAGCTGCCACGATTTCGCATCGTAAATCTGGCAGCGACCGCCTTTGTCGTTCGCGATAAGAAGCCGCTCCATACCGGGGAGATAAGCAACTCCCTGCGGTGCTCCGAGCCCACCGATCGAGTGAATGCGCTCACCCTTTCGCAGGTCGAGGACTTCAACACTATTGTTTCCCAACGCGCAGACGAACAATCGATCGCCGGCCGCGTCGAGATCGAGATGATCGATTCGCCCTTCAACTCGGGGGAGCGCAATCGTCTGCTGGAGCTGCAGTGCTTCTGCGGCGGGCTCGGCAGCGACGAGACCGTTGCCGAGTGCTCCGATCAGGATTCCAAGAAGGAACTGGAGTCGGCAATCCACGCCAGATGAGATGATCAGCGCGAAGTCGTCGTGGTAACGCCTGACAATCCAGTGGCAAGCAGCGCACCCTTTATTCCGTTCGCCAAATCTTTCGCTTTCCCGTGTCCCCAATAATGAAAGAAAAGGATGCGCGGATTTTCGTGGGTCATGTGCGAATGAATCGCCACGATATTGATTCCAGTCGTGCGCAAGGCCTTGAGCGCCGGTTGCAATTCGTCCTCGGTCACGGCGAAATCGCCATCGACCACGGCATTCTCATCGGTCCCCGCGAAGGCGACCCAGGTGTTTACGCCCATGTCCTTATCGATCTTCACGCCGTCCATGGTGGCCGGCCGCCCGATCGTAAAATTTCACCATCCCGTTATTGGTTTCACCAGCCATGCCGAAAATTGCGTTTAGCGGCTCGGCAGAAATCGCGTTCTTCTCCGGCAACGAACCGGCAGCGAAAGAATCTTTGGGCTGCGGGTTTGCGGCGCGGACCTCTTTGATCTTGTCGTAAAGCTTGCGCACCGCGGTGGCCAGTTGCTCGGTCGTGCCCTGGCCTTCAATGTGCATGAAATAGACTTTCGGATGGTCGAAGAAAAAATGGTTATGCAGCGCTGTCACGCTGAGGCCATTCTCAAACGCGCTGGACATCGCGGCGTTCACTTCATCCTCGAAGAGGACCGTGTCGCCCATCACCATCGCCTCGCTGTGCGATCCCTGGGTGAACGCGGCCCAGGTCCCGAGCCCCATGAACGGCGGCATCGTCCAGCCATCCACCGCCACCTTTACATCCGAACGCGGAAAGGTGACGCGGTAAACGCCTTCCTTCTCGTTCAGCTTGCCCTTGAGTCCGGTAAGTTGGTCGATCTTCACCCCGTCCAGCCCGGCAGCGCTCGCGGGGAAGATCCCGCGAGCATCACCGTGATCCCAATGAGCAACCGAGCCGCCACTTGGTGGCTAGTGCTTTTCCTGTTTCTCACTCTTCTCTTTCGACTCGTCGTGCTTGCTCAGCACTTTGCCCGTTGCATCGATTTTAACACCCCACTCCTTGCCGTTCTTTTCAATGACGACCTCGTAATTGCCGCCCTCTTTTTCCCAGCGGACAATCTTTCCGCCGGTCGCCTCTTTCTCCCCGGCTTTCTGCACCGCGGCCGGAACATCAGAGCTCTTCAGCGCTTTCTCTTTTTCTTCCTTTTCCTTTGCGAATGAAAAGGCCGGAAGCGCCAGGGCACATCCGACCGCCAATACCGTTATGAGTTTTGTTTTCATGGTTTTGTCTAACCCCGAGCCTACGCCCAGCCGTTCTCCGCACAAGTAGCCGATTTGCTCTGCGGCAGCCGAATTGAGCCCTTTCGAGTCGGACCTGGCGTGTACTGAGTTCCTGCTTGCGATGTTCCTCCTCAGGACGCAGAGTCGCCCGCAATGAAGCGGCGTTTCGGTAACGGCAGGTCGATCGCGATCCTCGCCACCGCCTTCTTTGGCCTGTTTCTTTTCACGCTCGTTCTCTCCGCCGTTCCGCAACTGCACGAGCGGATTCACGCCTCCAGCGGCGCCGCCAATCATGAATGCGCCGTCACGCTGCTCACCTCGGGCAATTATCAACACACGCCGACCGTTTCGATTTCGGTCGCTCCGCTGACGCCGTCAGTGGCGTTTGCCCACGCCTTCGCCAGTTTCCACTGCGTCCGCGCGCACCTCGAGTTTTCTCTCCTCGAGCACGCGCCGCCGGCCGTTTCCTGACCATTGGTGCGCCCCCGCAACGGCGGGGGCAGCGGTCTTGTCGCGCGTTCCGCGGACCGCTGAGCCAATGCGCGCCGAACGCAGTCATCGGTTCAGAATTTTCGGGCGATTTGCCCGAGCCAGTCAGGAAACTAATGAAAAATGTTATTTGTGTAGCGCTCATCGTTTGCGCTGCGGGGCGGCTTTCCGCGCAAACCGCGACGGAGTCGCCGCCGGCCGTTTCCACGCCGGCAAGCAGCGCCGAAGTTCAGGCGCTTCGGGACGAAGTTCGATCGTTGAAGGAACTCGTGCAGACCTTGCAACAACAGGTAAAAGCCCAGCAACCAGCGACGGAAAATAGCAATCCGAATCAGCCTGCGCTTCCGGAGAATTCCGAAACGCCAACCGCGGAAACCTCCGCATCGCCGGCGCAGTCGGCCAGCGCGCCGCCGTTATTCCCAACGACGGACACGGCAGTCGTGAGTTCTCCGTCATCGCCGCCGGTCAACGCCAACGGCACAACGACGTTCCCGACTACCGACGAATCGGTGGCCACAACGCCGGCCACTGTCTCGACTTCGGATACGGGTTCTTCCTTGACCCAGCCGATCTCGATCCTGGGCGGCGGTAATAACAAGAACTACATGAACATTTCGTTCGATGGTTTGTTTGCCCTCGCCGCGTCGAGCGAGCGCCATCTCGATCGGCTCGAAGTGGGCGATCACGATCCGCAGCAGCGCGGCTTCAATGCGCGCAACGCCGAGATCGCGCTCGATGGCGCGGTCGATCCGTACTTCGAAGGGTTCGCGAATATCGTGCTCAAGCTCGACAACAACAACGAAACCGAGATCGAGCTCGAAGAAGCGTTCTTGCAAACGACCGGTTTGCCGTTCGGATTGCAGATCAAAGGCGGACAATTCTTCGACGCCTTCGGTCGCATCAACGCGACCCATCCCCACACTTGGGAATTTGCCGACTCACCGCTCGTGAACGGCCGCCTCCTCGGTCCCGACGGTTTGCGTGGCGTCGGCGCGCAGCTCTCGTGGACGTTGCCCGTTCCCTGGTACGCGCAATTCATTTTTGCCGTTCAAAACGGACGTGGCGGAACCGCCTACTCGTTTCGCAACCCTGGCGAGGACGGCGTGTTTTACGACCGCATGACGATCGACCGCGATGCCAGCGCTCTCCACGACATGCTTTATGTGCCGCGGCTCGAGACTTCGTTTAACCCCAGCGACACGCAGACCGTTCTTCTCGGCGCGTCCGGCGCGTTCGGCATGAACGACACCGGCGCTGACAATCACACCCAGATCTACGGCGCCGATTTTCTTTACAAATGGAAGAGCTCTCACGCGGAAGGCGGTTTCCCATTCGTGAAATGGCAAACCGAAGCGATGTATCGCCGCTTCGAAGCCGGCCGCGGCCTGGACGATTCTTTCCCGGTCGATGAAACGTTTCGCGACTGGGGTTTGTATTCGCAGGTCCTTTGGGGATTCAAGAAAGGCTGGGTCGCCGGCATCCGCGGCGATTATCTCCATATGCAAGAGTCCGGTTTCACCGAAGACGACACGCGGCAATCGCGGTCGCGCATTTCCGCGAACCTGACCTGGTACCCAACCGAGTTCTCGAAGCTCCGGCTCCAATACAACCATGATTTCCTGGAGGAGAACGATTTCCTCGCCAGCCGCAACGCCGATTCCGTTTTTCTCCAGTTCGAATTCATCCTCGGCGCTCACGGCGCCCACAAATTCTAATATGAAAAAAATCCTGTTAATCCTGTCCGCAATTCTCAGCTTCGCTCTCACCGGTCACGCGAAGCTCAAAGTCGTCGCCACCTTGCCTGATCTCGGTTCGCTCGCCCGCGAAGTTGGCGGGGATAAAGTGGACGTGAGCGTCCTCGCGAAACCGACCGAAGACTCGCACTTCGTCGATGCGCGGCCAAGCTTCGTCGTTCAGCTGCGCGATGCCGACGTTCTCATCGACGGCGGCGCCGAGCTTGAGATCGGCTGGCTGCCGCCGCTTCTCCAGAACGCGCGCAATCCGAAGATCGATGTCGGCAAACCCGGGCGCGTCCAGGCTTCGCAAGGAGTCCGCCTGATGAATGTGCCGACGAGCGCGACGCGCGCGGCCGGCGACGTGCACGCGATGGGCAACCCGCATTTCGTCGTCGACCCGATCATCGCGAAGACCGTTGCCCAGCACATCGCCCAGGCACTTAGCGCCGTTGATTCAGCGAACGCCGCCGTCTACGACGCGAACTACAAGAAATTCGAGGCGACCATTAACGCGAAACTCCAGGAATGGGGCGCGGCCATGCTGCCGTTCAAGGGACAGAACGTCGTGGCCTACCACGATTCCTGGGTCTACTTCGCGCATCGTTTCGGTGTGAACATCGATACGTTCCTCGAACCCAAGCCCGGCATCCCGCCATCGCCGTCGCACCTCGCCGAGGTCATCGAGAAAATGAAAGCGCAGAAAATCAAAGCCATCATCGTCGAGCCGTTTCACGATCGGAAAATCGCCGACAGGGTGGCGAGCGCGACCGGCGCGAAGGTTGTTGACTTTGCCCAATATCCCGGGGCGCTGCCGAACACCGACACTTACGTGAAACTAATCGACGCTCTCGTCGCGCGGCTCAGCGCCGCACTCAAATGAGAGCGTCCTTTGAATCAATGGTAGGGACGGCGCGCTGCGCCGTCCGCCCGAGTTTTTTCGTGCGATTGAATGCACCAAAATCGGACGCCGCAGCGCGGCGTCCCTACCAACACAAATATGTTTGAAATCATGTTTTGGCCGAGCGCGGCCTGCATCCTCCTGCCGTGGCTCCTCGTTTATCTCGGACTCCACGTCGTCCAACGCGGCATCATTTTCATCGACATTGCCATGGCCCAGATGGCGTCGCTCGGCATCTGCGTCGGCGTGCTCCTCGGCTATGAACCCGAGAGTCCGCTCTCCTACGCGCTGGGCCTGGCCGTGACGCTTCTCGGCGCCGCAATCTTTTCCGTCAGCGCCAAGCGCGCGAGCCAGGTGCCGCAGGAAGCGATCATCGGTATTGCCTACGTCGTTGCCGCGGCCGCCGCGATTCTCCTTCTCAGCCGTTCCGCGCACGGGAACGAAGAAATCCGGAACATGCTCGTCGGCGACATCACGGTGGTGAGTGCCGCCGAAGTTTGGAAATGCTTCGCGGTTTTCGTCGCGGTGGGCGTAGTCCATTTCATTTTCCGGAAAAACTTCATGCTCGTTTCCTTTCAACGCGAAGAAGCCTACCGGCTCGGCTGGCGCGTGCGTTGGTGGGATTTTTTCTTTTACGCCACGTTCGGCATCGTGGTCACAATCTTCGTCCGCGTGGCCGGCGTGCTCCTGGTCTTCAGTTATCTGATCGTGCCCGCTGTTTGCGCCGTGACTCTCGCGCGGCGCATTTCGGCTCGTCTCCTGCTCGGCTGGGCCATTTCACTGATCGGAGGAATTGCCGGGCTGTTCATTTCCTATTGGGGCGATTTTCCTTCCGGCGCAGCGATCGTGTGCACGTTTGGGGCACTATTGATCCTGGCCGCGCTCGTTGCCTTGTTGCGTCCGCACAAAACCCAAGGAGCGGCGCTGTCCACACCGCCGTCTTAATCAGGCGGCATTACCGCGTCGCTTTTGTCGGCGGTTTGTAAACCGCCGCTCCTTGAGGCTAGGCTACGCTTCGGATGCATTCGTTCCAATACCGCGACGGCGAACTGTTTTGCGAAGACGTCGCCCTGGCCCGCGCCGCGGAGGAATGCGGCACGCCGCTCTACGTTTATAGCGCCGGCACCATTCTCGATCACTACCGCCGGCTCGACGCCGCGCTCGAGCCGCTCGATCATCTGATCTGTTACGCGGTCAAGGCGAACTCGAACGGTGCTATCCTGAAATTGCTCGCCGAAGCTGGCGCCGCCTTCGACATCGTCTCAGGCGGGGAACTGTTTCGCGTCCTCAGAGCAGGCGGCACGGCCGACAAATGCACCTTCGCCGGCGTCGGCAAATCGCGTGAGGAAATTGAATACGCCCTCGACGAAGGCGTTTTCAGTTTCAACGTCGAGAGCGAAGCGGAATTGGAATGGATCGACCGGATCGCGCGCGACAGGGGTGTGCGTGCGCCGATCGCGCTGCGGGTAAACCCGGATGTCGACGCCAGCACCCATCGCTACATCTCGACCGGGCGCAGCGAAAACAAATTCGGCATCGCGCTCCATCGCGTCGCGTCGGTTTATGAAAAGGCCGCGCAGCTCGCGAATCTCCGCATCCGCGGGATCCAAATGCACATCGGCTCGCAGATCACCGCGGCCGCCCCGTTCGCGGAAGCAATCGCGAAAGTCGTGCCGCTCATCGGCGAAATAAAACAACGGCACGCGCTCGAGTTCTTCAGCATCGGCGGCGGAATGGGAATCATTTACCGGCGCGCGCTCGAAAGCGGCTCAGGAAAATGGTGGCACGATCACGGCGGCGAAGAATCCGCGTTTAGCGTCGCCGATTACGCGAAGGCGATTGTGCCGCCGCTGCGCGAACTCGGTCTCCGGGTGCTGCTCGAGCCCGGCCGATTTCTGGTGGGCAACGCCGGCGTGCTTCTGACGCGGGTGCGTTACCTCAAACAAACCGAGAACAAGAAGTTTGCGATCGTCGATGCCGGGATGAACGACCTCATTCGCCCCGCGCTATACCAGAGCTACCACGAGATCGTGCCGGTCCGTGAACCAGTGACGGCAGGTAGCGAGTCGGTTGATGTGGTCGGCCCCGTCTGCGAGAGCGGCGATTTTTTCGCGCAGGACCGCGAGCTGCCTCCGCTGAAAGAAGGCGACCTCGTAGCGCTTATGAGCGCGGGCGCATACGGCTTCGTGATGGCGTCGAATTACAACTCCCGGCCGCTCCCGGCGGAGGTTTTGGTGAATGGGAAGCGCTCTTCACTCATCCGCCGCCGCCAAACGATGGAAGATCTGGTTCGGGAAGAATGCTGATTCTAATCGTAATCGTGCTCGTGCTCGGTTCTGGTTGGCCTTCGATTACGAGCACGAGCAGGAGCACGATTCCGAAGGAAAATGCGGCGCCCAGAGTTGCAAGTAACCCGATCCCAGCATAAATACTGCTCCCGAGATTTCGCCATGAAACGACTGCTCCCGCTCCTCATTTTGCTGGCTCTATTTGTCGCCCGCCAGGCCCCCGCCGCCGCTCCGGCGAACGGCGAATACGTCCTCCTCGTCGGCGGTCCTTCCCTGATGATGTGGGAGAAATACAAGCTCCAGCCGCACGATCATTGGTGGGCGAATTTTATTCGCGCTGCTCGCATTCGCACCGAGCAAATCCGAACCACCGCGCCCGATGCAAAAATCACGTGGCTCGTCTATCGCCCCGGCTACAAAGACCGCGGCGTCCAGGAAAAGCAGGATCTGTTCGCCTTCATCGATTCAGTCCGCGAGAAGTTCGACCTGAAGCTCGTTTACTTCGACAAGGGCAACGAAGTCATCAACTACCTCAACAACGGCCAGCCGCGCGACAGCTTCAAGGTCGTCGACTTCGAGTACTTCGGCCATTCCAACGCGAAGTGCTTCATGTTCGATTACAGCAGCAACATCGAGAGCGCCTGCAAATCGTGGCTGCACGAGGATGAGCTGCGGCAGATCAGCGGGCGCGGCTTTGCCCGGGGCGCGTTCGTAAAAAGCTGGGGCTGCCACACCGGCGAAAGCATGTCGAAGAAGTTTTACGCCGCGACCGGCGTCCCGATGTGGGGCGTGATCGGCAAGACCCAGTATATGATGGACGAGCTGCCCGTCACCGTCGGTCAAAACGGGATAGCCCCGAAGTGGGTCTCGCGCTGATTCGCCATCAAGGAGCGGCGCTTTCCAAACCGCCGTCTTTCTCTTCCGACCTCCGAATTTCCATTGACCGCTTCATCCGCGATTCGCTAGTTTTCGAATCGTGAAAGCGATCTTCGCGGCCCTCTTCTGTTTCGTCTTCACCGCGTCGCAGACGTTCGCGTTGAAAGGCGGGCCTCCCTACCCGGTGGGCACAAACATCCTCGGATCTTACGCCGGCGTCATGCAGGGCGTTTTTGATCCCACGAATCCCAGATCGTCCAATACTCTCGGAATTTTCTCGCTTGGAATCCCGCAAACCGGCCTCGCCACAGGGAGCGTCGCTCTTTTTACGGGTGAGCGCACGTTTGTCGGGACCATTCAAGGAATCGGAGACCCAAACAAATCGACGCTGCGAGCCGCCTTCCAGGCAATCCCGGTCGTCACTGGCGGTGGTGAGACCATTTTTACTCTAAACTTTCACGCGGATGGAATACTGGCTGCGGATATTAAAACGGTGCGGAGCGCATTCAACACAGTCGCGAATACGCGGCTCGTCGGAACGGCGAACGTAACCACAACGAACCGGAACGATTCTCCTCCCACCCAAACGCTTTCCAGTTTTGTGGTCGACGGCTTCAAGCAATCCAATACCCCGCCGACCGGTTGATTCCCGGGACAAGTCCCGCCCGACGCCGTTATTGCGTGAAGCTTGATCGTCGCGCGTTCACGCTGCTGGAAATAGTGACTGTCGTCGTCATCATCGGCATCCTTGCGATTCTGGCGGTCCCTTTGTTTTCAACATTACGCGCGCGCGCACAACGGGTGCAATGCACGGCCAATCTGCGAAATCTCTACCTAAGCGCCAATCTCTTTCTTCAACAAAATGGGAGTTGGCCACAAATTTCGCGATCAGCTTCCGGAGGCGGTTCGGAACAATACGCCCAAGCGTGGATTGACGCGCTGACGCCCTTCGGCCCGTCGGCGAAGACCTGGATCTGCCCGACGATGCAGGGCCTGCTCGATAACCCGGATTATCTCGCTCCCGAGAACACCCGCATCGATTACATCCCGATGCCTTTCGACGATAAACCCAGCACCCCGCACCAATGGCCGCGGCAGCCTTGGTTCATCGAAACTGGTAATGTCCACGGCAACGGCAATCTCATCATCTTCACAGACGGCAGCATCAGCGATTTGAACACGGTGGTGCAGGGGGCGGGCCAATAGTTACGACGCCGAAAACGGAAAAACTTTGGCTTGCGTCAGATGCGCTTTGCTGAGAACATCCGCACTCAATCGGTCGCCCGGGCTCACGCCCTTATGAATCAAAAAAAACTTTCTCGCTTCGCCCTAATGATTCTAGTCGGCGCGGCAATTCTGCATCCGATTTTTGCCAGAGCACAGGGCAGCGGCACAATTGTGATCGATTCGATCAAGACATCGCCGTCAGCCACGCCACAACCTGTGACTCCGACGTCGCATTTTGGACATGTGATCGGCGACGGAGACGTTCAAGTATTCTATCTTGTTTTCGATCAACCCGGCTATTGCGACTCGAAACCGAACACGTCGACTGATATCGTCGGAATCGAGCTGCAGGAAGACGGCGTAGCTGTCCACCGCATCGTGTATGACTGCCTGACCACAAGCTCCTTGTCATACACACCGACCGTTCCCGGTCTCAAAACTTTAACGATCGTTGCTATTCGCCGAAATGGTACCCGCGACACGAGCATTGGCGTTCAGGTCAACATGTTCGGCGTCTCGCTGCTCGCCACGACGCCGTTATTGCCGTTCACGTCGCGAATCTTCCTGGGTGCGAATGCCCTGTTGTCTGACGCAAACGTTAAGGAAGCGCAATTCTTTCATCGTAGCCTTCCGTTCGAACTTTCGGCGGGTGTTCCCTACAGTGCAGGCGACAAGGTGACCTACAAAGGGAACCTCTTCGGCGTAGTGAATTTGGTTTCCTATGCGCCCGGGAGCATATCGCCGGATCCGAGCGGCGACTCAAATTATCGCTACATAGGACCGCGGCTGGCTGCCGATCTCGATTACTACAACTACCGCGAAGCGCCGCCAGGTTCGAATACTCTCTTTCCGCAGAGTTATCCTGCGCCGCCACCGGGCGATTCGGATTTGGTGATCTCAACTTGCCATACTACGACCGGCGACGACGATGAAGTGTACCAGGTCATCACGGCGGGACGCCTCGATCCAAACGTGCCGGTCCCTTCTCTCTGCACTACTACTCCTGTTGGAACGGCGACAGGAGTTATCCTGTTTACCTTTGCCGGCGGTCCGCTCCAGCCAAACCTCCTCTATTTCCGCGGGCAACTAGTCGTTTCGAATGGACGGATTTACGAAGTCGTCCAGGAAGGAACCACATCGTCGGATGTCAGCCTGGGATTTCAACAGACGACCGGTGAGATCGCGATCAACGGGACCTGTGGATTCAATTTCATCCCTTCCAAGGTTCTCAAGGCGCATCTGCCCTACTGGAAGGGCGACCTGGTTGTCTCGAATGGCAATGCTTATCGAGTCACGATCGCCGGAACGATTGCGGCGAATGGAGTAGGCGACGGCCTGCATTCGATTTCGAGTGGGTTGCCTGAACCAAAGCCGGGCGTGGTCGGGTTCCAATTAATTGGCCACTCTTTTAATACGACACAGGCGAACGCCTATCAGGTCGGAAACGTCTTCAGCGCGAACGGACGGATTTACAAAGTTACCTCAACCACGCCGACGCCGGCCAATCCGCCACCGATTCTCGGCCCAACGCCGAGTTCGATGGATCCTTATCAACAGGAAACCGTGATCGTGCACTACACTTCGCCTGCGGCTGCCAATCAAACGATTACCGTTCAGCTCGTTGTTCCGCAGTTTCAGAAATACTCTGAGATCGATAGCGATTACGCGGGCGTTCCGATCCAGGAGGGAAAGGTCTTCTATTTCGGCGACATCGTGGTCTCGAACGGGAGTTTGTACAAGGTTATCAGTGGTGGCACGATGGGTCCCATTGGTCTTGGATTGATCAGCATTGGAACGCAGTCGCTTGGCGGACTAGTCTTCGAGTTTGTCGGTCCATTCTTCAAACAGCTTTCCACGATTCATCCTTTCGCCGACGCCCCTTTCCCCTACTCGAGCTTTGACTATTCGTTTCCCTATTCGTTGAAGTGGAGTCCGGCTGAGACCATCACCAATCCGAACTCGTGGTTTGGCCCAGCTGGAAATTTTGAGACTCACACCGAGATCGAACTGGTCGCGCGCACAACGGACAGCAAGGATCGCACAAACACTAGCTTTACACTTCCAGTCAGTATTCTGCCGCCCATTGATGCGCGTGCGGCGCTGACGGTCCACATTACTCAGCCGCTGTCCGACCGTGTCGTTGCCGCGGGAACCGCGGTCCAGATCACGGCAGAAGCAAACGATGCCAACGGCGTCGTCCGCCTGGTGAATTCCGTGCAGTTCTTCGTCGACGGCGTGCCGCTTTACGCACCCGATGTCAGCTTTCCCTATACAACCGAAGGCCCTGTCCACTGGACACCAACAATCGCGGGGACCTACGTCCTCAACGCGCTCGCGATCGATGATAAGGGCAACTTCACGATCTCGCCCGACGTTCGAGTAAACGTGACTGACAGCCAGCCGTTCGTTCGGATTACGACTCCGAGTTCGGAAAACCCATTGAACCCGCTTACGGTTGTATTCGGATCCGCGATAAACATTCAAGGGGTCATGAGCGGAAGCGGCGGCGATCCGTCGCGCATCACGAAGATCGAAATGTTTTCTGATGGCAATTCCATCGGAACCGCCACCGCCACCAATGGTCAATTTGCCTTCACCTTTGCTCCCACGAACGCGTCGGCGACGGCAATAAATTACCAGATCACCGCTCGCGTGACCGATGTGAACGGGACGACGGCCACGTCGAACACCATCTATATCCAGGTCTTGCCGCCGGGTGTTGCTTTACCGACCCCGACGCCTTCGCCAACGCCTTTACCGACGGCTTCACCGTTCGGCAACGACATCTCTACGAAGCTGCTCAACATTTCCACGCGCGGCCCGGTCGAATCCGGTAACGATGCGATGATCGCCGGTTTTATTATCCAGGGGTCGTCGCCAAAGCAGATGGTGTTTCGTGGGATTGGACCATCGCTCACGGCCTTCGGCGTCGCCAACGCCCTCCAGGATCCGACGCTCGCGCTCATGGACGCAAACGGATCGCCGATCGCATTCGACGATGATTACACTTCGAACTCAGCGTCCGATCTCCAGATATTGAGCGCGAATGGTCTTACGCCGCAGAACACGCGCGAATCAGCGCTCGTCGCGATACTCGCGCCGGGAACCTACACGGCAATTCTCCGCGGCAAGACAAACGGCAATGGCCTTCTCGAAGTGTACGACATCTCTGGGATCGCGGCTGCGAAACTCGGAAATATTTCCACGCGCGGCAAAGTGGAGATGGGAGATAACGGCGCGATGATCGCGGGGTTCATCGTGGCGGCGCCGCAGAATCAGCCGGGCACAGCGCAGCGCGTGGTGATTCGCGCGATCGGACCGAGCCTGAAGAATTTTGGAATCAGCGACGCGTTACTCGATCCGACGCTGGATATTTATCGGGGGTCGCAGCTGATTTTGTCGAACGACAATTGGAAAACGAATTCATCCACGAACCAGCAGATTCTGCAATCGAACGGGCTCGCGCCGAGTAACGACAAGGAATCGGCCGTCATCATGGATCTCGATCCGGGAAGTTATTCGGCCGTTGTTCGCGGAAAAGGTAACACGATCGGCGTGGGGCTGGTCGAGGTTTACAATCTTACGCAGTAATCGGCGGCGGACGTTCTTCTGTAGCCGCTTCGCTGTGCGAAGCGTTGTTATTAACGGCGGGCGTAAGGAGAAACGTCGCCCACAGGGCGACGGCTACAGGCCTTCGACGATTTCGCGCAGTAATCCGGGGCCGCGATAGACGTAGCCGGTGTAGACCTGGATCAACTGCGCGCCGGCTTGCAGTTTTTCTCGCGCGCTCGCGGCATCGGAGATTCCGCCGGAGGCGATGATCGGCAGTTGGGATCGCGCGCGAATCGCGCGGACGAACTCCGTCGATTTTTCGCGGAGAGGTCCGCCACTCAGGCCGCCGCTTTGATCGAGCGACTTCCGTATGGCGGAATGATCGAGGGTCGTGTTGGTGGCGATGATTCCGGCGATGCCGTTTTGTTCGGAGGTCGTGACGATCTGTTCGAGATCGGTCGAAGAAAGATCGGGAGCGATTTTTAGGAGGATCGGTTTGCGAGCGCGTTCGTTTTCGTGGCGAATTGCACTCAGCAATTGTTCCAGCGCGTCGTGTTCCTGGAGCGAGCGGAGGCCGGGCGTGTTCGGTGAGCTGACGTTGAGCACGACGTAATCGGCGACCGGCGCGAGAAGACGAAAGGAATAAAGGTAATCGTCCACCGCCTGTTCGATTGGCGTGACCTTGGATTTGCCGAGGTTGACGCCGACGGGGATCGGTGGCCAACCACCGCTCTCGCGCAAAGCGCGCAACCGCGCGGCGACGGCGTCGGCGCCGTCGTTGTTGAAGCCGAGGCGATTGATGAGCGCTTGCTGTTCCGGAAAACGGAAAATGCGCGGCTTTGGATTTCCAGGCTGCGGTTTTGCCGTGACCGTGCCGACTTCGACGAAGCCGAAACCGAGCGCCGCCCACGCAGGAATCGCAACGCCGTTCTTGTCGAATCCCGCGGCGAGCCCGACGGGATTGCGGAACGTGAGCCCGAAAAGCGTCGTTGGTTTCGGCGACGGCCGGAAACGCTCGAGCTGGCGAAGCGCGGCCGGCCAGTTGGACGCAGAGCGCAGATTGCGGATCACGAGGTTGTGCGCCGCTTCCGGCGAAAGCGAAAAGAGCAGCGGCCTAACGACACGTTCGTAGAGGCCTGCCGCGTTCATTTGCCGATGCAAAACTGGGCGAAGAGCGCGTCGCGGATTTCCTCGGCGTTGGCGGCGCCGGTGATTTCGTCGAGAGCGCGCAAGGCCGCGCGCAAATCAACGGCGACATACTCGGGGGCGACCGCGGATTCCATCGTGCCGGCCGCGAGGTCGCAGGAAGTGAGAGCGCGCCGCAGACAATCGTGATGACGCGTGTTGATCGCGACGCCGCTCTCCGGCCGCAAATGTTTCTCGGAAATTTTCTCGAGAATCGCTTCTTCCAATCCACGGAGACCGTCGGCGGAAAGACAGCAGATCCGCAAGGCGTCGACGTTTTGCCAGTCGGCGTGTTCCGCGAGATCGCTCTTGTTGAGAAGGACGAGACGCGGTTGCTCCGTCGAGTTTTCGGTAAACTCAGTCGGGCGCGGGATGCTGCGATCGAGCACATGGAGAAGAAGATCGGCGCCGACGAGCGATTTCGAAGTGCGCGCCATTCCTTCGCGCTCGATTTCGTCGACGGAGTCACGCAGGCCAGCCGTATCGAGAAGGCGGACGGGAATGCCGCGCAGGTTGATCACTTCTTCGATCGTGTCGCGGGTGGTGCCGGGCTTCTCGCTGACAATGGCGCGCTCGTAACCGAGAAGTTGATTGAGCAGACTCGACTTACCCGCGTTCGTCGGACCGTAAATCACCACGCGCAGGCCTTCGCGCAAAATGCGGCCCTGGTCTGCAGTCGCGAGGAGTGCGCGCATCTGTTCGCGAACGGAATCGAGCCGTTGCCGAAGTCGCGTGCCTTCGTCCGGCGCGATGCCCTCCTCGGGAAAATCGATGGCCGCTTCGAGATGCGCGAGAAGGTTGACGACGTCCCCTCGGATCGCGGCGATTTTTTCACCGAGCCGGCCTTCGAGTTGTTCATGCGCCGAACGCAACGCGAGATCAGTCCGGGCGCGGATCAAATCCATCACGGCTTCGGCCTGGGTCAGGTCCAGCTTGCCGTTCAGAAAAGCGCGCTCGGTGAATTCGCCGGGACGCGCGGCCCGGGCGCCCGCGGCGAGACATGCTTGCAGGACTTGCGCGGTAACGAGAATGCCGCCGTGGCAACTGATCTCGACGAGATCTTCGCCGGTGTAACTCGCCGGCGCGCGATGGACGCTCAGCATGACCTGATCGATCACGCGCTCGCTCTGAATGATTTCGCCGAGACGCTGGGTGTGCGGCGGAAAATCCGACGGCTTTTCGCTGCCGCGGAAAATTTGGTCGGCAAGGGCGATCGCTTCCTCGCCCGAAACGCGCACGATGGCGATCGCGCCTTCGCCGAGCGGAGTGGAAATGGCGGCTATTGTTTCGCCAGGATTTCCTTCAACGCTGCGATGCATCGCCGGTTTTGTTCCATTGTGCCGACCGAAATCCGGACCCAGGCGGCGAGGTTGTAACCCTTGAGCGCGCGCACGATGATCCGCCGCTGCAGCAGCGCCCGGAAAATTTTCGCGCCGTCGCCGACATTCACGAGCACGAAATTCGCGACACTCGGGACGAAGCGAAGTCCAAGCGCGGTAAATTCTTTTTGCAGATAATCGCGCCCTTCGTCGGTGATCCGTTTCGTTTCGCGCAAATGCTCGTCATCCGACAAGCCGGCAAGCGCGGCGGCCTGGGAAAGTCCGCTGACGTTGAACGGCTGCCGGGTCTTGTGCAGCACCTGGATCAATTCCGGGTGCGCGATTCCGTAGCCGACACGCAAATTCGCGAGCCCCTGGATTTTCGAAAATGTGCGGAGCGTGACGACAGTCCGTCCGGCGCGAATAAAACGGAGCGTATCCGGCGGGTCGTCCAGATATTCGTAATATGCTTCGTCGAATACGATGACGATGTTCGGTGGGACGCGCTCGATGAAGCGGTCAAGCTGCTCCTGCGTGGCGAGCGTGCCGGTCGGATTGTTCGGATTCGCGATGAAGATCAAGCGCGTCTTCGGGTTGATAGCGGCAACGATCGCGTCGAGATCGTGGCGAAAATCGGGGCTCGGCACTTCGATCGTGCGCGCGCCGAAGACGGCAGCAACAAGTTTGTAAACGACGAAGGCGTGCTCGGAGGTGACGATCTCATCGCCGCGATCGAGAAAAGCGTGGCCCAGGAACTCGATGATTTCGTTCGAGCCGGCGCCAAGAATGAGCTGGTTGCGCTCGACACCTAGTTTCGCGGCCAGCGCTTCGCGCAAATAAAAGCCGCCGCCATCCGGATAAAGATTCGCCGCGGCGAGCGTCGCGCGCATGGCGGCGAGCGCTTTCGGCGACGGGCCGAGCGGGTTCTCGTTCGAAGCAAGCTTGATGATTTCGTCCGCATGCGCGCCAAGCTCGCGGGCGGTTTCCTCGATTGGTTTTCCCGGTTCGTACACAGGAAGATCGCGCAATTGCGGGTTAGCGAGGTCCCAGATCGATGACATGCGGCGCAATGTTAGCTGGAAAATAAGGAGAGGTCGAACCGCAGACGGCGGATTGTAAACCACCGCTCCTTGGAGGAACCTTGGCGCGTTATGAACAGCTACCAATTTCTCGCCGAGACCCACCTGTTTGGGATTTTGATTCACCCTTGGAAAATCGTCGGGTTAACCGGCACGCTCGTTTTCGGTCTCCGGTTCGTCATTCAATGGATCGCGTCGGAACGCGCGCGGAAAAGCGTGATTCCTTTCGGCTTTTGGGAATGCAGCGCGATCGGGAGCCTGCTGATGCTCAGTTATTTTGCGATTTACCAGCGCGATTCCGTGGGCGTGTTGAGCACAGCGATGCCGTTGCCGATCTACTTGCGAAATCTTTATTTCCGTTACACCCACCGCGAGCCCCAACATCCCGGCAATGCGCCGCGACCGCCGCAGTAAGCCGCGCTTTACGAGGCCGGTTCCGCCGCCTAAAATGGGCGCTTCCATGATCCCGGGCGACCAGATCATTTATCTCGATAACAATGCGACAACCCAGCTCGATCCGGCAGTGATCGAGGAGATGCTGCCGTTCCTGGCGGATTATTACGGCAACCCGTCGAGCGGCTACATGTTCGGGCGACAGGTCCGACAGGCGATCGACCTGGCGCGGGAACGCGTGGCGGCGTTGCTAGGCTGCGACCCGGGGGAGATCGTATTCACCAGTTGCGGCACGGAATCGAATAACGCGGCGGTAAACTCGGCGCTCCAGCTCGATCCGAATCGTCGCCACGTCGTGACGACCGCGGTCGAACATAGCGCCACCCGGGTTCATTGCGAAACCGTGACCAAACGGGGTTGCACGCTGGCAGTCGTCGGTGTCGATGGCGACGGGAACCTGGACCTGGACGAACTGGAGCGGGCGATCACGCCGCAAACCGCCATCGTTACCGTGATGTGGGCGAACAACGAAACCGGCGTCCTGTTTCCAGTGGAGAAAATCGCGGCGATCACACGCCGAAAACGGGTGCTCTTCCACACGGATGCGATCCAAACCGTGGGAAAAATGCCGATCCGTCTCGCGGACATGACGCTAAACTCGCTCGCGCTTTCCGCGCACAAATTGCATGGGCCGAAAGGCGTGGGCGCGCTTTACGTGAACAAGCGGTCGGCGTTCAAGCCGCTCTTGATCGGCGGAAGCCAGGAGAACAATCGCCGCGCCGGAACGGAGAATGTGGCGTCGATCGTTGCGCTGGGAAAAGCAGCCGAATGCGCCGCCGCCGCACTCGCGGAAGAGAACAGCCGAGTGCGCGCAATGCGGGACCGTTTTGAGTCCGGCGTGTTGGAACGGGTGCCGGACACGTTCGTAAACGGCGACCGCACCGCGCGGTTGCCGAACACGTCGAACCTTTCTTTCGTCGGCATCGAATCGGACGCCGCCCTGGTGATGTTCGATCGGCACCGGCTCTGTTGTTCCGCCGGCTCGGCGTGCCGCACCGGGTCTCTCGAGACCTCGCACGTCCTCCGGGCCATGAACGTGCCACCCGAGCGAGCGCGAGCCAGCATGCGTTTTTCATTCGGCCGGTTCAACACCGACGCAGACGTCGACAAAGCGCTCGAGATTATTCCCGCCACGGTTTCGAAACTGCGCGCGATGTCGCCTTCCAGCGCATCGCGAGAACCAGCTTCTGTTTAGTCCTGCGGGCGGCGGCGCGCCTTTGCTCGCCTGTGGCCAAACACAGCCAGGCTAAGAGCGAGCAGGCAACTGCCCACGGAAGCGACGGCGGGATTGATTTCAGGAACCGGCGTGAACGAAATGTCGCTGATGCCTATGTCCTGATAACGCGGCGCGCCGGCGGTGTTGCCGAAATTGAAGAAAACGTCGGTGATCAACGTCGCGCCAAAACTGATTGTTGCATTGCCGTTGGCTGAATTGTTCAATGCGACGCCATTGCCGGCCAGCTCTTGCGCGAGACCGCTGCCGGTAAGCGTAACCGTCGATCCCACATTGGTAATCGTCGGAGCGACGTGGGTTCCGTCTACGGCGACGCCGTAAATGTTACTGATAACGTCGGCGTTCGTAGTGATGTCGATATCGAAAAGCGTGAACGAGACATTCGCGGCTCCCGGCGTATTCAGCGCCCCATTGCCGCCGCTGAAAGTAATTTGGACGGTGCACGCGCTCTTGGTGTGGAGGTTGGCGGCAAGCATTAATGAATTTTCCGCCAGGGAGAGGCCACCGGTGAGCGTCTGGTTATCGACGGGAGCTTGTAAACCCGAGGTTGGATCATTCGCCCAGATATTGGCCTGCTGCGAGGTGATCTGAACGGTGATGTCGTTCACCGCGTCGCCATTGAGATCGTAGGAATTAACCAGGTCTCCAGGCGTCCACGCCGCAGTGTCCCAGTCCAAGACCAACGCGCGAGCCGGACTCGCTGCACCCAGCGAAAGGAGGGCGGCGGCGGCAACTACTAGGATACAGCGGGGACAAATACTCATTTATAATTTCCATAAAGCCGCTTCCGGGCCAGCTGCGGAAAAAATTCCGGTAAATCGTTCCAAAGCCGCTTATTACGGAGCTTTAGTAATGAAACCCCTCGCCCGTCAGAAAACGCCGCAAGGCACCATCCGAGTCAGACCAGACTCGCCCGCAATTCGCTGATCGCCCCGACTAACTCGCCGGCCTTACCTGGTTTATCGATCACTCGATCTACCTGCAGGTCGGCATACCGCTGCCGATCCTCGGCACTGAGCGCATTCGCAAAAACGATGATTTTCCCGGCGAAGCCAGCCGAGCGCGCCTCTTCGACCACTCCGAAACCGTCAAGGCGCGGCATGCGGGTATCGGTCACGATCATTTGAAAATAATCCGGATCTTCTGCCACTCGCGAGACGGCCGCGCGGCCGTCGGTGGCCACTTCGACATGATGACCAGCAGACTGCAAGGTCTTCGACAGCATATCGAGCACAAGCACGTTATCGTCCGCGCAAAGCACGCGAAGCGGCTGTTGGGGTTCGATCATCGGAAAGTTCTTTTTCTTTCGAACCACTGAGCCAACCCAAGGCTCGAAGCGAGTTTCGGAATTACGCTGACACTTGACGCTTCCGCCAGGCGGTTGTCGCGGCCAGGAGCGTCAGGAGAGCCCCGATGGGCAGCAGCGTATTCATTTCCGGAACCGGCCCCAAGTCGGCGCGCACAGCGACTGGCAACACGTCAGCCGACATCGCCAACACCGAATAATAATTGAATTGCCCGAAGTTCGGGATGCTGACGAACTGGTCGTCGAAAGTGCTGCCAAATATCCCGGAGACCTGCGTCCCGAGCGTACCGAGCGTGTTCGAGCCAAAAATCGTGAAACTCTCGTTCGCCTGAATACTGCCAACGCTCAGTTGGCCGTTAAACATTCCGGCCGCGAGCGCGGAAGTGAAATCAAATTGAATGAAATGCAGTCCGGCTTGGAGCTCATTGTTCGGAGTGTTGACGAGACCAAGGCCGGTTTCCGTAGCCCCGCCGATTTCAGGCACGTTTTTGTAAAAAAGATCGTGGGCAGTGCCGATGCCGGAATGGTTGTCGAATCCGTAGGCGGTGATCGAAAATCCCGAGCTGGTATACGTGTGACTGCTGCCTCCCACGGCCGCGTTTGAATCGCTCGGGTTGAGATCCCAAACCACGGCCGCCTGGGCTGCCGCGATGACAGTGATGAAGACCAAGGCGCAAAGAGCGCCAACGATTTGGCGAGAACGATTGATGAGCATGTGAAACCTCCTTGTTTTCCGACTGCTTCGCCGTCAGGTATGCGTCCGGCTGCATAATTGTGTCAATAAAATTTTTTCCGCGACGGGAGGGGGAATTCAGCCGCCGAAAAAGAGAAATCGTGCGGTCGCGCGCCCCCTCTGTTAGGCTGACCCGAGAAAGAAAAAAAACGCCACGATGGAACGCACGAAAGCCCGCATTCTTCACGTAGACGATCATCAGGACACGCGGCTGATGATGGCTGCTCTCTTGCAGGATTGCGGCTACGGCGTTCTCACGGCGGGAAGCGTCGCCGAGGGCCTCGAACTGGCGCGAGAAATCAATTTCGACCTCTACATTCTCGACGTCCGGTTGCCGGATGGCACCGGCGTGGAGCTTTGCCAAAAGCTTCGGGCTCTCAATTCGAAAATCCCCATCCTTTATTATTCGGCCTATGGGGACGAAGCTGATCACCGGCACGCGCTGCAAACCTGCGGCGATGCCTACCTCAAAAAACCAGTTTGCATCGCCGACATTCAGGAAACGATCGCCCGGCTCCTGACCAACGCGCAGGAAACCGAATAGTGCGCCGTATCTTCTGAACTGCGCTTACTTTGAGGCAGCGTTCGGCCCGGCGGTTGCCGGGACTGTCGGTCCCTGCCATTGCCATGAGATCAGACTCGAGATGAATTGCCGGTGCAGAGGATCGAAATCCTTTTTCAACGCGGTTAGCTGGCAACGTAGCTGCATGTCCGGAAGATTGGAGAAGAGGGTGCTGCGAACATACACTTGACCCATCACCTGATAGGTGGCGGTAAACTCGAACGTAGGTATGTTTCCGCTAAGGAGCAACGGACTCTGTTCACTTAGAATTTGCACACCCTGCGATCCGCCCGGCAGGTCGGCGACAAACTGCTGACGCAGCGCGTCGATCGTTTTCTGATCCAATGCCTGCGGTGCAGCGAGAGGAGCGGTAAAGATAGTCGCGTCGGCGCGATTAAAGGTTGCCGGGGGCATAAGCCGCAGCTGGGACGAACTGCCGCGCCAGGTCCAATTCTGTGGAATTGTAAGGGTTACCCGCCGCGTGTCATCCTTGAATCTGAGCTCGGTATACTTCACGCCTTCCCCCTCAAATTCGGAAGGAAAGGGCGTAAGATCGAGCGCGCCGTGAGCTGTTATCGTGCAAGAAAGCAAGGCTGCGAGGAGAAGCGATCGCATATTTTTCCGGTGAGTTAGAGTTAGTAAACCTGATACCAGCGCTGTTGCTGGAGATAGGCGGCAATGTCCAGGTTGCCGGGAGGCGCGCCAGCAGTGAGCAGGTCGTCATCGTAATGCCATTTCAGGGTGGGCGTTTTGTACACGTTGCCAGACCCGCTCCAGACCCCAATATTCTGCTGAGGCCGGAAAAGCTGAGCCATCGAGCCCCAGTAGGTGAAGTAGTTGCCGTTATGGTTCCAGTCTTCAAGGTAACGAACGAAGTTTTCGCCGCCGCCGCCGTAAACACCGCCCGAGCTCACGGAATTACCAGCTACCAAACAGGAGTTGACGGTGGTGTTTGCCGCAAACCGCGAGGCGCCTGTCACGCTACCAGTCGAGTTCGTATCGACCCAGTTCTTTGATAACAGCGTGATCGTGTCGCCCATAACCGACGCGTACTTTGCGGTGCCGCTAACGACGTTGCCAGGGGCTGGGCTCGCGGCCGGAGAAACATCTGATTGCGGGGTCGGTGCCGGGTTCGGGGCTGAACCGCCGCTGGTGCTCCCATTTGGATTAACATTGTAGTCACCTACGATGTAAACTGGGTTGTCGGTCACGATCGTAAGTCCGTTACTAGGGAGGATACCACCATTGATCAGGCGAATGCCGCGTCTATAGGTCGAATAAGTCGTGCCGTTATACGTGACGCTGGCCGGTGGCGGCGTGGGCGTAGGGCTGGACCGCGGGGTAAGATCCGAGTTATACATCAGGGCGCTCGTATCCGAAATATAAAGAACGCCGTTCCAGTTGGGGATCGAACCGGCATTGACCGCTTTGGCTAGTTGGTAAACGTCAACGTTGGTCGCTTTGATGTAACTTGCCTCGCGATTATCGTAAAAGACATAACTGCTGGCGAGGGTGCTGTTGCTCGAGCTTCCGGTCGTGACGAAGGTCTTGACCGTGTTCAGCGCGCCGGTGTTTAGCGTTGACCCGTCAAGATACTTCGCCGTTATCGTCCCGCTCCCATCGATAAACACGCGTAAACCGGCTTGGTTGTACATTCGCACGCTCGCCAAAGGATCGGTTCCCCCCGCCGGTTGCTCGATGATTTCACGATAGCCGTCGTTCTGGTTTGTGCCGGTAAGGCTCATGCTAAGGTTCCAGCCGAACGGAAGGTAGGGTGACGTCTGGACTGGCGGGCAATCCGACAAGGTTAACGAGGAATCGCTCTTGGCGAAATTTGGCGACGTGGCGCCACTGCCATTGCGTGAATCATTAGGCGAGAAGTCGTTGGCGTAGTTTGCACCATATTCCACACGTGAATTCGTAGTGAAGTTGCTCGTCCCGATATAAAGACTGTTGTTTGTGTGAATGGGCCCGTCGACACTCAGGCTGGCATTCGGCTGCAGTTCGAGATCGTCAACGTAAAACATTAGATAAGACCACGGTAGATCGAATTTCTTTTCAAAGACTCGACGCACCTTGGCGGTGACGTTTCCAGTCAGTGTCGGCACGGTTACGTCGACGGACGCAAGATAATAGAAACTGTAGGGGAATCCGTTAGCTCCGTAGGCAGGGTTCGGGCCGTAGCCGGCGGGCGGTTGGGCGCTGGGACTCATCGGCCCAAAACTGCCGCCACCTTTGCTGCCCGATTCAACCAGAGCGTTTCCGTTTGAGTCCAGGCTTATCATTGGATCAACTGCCTGGATCCGGTACTGAGTCACGGTGTAATTGGCATCCGTGGGAAAATTGTTCGTAGCTGGCATTGCAATCGCCGGAGGAGTGCCAGAAGGCGTCATATTCGGCACGGGCGTGGGCGCGGTGGAGCCGCTGCCCGATACCGTACAATTTGGGCAGTCGGTGTAAAAGTAGTTCGTGCCGACGAGCGAGTAATCGGTGCCGCCCGTATTACTCCCATACACGGTAGTCCAGGTCGTACGATAAATATTCCGCCAACTGGTGAAGAGGTATTCGAGATGGCCGTCCGCGACTTCCATCGCCAGGGCTGTCTTGCGGCTGCGCTGGCTAAGGCGCGAAACCTGAGTTGAGTAATCGACCGCTATTCCCAGAAGAACGAGCAGGACAAAAACAACGATGATAGTGACGACAAGGATGCTGCCGTCGCTGCTGCGATTTTTGAGTTTCATTGGAAGGTTGTGAGCCGCGAGCGATAATCGATCTTTGTATTCAGCAAAGTCGAGGTCGCGAGATAGCCGCGATTGCTTGTTCTGGGATCCCGGACACTGATAGCCACCTGCACATACCGGTTATCGGAACCACCGAATTGATTTAGCGGAACCGAAAATGGGTTCGGGCTACTGAGATAACGAGCGACAGTAGCCGTATCCTGCCAATAGAACGAAGTACCATTGTAACGCTGGAGGTAGTAGTGCAGCTCGCCATTCTCATAATGATAAGTACCAGTACCCGCGGTGACCTGAACGTATTTGCCGCTAACAAGATTGAAATCACCCTTTGAGTCAGCGACATAGCTGCCGTTCTTGACCACATACATCGATCGATTCGTGTAGTAGGTGATTGCGTAGTAGGCACCCGCATAAGATGGAGAACGCTTCACCCCGGTTTCATAGCCATGCACTGTCCAGACATTCGAGTGGCCGGACACGCTTGCGCCCGTGACCTTGGTGATATCGTCTTCAATGCTCCAGGCCGGAATAATCAGGTGCATGCCAGCAGTGGGCGGGCCGTTGACACCGTCCTTGATCATGATCTGGCCGGCCGATCCACCGGGATCGTTCCAAATCCAGTTAGGACCGGACGAGACGTTCTGAAAAGAGATGGCCGGGGCGGTAGGAGGCGTCGCACTCGGGGAGGCGCTCGGACTCGGCGTTGAACTGATCACGGCAAAATTGGCGTCGCGTAACTGAGGCACCGAGATCGACGCGTGAATGTCACGCGTAAGACGGAGTATTCCCTGGCGCGCCTCCTCATGCGCGCCATTTACCGCCGCACTCTTCGCGGCGAGCGTTAGACCGGACTGAAGCACCTGGAAAAAGGCGAGACCCAGAAGCATGAAAACTGCGACGGCGACCCCCATTTCCATGACGGTAAAGGCAGCTTCTCGAAGCCGATGAGAGACACAGAGTTTCATTGGTCGGCGGTCCGCATTGAATCCAGAGCAACGCTGTAGTTTTTGTTACGGAAGGTGTAGCTGACTGTCGCGTTGGCCCGGCGGATATTGAGATTTGCTGAGTTAAGATAGGTCATCGTTAAACCGGGATCCGTGATGTTGAGAGCGAGGGTTCCGGTAACGACCGTGATTCCGGTTACGGGATCCTGATAGATGAAGGCTTGCTTCTTAAGCACATTAGGGGTGCTACCGTCCCGATAATAAGGATAGTAGGGGTAATAGGTATCGGTCTTGGCCGGCGGTGCTGAAGGCGGTGAAGAGGGAAAGGTCACGCCGGACGCACCGAGAGCATCCAATTCGGCAACCGTCATCAGCTCAGCGGGGATTTTGCCTAGCGCGGGATTGAAGCCGCCGGAGACGTAGGCCGCGTTGACGTCGAAAGGCGCCTTGGAAAGGACGACGTCGATTTGGTTCTGCGCGGCTGTGAGGGCTTCGGTGTAAAGACGCGAAGTAACGGCGTAGGTAGTGAGCGAGTTGAAGCCGATGTAAGCGCCGGTAGACATTGCGCCCAGAATCGCGAGGGCAATAACGATCTCGCTCAGAGTGAACGCGGCCCGGCGTTTGGCCGCACGAAGGGCAGCGCGGCAACTCGTGATCTGGCGCTTCAGCGACAACATTATAGTTTCCATAAGCAGGAGGCATGCCGATTCTTTTGGCGGGGACCGGCGCCGGTACCGCTCCTGCTTCAGGCCGGGGATGCTTCAGCTGCATTCGCGCCCAAAAGAACAGCGCGAAGTGATTCGTAATCTCGTCCATCTCGTCCTCACCCGGGACATGGGCACATTCAATCCGGAACGTTTCAAGGACTGGATCCGGGACATGGACGCGCGCTTCCGCAAGGTCGGCCTTACCCTTCAATTTGATATCCGAATGCGGACCGTCCATTTCAGCATCAAGGAAATCCGGACGAGCCGGGTGGCGTTTAAGTTCAGCGCGTCCTCCCACGTTCCGTTCGACGACCGGGACGTGGTGATGTCGGTCGAAGATTTCGGCAAGGGAGGGCACTAGCGCGGGCCGGTGGAGCGGACCGGCTAAACGATCCGCTCGTTTGACAAGTTCAGCGCGATTCAAGTCTGGAATCGCGCTGTTATGGCACGAAAACGGGCACACTCTTCGCATTGGCTGCACCAACGCTGGTGGCGTCTCGCCGTCGCCGAATGGATCGGGCTTACCATGGGCTTCCTCGCCATCGTCCTGATTTTCTGCCTGTTTTTCATCCGGCGTCACACTCTCGATTACCCGCTGGAACACACCTTCACGGTGCGCGCTCCGGAGTTCTTCGGCTCGGCCCTTGCGCTCGCCGATCCTGTCCCGATCCCCGGCAATAAAATCGAGCTACTTGCAAACGGCGACGAGTATTTCCCGGCCATGCTCAAGGCCATCGGCGCCTCGCGGCAAACGATTAACTTCGCCAGTTACATTCTCCATTCCGACGAAGTGGGCCGACAATTCCGCGACGCCTTTTGTGAACGGGCGAAGGCCGGGATCGAAGTCCGCATCCTTCTCGATGGCATCGGATCGAGCTGGAGCCTCGATAACTCGGATGTGCGGATGATGGGCGAGGCCGGATGCAAGTTTGCCTACTACCACCCCACCGCCTCCTGGCGGGTCGATCGCACCAACCGCCGATCCCATCGGCGCGTCCTCGTCATCGACGGCAAGGTCGGCTTCACCGGCTCCGCTGGCTTCGCGCGAAAATGGGCCGGGCGCGCGCAGGACAAGGACCATTGGCGGGATACTCAGATTCGCATCGAAGGGCCTTTGGTTGCGAAACTCCAGGGCGCATTTGAGGAACACTGGGTGAAGGCGTTCGGCGAGGCCTTGAGCGGCGCGGCACAGTTTCCTCAGTTGCCGGACGCCGGCGACTTGAGAGCGCAGCTGGTCGCGTCTCACTCGTTTTCGATGGCTCCGATTCCTCTCGTGCAAGCAACAGCGTTTGCCGGGGCAGAGAAACGAATCTGGATCACGAACCCCTACTGCACACCTACCGACGATCAGGTGGACCTTCTCGTGAAAGCGGTCCGGCGCGGCGTGGATGTCCGCCTGTTATTGCCAGGAGAAAACAACGACCAGCCGTTGACCAAATCGGCGGGACGCGCCGCCTACGGGCGGATGCTGGAAGGCGGGGTAAAGATTTTCGAATACCAACCGACGATGATTCACACGAAGTCGATGGTTGTGGACGGTTTCTTTTCGATGTTGGGTTCGTCGAATTTCGACGCGCGTTCGTCGGAAATAAACGAGGAACTCGACGTGGTGGTCGCCGACGAGAAGTTTGGCCGCGAAATGGAAAACATCTTCGAGAAAGATCTGCGCGAGGCCCGGGAATACACCTTGCAAGAGTTCAAGAACCGTTCCTGGTGGGAGCGAACGACGGAGTGGCTAATGCTCCCATTTCGCTCACAATTGTAGCGCCCGGCGCACATCATCGGCCGGCGGCGTCATCTCGCTCGGCGCGTTGCGCGATGGCACGCAACCACATTCGGCGAATCAAATCGCTGCCGGGATGGATGATCCGCCAGTAAACTCCAAACCGGCGGAGAACCGCCGGAGTATTCGCGTAAATGCGCGTTTCTGTCGTCACGGTCGAACCGGCGCGATCATTCGGTGCGACCAGGAAATTCATGGCAGCCAGAGCAACTCCCGGCCTAAGATTCTTGCGAAATAGATCCGGCTCCAGTTTTCCGGCGGCTCGCGCTTCGCGGGGGGCCGAGATCACCGTGCCTACTACGATTTCGCGCGGCGCATCGTTACTTAACAGAATAAAACTGGTTCGGGTAGCCACGTCGAGCAACGGTTGTTCCTCGGGCGGGTTGAGGATACTTTCCTGACCGGTCGGCCCGCAGCGCCGAATTGCGACCAGCGTGCGAAAAAGCAATATTTCATCGGCCCGGACCGCGTGAATGGCGGCAAAGACTTTGTCGGGCGACGCGGCTATCTCAATAGCGTGCTTTTCGCCGACCTGCCAGCGCGGCATCCATTCATCAAGTTTTGTCCCGGCAGTCGCAGGCCTGTGCTCACCATAAGGAATGAGCGCGGTTGCGACAGACATCAAGATGCCGAAAACGACAACAGCCAACGCCAGCCGCCGTGTTCGAATGTAAAGGAAGCGCAACGGCCGAAGAAGCGAAATGAGACCAGCAACGGCGAGGACGAAGCCCAGGTAAACGAAATAAGAATCGAGCATCCCGGCGCCGAGCGCCACGACCAGAAAGCCGGCTGCAATCACGGCAAACGCAGTGCCGCGCGTCCGGATCCCGATCCAACGCAACGGATACAGCAATGACAACGCGCCAGCGGTGATGACCACCGCGCCTACAGCAAACGCTGACGCTTCCCACATCGAGCTCAAGTCTCCCGGACGCGCTCTTCGTTACGAACTACTGCGATTGAGCGCTCGTCGCTGCACCTTATCTAAGATTGTAAATCTCGACCAGACCTACCCCGATTCCGCCGTTCTTACCGGCAAGGATCGCCGTGAACTGCCCGGGCAGCAGGGAAACATAGATTCCCGATTCCTTCACATTACCCGGAGCCAGGCCGTTTGTGATCAGTGCGGCCGCGGAGACCGGATCATCGATCCAGTCGTCATTCGAGGCGATGAGCGCGCCGTTGCCATCGTGCAATTCGAGGGTCGGATCCTCCAGAAGATTGTTCAGGGCGAATTGAGCCAGCGAAGGCCCGAGTCCCACGATGGCCACGTGGGTGGTGTTGCTGCTATTACCCAGAATGAATCCGCCGATCATGACATTGGCGCCGGTCTGGACAAAGCCGCGCGTGCTTATGTTAGCCAGCTGCGAATCAACAGCCTGACTGATGTCATACAGTTCCACCAGACCCACGCCGGTGGTTTGGTCCTTGCCCGTGAGGACGGCCGTGTAAGCGCCTGGCTGGAGCGTCACCACGATCACCGACTCTCGATCGTCCGCCGGCTGGAAAGGAGTCCCCTCGATCAGGCTCCGCTGGTCGTCCTTCCAATTGTCGTTCCTGAAGATCAACGATCCATTGGAACTGCGGAGCTCAAGGACGGGATCCTGGAGGACATCACTCAGGCCCGCATTGACCAGCGACGATCCCAGGCCACGAAGAAGGACTGTTTTCGATGAATTTCCCGTGATGATGAACCCGGCGATCATGACCTTATCTCCGATCTCGACCCGCAACCGGGTCGAGATGTTTAGCGGCTGAGTGGGGCTCGTCGTTGGGGTCGCGGTTGGCGTAGCCGATGGGGTTGCGGTTGGGATTGCAGTAGCGCTAGCTATTGGCGTAGCGGTGGCTGTTGCGGTAGCTGTTGGGCCTGGGGTACCTGTTGGAGTTGCGATAGGTGTAGCCGTGGCTGTTGCGGCAGGTGTAGCCGTGGCGGTCGCAGTTGGCGTCGGGGACGGGGCCGAGTCGTCATTCAAAATTGTAAGAGTGGCAGTGTTAGGGCTGCCCAGGGTAGCTCCGCCCGTAGGGTTCGTTAAGGTGAGATTTACGGTCTCATCGGACTCTGGGATTGTGTCACCCTTGACCGTTACCGTAAATGTCTTGCCCGCCGTGTCGCCTGCATTCCAATTCAGCGTGCCGGAGGCCGCTACGTAATCATTATTACCCACGGTAGCTGTTCCGTCGCTGGTCGCATATTGCACCGAGACCACGCCAACCGAACCGCAGGAGCGTGTGACGGTAATCGTGACGTCGTGCGAACCACTGTCGCCTTCCGCCGTATTATAACTCGCCTGCGAGAACTGCAGATTGCCCGCCGCGGTCGTGGATGGCGGTACGGTGACGGTCGTGTTATCGAAGAAAGTCGTTTGAGCTGCGCCCGTACTGCCTTGCCAGTACGCGCCCAGGAAAGACATTGCAGTACCTGTATAGGTTGAATCAGTGCCCGTGCCGATGGAGGTCAGAGTTCCCGTGGTTGGATCGGCGAATCCAGTGGCGCCGTCATCTCTGCTGAATAACTGCCAGCCGTTCGTAGAGGGATCGTATGTAACCTTCACGCTTAGATAGTCTGTTAGGCTTGTTGGCGCTCCACCGAACGCAATAACGGTTGCTTTTGTTCCCTGCAGACCGTTGGTAAAGTTTATTAGACCAATGGTATTGAGTCCCCCGCCTCCCATCACCACGGCATAGCCATTGCCGCTTGTGTTCGGTGTGCTTGAAGTGCTCGAAAGTATATAGGCCATGCCGTAAGTGTTAGTTGCCGTAAACCCGGCCAAAGCGCTCGTTCTGTTGGTCCGAAAATTGAATGTCCACGTGACGATCCCAGGGTTCGAACTCAAGGTAGTATTATAAGGCGAAGTGAACGCACTCAGCGGCACGGAAGCGAAAGTCCATCCGTTAACGTTGGCCACCGTGCCGTCTGTATCATTCGTGAGTTCTAACTGGGCCGGGCCGGTATTTCGTCTTGCGCCCCAATCTGCGCCAGAGCGCGTCACGCTCCAGGCGCTCGCGCCGATTGGTCCTGAAGTAGTGTAGGTGGCGCTTGTATTCGTACTAAAATCATCATTGAAAACCGCAATGGGAGCGGCTGGCGCACATGTAGGGGTAGCAGTTGCTGTTGCCGTTGCAGTAGGCGTGGCCGTAGCGGTCGCAGTAGGTGTTGCCGTCGCCGTTGCAGTCGCGGTTGGGCTCGTGACGGGCGTGCTTGTTGGCGTAGCCGTCGCCGTCGCAGTAGGTGTGGCTGTTGGGGTAGAGGTTGCCGTGGCCGTAGGTGTGGCGGTTGGTGTCGAAATTGGCGTAGCTGTCGGAGTAGACGTCGCGGTGGCAGTCGGCGTTGCCGTTGGCGTGGCCGTCGGGGTAGCTGTTGCAGTGGCGGTAGCAGTCGGAGTAGCAGTTGCCGTCGCTGTAGGTGTTGGCGTTGGAGTGGAGTTGTCCGTAACTGTCAAAATTAATTCACCGCTCGTGACTGCCAGAGAAGCGGTCGTGTTGGCGGCTAGGCCGCTCCCATTCACGGTCAACGTTCCTGGCGGGCCGATGACGCTCGCGGAACCGCTCTTCGCGATAAGTGTGTATGTGCCGGCCGGGAGTGCCGATGTTGTCGTGACTGTCACCGGCGTCCCGTTCAAGTCCAATGTGCCCGCGCTTGCTCCGGTCATGGTCAGGGGTGCTGTTGTGCCGCCACCGTATGCCGTGAAGCCAAGACCGCCCGCCGACAGAGTCAGGCCTTTACCGGATACGGTTGCTATCGTCGCGGTCACATTTGAACCCGTCGCACTTCCCTTCAAGGCCTGTCCGGGTCCCAGCGCCAGTGCCGTAGTTAGAGTCGAAATATCAAAGATTGAGCCGCTGTTCAGAATGATGTTCGGAGAATTAGCGATCGAGCCACCAACGCTCAATTTCAGGGTGCCGCCGATGACAGTGGTATCTCCAGTATAAGTATTCGCACCAGTTAGCGTAATGTTGCCGGTTGCGGCCGCAAGCTTGTCTACGGTCAGGCCGACGCCAGAGTTTCCCGAGATGATTCCGCCTAATGTATAGGTGCCGTTCGCGCCAATGGTGATCGTGCGCGTAGAGCCGCCCAGAGCCATGTTATTGCTAAACGTAAGGTTCGCCGTACTGGAGGAAAGGGCCACATCTGTCGTAAGCGCGCCTAGTTGAAAATTGCCGCCCACGGTGATGCCACCAGTATACTTTCCGGTAAAATTCGTGTTGCCAGTTCCAGCGATAGTCCCGCCGTTAATGATCAGTGCGCCATTGGCCCCCATAGCGTTGACGCCGCCCGCAACCAGGGTTCCGGAGTTCAAAACAAAGCCGCCGCCGAATGTGCCACCGGACGTTCGAATAACGCCTCCAGCGCCAGTGAGGCTAAAACCAACCGTTGCACCACCGGACCAACCTTGTGTTGAAGCGTCGAAAGTCTTACCGCTGCTCACTGTTATCGGATTAACAACCCCAGCCGTCGCGCCTAACGTACCGGAAACGGCCGTAAGCGTGAAATTCTCAGTAACGTTAATCCCGCCGACAGAGATCGTGGCGCCTGTTCCAGTGCCATTAACGATGCTGAAGTTGGCAACGCTGCCGGTCGCAAAGGCGTCCGTGAAGGGTCCCGCGTTTGTCGGGGCCCACTTAGTTGCATTCAAAGCGCTCCCATCGCCGGCAAAGAATTGATTGGGCGTAGCCGTTGGTGTCGCGGTTGGCGTTGGCGTTGCGGTAGCCGTGGCTGTGGCTGTCGCTGTTGGCGCTACTGTGGCTGTAGCTGTCGCCGTAGCGGTGGCCGTTGGCGCTACCGTGGCTGTAGCAGTGGCCGTAGCCGTGGCTGTGGCGGTCGGCGTCGGCGACGGAGCGGCGGTCGTTCCGCTGGCACTGGGACCGAATGCGGTTGTAACACTCGCTCCGTTCTGTGCTTCTACTTCAAAAGTGTAAGTCGTGCCGGGCGCTAGACCTGTAACCGTTTTCGTGCCCCATGTCGCTGCTGTTTGGAATACCGCCGAAACGTCGAGCGTCCCGTCTGCCTGGACATACTTATCTTGCGTCGTTTCGTGAATCGCATACGTCGTGGCTGCGGGATTGCCGTCGCCAGATCCGATGGCGACATCCAAGGAGCTCGTAGTCGGATTTCCTACCGTGGGTGCGGAAGGGGTGTTCGCTAGCGTGTAAAAGCTGACATCCGCGCTACCCAGTGTAGTGCCGACGCCATTCGTCGCGTAAGCCCGATAATAATAAATTGTATTAACGCCTAGTCCGGTAATCGTCTTACTGAACGCGGCGACAGTCGTGCCGCCTTCAGAAACCTGGGTATCGGACGTAGTGACACCTGGTGAGGTCCTATAATAAAAGCCTCGATCAGTCAGCGTTGACCCGCCATCGGATGTGACAGTTCCGTTAAGCGTCGCCCCTGTTGTTGTAAGATTGCTTGCCGGTTGGGTCGTGACGCTTGGGGCCGTTGCGGTTGGGGTTGCGGTTGCAGTGGCTGTAGCTGTCGCGGTTGGCGTAGATGTCGCGGTCGCAGTTGGGGTGGAGGTCGCCGTTGCAGTAGGTGTGGATGTGGCGGTCGCTGTCGGTGTTGACGTTGCGGTGGCTGTAGCGGTCGCTGTTGGCGCTACCGTGGCTGTAGCTGTCGGAGTCGGCGACGCAGATGTGGTGTCCGTAACCGTTAAAATCAATTCACCATTAGTGACTGCTACAGAGGCGCTCGTGTTAGCGGCAAGGCCGCTTCCGTTAACTGTTAACGCTCCCGGCGTGCCGGTGACGCTCGCGGAACCGCTGTTGGCGATAAGTGTGTAGGTGCCGGCCGGGAGTGTCGATGTTGTCGTGACGGTCACCGGGGCATTATTCAGATCCAATGTGCCCGCGGTTGCCCCTGTAACCGTCAATGGCGATGTCGCGTTGCCATCGTAGGCCGTAAAGCCAAGGCCGCCAGCCGACAGAGTCAGGCTCTTGCCTGATGCGGTTGTTATTGTCGCCGTCGTGTTTGAACCGGTAGCGCTCCCTTTCAAGGCTTGAGTAGATCCGAGCGTCAATGGCGTGGTTAAGGTCGACACATCAAAGGTCGCGCCGCTCCCTAGAATAATGTTTGGAGAATTGGCTATCGAACCACCAACGCTCAATTTCAGGGTGCCAGCAGTGAGAGTCGTGTCACCGCTGTAGGTGTTGTTGCCCGACAATGTCCAAGTTCCCGTTCCCTGTTTTGTTACTGACGTTGTGTTCCCTGCGCTGTTATTAACGATCGCTCCGCTAATTTCGCCTGTGCCTGCGGTCGAACCTTGTAGAGTGAGCGTCTTATTGCTTGCGCCCGAAGAGGTATTCGTGCCGGTAAACCTTAGCAAACCTGTGCCCGATTGATCGATGACTACACCTCCACCGGTGGCGGCAGCGAGGTTAATTATCTTACTAGAATCCTCACCGGTGCCCGTATAGAGCAGCGTTCCAGAAGTAGCGCCGTTGCCGAAGTTGATCGTTGTGCCCTTGCCGACGTTGCCGCTTGCACCGGAGTTTCCGATGCCCGAGACACTGATTGTGCCATTGCCGCTAACCGTCGTGTTGCCGGTGTAGGTGTTCGTATTGGTGAGCGTCAGCGTGTTATTGCCGCTGTAGGTAAACGGACTGGCAATCGTATTCCCAGCTGCGTTGTTCGTGATGACACCGTTAATCGTGACCGCGCTTGTGCCATTGATCGTTAATCCGCGGGCCACATCACTCTCCGCCAGAAAGACGTTCCCGCCTATGATAGTGCCTCCGGTGTTGCTGACCGTCAGCGTCCGGCCTGCCGCGCCAGAACTGGTAAAGCTGCCGTTCAACGCGAAGGCAAAGCCGCCGCTGATCGTGCCGCTGCCGCCCCAAATTATGTTGTTAGCGAGTGTGCGAGCGCTGGTGCCAGCCTGAAGAACTGAGGTGGAGCTGCTGCTAAGACTTAACGTATTAGTGCTCAAGGCGCTGTCGTTGCCGAGTACCAAAGTTCCGCCATTGAGCGTAGTGCCTCCGAGGTAAGTGTCGGCTGCGTTAAGGGTAACGGTGCCCACGTTGACACTTGAATTTGTAACACTAATCAAAAGCCCCGCGGAGCCACTGATCACAGAGGTAGCCGACAGCGTTAGGTCGTTGCCGGCTGTCGCGCCGAGCAACGTCGTAAAATTTGAACTATTGGCGATTGTCCCTGTAATACCGGTACCCGTGTTCGAGGCGACAAAACCCGCGAAAGCACCTCCGGCTCCGCCTCCGCTAATCGTAATTGGCACATCAATCGATGCGTTCGCCTGGCTCAGGAAAACACGGGAGTTACTACCGGCTGCAACTTGAGCGCCGGATATAGTGAGGTTCGACCCAGCGGCTCCGGTGACCGAGCCGATGGCGAGTTGCCGATCAGTAGTTGCGACAGCGCTGTTCAAAGTAAGATTCACATTAGCAAACAAAGAAATGGAACCTGCCAATGTGGTGAGCGCAGTGCTGCTCGGTGTCAACGTATAGCCCGTGACTTCGAAAAACGTTGTCACTGGCGACACGGTAGTACCACTCGCAATCGAAACCACGCCCGCGGTCCCTTCGAAATGCGCATTGTTGCCATCAGCCCAATCCTGCAAAGTTCCTGTGGGTGAGCCAAGCCGCCACTCGCCTGCCGTGACCCACGTGCCGGTCCCGCCAGTACCAGCAGTCGTCTTATTCTGATCCCAGTAGAGATCAGCTGCCTGCACAGATTGGCCGAGCGTGAGGGCTGCGAGCGCTATGCAAATTGCGACTCCCTTGCGGCGTGATGAAATGCTGACGAAAACGCGCGGCTCAAAAATGGTAGACTGCGGGCGCGATTTGTTGTTCACGAGATTTGGCTCACGACGCGCCCCGGGAAGACCCGCCGTAGTGGACGACGATTATCGGGGACCTCGTTAAAAAGTCACGCTTGAATTGGACTCACTTTTTCGCCGGTGTGGGCACAATTCCCAGCAATCCGCACACGTTCACAAACGCGCGGGCGTCGCGTGGGCTCATGGTGACGACACAGCGGTCGTCTGGTCAGTTTCTCAGATTGTAGATCTCGACCAACGCGATACCGATGCCGCCGTTCTTACCGGCGACGATGGCGGTGAATTGCCCCGGCGGCGCGAGTGAAGTAAAGATTGCAGATTCCTTCACGTTCGAAGGCGCGAGACCTTTGGCGGTTAGTTGGGCCGCTGATACAGGATCGCTCGGCCAATCGTCATTTGAGATCATGATTGTCCCGTTCGCGTTGTGCAGCTCGAGCGTTGGATCGGCGAGCAAGCTGGCGGCTGGAATGCCGAAACTCGACAACGATGGACCCAGGGCGCGCACGACTATGTTCGTCGCGTTACTGTTTCCGCCCAGGACAAAGCCGCCGATCATGACTTCGTTGCCCGTCTGGACAAAGCCGCGGGTGCTGATGTTCGCCAGATCAGAGTCAAGCGTCTGGTCGTTATCGTAGATCTCGACAATGCCGATGCCCGTCGTATTGCCAGCGCCTTTGAGCACGACCGTATAGGCGGCCGGCGGCAAGGTCGCCAGGATCACCGATTCACGGTCGTCACTCGGCTGGTAGATCGTTCCCTGGATTTGCGCCTTTTGCGGACTGTCTTTCCAGTTATCGTTTGAAGTGATCAGGGCGCCGCTTGCTCCGTGCAGTTCGAGAACCGGATCATTGAGAACGTTCGCCGCCGGGATGCCGAAGTTGGTCAGCGAAGGTCCAAGGCCGCGGAGCACCACTGGCTTGGAAGCATTGCCGCGGATAATAAAGCCGCCAATCATCACCTTGTCGCCCACATCCACTCGGACACGGGTGGAGATGTTCAACGCCTGGGCCGGTGTGGTGGTTGGGGTAGCAGTAGGTGTAGCTGTCGGCGTCGGACTAGCTGTGGCCGTGGCGCTGGCTGTCGGCGTGGCGGTAGCTGTCGCTGTCGCCGTAGCAGTGGCTGTCGCCGTAGCGGTAGCTGTGGCGGTAGGTGTAGCTGTCGCAGTAGCCGTAGCTGTCGCCGTCGGTGTCGGAGCTATTCCGATAATTGTCAGGGTAAAGCTCTGATTGAACGGTGGCGTGACACCGTTATTCGCAGTGATGGTAAAGTGATAAACGCCGCCGCTGCCGGCTCCTGGTGTCCCGGACATGGTCGCGGTGCCGTCGTTGTTGTTCACGAAATTCATGCCAGACGGCAGGACATAACCATTCAAGTTGATCGCCATGCTGGCGTTGGTTGGGAATCCGGTCGTAGTCACTGTGAACGAGCCGGACACGCCCTGGGTAAAGGTCGCGTGATCCGCGCTCGTGATCGCGGGCGCTTGTTGCACCGTCAGGGTGAAGTTCTGCGTCGCATCGGGCGCGATCCCGTTGCTGGCCTTGATCGTGATCGCGTAGGTGCCGCCAGTGTTCGCTTGTGGTGTTCCCGCAAGGGTCGCCGTCCCGTTGTTGTTGTTCGTGAAGGTCACGTTACCGGGTAACGCGCCGGTTTCAGTAATCGCCATGCTCGCGTTGGTCGGGAACCCGGTCGTAGTGACGGTAAACGTGCCGGCAACTCCCACCTTGAAGGTAGCGTTGTTGGCGCTCGTGATCGCGGGCGGCTGGCCTACCACGATGTTAGCCGTTCCGGTAATCGTGTTGGTTACGGTATCTGTCGCCGTGATGCTTTGGTTACCGCCTGTAACCAGCGTCGCGCTAAACTGGTGACTGCCGTTGTCTCCCGCCAGGAAGGTGTAATCCGCTGGAACTGCCGAGCCCGCGCCCGCATCGGACTTGGTGAAGTGGACCGTCCCGGTATAGCTGGTCGCGGTGTTATTAAACTGATCCTGCGCTGTAACGGTGAAGTTGAAGGCGTTATTAGGCAGCGTCGAAGCCGGCGCCGCGAGACTCAGATGGGTGGCTGTTCCAGGATTGACCAGGATGTTGGGGCTAGTGCCGTTGATCGCAGCGTTGTTATTGTCGGTCGCAGTGATCTTCTGGTTGCCCGCCGTCTTGAGCGTCGCGCTCAAAGTCTTGCTGCCATTATCGCCGCCAACAAATTGGTAGTTAACCGGTAACACCGCCTGCCCATCGGTGCTGGTGAACTTCACTACGCCAAGATAGCCGGTCGCAACGTTATTCGACCCATCGAGCGCTGTTACAGTGAAGTTGAACGCGGAACCCGCGCTGACGCTCGCCGGTGCGCTCACCGAGAAATGCGTCGCCGCGCCGGGCGAAACCGAGATACTGCCGCTCGTGCCGGTGACGGAGTTGTTGTTAACGTTCGTCGCGGTAATGGTCTGCGCGCCCGCGGTATTCAGGATGGCGCTAAACATGTGCGAGCCCGCGTCGCCGTTAGTAAAGGTATAATCGCCCGGCAAACTCGCCGCGCCATCCGTGCTGGTGAAGTGGACCGGCGCCACGAAATTCACGTCGACGTTATTGAATTGGTCGAGGGCGGTAACAGTAAAGTTGAATGCGCTGCCTGCTGTCGCTCCGGCCGGAGCCACCACCGAAAGGTGCGTCGCTGCAGCGGGAGCTACGTTTACATTCGCGCTGCCGGTGATTGTGTTAGTCACTGTGTCAGTCGCCGTGACCGTCTGACTGCCCGCGCTGACAAAGGTCACGCCGTTCGTAAAGACGTGCCCGCCCGCATCGGCAACCGTAAAGGTGTAATCCGCCGGAACCGACGAGCCCGCGCCGCTGTCGGTCTTAGTAAAGTGGGCGGTGCCAGTGTAACCGGTAGCAACATTCTCATTCACGTCGCGTGCCGTGACGGTAATGCTGAAGGGCGAGCCGGCCGTCGAGTTAACGGGCGCGGTGACGGTGAAGTGGGTACCCGGTCCAGCAGTATTCGTTAGTGAGAAGGTAGCTGGTCCATTATAACCCGTGGCAGTCGCTGTTACCGTGTAACTCCCGATAATATTGTTCGCGGTAGCAGTTACCGATGTAACTCCGCTGGCGTCAGTCGCACTAGGACTCGTCAAGCTAGCGCTGGCTCCGTTTCCGGCCGGGTTTGCCGTGAAGGCGACCGTAACGCCGGCAATAGGTGTTACGCCCGACTCCGAAACAGTAACCTGCAAAGGAGTGGCAAAAGCACTGCCGTTTACCGTGCTCTGCGGCGTGCCTCCCGTGGCGGAGATAATGTAGTTCGCCTCGACCGCGCCGATATCAACCGTCGCCGTCGTGTTTCCATCCGGGCCGTCCTTGATTCGGCTGAAGCCGCGTTGATCGAAGGCGGTGTTCACGGCCGCGCCGCTCGTGTGAGGTCCGGGGATCGTAGCGTTCGCGCCACGGGTAACCGTGAGGGAATTAGCCGTCTTGTTTGTGACAAGCATTTGCTCGGTATCGATCTGGATCGTCGACCCGATCGCAATGGCAGTCGCGTCGGCGACCTGAACCGCCGTGTCCGAGTTGCTGATGGTCGTGCTCAGCGTCGTCCAATCCGTGCCAGCATCGATCACCGGGCTGCCAACCGCAGGCACCTGGGTCTGGGTCGGTCCGCCATAATTACCGAGCGCGCTGAGCATCGGATCGAGCGGCATTGCGATGGTGCCAACCTGATTTCCGTTCGTGCCATTGGTGATGCCGGTCATGCCGTTATCCACGCCGATAAAGTTATATGAGCTGCTGGAATCGACAGTGCCGAAGACATCTTCGGCGACTGGAACGGTCGTGCCCTTGAAGTTACCAGCAACGATCGTGTTCTTCAGGATGAGGCTGGCAAAGCCAGCGTTCCGGATGCCGCCCCCGTCGCCAGAAGTATTGTTATCATTGTCCGCGTGATTGTCCGTCACGGTCACGTTCGTCAGCCTCATCGTCGCGGCGCCCCCGGAACCGTCGTCCGTATTGAAGAGCCCGCCGCCATCCTGTTTGGCTGTGTTCCCGGTGATAGTGCTATCGACGATGTTCGCCGTGCCGACGCCGGTTGCAGCTGACCCAAGGTTGATTATCGCGCCGCCGACTCCGCCGGAAGTATTCCCGGTAAGGGTGCTAGCCAGGACATTCAACGTGGCCGTTCCGGTATCGCCATAGTTGTAAATCGCGCCACCATTTCCGGACGCGTTGTTCCCGCTGAAGGTGCAGTATTTGATCGTCGCTGTCGCAGTGCCGCTCAGATAGCCGCTGTTGAAGAGGCCGGCGCCGCCGTCGCCAGCAGAGTTACCGCTGAAGACGCAACTGGTCACGGTCAAGGTGCCGTGGTCATTAAAGATGCCGCCGCCTTCATTCGCTGGGAACGCGCCCGTCGCGTTGCCGTTGGCGATGGTAAGTCCGGAGATGCTCACGGTCTTTCCAGACTGGACGTTGAACACCCGGCTCGCGTTGTTGCCGCTCACGATAATAACCGCGGCTCCCGGTCCGGTGATCGTGACGTTCTTGGCAATGTCGAGTTGGCCCGTGGTGAGCGTAATCGTGCCGGTCAATCCGGCCTGGAAATTAACCACGCCTCCGTCGCAGACCTTGTTGAGCTCGTAACGCAGCGTCCCGGCAGACCCATCATCAAGGGTCGACGTTACCGTCGCCGGATTATCGCACGGCGGCGCGACTGTGATGGTGTAGTGCTGGCTCGCGAACGCACCCACCGTATCGGTCGCCTTCAAGTCAAAGTTAACCGTACCGGCCGCGCTCGGCGTAGAGTTAAAGCTTACGGTGTTAGCCGAAGTGCTTGGCGCGGCCATGCCGGTCCCGCCGGCCGCGTAGTTGGTAACACTCATTGTCTTGTTACCCGTGCCGCCAGAGGCCGTGATCGACTGAGTATAGTTGAAGCCTACGGTCGCATCCGGCAGCGAAGTCGGGCTTAGCGTGACGACACCGTTAATGACGAAAGTATAATGCACCGGCGCGCCCGCCTGGGTGGCCCCGACCGTGTCGGTCGCGGTTAAATCGAAGCTCACCGTGCCGGCTGCGGTCGGCGTGGAATTGAACGTCACCGTGTTAGCCGATGTTCCGGGCGCGGCCAGCCCGGTGCCGCCGTCGCTGTAGTTGGTAACGCTCATTACCTTGCTACCAGTTCCGCCGGAGGCGGTGATACTCTGGTTATAAAGGACGCCCACCGTGCTATCCGGCAATGTGGCGGGGCTGACTGTCACGACGCCGTTGATCACAATCTGGTAGGCCTTCGAAGTATTCGCGCCGAGCGAATCGGTCGCCTTGATCGTGAAGTTAAAGGTGTTTGCGACCGTCGGCGTGCCACTGATTTCGCCGGTGCTCGCATTGAGACTCAGGCCATTCGGCAGAGTGCCGACACTAACCGAGTAGGTAATCGCTCCCGTTCCTCCACTGGTTGAAATCGTTTGGCTGTAACCCGGGAAGTCCTTCGTCCAGGGATTGAGCGGACTGTTGGTGTTAAAGGTGATCGCAGGCGCAACCGTAATAGTGAACGGCGTGGTATCGAGGAATCCCGCGGTGTTGGTCGCGCGAACGATGATGTTCGAGAACGTTCCGGCCGTTGTCGGATTGGGAGCGGTCAAGGCGCCGGCGGCGCTGAGCGTGAAGCCACCGGGAAGCGGACCCGATCCAGGAGCCAGCGCGTAGGTCGGCGCCGGGAAGCCATTCGCAGCGAAAGCGTAGCCGGCATAGGCGAAGCCTACCGTCGCCGTGGTCGGCGGCGTTTGCGCGCTGAACAGATTCGGCGGGAAATGCACCGGCACCGTCGTGGTGTTGGTGTTGACCGTGACGAAGTTGCTGCCGGAAATATTTGCGGTGTTAGTGATATTCCCGCCGAAGCCCGCATTGACCGTCGCTTGGAACGTCATCGTCACACTCGTCCCCGGATTCAACGTGCCGATGGTCACTGGCAATCCAAGGAAATGCGGCCGGGTCACGCTGCCCGGGATGGCGCCTTTCGCCTGACCCTTCGCTGGCAAGCGGCGTTCGCCCCGCGTCAGGAAGCCATACATCAGGCTGTCGCGATCCTTCTCCGCGTACGAATCCTCGAGGCCAATCGCATGGCCCATCTCGTGCAGGATCGCGGTGAGTAGATCGATCCGGCCGGCCGCTGCACTCGTCGAATCGGTGTAGCAGCGCGTTGAAGAACTTCCGTCGCCAAAAATCGCGTCGCTCTCTGCTTTTGAGTCAAGGAACCAGCCGTTTCCGCCGGCGTCGTCATCGACACGGATTCGATTGGCGTCCGCTTCACCGAGATAAATTCCCGGTAGATTGGCGACTTCGAATCTCAGGCTGCGCAAAGTTGCCAGTTGATGGTCGGTCAAGCCGGCGGCTTCCCACCGCGCAATGGCCCTGGCGACGACGGCATCGAGATCGGTTTGGGTAAGTGATGAGGCCGGTAGAGCCCGGGGCGCCGGATCTTGAGCGACAACTGCCATCGGAGCGATGGCCGCCAGCGCCGTCGGAACCGAAGCCGCCACCGGCTCGACAGCCGGCGCTTCCATCTCCGCGACGCCACCCGCGGAGACGAGCAACGGCGTGGAAGTGACGCAATCGACACCGACGCCCGACGGGACCGCTCCCGGAGTCGATATCGCGACCTTGTTCGTGCCATTGAGAGTGTTGTTGGCAATCAGGAAGTTCTCGGTGCCCGGACTGCCGCCGGGGCCGCCTTGAATCGTAATGGTGCTTCCACCCACGGGATCGATGGAGATGACTTGCTGGCCAGCCGTATCGGGACTTTCAGTGAGCGTGTTCTTCAACGCACCTGCGCCGCCGATATTCGCGCAAATCGTGGAATTGCCGCCGCCGTTGTTAGTCGCCTGCATATCGAGAGCAGACTGGGCGAACGCCAGACTTCCATCGGCGAGTCCGACGTTACTCTGAAAGTCGATAGCCAGGGCCGAACCGCGGTCGGAGCGCAGGTTGATGCCGGTATGCACGCCCGTGCAGGTCGCGCAGCCGCCGGCGCCGGCGGCAGTGCCACCGAGGTTCGTGTTACTGTTGAACGCCATGTTGGTAAGCGCCTGGCGATGCAAGCTGATGAAGGTAGAGCCGCCACCCATCGTGTTGTTGGTGACCGTGGCGTTTACCGATGCATGAGGCGTCAGCGCCCCGTTGACTGCGTCGGACTCTGAGCGAATGGCATCATCGCTCGTGTTGGTCATCGAGTTGTTATTGTAGCGGGCGTTCATGGTCCCGCGGCCCGATGCCATCCAGCGCCCACCGATGCCGACGCTGGTGAATGTATTGTTCTTGATTGTCAGCTCATAGATTCGCGCGGCCGCACTGTCCACTGGCTGGACAAAGTTGATCGAGCGCCCGTTGATGTTGTCGAAGGTGTTGGTCCCGTCCGCGGTGCTCCCATCCACATTGAGTGTGGCGGTGCCATGGCCCGCCGTTGCGTCGCTCTCATTTCGAATATCCGCGTCAATGCCGTCGTTCGAAATCTGGGTGAACTTGGTGCCCGTTACCGTCATGTTGAGGTCAACATCGTTGTGGTTCCGAACGACGATACCTTTGTTCTCCGGCAGTACGGGATTGGGGGTGCGCACAAAGCTGCCGGAGTCAGGACCGATGGTATCGCGCTGGATAATGACGGTACCGGTCAAGCCATGACCTGCAGTGGTGTCCGCAATGTTGGTTGACTCGAAGTGCATCGCGTCTTCGCTCACGGCCCCACCCGCCGTGTTCCCGAAGTTGAAGATGCGGCTGTCGCGGAAGGTGAAATTGTTGACCCCGTTGCCGAAGATACCGTGATCGCCGGTGTTATGGATCGAGACCAGGTTGAACTCGATGTTCGAAACGCTCGTGAACGCGACGCCATGCGAGCCGGTGCCTTGGATCGTGCCGCCGGTGCAGGTCGGCGTCGCCGGAGTGCAAGCGCCGCCGTTGCCGACGATATTCAGGCCGTTCGTGCCAGTGGCGGTCATAATGATTCCGCTTGCGGGCAGCGTGTTATTGCCTGTCACCGAAATACTGCGAAATGTCAGTTCGCTCGCACCGATCGTGGTGTTGGCGACATTGAGCGCGGTGCCAGTCGTCGTCGTCAATGTATTGACGATGCTGGTGTTGTTCTGCGTGGCGCTGACTGTGCCGCCGCCGGTCGCGGTGAACGCAGCGTTGGTCGTGGTGCTCAAGGCGAGCCCGCCAGTAAAGTTGATCGTGGATCCAGTATTGGTGAGCAACGAAATGCCGGCTACGCCCGCCGCCGTCGCGGTGATGCCGCCCGTGAAGTTGATCGTCCCACCGGTCCGATTCTGGATCACGATCGGCGCCTGGCCCGACGTGGCCTGCGTGATCGTGCCCGAGTAGTCGATGTTCGCGGTGCCGCCACTGCTCGCCGATCCCGTCCCGTTGAGGAACGATGTACCTGTTGCGCCGCTCAACGCGCCGCTGCCAAAGTTCACTTTGCCGGCGACGGTGACGAGATTGATGTTGTTCGCGCCGCTGCTCGAAGTGATCGAGTTGAAGGTTGAACCGGTGCCGGCTCCAGCCGCATCGCCGAATGTGCCATTGGTCAGGTTCAACGCCTGGCCGCTGCCTTGCAGCGTCACGTTGCTCAAAACTAAAGTCCCGAAGCTATTTCCAAGAATCTTGCTGCCGGTCGTGTTGCCGATCGTGAAACCTGTGACGGTGTTACCACTGGCGAGGGTAATGGAATTGGTGCTCACGGCTGTAGCGACCATCGTCGTGTTAGAGCCGCCGGCCGCGTTAATGACGATGGTATTGACCGTGAGAGCGGTGCCGCTCCCATAGAGAAGCTGATTGTTGAGCAACGTGAGGTTGCCGTCGTAATCACCAGTCCTTTCGATGATGAAGATGATGTCGCCGATGGCGTCCGGGCCGCTCGCCCCAGAAATGTCCGCCAGGGAATCAAAAGGCCTTGTATTGGAGCCGTCTTCCGTGCCATTGGCCCCGGCATAGGTGCTATCCACGTACCAGACCCGCGCGCCCAGCGCGATTGTCACCAATCCTATGCTCGCGAGGTTGTCGCCGTCCGTAACCGTGTAACTAAACGTGTCGCTCACGTTTTGATCGCCCGTCTGCGGCGTGTAAACAAACGAACCGTCGGCCGCAATCGTCACGCTGCCACCCTGGCTGGTCGCGAACGTGCCCGCGGTCACCACGAGGCTCGCGTTGGGTGTTACCCCGTCGATGTCAACCACGCCGTTTCTAAGACCGTTGGCGACGTTGACGATGAGCTGGGTATTGCCCGCCGCGTTGTAGGCATGAGCGATCGCGTTGGCGGAAACCTTCGCGGAGTTGTTCACGAACGTTGAATTCGGGTCGATCGTGTCCGCGACCTGGACACCGGTCGCATCCGTCGTGCCGGCCGCTCCGTTGTTCCCGACACCGATCGTGTAGGTAATCGTGTCGCCCGGTCGCGCCGAGTTGTCGTTGTTCAAGGGGAAGCCGGCGTTTTTCGTTTTTGTATTTATGTCCGGCGCCGCCAGAGCCAATGAAGGCAGCACGACCAGGCCGAAGAACGCGAGCACAAAAGCAAGCGCCTGGAGGGACGGGCGCCGTCCTGTCCCGGGCCTCAATGATACGGAGTCAGGTGAGGGGCTAAGTTCGGTTTTCAAGGGGTCGTGGATTAGAGTTCGGGGACCTGTTGGGTGTAGTTTTTAAATGAAATGCGGAAACGTGTCGAGCGCTTATTTTGAAAGTTTACGCCTGGGATTTGAGCTTGGGATCTTCGAACGCCACCTCGATCTTCGACGCGGTATCGAACGCTTCGCGCCAGTGCACATCCTCGAGCAGTGCGGCGTCAATCCAGCCGCGCGTATCTTTCTTCACCTGTTTTCCGAAAATAACGTAGAGCCACACCCCGGGATCCGAATACGATTGGCCGAAAATCTCGCGGACTCGGTCGAACTCTCCGACCGCCTGCTTCGCGGTCATTCCCAGTGCCGCTTTTGCGGCACTCGAAATCAACGGCGTCATCAACGCGCTTTTCACGTCGTCACTTCCGGCCAGCGCCGCGAATGCCGGCAACTCGCGCACGAACGCGGCCGCGATCGGATGCGCTGCCTTCGTCGTGGCGGTTGCTTTCACCAATTGCGCTTTCCAATTCGTAAAATCGGAACTCTCGGGAACCCCGGCGGTCTTCGCGTCACCGGTGCCGCGCATCGCCACGGCGAGCGCCTCCGTCGTCTTCGTCGGACGATTGATTAGCCTGATCTCATTCCCGTTCAAGGCGCCGAGCGGATCATCAAGTTGTTTGGCAATCGGATCGTAACTCAACGCGTCATGGGCAAAGACCGCATTGTCTTTCCCGCCTAGCTGTGAGAGCCGCCTGGCAAAGTCCCCGGCGGAAAAATTTTCGATCACGTGCCCGCTATTCTGCGCCACGAACGAAATCGAATTCTCTTTCGCGTAGAACTTGTTAAACGGCGACCGGATCAGCGCTTCCGCGGCTTTCACGAAATCGTCCACCCGGACGAGCACGCGCAGTCCGGAATTGCTCTCAGGCTTGAAATGCGCCAGCACCGATGCGCCGGTCAGCCGCACTACGGAGCTGTAGCTCGAGACGAAATCCAGGAGCTTGAGTTCGGCCGCGTCGAAAGACAAAACGCCCGCCGTTTTCTCGCCGAGGGCAAGAAGCGATTGAGGACGAAGAGCGGCGCCGCAGACCAACAACGATCCGGCGCGAAGAAAAGAGCGGCGGTCGTGGATCATCTAATAATTTTCGGCAGACGGGGACAGCCCCGGGTTAAACCATGAATGGGGCTTCCGAGTCAAGCGCGTTTTGAGGAAAAAGTGGGAGACAACCGCGGATATCGCGGATAGGGAAAGCCAAAACAGAAACCCGAATTTCTTCATCCGAGTCATCCGCGTAATCCGCGGTTCAAATTCAACCACCGCCGATGAAGAGATTATTATTCCGGGATCCTCTGCGTTCCCATTATCCGTGATATCCGCGTAATCCGCGGTTAAATTTTCAGTGATCTTGGAGAGACGCAGCGGTAGCCTCGCTCGATGCTCGACCTCGCCACCGTTCGCCGCGAACAGTTCGCCGCCTGCATCAACCAGGATTTCGAGATTATTTTTTCCGAGGGCACCCTGCCGGTGAAGCTCGGCGAGGCAAAACAATGGGGGCCAGACCAGCCGCCAAATATTCGCCAACCATTCGCGCTGGTGTTTCGCGCCGACCGCAATCTGTGTTTGCCACAGGGCATTTACAAAATGCGGAACGCCCAGCTCGGCGAGATGGAGATCTTCCTTGTCCAGGTCGCCGCCGACGCGAATAGCAGCACCTTCGAAGCAGTCTTCAACTAGCGACGCGTTTTCATGATGTCATCCTGAGCGAAGCGCAGCGAAGTCCCGTAACGCAGCCAGCGCCAGCTGGCGAGGCCGGGCTTTCCAAGGATCTCTGAACATTTCAGTGTGGTAAAAGCTGCGCCGCTCTCAGCGCTCGGAAATAGTCAGTGATCCTTCGCCTCGCTCAGGATGACAATTTAGGAGGGCTCCGCTCCCCACCGCATCAATAGATACGCGCCCTTGTCCTCCACCTGCTCGAACCCGAACCGCTGATACAAGCTGAGCGCGCGATTGAAACGCTCGACGTGGATCGTGAGCGACTTGCCGGCGCCACGCGCTTCCTCCTGTAAATCGCGGAGCAACTTCGTCCCGATTCCGCTTCCCCGAAACTCAGGCAGCAGGGTGATGTCGACGATCCGGATTTCCCTTTCCCAGCGGTCGATATACAGCCGGCCGACCGGCCACCCGTCGCGTTCGATCATTTGAAATGACGCCCCTGGATAATTTGCCGCATAGTACGCGCTTTGCGCATCGAACTGTCGCCGGCAAAAATCCGCCTTCAGCTCTTCAGGCCAGCCGGTGATGGCCAGTTCCTCCGCGCGGCTGCTCGCATAAACGCGCGCGAGAAACGTATCGTCCTCCGGCGTGATGGGGCGAAGTGAGATCATGGTGCGAGTCACTGAAATATAAACCGCGGATTACGCGGATAGCACGGATATGGAAAAGATCAGAACAAAGTATTCTGGATTCTCCATCCGAGTCATCCGCGTTAACCGCGGTTAAAATTCGCACAGACGGCGGCCAGAAATGAATCGTCCTCCGGCGTAATCGGACGCAACGCTATCATCGCGAGGAACAGATTAGCGACCGCGGATTACGCGGATAGCACGGATATTGAAACTCCGAATCCGTGGCATCCGCGCAATCCGCGGTTCAAAGCAAACGAATTTCGAGGCCGCCTACGTCCGCGGCGGAAACACGCCCTGCAACGCGATGCAGAAATTGAGCGTCAGGTACGGCTGCATGTTGTTATGGGGCAAGTCGCCACCTGCAGGCGCGATCGCCTGGAAGGCCATTTGCAGACTGTTTCCCGACGGCGTGTACGGGAGGAGGCCCGCGTCGCCTTTTGCCGGACATTGGTTTGTCGGATCGTTATTAGTTCCGTTGAAACCTCCGACGGCGTTAAACGAGTGACTGTGGGAGGGTATCTCCGATTCGAGCAGCGTCACCGTCTGCGTTCCGCCAACTTCGCCCAGATCATGGAGGGAAAGGCCCGGGCCCTGCCCTGGATGCATCGGCGCATTCCCCTGCATGTTCGGCAGGGCAAAATTGGATTTGCCATCACCTCCGTAGGTGGTGCCCAACAGCGAAAAGAGCGCAGTATTCTGCGAGAGCGGCAGGAGCTGTCCGTCGCAAAAGGCCCAGCCTTTCGGCGCGAAGTTAAACGGGAAGATGCGAATCTCAGCAACAAATGGATCGGCCATAAATTATGTTCTCCTAAGTAGGTGACGGGAAAATCCCGAAGAGTGAAATGATGAAGTCCACGCACAAGTAGGGCTGGAAATTGGTGTGCGGCTGGTTGCCGCCGGTGGGACTCACCGATTGCGCATTCATCGGATTACTGCCCGGACCGTCGCGGTACATGTTCTTGCTCGGCTTAGCGAGGACGTTGTTGTTCGGGTTGGTCGAGTTGGCGCCAGCGGCCGTTGCGAGCAGGGCATGACCGTGGGCAGGGATCTGATTAACCGTGAGGGTTATTTCCTCAGCTCCTCCCGTCTCGGCCAGCGTGAAACCATTACCCTGATGGATGGGAATCCGGCCGCGGAGATCCGGCAACCCAAAGGTTGACTGACCATCGCCGCCGTAGGTGGTCCCAATCAAATTGAAAAGGGTTTCGTTCTCCGAGATGGGGAGCAGTTGTCCTTCGCAAAACATCCAGCCAGCGGGCGCAAAGTTGCCCGCGAATATCCTGATTTCTCCGACGTAAGGTTGTGCCATAAAAGTTTTCTCCTTAGGTTTGCGATGGGAAGATTCCTTGAAGTGCGATGCAGAAACTCAAGACGAGAAACGGCTGCATATTCAGATGCGCCTGACTGCCGCCCGTATTCCCAATCGTGCCTGGGGCCATGGCAACCAGGCTTGATGGTGCGGAATAAATCGGGTCGGTAGCCGCACTAGTAGCCAAAAGAGCGCCGGTCGGAACGGGCTGACTCGCCGCCGTGGAAGTGCCATTCAAAGTATGGATGTGAGTCGTCAATTCCGAAATTGTCAGTGTGTGCGCCTGCTCGCCCCCTTTTTCGCCGAGGGTAAAGCCCTCGCCCATGTGAATCGGCACATTGCCTTGCAGATTCGGCAGGCCGAAATTTACCCGTCCGTCGCCGCCGTAAGTCGTGCCGAGGAGCGAGAAGAGCGCCTGGTTCTGGTTGATCGGCAACAGTTGCCCGTTGCAGAGCGCCCAGCCTTTCGGCGCGAAAACGAAACTCATGATTCTGATTTCGGAAAGGAATGGTTCAGCCATGGTGGTGTGGTCGGTTGAGATTTAGCGCGGGCCGTTCAGGCTAGCCAGTTTGAGGGTTGGAGGTCAAAGGGTTAAAAGGGGTTGGGTGGAGTTCGTTGTTATCGCCCACACAAAAGGCTGTCCAGCTTTTTTTGAAATAATCTTAATGACAACCGCGGATTACGCGAATGGCGCGGATAAGAACTTACTTGGTGAGCCATTTTTAGCTTTCTTCCCATCCGTGTAATCCGCGTAATCCGCGGTTGAATCCCAAGAGTAATGAGCTGGCAAGAGCTGAAAACAAAACTGACCCGCAAACATAATGCGCCGCCGCGACCCGTCCGGCATCTGGCGCGGCTCGCGTTCATCGCGTTCCTCCTCACCTTCGTCGTTTCACGCGTCTGCGTGATCCTCATCATGACGCGCCGGATGCCGAACCTCTTTCTTCACGCGGCCGGAACGCATGTGCACCATCTCAACTACGGAATCTTTCTTCTTTCGCTCACCGCCGCAGTGTTGTTGTTCGCACCGTGGCCCCGCGAACGACGCGGCCTTTGGGCACTGCTCTACGGTCTCGCGATGGGTCTGACCTTCGACGAATTCGGGATGTGGCTGAACCTCGGCGGCAGCTACTGGCAGCGGGCCAGTTTCGATGCCGTCATCGTCGTCCTGACGGCGTTCGGACTGATCGCGTTCGCGCCGCGCTGGGAACGCGTCCGCTCCCATCACTTCGTCACCGGCGGAATTCTTCTGGTAGTGGTCGGCTCGTTTTATCTCATCCTTTTCAAATCTCTTCGTCACGCCAACGAGATGCTCATGCCCCACCTGATCGAGATCGAACAGAGTGGACCACGGTAAGAAAGAAAAAATTAACCGCGGATGACACGGATGGGGAAGAAGGCGGGATGGTGATCGACACGACGCCGCGTGCCGGCCATTCTCATATTCTTATCCGTGCAATCCGCGTAATCCGCGGTCCATCCCTCCGGAATGCCAAAGATTCTCCATGAGCAACTGAGCGGCGCCATCATCGGCATCGGCATGGAAGTCCCTAATGATCTAAAACCAGGACTGGATGAGTCTCTTTACGAGCGGGCGATGGTAATCGAGCTGCGTCGCCGAGGCCATTCTGTAGAAACGCAGCGTTCCTTCCCAGTTTTCTATCGCGGCGAATTAATCGGCACTCTGGTCCCGGATATGATCGTCGATAGCTCCATCATTGTTGATCCCAAGGTTGTGTCTGCATTCAACGAAGCGCACGTCGCGCAAATGATCGGATACTTGAACATCACCGGCCTCGAGCTCGCCCTCCTCTTAAACTTCAAGAACGCTCGCCTCGATTGGAAGCGTGTCGTGAGGCAGGCCCCCTCCACCGAAGTTCCCGATCTCCAGGCCTAAATTCCTATCCGCGTCATCCGCGTAATCCGCGGTCAAAATTTCTTCACCTCGGTCTTCGATGGCGGAACGGGATCCTCCGTTCCGTACGGCACCCACGGCATGCAGCGGAATAAGCGCGACGTCGTGAGCCACACGCCTTTCGGGAAACCGTGGGTCAACATCGCTTGCTCGGAATAAACGGAACACGTCGGCTTGAATCGGCAGCGCACGATGTAACGGCCCATTGGTTGGAACAGCAGCCGATAGCCTTTGATGACAACCGTATTGTAAAGCACGACGGACACCTGCCGGTTCGGCGGCCGCGTCCAATCGCACAGCGCCGCGATCGCGAGGACCGCGCACACGATCAGAACAATCCGGCGACGTCTCGTTAGGCCTGGCCGCAATGCGGACACGTCGCGAGGCCTTCGAGCCGTTTCTTCCCGCAATGCGGACATGGCACCAGGTTGCCTTTCGGCCGCGTTACCAAATGCATGATCAACCCGACCGGCCACACGACCCAGCCCAGGATCGTGACCAGTTGCGCGTTCTCGGAGTTACGCGCCTTGGCGTCTTTCATGACCCAGATGCCGGTGAAGATCCAGGCCGCGAGCGAGCCGGCGATGAAGAGAAAATAAAAGAAGCAGCAGGCGAAACCCATTCCCGCTACTCCGGTCGCGGCAGCCGCGGCGGCAGCGGCGTCTTCCGCACTGGGCGTAGTACTCGCCGATGGCGACGAGCGTTGCGCGAGGGCGTTCGCGGTGATCAACAGAAACGGCAGTGCGGAAATCAATCGCTTCATGTTTGAAATCCTTAGGACGTGACGCGCCCGACTGTCAACGTAATTGCGGAGCTAACCGAAGACGCCGCCACGGATTGTTAACCGCGGATTACGCGGATTGCACGGATAGGAGAATTATCCGCAGCCAGTGCCAGCCCACGTTCCTTCGCATCTCCCACATCCGTGTCATCCGCGTAATCCGCGGTTTGAATCTCCGTACGCGAGAATCGCCGCGACTGCTCACGACAGTCGCGGCGACAAAATTTCCTCGCGAAGAACTACGGAGTCGGTCCGCCGGGGATTGTCTTCGGACGCGTCACCAAGTGCACGATCAAGCCGACCGGCCAAACGAGCCAGCCGAGCACGACGACGAGCGTGCGGTTGGGCGAATTGCGCTTTTTCGAGTCTTTCATGATCCAGATCGCGACGAACAGCCAGATCGCAATCAGGATTATATAAAAGATGCAAACGCCGCCGAGAATCCCCGCGGCCGCCGCGCCGCTGATCTCAGGTGTCGTGCTGGCATCCTGCGCCAGGAGCGCCGACGCGGAGAGGAAAACAAGTGGTGAGCCAATTAAGAGTCGCTTCATGGCTCGGTTGATTAGCGGTTTTGCCCGAAGGGTGTCAACGGAATTTCCAAGTTTTTTTCCCGGGAAAGACTCACCGCGACCAGCGTTAGTGCTTCGTCATGCTTTCGGTGATTCCCTGCAGCACCGCGAGCCCGCCAAAAAGCAGAATCCAGACGAGCCAGCTCGCGACGGCGACGTACCCGATCACGAGACCCGCCATTGCGAGACCGTGACCTTCCAATTCCGGGTTCGCCTTGATTCGCGATAAGGCGACGTGGCCGCAAACAATTCCACCGATCGCCGCGACCAGGAACAAGCCGCAACAGAATCCGCACAAACCGAGGATGCTGAAGATCAGCGACAGAACTGCGAGCTGTTCGGTCTTACGTTGCGGGACGACGACTGCCGGCGTCGTGGCAGTCGCAGGAACTGGCGCGGGTGAAACTGGCGTAGTCGCCGGGGCGCTCGCGGGCGCCGCGCTTATGCCGGGCACGGTTGAGAGGGCGGCCCAACCTGCCGCGCCTTCGTACCATGCCTGATCGGTCAGGCGCAGGGTGCCGGCTGCGAGCTGCCGGTTTACTTCCTCCAGCGAATAAACGCCCAACTCTTTCCCATCCCGCGCGACGTGGATTTGCATGCGCCATTTTGTTTAGCGCGCGCGCACAAGCGTCAAGCGCAAACGCGCTCGCATCGCCTGCAAAAACGCTTGTCAGATTTCGCCGCGCTCGCCAGCATCCGCCCTATGGACGAACCCACGAAGTCGAAGAAGCCACTCATTGTCGTCGTTGTTCTGCTGCTTATTTTCGCCGGCCTTTATGTTTTTGTTCTCAGCGCTTACAAAAACGAAGGCAACAATCGCGCGGCCGAGCTCACCGCCGACACGGCGAAAGCCGGCGAAAACCGGATCGATGTCAGCGGCCGGATCGTGACGGCCGATCCGATCAAGGGCGATGTCGTGGTGCGGCTCGAGTTCACGCCGCACGGATCGTTTGCATCCGGAGACGGCGGAATGCTCTCGCGCGACCTCGATCTCTACGTCTCGAGCGCGACCGGCAAGAACGTCCACGAATTTAAGAAAGGGAAACGGATGAGTCCGGTCGAAGCCGTCGTCGAAATCTACGAGGGCGAGCCGATGGATTATCCGTTCGACACTCACGCAGCGGAGCTTTCATTTTTCTTTGAACCGTCGGCCAAAGGTGGCGAAGTCGGCGGAACTGAAGCGATCCCGGTGGCGGTCGAGATGCGCGGTTCGGTTGCCGGTCTGCGTCTCGACACCGAATACGCGAAGGAAAACACTCCGGACCACGCCGTGATCGAGATCAGCATTCAGCGCGCGTCGACCGCGCTTTTCTTTTCGGTCTTCATCATGATCGCGATGTGGGCGCTGGTCATCGGCGTGATCTCGCTGGTGTATCGGGTTTTCGCCGGCCATCGCAAGATCGAGATCTCGATGTTCTCGTTTCTCGGCGCGCTCCTTTTCGCATTCCCGGCGTTGCGCAACAGCCAGCCCGGCACCCCGCCCATCGGCACGTTGAGCGATTTCATCGCGTTCTTCTGGGCGGAAGTAATCGTCGCGCTTTCGCTGCTCTCGGTCGTGTTGCGCTGGATAATTCGCGGACCGGGCGGCGACGCGCCAAAGTAGCCGCCTTCGCCAGATGGCTACGGCGTGCCAGGGGCCGAACGAATAGAATTCCATGAGCAAACGCCTTTCCTCGCTTTTCGAACGTTATCCAACGCTGCAGGCGTGCGAGCGCGATCTCCACGCCGCCTTCGATTTGCTCGCCGCTGCTTACCGAAATGGCAACAAGCTGCTTGTCTGCGGCAACGGCGGCAGCGCGGCGGACAGCGAACACATCGTCGCCGAATTGATGAAAGGATTTTTGAAACGTCGTCCGATTCCTGCGGCGGACGTGGCGAAGTTGGAAGCCGCGGGCGGAAAAGAAATCGCGAGCCGGCTCCAGGGAACGCTCGCCGCGATTTCGTTGCCGTCCCAAATGTCGCTGCTCACCGCGACCGCGAACGACGGCGATTACGACCTGACATTCGCCCAACAAGTTTACGGACTCGGGCGGGCAGGGGACGTGTTGCTCGCGATCAGCACCTCGGGAAGATCGGCGAACGTCTGTAACGCGGTGATCGTGGCGAAGGCCTTCGGCGTGAAATCAATCGCGCTCACCGGAAAATCCGGCGGCGATCTCGCGCCGCTCGCCGATATCGCGATCAAAGTTCCATCCGACAACGTCGCTGAAATCCAGGAGCTGCATCTCCCGGTTTATCATTGGCTCTCGACCGAGCTCGAAGTGACGTTTTTCTAAAATGCTGAAATTCTGAAACGCCGAAAAACTGAAATGGGGAATGTTTTTCCTGATTTCAGCGTTTCAGGTTTTCAGCTTTTCAGCGTTTTATATGACTCTCTCGTTCCCGCCGTCGATCGGAATTTGGGCGCCGGTTGTTTTCGCGAAGAGCGGTCCGCACATTTCGGCCGCCAACTCGCCGACATCCGCGCTTCGCACCTCGGTCTTGAGAACGTTATTGCGTTTGTATTCGTCGACCGACATTCCGTAACTCGCGGCGCGCGCTTTCAGGACGTCATCGGTCCAGATGCCGGTGTCGAAGACGGCATTGGGATGAAGCGTGTTCACGCGAATGCCCGCCGCTCCCCACTCCAACGCGGCGACGCGCGCCAGCTGAGTGAGCGCTGCTTTCGACGCGGAGTAGGCCGCGGCGCCGGGCCCGGGCGCGGCCACATTTTTCGATCCGATGACGACCACGCGTCCGCCGCGCGGCGCCAGTTTCAAGAGCGGATAACATTCGCGCAGCAACGTCAGATTCGCATCGAGGTTGACGGCAAACACGCGCCGCCATTCCTCGGAGTCGAGAGATTCGATCGGCCTGCCGGCTGGAAAAATTCCGGCATTCAGGATCAACATGTCGAGACCACCGAAACGACGAACCGCTTTCTCCAACGCATCGGCGATCGCTTCCCCGGAAGTCACATCGCATTGCAGTCCGAGATAATCGGGACGTTCTGCGCTTTGCTTTTCCAGATCGAGGCCGGCGACGGCAGCGCCGCGTTTCAAGAGCGCATCGACGCACGCCTTCCCAATTCCGGAAGCCGCGCCAGTCACGCAGGCGATCTCTCCCGCGAACATTGGCGGTTTTCCCGCGCGGCGCAGCTTCGCCTGCTCGAGGTCCCAATATTCGAACTCGAACAGCGCTTCTTCCGAAAGCGCGCGATAACCGCCGAGCTTTTCCGCGCGCATGATCACATCGATGGTGTGCGAATAAAGATCGTGTGCGATCGCCGCTTCTTTCGCTGAGCGGCCTGCAGTCGTTAGGCCAAATTCCGGATCGAGCACGACGCGCGGCGCCGGATCGATCATCGTCTTTGGCTCCTTCGCTCGCGGAGCATGGCGCGCGAAATACTCGCGATACGATTTCGCATAACCGTTCACGTCGCGGCCCAGCAGGGGCAGCCGTTTCGTCCGCAAAATGTGATCGGGCGTGGCCGGACCACGCTGCGAAATTTCCGCGGCGTTGGTCGCGCGCGCGAAGCCGAGCGATTTAGGATCGATCGAAGCGCGAAGCACGACCGGGAACCCAGCCGCCTTGGCGATATCGAATCGCAACGCTGCGAGCGCCGGACCGATAGCAACAGTCGATTCGTTAGGCCAGCGAATCTCCCACGCATTCTGCTTCTTCAAATAATGTTCCGCGCGCTCGACGAGCGAGATCATCCGCCCGTACGATTCTTCCGCCGTGGCGCCGAACGAAAACAAGCCATGCTTCAGTAAAACCATCCCGATCGTCGACGGCTTCATCTCCGCCTGGATTCTTTTCGCGCAGACGCGCGCCAGCTCAAAGCCCGGCATCACGTACGGAACGATGATCACGTCGTCGCCGTAGATCTCGCCCGCGCGCGCTTCGCCATCGTCCGTGTTCGTGATCGCGAGGAGCGCGTCGGCGTGGGTGTGATCCACGAACTTGTGCGGAATCACCGCGTGCAAAATCGTTTCCACCGATGGCGCCGGCGCGCCCGCGCGAGTCACGTTCGCTGCCAACTCATTGACCATTTGCGGATCGGAGAGTGTCTCGAGCCGCGCGAGTTTCAGCAACGACGCCATCCGAACGGGCGCGAATCCATCCACCTCGATCGTTTCCAAATCCCAGCCGCTGCCTTTGACGTAAAGAATATCCTCCTCATCGCCGACCATATTTTTCTCGCGCACTTTCACCGACGTATTGCCGCCGCCGTGGAGCACGAGCGTGTCGTCGCGACCAAGCAGCCGCGAGGTGTAAACGCGCAGCTCGAGATCCGATTTGCAGTTCGCGGCTTCAGCCGGGTCCCAAAGGTTCTTCATCGCATTCCGTGGATCATCATTGACACTGTGCGGTTCGCCGCCGGATACATCGCCAAGGTCACGCGCGCATGATCCTGCAAAACGATTTCAAACGCCAGTGGGATGAAGTCGCGGAGGCGGTGCTCGAGGCGGTGCGCCGCGTCGGCTCGAGTGGCTGGTACATTCTCGGGAGCGAGGTCGAGTCCTTCGAACGAGAGCTGGCGGACTTCTGGGGTTGTTCCCATGCAATTGGAACCGGCAATGGACTGGATGCGCTCGAGATCGGTCTTCGCTGTCTCGGTCTTCAACCGGGCGAGAAGGTATTAACCACGCCGCTTTCTGCGTTCGCCACCACCCTCGCCATTCTTCGCGCTGGAGGAGGTCCCGTTCTTGTCGACGTGGATGACTTCGGGAGAATCGACCTGGATCAATGCCGCGAAGTGTTAACCAAAGACAGATCCATTCGCTTTCTCGTCCCAGTTCACCTTTTCGGATTTCCTTTGCCGTTGGACGAACTGGCTCGGCTTAGGACAGATTTCGAACTGCGCATCGTGGAAGATTGCGCGCAAAGCATCGGCGCCTCATATGGCGGCACCCGCGCCGGAACCATCGGACAGATCGCGGCCACGAGTTTTTATCCAACGAAAAACCTCGGAGCGCTCGGAGACGCGGGAGCGCTTCTAACGAACGATCCCATCCTGGCCGAAACGGCGCGGAGCTTGCGGAACTACGGTCAATCGTCGCATTACGTTCATTCCGCGCTCGGTCTCAATAGCCGGCTCGATGAACTGCACGCGGCCGGGTTGCGTTCGGCCTTGCTGCCGAAACTGGAAGAATGGACGGAAGCTCGCCGGCGGACGGCCGCGCGCTATCTGGAGCGTATCACCCATCCATCCATTCGCCTCCTGGCTCCGAAACCGGCGATGACGCCGGTCTGGCATCTGTTCCCGGTTCTGGTGGCCGAAGGATCGCGCGACCGACTCGGGAGTTATCTTAAATCTTGCGGCATTGTGACGGGCGTCCATTATCCGCGGATCATTTCCGAACAAACGGCCTTACCGAAAGGTTCGTGGCACCAGGCGGCGGAACCGATCAACGCCCGGCGGTTTGCCCAAGGCGAATTATCGCTGCCGATCCACCCTTTCCTCACTGACCAGGAAGTGGAAGACGTCATCGCTGCCTGCAATAACTGGAAGACCGATCAGCCATGAAGAGTGACTTCGCCGGGAAACGCGTTTTGATCACGGGCGGCCTCGGATTCATCGGATCGAATCTCGCGCACAGGCTCGTGGAACTCGGCGCTGATGTAACTGTGGTCGACAGCCTGATCCCGGATTACGGCGGCAACCTCTACAACGTCGAAGGCATTCGCGACCGCATCCAGATCAATGTCTCTGACGTGCGCGATACCCACAGCCTGCGCCATCTCGTCCAGGACAAGGATTATCTTTTCAATCTCGCCGGCCAGACCAGCCATCTCGATTCGATGACGAACCCGATGCCGGACCTGGAGATCAATTGCCAGGCGCAGCTTTCGATTCTCGAAACCTGCCGTGCGGTTAATCCGAAAATCAAAATTGTGTTCGCGAGCACGCGACAAATTTACGGGCGGCCAGCGCAGCTTCCGGTCGCCGAAACGCATCCGCTGAATCCGGTCGATGTAAACGGCATCAACAAAATGGCGGGCGAGCAGTACCATCTTCTCTACAACAACGTCTATGGGATTGCCGCGACGGCGCTGCGATTGACTAACACCATCGGCCCGCGGATGCGGATCAAGGACGCGCGCCAGACCTTTCTCGGCCTGTGGGTGCGACAACTCCTGGAAGGAAAACCAATCTCAGTCTGGGGCGGAAAACAGCTGCGCGATTTCACCGACGTTGAGGACGCGGTGGACGCGTTTCTGATGGCGGCGGCCAGTCCCGCGACGAATGGACAAGTCTATAACCTTGGCGGCCGCGAAGTCATCGATCTTGGAGCGGTGGCGAAGCTGATGGTGGAATTGAATGGCGCCGGCACGTTCGAGATTCGCGAATTCCCTTCGGATCGCCGCGCCATCGATGTCGGCGATTATTACGCCGACTTCTCAAAGATCCGGACTCAATTAGGCTGGGAGCCAAAGCGCGCGCTGCGCGAAACCATCGAGACGACCTTGAGTTACTTCAAAGGCTCGCTGTCGCACTATCTTTAGTCCGGCCACTTACAATTTGAAGCCGGCGGCCACGGCGTCGCGATGAAACACTCGCACGGTGTTGAGCGACAGCTCGGGCAAATCCATTCCGCCAAGCTTCGTTACCTTGTCGAGAATGTCGTGCGACACAGTAACGATGTGACAACCTCACTGCGCTGCCTGGAAAATATTCAGTAACTGTTGCGACATCGGCTGGACGCTAGTCCTGACTCGCGGCGGCCGACGACTCATTTTGCAAAATGACTGCAACGGCCTCACCAAAGGTCTTGACGGTGAAGTCCGGTTTCTCGCGCAGCCGCTCGCGATAACCATTATCGATGAAGACCGCGCGGCAGCCGGCAGCATGCGCGCAATCAATGTCGCGCCAGCGATCGCCAATCATCCAGCTCGCGGAAAGCTCGATGTCGAGAGCCGCCGCGGCGCGCTCAAGCATGCCCGGCTTGGGCTTGCGGCACTCACACGGCTCGCCATGCTCCGCACCCGCGTGAAAACAAACTTCAAGACGATCGAGGACTGGGATCAATTCCGCCAGCCGTTGATTAATGGCCTCAACAAGCTCGCGTGTCTGTTTTCCCCGCCCGACGTCTGGCTGGTTGGTGACGACGACGAGGCGGAATCCAGCTTGCTTGAGCTGATTGCAGCCCGCGACGGCATCAGGCGAAAGCTCCAATTCTTCCGGCGAGTTCGGCGGAAAGGGCGTTCCATTTCGGACAATGGCCTTATTAAGGACGCCGTCCCGATCTAGGAAGACGCAACGGTTTGTCGCGGCGATCAGGGACATGCAATCAAGGATCGTAATTCGGAACGCTCACGAAACGAATGTGGTGGTCCCGCCGTCCTCCGGCATTCGTTGGGCGATGCTTTCAGCGTCACGTATCCGGGGGCGACTGTCCGCCACGGATCGGTGGGGTTCAATAAAGCGGCCGAGATAGATCGCGATGACCAACAAAGTGGCGAAAGAGATTGGCTGAAGATAGCGCACAGTGTGGCCTCCAAATATGGTCGAAACGAGGAGCGTGACAGTTATGTGAACAAAAAGCAGAAAGGCGTATCCTCGCGTCGGCCGAAAAGCCACCGCAAGAGCCGCAGGCAATGGCGCCAATAAGATCAGGAAGTAATACGGCCAAGCCGCTACGGACCACTGTTGAAGAAAGCTCTCCGTCTGTTTTTTTGTATCGATTGCAAGATGAAAGCGTGAAGCGAGTAGGTCGCGCTGGTCCTCGTTCGGTGGATTGTTAAACCCGAAATCGGATCGCGCAGACGCCTTCATCGCAGCCGCACTCCAGTAGTCGGAATAAACGCGCCACCCCAGGTTCAGGACCGCCAGCGGATTCCGTCGCAGCGCGTTCATCGCAGTTTCCCGCGCGATTCTTTCGGCACTGGATCGTTCTGGATGGAGCGTCGAGAGTCTGTCGATCAGGTATCCGGGGCTGAAGCGTTGGCCGGCCCTGAAATTCAAGTCCTTCAGGTGAAACTCGTCGCCCTTTCTAATCACATCCGCGAGACCGGGATCGGGCGAGTCTTCCGGCTCCAGGACCGGCGACAAAATTGCGAGCTGGATGATCCCAGCTGCGTGCAAATACGCCGGCGGGCGATGAGAAATCCATCCATTTGTTCGCTTGTAGCCTTCGTGTAGCACAAACATCAGAAGCACACTGATCAACAAATGACTTCCAAGTCTGCCGAAAATACGGAAGACGACTGCCCGCTCGAAGCCATGCCGAAATGTGCGCCAGACCGCCGGTGAGAATGCGATCACCGGCAGTAAAACTGTATCAAGCTGCACGAGGAGGAGATAACTCATTCTGAAACCGATCAGCAGAACAGAAACCACCTGGACCAGGACAAGGTTCCGGAAGCGCCGGTCCCGAAGATATAGAAATGACTGGTAGAGAACGAAAGTGTATAAGCCGAGACTAAGGGCTTCGGTCATGACATAGCGTTCGTAAAGCAATTGAAGGGGATCCAGCGCGCAGAGAAATCCCATTACGAAAGACCAGCGCGCCGCCAGCCCGAAAACGAACCGGCAAATCAAAGCGCCCTCAACGGCTGCCGCGGCACTGATGAGGAGCTGCAGGACAAGAAGTAAAGTCAGGCTCTGCGTCCAGACGGAAGACCAACGAATGACATACCCGTAGAAATACGAACGCGCCTCCGGTATCCAATCGGTGAGGGCCGTCTGAATGTAACTCCAGGAATCGCCCAGCAATAGCTTCGGGGTCGGGTCGATGGCAAAGAGCGCAAGCTTGAGAAGCAAAATGGACACACAAAACAGGAGCCAGCCCTCGTGTTCGCGGGGACGATGCGAGTCGTCGTTCATCGATTAGCTATTGGCATAGACCGAATGCGACCCGATGGGGTATCCGGTCGATTATGTTTCCAGGAACCCGATGGGAACTGTTCGCGTTCTCGAGGCCGCGCGGCGCGCCGTTTTACTTGGTGCTCTCCCATTTCGTCTGCGCGGTTTTCAGCGCGGGATGAGAGACGAGCAAATGCCAGACGACTGCCTGGAACGCTTCTGCGTGCGGCGTTGTGTTCGCCGGGTTCACCGTTGGAATAATGACACACACATCCGCGACTTGCGCCGTGTAACCCCCATCGCGGCCAACGATGCCCAGCACAGCCGCGCCACGTTCCTTCGCAAGCTGCAACGCCGTGACCAGATTCGGGCTCACGTTTTTTTCGACATTCCCGCCGCCGACGGAAAAGACAAGAAGCGCATCCCTGGCGTTCAGCCGGCTGCCTTTGAGCCACTCGACAAATACCGTCGTCCAACCTTCATCGTTCGTGCGCGCAGTTAGTTCGGAGACGTTATCGGTCGGCGCGTAACATTCCATTCCGGCGATCTTCCGAAAATCGTTCACGGCATGGGAGGCATTCGCAGCGCTGCCGCCTACGCCCAGAATAAACAGCCGCCCGCCGCGCGAGCGGACGTCAGCGAGAAGCTGGACGGCTTTTTCGCACAGGGCCGGGTCCAGTTTCGAAACGACTTCGGCCGTCTCCTTTAAATGCTGTTTCGAATAACTCATTTGGTGGAGGGTACTTTCTGGCTGCGCAGCATCGCGTCAAGCTCGGCCAGGCCTTTTCGCGAGCCGATCTCATAAAAACGATGATGAACCTCAAACCCCGCGAGCTCTCCTTTCGCGACCAGATCCTGATAAAGACCGGCCAGGTCAAAAGGCTTGCCCGCGGGCCAGGGCTGGAAGGCTGCCGCGCTCAGGACTCCGAGGCCGTAATCGATATACTTCATCTCCGGCCTGAACTCCCTCTTGTCGTAGCATGCGATCGCACCATTCTCGAACCAGACATTGCTTTTTTCCCAGCGGTCTTCATTTCTAAATACAGTCATCAGCCCAAGCTTCCCGCTGTCGATGAACGCGTGGACCGGCGCGCAATAGTCTATTGGCAGGTAGGAATCGCCATACAAGACCACGAACCGCTCGCCCAGGAGGGGCAGCGCCTTTTTTAACGCGCCTCCTGTCCCGAGTAACTCTTCGCCGTCGAAGGAGTAGCTCAATCCTACTCCGAAGCTGCTGCCATCGCCAAATTCTCGCTCGATCATTTCACCGCGGTATCCTACACAAAGGACCACGTTCCGGAATCCTGCCTGGTGGATGAGCCTTAGCTGATGCGCGAGAAATGGCTCGCCGGCTACTGTGATAAGAGCCTTCGGAATTTTCTCGGTGATCGGCCGGAGCCGCGTCGCGAGCCCGCCGGCCAGGATCGCCACCGGCCATTCACCGATGTCGAGGCCGTTACTGCTCATTGGTTGAGAATTCGTGTTCCTTCAAAGTCGAAACGGAATCGGACTTCGCTTAGACCTTTCTCGCGCATGGCATGGCGAAGCTTCACCTTATCGCCGGCATAGAACATGAGAAACCCTCCGCCGCCCGCGCCGATGACTTTGCCGCCAAGAGCGCCATTTGCCATCGCGCAATCGTACCACGCGTTGATGTCGACGTTGCTCATTCCCTTGGAGCGCTCCTTCTTCCGCTGCCAATGCACGTCCATCAAGCGCGCGAACTCGTCCAGGTTCCCGGCCTCGAGCGCCTTCTGGCTTTGCTTTCCGAGGTCCTTGATGAAATGGAGGTTCTCCATCATCGCGACATCGGCCTTCTTACTCTTATCATCCTGTTCCTTGAGAATAGCGGACGCACTGCGTGCATAACCGGTAAAGAAGAGAAGCAGGTTATCTTCGAGATTGAATAAGGTCTCCTCGGACACCTTCAACGGCGCGGCTTCGACCCGTCCGTCTGGCATGAAGCGAAACGAAGTTATCCCGCCGTAGGCTGAAATGTATTGGTCCTGCTTTCCGATTGGTTCGCCGAGCTTCTCCAGCTCAATACAACAAGCCTGCTCAGCAAGCTCAGCCGGGTGAACCAGATTCTTCTTCAGGGCGTGAAAAGCCTTCAACAGTGCCGTAGTGAAGCTTCCCGAGGATCCCAAGCCGGTCCCCGCAGGGATATCGGCCATGCTCGTAATCTCCAAGTTTCGCTCGTGTATGTCGACCAGCTTCAGCGCTTCGCGAATGATCGGATGCTTGATGTCCTCGATGGTCGCCGCTTCTTCGAGATGAGAATACTTGAGAAGGAACCCATCAACGAATCGCCGGTGAACATTGATATAAACATACTTGTCGATAGCGGCCGCAATGAGAAAACCGGAATGCTCACGATAGTAGGAAGGAAGGTCGGTTCCTCCACCTCCCAGGGAGATTCGAAGCGGCGAACGGGTGATGATCATGGCGAGGTCTTATGAGCGATCGCCACTAATTGCCAGCCAAATAGCGAATCGCGAGTATTGCCTCGAAAGAGAACGTCGAACAATTTCATCAACGAACTGGCCAATGCTGCCGTGATTCCGCGGGATTCCGCATTGACGTCCCGAGCCAGCCGCTTCCCACCAGCGATGACGAGCAGCCGGTATATGTTAAAGAAAGGAAAGCCTATTGCGTAAACCCGTTCGGTTCTATAACCGGCTTGCTTCAACATTTCCTTGATCTTACCGCGATCGAAATGCTGGCGGTGTCCTATGTGGCGGTCGAACGCCGACATGGGGCCAGCTGGAACGGTGAGGATCAACTTAGCTCCGTCCGCGAGATACTTGCGAGCGGTATCAAGAAACGAGACTGGGTCATCCACATGCTCGAGGACCTCGGAGCAAATAGCGTGAGTGGCCCATCCGAGGTAAGCGTCGAGCGCTGGCGGAGGGCGGAAAATGTCGGCCACCACGAATGTAGCACGCGGAACTTTCTGACGCGAAATCGCCACTCCTTTCTCGCTCATTTCGGCGCCCAGCAGGGATGCGGACGGCAGGAGGCCATCGAGTTTCTGCAAGAGGTCGCCCTGGCCACTGCCGAGATCGAAGATGCGCGCGTCACGATTCTGGCCGCTCTGCAAAAGCAATCGTACGATAAAGTTGTGTCGCATGCGTTGCGCCGGATTCCGCACCGCCGAGTCGGCGTAACGCCCCCAATGCGAATCCCAGTCATCGGGGGAAGCAGGTGATTGACTACACATCCTCACGTCGAGCAACGGCAAAAAGATTGAGACCAAACTTATGGTAACGCAGTTTTATCGAGCTCGGTTTGAATCCAGCGCGGACCAGCAGCGGCCATAGGTCGCGTTTGGCGTAATACATTTTGTGGTCGTCCATCTCAACCTTTGGACTTAAGCCTAACCGAAACGCGGACAGTTCCAGGAACCCTTTCCCAAACCAGGTCGGGACATTGATCAGCAGGACGCCCCCCGGCTTGAGCAGAGACCGCAATGACGCAATGACTGAAAAAGGATCTGATAAATGTTCGAGCACCGAGATGAGAAGGGCGGCGTCAAACCTCTCCGTGGTCAGTTTCGGGAGTGTTTCCTCGATAGTGCCTTCATAAAAAGTGAATTGTTCAAGTGATCTTAGCTCGGGAGCGAGGTGAAAATCGACCCCTACACCGCGCTTCAGGCGCCGCCGCATTGCCATTAGTTGGGTAGCGCGAAAACCACAACCCAGTTCGATTACTTCTAACTCCGAATGGTCTGGGAGGTGACGCGCAATCGCTTGCTGCGACAGCCAAACGCCGGCACGGTCGAGGAAGGACAGACGGCTCTGCCCATAGGATGCATGAGCGCGTGTCGTCAAAGCTTGCGCTCTGGCGCGACCCGTTGCGCCATCTCCAGTAGCAGGGTGAAGCAAAAAGTTTGGAATCCTGTGATAATCAAGAGCAACCCGAAAATCGCCGGGTGAGAAATTTCCAGCAATCTGAAATTGGAATTCAAATAATGGTAGATAAGGATTCCGAGAAGCACGGTGCCCACGAGGACCGAGCCGCCGGCCAGAAGCATTCCCCGGTTATAGCTCAGAATCTTTTGCAGGCGCCACAATGATTGTGGGCGAAGACCATGCATGACTCGGGCTAGCACGCCTATTTGGATGGAGCTATAACCAAGAGTCACGCAGGTTACTCCAAAAAGAAGCCAGTATAGACTGAAACCTACGCCGCCGATAGTGACAGGCCCCGTGGCAAGAGCACATGCAATGAGCGCGCCGATAGCAGTGAGCAGAATGCCCGGCTTAAGCAGGAACGAGTCGGGCGTGTAGACCAGCATGACCTTCAAGTTCAACCAACCCGCGATCCATGGGGAGATCCAACCCATCCGGCGATGATGACTAAAGCGGCCTTCGCGGTCCTTGTAGAATTTTACCGGCACTTCCGCCGTGACAAGCTTCAGGCGCGCGGCCTTCAGGACCATCTCGCTCGCATACTCCCAGGACTGCGATTTCAGGTCGATGCGCTCGAAAGCGGAACGAGTGAGGCCGCGCATGCCGCAATGGATATCGGAATAACGGCTGCCATAGATCCGGTTCAGGATCCATGTCGTAAGCGGCGTTCCAAAATAACGGTGAAGCCCGGGCATTGCTCCTTTCTCGATACTGCCGCGGAACCGGCTGCCCATGACGAACTCCGCCCCTTTCTTAAAAGCTTCTACAAACGGCGATAACTCCCGGAAGTCATAAGTCAGGTCGGCATCCCCCATGATGATCCACTGGCCGCGAATGTAGCTAGTCGCGTCAATGTAAGCGCGGCCAAGGCCGCGCTTGGGCGTGCGCAGGACCTCGCCCCCATGCGCCAGAACGATCTCGGGCGTTTTGTCGATGGAACTATCGACGATCAGGACCTGGCCGTGGACGCCGGCGCGTTCGAGCCCTCGTCTGCACCAATCGACAAATTCGCCAACCGTGATCTCTTCGTTGAGCGAAGGAACCACGATGCTTACGTCAACCGGACCGGCTTCGGCGCCAGGCGGGATCAGATGCTCGATCGTGCCAGTCTGCTCAGGCATGCCTTAGTTCCTCGAGCATTGCTTTCATCGCATCACTGACCGCTTCGGCCGACGAACGTTGCGCCTTCCAGCCTAGCGCCTTGATCTTCGAGCAATCGAAGCGCACGACCGGAACGTCACCCTTCCAGCCGCGGTCCCCTCCGGTGAACTCATACCTGGTCTTACCGGAAGCAAGGCCGCTTACTTTCACGGCGAGATCGGCGATCTCAGCTACCGTGATGTAGTCGTCGGTAGCTACGTTGAACATCGCGTAGCTGTCAGTCGCGCGTTCGTCCACCAGGCGGATCGCGGCCAGGATATCTTCGACGTGGATGTAGCTCTTCTTTTGCGTGCCATCGCCGAGGATCCGGAGCCGTGTCGGATCGGCCTTCAGGCGCCGGACGAAATCGTAGCCTACGCCATGAGTCTGGCGAGGGCCGACAACGTTGGCAAAACGAAAGGCGCGTCCGACCAGCTCGAACATGTGGCAGTAAGCCGCGATCAAACCTTCACAGGCAAGCTTGCTCGCGCCATAGGTCGAGATCGGGACGCACGGACCGTAGTCCTCGGCGAAGGCGACTTGTGGATTTTCGCCATATACTCCGCTGCCGGACGTGTAGAGGATCTTGCCCGCGCCGGTTACACGCATCACTTCGAGAACGTTCTGGGTGAGATAGGTCCCCTCCCAGAAATCGATGTCCGGCTGAGTCGCGGCTTTTGCGATGTCAGGGTTAGCCGCGAGATGGAACACAGTATCGCAGCCGGCCATGGCGGAGGCCACGGCGCCCACGTCCTTCAAGTCCGCCTCTATCACTTCAACCCGCGGGTCGCCTGTGCTTTCCTTGACGAACGATAGCTGCCCCGAGGTGAAGTTGTCGAAAATAACGACGCGCTCGATTTCACTGTCTTTCAACAAGGAGGCGACCAGATGGCTGCCGATGAAGCCCGCGCCGCCGGAAACGAAAACGCGTTTCCACCCATGAAGAAAATTGGCCGGCACGACCGACAATGCTGGCGCGCTGTCCAGTGTCAACCTCAGGCGTGCAGCTCGGGGCGCGTGAGATCCGTGCTGGCGCGGGGCCGGCGAAAAGTTGCGATCAACCAGGCTATCAGGATCAGCGAGCCAGTCGCCGCCATGGCCAATGACAATGTGAAATGGCGGGGCCAATAGGTATAAGAAACGACATACTTGCCCGCCGCCGGAATTCTCACTCCGCGAAAGGCGTGATTAACCCGGAAATACTCGGCCGGCGCGCCGTTGATCGCAGCTAGGAAATCTCCCGGCAAATAAGTTTCGGTCAGGACCGCGACACCCGGACCAGACGCGTCAACGGTGAAGGTTATCGTGTTAGTAGTCAGGCGGTAGTCACGAGCAGGGATAGCGGCAGCGCCAGACCCTTCAGCCGTTACTTCGCGGCCTGGCATGGTGACGTCCGCGGCCTGCGCCGCGGCGAATGGACGGGAATCGGCCTGTTGCAGGAGCTCCACAAATTGTTCGACGCGATCATAGGTCTGAAGGCTATCGACAAAGAAAGCGCGCGGCCACTCGCCTTCATTTCGTAAAAGGTCGAGGTCGAGCAGCGGCTTTTCCACCGCGGTCATTTCAGGCCGGGGCCGCGGCGGCATATCGAGAAAATATCGAATATTCAGCAGATTGAAGAGTGGTCGTGGGCGCGGGTTTGATCGCTCGATGATCCACCGCCAGCCCCATTCCTGCCTGACTCCGGCCGCAGCAAGCAGGTCATGATAATGGTCGTCGGTTAGCGCGTCCGGCCCACCAATTGATTCAACTCCCACAATGCCGTTTATGCCGGGAAACAAAACGTTGCCAAAGCCGACTACGCGGAAAACGCCGGGCTGACTATCCATGAATTCCACGGCCGGAGAAGGCTCGCGGAAATCGATTCGGGGCGGCGGATTGGCCACGTAGTCGTCTACTTCTCGCAGGCCGGTCTTGAGGTGAAAGCCATGTCGCCAATGTAAACCGAAAAGGCAGACCATTAAGAGAGCGATAGCTGCGGGTGTAAACGCGGAGGAACGGCGGATCACTCGAATTAGCCAGGGAATCGCCAGTAGCGCCGCTACCAGGGACAAGGCATATGTGTAGAAGAAGGCGTTACCTGCGGCCAACTCTGAGACAGCAAAGGTGTTCGGAGTGCGTTGGGTAGCGTGAGTGAAGCCGAAGTAAGCCCCAAGAAGCGCCAGCAGGATTACCACAGCGCGTCCATAATCCCAATTCCAGCTCCGGCGCACGCAGAGCTCGATAAGGTTATTTAGCCCGAACCCGGCGATAACAATAAGCTCGATCAACAACACACAGGAGAAAGTGTTATCGACATGCCAGATATGGTTGACCATCGGGACCTTTTCGATGACTTCGGCAGGCACCACTCCAAAGACAATCGCCCCGGCACCGAGCGCGGATAGCGCTACGGCCACAAAGATCCGGTCGCGCAGCAGGCGACGGAGATAAATCAGGGCAAAGAGGCAGCCGAGGAGAATCAAGAAGTTACCGGAGGGATTGCTCACTAGCCACTTGGGATTAAACGAGCGATAAAAGATGTCGTCGAACAGTCCGATGAATAAGCCGGGCTGGATTTGGTAAGCATGGGCCGCTTCCTTGTAGGAAACGTGAGCTGTTTGCAACGCTTGGAAAAAAGTCAACCAAACTGGAGCCGCGACCAGGAACAATCCAATTCCCGCGACGACAAGCTGAATAAGCTTTCTCACCCGGAAGGTTGTCGGCGTGAGCAGGAACAGGAGAAGGCCGCAGCCATGCAGACTGAACAGGAGGATGTAAGCTTCCTTTGCTGTGCCACTGTTCAATTCGCACCAACTGGCAAGAAGTAACCCGGCGGTCCAGCCGGCCGCGGACCGAATAGTTACCGCTTTCGACACTTCCACCCAGCCAACCAGCAGCCATGGCGCATAAGATAAGCTAAAGAATGCGGGATGATTGAATCGGTAAGCGAAGAAGCCGATGAAACCGGATGAGAACGCCAGCATTAACGCGACGGACAACCGGCGACTCGTGGCATACACCATCAGTCCCGCCCCGAAGCAAAAGACCACCTTGGCGAGCAAAAACTTCAGGTCCCACGCCCAGGCTTCGCCGCCGGCCAGGACTACCAGCATGTGCAAAGGATCGCCAAACATCGACTGGCCCTGGCCGAGCAACGTCACGCCACCGCAGTTGTAACGATTCCAGAGCGGTAACTCGCCGTCGCGGAACAAAGCCCGGTGTTGGATGAAAGAAACCGGGACGTAATACCACAGCATGGCGCCGGCATCCGAGCCTTTGAAGTCTTCCATTTCGGTTTCGGCGTGGCCCGGCCAGGTCGGAATGCCGGAGTAAAGCATGGGCACGCTGTTGGCCGAGACAAAACTCCGCCCGAAGAAGACCACCGGATAAGTGCTTATGATAACACTTAGGATAGAAAGAATCAGAATCGCTCTTCTAGGATGCTCCCAACTCCAGGTAGCGAGGCGCCACCAAAGCGATTCAGTATTTCGCGTAACCCGTGGTGCGATTCCGGCCTGGACCATATGGACTAGGTTCGCGACCACGCGATAACATCTTGATGGTTGTCCCATCCCTTCTCGGTGTAGTTCACCAATCGCATGTCAGGCATTTTTTGAATCTGGTTATAGACCCAACCGGGCGAGGCCAGGGAAATGCCATAGTCTTCTCCGACGGCAGGCGTTACCACCGGATAACCAGCGTAGCCAAAGCCTTCTTTTGCATAGCGCTCTAAGACATGGGACAGCCCCGTTGGATCAAGCCCGTAGTTGGATACCTGGGCCCGCATCCGATCTGCAACCATTCGTCCATGCAGGGTAAAGACAAGCAATCCGTTCGGACGAAGGTTTGCTCGGAAATGCGCCAAGAAAGCGGCGCACCGATTGTCGTCCAAATGAGTGAGCAACGATCCGACCCAAATCAGGTCGTAATTCCCCTTTAACTGGATCTCGCCTGGCGAGCTCTGTCCGTAAACAGGGATGGCGCCAAACGTGGCGGCGCAGAAATCGACCCCCTGCTGGTTAATGTCACAAGCGGTAAGCTGCGCGCCAGGAAAGGCTGCTTGGAGATGACGTAAAACCCGCCCATAACCGCACGGCAGATCGAGAATGTTGTCAAAGGTTTCGATTCCAGCGGCGATCCTCGCGACTTCAATGCAGTTTCGCGCGGATTGTCCGACGCTGAAATAATGGACCCTGTTTCCATCGAACATTCCGTCATGTCCCGAGATTTCCTCGTTTACCATCTTGTTAGTGATTCCAATGTTCTCGCCCTCCGAAGCCCGCTTTGCGCCCAAGCTCCTTCCGGTATCATGGCAACCGAGACGTCATGCCGGCAATATAGGTTCACCGCCGGCCAACAGGCAAAGGCAGACACTTCCGCCAGGTCGACTTAGAGCCGAAATCCCGCCGCGGTAGCATCCTGATGAAACATTCGCACCGTATCAAGCGACAGTTCGCCAAGATCCATTCCACCTAGTTTAGTCACTTTGGCAAGGATATCGTGCGGCACTGTGACGATATGACAGCCGCAATCCGCCGCTTGAAAAATATTCAGTACTTCTCGGACGCTCGCCCAAAGGAGTTCGGCTTGGGGCAGAGACCCGACTAAGCTCAACGATTTCTTCATGAGCGGCACTGGGTCGACTCCAGTATCGGCAATCCGGCCTGCAAAGACCGAGACCACGGCGGGGACCTCCGGCCGCAATGCTTCGGCTACGCCTTTGACCTGCTCCAGGGTCAGAATCGCGGTCACGTTCAGTTTAACGTTCTCGGCAGCCAGTTCCGCGATCAAGGGAAGCGCCGATTCGGCTCTTGTGTTTGTGATCGGAATCTTGACGTAAACGTTATCCTGCCAATCACGGATCTTTAGCGCCTGGCGTCGCATCTCTGGAAATTCATCGGAGAAGACTTCGAACGAAATCGGCTTGTCCGTGACGCTTTCCAGGACCGAGCGCGCAAACGCCTCGTAATCCGTGACGCCGACCTTTCGCATGAGGGTCGGGTTTGTGGTCAGCCCCTTGATATAGGGTTTGCGGTAGAGATCGACGATTCCTTCAAGATTCGCCCCGTCCGCGAAAATCTTGATTGAAAGCTTTTCCAAGACCGCGCTCATCGTAGAGGTCGAGGCTCCTACGATTGAAGCGCGAATGCAAGTCGGTTCTACCGATCCGAATCCACCGCTACTTCAATCTGAAAAAAGATCATTTTTCGGTAGAGGGAGATACTTCCCGACGTATCCTCTTCGCTGCAGCAGAGCTGCGGGAGGTGAGAAAAAAAATTGTTATTTGGGGCGCGGGCGGGCACGCACTCGTAGTCGCCGACGCGATCCGTGCTGGCGACCAATACGACGTCGCAGGTTTTTTAGTTGATCTCGGCTACAATCGCCAGACGCGACCGGTCTTGGCGGGACAAATCCTGGGAGGGCGCGAACGAATCGCGGCGGTTTTAGAGTCTGGGATCGAACTGGTGGTGGTTGCCCTTGGCCATTGTGAGCGTCGCCTGGAGCTGGCAACAATGCTTGAAGGCCAGGGCTTTTCCCTTGCCAGCGTGATTCATCCTCGCGCGATAGTCGCCGCTGGGGTCGAGATTGGGCCGGGAACGGTTATCGCAGCGGGCGCAACCGTGAATCCAGGCGTCAAGATAGAGCGTAATGTGATCATCAATACGGGCGCCATCGTTGATCACGAATGCCGAATCGGGGCTGGCGCGCATGTTTCGCCTGGAGCGCGCCTTGCTGGAAATGTCGTCGTTGGCCGGGAGGCTTGGATCGGCATCGGCGCAACCATTATAGACGACGTCACTATTGGGGTGCACACCGTCATCGGGGCCGGTGCGGTCGTCGTCAGCGACATTCCCGACCGAGTGATTGCCTATGGCGTTCCTGCTAAAATAATCAAAACTAACGAAACGCCCGCCTGAGACTCAAATGAGCATTAACCAATTGGCGCTTTTTGGGGGTAGACCGGCGTTCGATCGACCGCTCCATGTCGGCCGGCCTAACATCGGGAGTCGTAAGCGATTTTTCGAACTTTTGGAAGGCGCGCTCGATCGCGGGTGGCTGACTAATAGCGGACCCTTGGTCGATGAATTCGAAAAGAAAGTAAGCGACTATGTCGGAGTAAAGCATTGTGTGTCGATCTGCAATGCAACCATCGCGCTGGAGATCGCGATTCGGGCCGCCAAACTTGATGGCGAGGTTATTGTCCCTTCATTCACTTTCGTCGCTACCGCGCACGCCTTGCAGTGGCAGCGAATCACTCCGGTCTTCTGCGACATTGATCCGGTGACCCATTGCCTGGATCCCGCACGCGTAGAAGCCTTGATCACGCCACGGACAACCGGCATTATCCCGGTCCATCTCTGGAGCCGGCCTTGCAACGTCGAAGCTCTTGCTGAAATTGCCCGGCGAAGAAACCTAACGCTTATCTATGATGCAGCCCACGCCTTCGGGTGCTCACACAACGGCAAAATGGTAGGAGGCTTTGGCAACGCGGAGGTTTTCAGCTTCCACGCCACGAAATTCTTTAACACCTTCGAGGGTGGAGCGATCGTTACGAATGACGATCGGTTGGCCGCTGATGTCCGACTGATGCGAAACTTCGGCTTTTCCGGATACGATAACGTGGTTAGTGTCGGCACTAACGGAAAGATGTGCGAGGCTGCGGCTGCCATGGGCCTTACCAGTCTGGAAAGTCTCGCTCAGTTCGTTGAAACCAATCGCCGCAACCTCGAGCTATATCGGAGATGTCTCGCCCGGCTTCCGGGCGTCCGGTTGTTAACGTTTGATGAGGACGAACGCCGAAACTACCAATACGTCGTTCTTGAGATTGACGAATCGACCGCAGATCTCCACCGCGACAAAGTTCTCGCCCTCCTCCAGGCTGAAAATGTCCTGGCGCGGCGGTATTTCTGGCCTGGATGTCATCGCATGGAACCCTACAAAACGCTCTTCCCGAATGCCGGATCCTTGTTACCCGTTACCGAAGGCGTCGCCGACCGAATATTGGTCTTACCGACCGGCACAGGCGTTACCTCTCAGGATATCGAAACAATATGCGGCCTTATCCGCAAAGGGATCAAGCAGAGCGGTGATCTCCGCACTCTCCAGCGCGCTTCGGAACCGCTCCCGCGATAATTGTGTTCGATGGCTATGAACGTGGATTATTCGATCGTCATACCGGTTTATTTTAATGAAGGCTGTCTCCTCCCGCTAATCCGCGCCGTTGATGCCAGTGTCCTCCGGGCACAGCCAGGCCTCTCGGGGGAGATAATTTTCGTTGATGACGGCTCCGAAGACCGCTCGTTCGACGAGCTCAGAGCGGCGCAAAAGGAATTCCCCGCGGTTGTAAAAATCATCAAGCTGACGCGGAACTTCGGCCAGGTTGGCGCTTTGCTTGCCGGATACAATCACGCGAGAGGTCGATGTGTGATCACCATGTCGGCCGACGGTCAGGACCCCCCGGAAATGATAAACGAAATGCTGGACGGTTTTTTTAACCAGAACTATGAAATCGTTATTTGCGCCCGGTCGGGCCGTGACGAATCTCGCTATCGAGTTCTTACTTCTCGCCTCTTCTATTTCTTGATGCGGAAGCTGACCTTCCAAAACATGCCGGAAGGCGGATTTGATTTTTGCCTGATGGGTCGCCGCGCCCTGGAAGCGTTTATCCGCAATTGTGACGCCTACCCTTTCTTTCAGGGTCAAATACTATGGACCGGCTATAAGGTTAAGTTTCTGTCTTACCGTCGGCAGGAACGATTAGCGGGCGTCTCGCGATGGACTTTCACCAAAAAGGTGACCTACCTCTTGGATGGAATGCTGGCCTACTCGTTCGCGCCCATTCGGATGATGTCGCTTGCGGGATGCGCTTTTTCTCTCCTCGGATTTTGTTACGCCGGAGTCATCGTCATAGATCGTTTGCTCCTGGGAAACAGCGTTAAAGGCTGGGCTCCGCTAATGATCGTCGTTCTGGTTATGGGCGGCTTTCAGATGATAATGCTCGGAATTATAGGTGAATACCTCTGGCGGACCCTGGCCCAGGTACGACGACGTGACATGTATTTGATTGATGCTATTTACGAGCCGAATGCTGCCGAAAACGAATGACTGCCCGAAAGCATAAATCCCGAGATTTGTCAGGTGTGCGGATTTACAGGCGTTACCGCAGGGTACGGCGCTCGCGGCCTTGCCGGCTCGAAAGAATGACAGGAGTGGCCTTCTTCGCGCCGAAACTAGGACCATTGCTTTAGAACGCATCGTGGACAAGGCCGCTGGAGTTTGCGGACAATGAATTACTTCGTTCCATCCAAAGCCCAAATCGCCCTTCTAATCGGTTTCGCTGCGATTCTATCGGCCGGATTCGCCTTTTATCGCCTGACGAAGACAGAACTCTTCTATTTCGAGATCGCTTTCCGCTCCTCCCAAGCGGGAATAACCCAACTTTTTTATGACTCGGGGAGGGGGTTCATTGAAGGCGATTCGGCGCGCTTGCCAGCGCCTGCGGAGGCCGCGATGTCCGTTCTACGGTTTCCCTTGCCGAGCGGCCGATACAACTCCATTCGATTTGATCCGATCGATCGCGGCGGGGGCTCAGTTGCTTTTGGCCGCGCCCGAATTGTCAACGCTGCGGGACACGTTGTCCGTAGTTTCTCCGTCCGGGACTTCAAAGCGGCGCACGATATCCCCGAAATGCGGATCGACGATGATTCGATAACTCTTATTCTTCCGGAGGCGAACGGCGATCCTTTCCTGGGACTCGACCTTATTCCTCCCCTCTCGCTCGAGCCCTCGAAAGCAGACCTGCTTCAGCTTGGAGCCGGAAGTTTCGCTCTCTCCTTTATTGCCTTATGCGCCACAGGGCTTTGCGGCATTGTCCTGATCTCGCGGCAGCAGTTGTATCACGTCCCTCTCTTTGTCGCTCTCGCCGCATTTGTTTTTTTCCTGGCGCGGTCACGTTTCCTTGCACCGATCAGTTCGGACGAGGGCTACTTCATCTTTTATGGATGGCTCATCAAAGGCGGACATGTACCTTATCGAGACTTTATAGAGCCCAAGCCTCCGGTGATCTTTTTCGCTAACGCTCTGGGCCTCTTCTTTTTCGGGCTTAAGGGTTTTCTTTTCCGAATCGTTCCTACGGTTATCGCGGTCATTTCTATTGCCTTTCTGTTGGCGGCCATGATCAAACGTCAGGTGGCCACATGGCTCGCGGTGTTGCTGACAGCTCAGGTCGCGTTGTGGCTCTTGGGTGATCAGTTTCATGATTCCGGCCTGAATGACAGTGAAACATATGGATTTGCTTTCACCCTCTTGGGATTTTCGATCGGAGCGATGGGCAGCTCTTTGCAGGCGCGTCGCAGTAGGATCGCGACCTCGCTCCTAAGCGGAATTTGTTTCGGCCTGGCGGTCTTATCGAAGGAGCTGTTCGTGTTGTCGGTAATTCCGGCCTGGCTCCTCAGTGCCCGGCGGATCGATGAACCCTGGGATTGGCGTCAGCATTTGATTTCCGCGGGCGGAGGCATTGGCGTAGGACTGTCGTTTCTCGCGTATCTTGTCGCTCGTTCGGCTTTGCCGTCCTATCTCGACACAATCAAGTTCTCCAGGATATTCGCCGCGAATTACTGCTTCGACATCGGCCGATTTCCGAAAGTCTCAGGCTTCGAGCTCTTACGACACAGCTGGAGCATGCTTCACGATCAACTTTATAGCCTTAGTCATCTTGGCTTCATTTTGGCGCTTTGGGCTGCTCTGCCGCTCCTGGTTTTTCAAAAAATCGCGATCCGCACGACCGCCTTCAAGATTCTGATCGCCGCCAGCGCCGTCTTGCTCGGTATAGTTGCCATTTCCGTCGGATATTGTTTCTGGCGCCATTATTACCTGATGGGCACGATGGGGCTGCTTCTTCTCAGCCTGCTCGGCGCTGAAGCTCTCTCCAAATTTCTTCGTGGAAGGAACGCGTGGCTTGCCCTCGTTGCTTACGTTGTTTTGTTGGCCCTCTTTGCCTTCGTCGCGAAAACGCCGATTCAGAAGCTACTCGCCGAGAAACATCTTCCGGCCCCAGTGGTCCCGGTGGACCCGGTTGCCGTGGAGGCGATCAACCAACATTCCAAGCCGGGCGACTATATCCTGGATACCGACTCTGCCCTGCTTTATGTGATGACAAACCGCAAAAGTCCTCTCCCGATCGTCGGTTTCACTGACGAGTTCTTGGCGGCCGGAACGGAAGCCCGGTTACCCTCCATGCAGATTGCTCATCTGCGCGCGAAGCTCGAACAGCACCTCCCAAAGGTATGCTACTTTTCCTCGCCCTATCGCCCCCGTCAGGAGACGTACCACCGGTTACTCTTCGATCCGTTCCTGCAGGACCATCATTACGTTAGGATCAATGATAGTCTTTGGTACTTGCCGGACGGCGCCAATTAATAATTCGAACAACTATCGGCCGCGATCTGGTTTCCTCCCGACGATCCTTCTTCTCGTCACGGCAGCCTTAATCCACCCAGTAACACCACTGTCCCTATCGCGGCCATCCAGAGAGAAAGCGTGAAGTGTTTCGGCCAATAGGAAAAGGAACCCACGTAAAATCCGCCGCGGAGATTGCGTGATGATCATGACCTGTGAGCGCCGCCGCTCCCGTAAATTGTCTCAACCACTTCGAGCGCTGCGCGTGCTTCCTTCAAGCCGGGGACTGGCGTTCTCATCTGTTGAATGTCTTCCAGGAATGCCTGCATTTCCAGCATCCATGAGGAATCTCCGTCGGGGTAATCCCATGTTCTGGTTTCCGGCGGGCCCATTTGCGGAAGCATCTTATAAAATGTAAGTCGCTCCAGACCATAGCTGCCGCCCAGGCCATCGACCTGGAGCTTGCCGTCTCGCCCATAGATCTCCAGCGAAAAAAGGTTCTTCCATTCCGAACAACTCACATGCAGCCATGCCGTCTCGCCTGTGGCTGTCCGCAGACTTAGAAAGGCATTGTCATCGACTGGCATGTCCCAATAGTAAGTCTCGACATGGCCCTCGACGCGCGAGAATTCACCAAGAAACCAGTGCGCAAGATCGATTAGGTGCACACCCTGGTCGATGAGTTCGCCGCCACCGGAAAGCTCTGGATCGGCGCGCCATTCGCGATCGTAACCCAAACGTCCGCCATGACCATAGCGACCGCGCAAAAACATGAGCAGACCGACAGCACCGGCATCGATTAGCTCGCGAGCTTGTAACAAAGCGGGATGAAAACGGTGGTTGTAGCCAACGCGCACTTGCACGTTGTTTTCCGTGGCTAACGCGATCAACCCATCGATTTCCGCCACGGAAACGCCGGCCGGCTTTTCAATCAACGTATGTTTGCCCGCTTTGATCGCCTTGCGGGCAATAGGAGCGAGCGAACTGTTCAAGGTCGAAACGATGACCGCGTCCACGGCGGAATCTTGGAGCGCATCGTCCAAGTGTGCTGTGGCTCGCCCATGTCCTGCTGTCGCGACGAGCGCTTCCGCTCGACTGATCTCCAGATCGCAAGCAACGCTCAGTTGGCCAGCGGCCAGGGTGCTAAGGCGCTTTCGGCCGATCAAACCGCAGCCGACGATTGCGAAACGGGGCAAAGTTCGATCCACGCTCACTTTTAATGTCTCCTTGGCACCTACCAGGCTTTTCCGCGATCCTCAGGCACAATCCGGCGAAGCGTATAAATGTCGCTGTTATCCAACTCTTCCTTATGAGTATGCAAGGAAGACCAAGGGTCCCATTTGGCGCTAAGTAGTCTGCCGGTAACACCATCGCTTTCGGCAGACGCGAGATAAACACAGAGATTCGCCCCTAACTCCAACGGCACCCCTCCTTCCTTGGCCTGCTTAAGAGCACGGGCATGGAAATCGGCACCCACTTTCCCCGGACCCGCCTGCAACACTTCGTCAAGCAGGCGGGTATTGAGAGCGCCGGGGGCGACTGCATTCACATCCACGTGAAAGCTGCGCAATTCCTCGGCGAGCGTCTCCGTTAACCGCACGACAGCGGCTTTGGCCGCGGCGTAGGCACTAATGTTGGGCAACGGATTCGTGGCGCCGCCGCCGGAAAGATTAACGATCTTGCCGTAACCCGATTTCTTGAACCGATCTATAGCGTGGCGACACGGGAGGAAAGTGCCGTACAAGTTAATCTCAATGCAGCGGCGCCATTCATCCCAGTCCACTTCCTCGCTTGGACCCTTGGGACCATAGATGCCAGCATTGTTGACGAGGACATGCAGCGGACTGAATTCGGCGTCGGCTTTCCGAAAGAGATCTTCTACCTCGCTGGCCGACGAAACATCACAAGCGTGCGCCAACAAACGTTGGTTTACGCCCGCTTTTTCTTTCAGGTCCTGCTCGAGTTCCGAAAGAGATCCGCTATTGCGCGCGCAAAAGAGAATATTCGCACCTTCCTGCGCAAAACGCTCCACGATAGCGCGCCCCAAACCCTGACTGCCGCCAGTGACAATGACATTTCTATTATGGAGCTTCATGAGATGGAACCGCCAACCGTGAAGTATCGCGCGCCCGTCAATCCGTCCGGCGCGACGTCGAGAAACCGGTTTGCATCCAGGATGACAGCCTGCTGCCTCATTGTTTTCACGAGTCCCGGCCAATTAGCCTCTTTAATTTGGGGCCACTCGGTAGCGATGACTACCGCATCTGCTTGCCGTAATGCATCGCTGAGACTCCCGTAAATCGTGGCGGAGGCCAGCTCGCCGGGTAACTTGGCCACTGCTGGATCATAGCATTGCACGCGTGCGCCTCGCTTAAGCAACTTCTGACAGAGCTCGATGGCGCTGCTGCGGCGCAAGGTGTCGGTCCCGGGCTTGTAAGTTAGCCCAAGGATCGCTACCGTAATTCCGGCGAGCTTGCCATAGATTGCTTCAAGTCTCCGCAATGCCCAAGTCTTGTGTTGTTCATTGCCGCGTAAAATCGCAGGTATCAACTCGACGGATTCGCCGTGGTCGGACGCGATGCCTGTCAGCGTCACGACATCACGCGCCAGGGTCCCGCCGGCGAATGCGCTCCCCGGGCGAAGATATGCTTTCGGTCCGATGCGGCTTTCGGAGCGCAGCCCTTGTTCAACGTCGTGCGCATCCGCGTCTACCACCTCGCAGAGTCGCGCGATTTCGTTCGCGAACGTAACCGAAAGCGCAAGGAAGGCGTTGATCGCGTGCTTCGTCATCTCCGCAGATTGAGGACTCATCCAAAGTATACGGTCACGCGCGAACGGCGCGAGTAATTCGGCGATGATCTTGCGTTCCCGCATGCCGGTCACCCCCGCCACAACCCGATCCGGGTTTCGAAAGATGTCTAATGCTTTGCCGAGCCGCAAATTTTCGGGGCTGCAAGCAAAGGAGATGGCCTTATCGACGTGTTTTTCTTGCAATCGACGACAGGTCCCGGCTGGTAATTGGGACGAGATCAATACGACCGCCCCCGCAGGCAGGTGAGGTATACAACGTTCGATCCTGGCCAGCACGAAATCGACATCGGGAATGTCATTGTCGTCGACTGGTGTATCATAACAGACCCAGAGAACGTCCGCCCCTTCAAGCGCCTCTTGTTCCCGCGTCATAAAGGAAAGTCGCTCCGATTTCAGTCCGCTTCGAATGAGTTCATCAAGGCCCGGTTCGGAAATCGGCGCTAGGCCATCCTGGAGCTTTGCGATGGTATCCGTCTCGAAATCGAGACCAATCACATCAAAATGTTCGGCGTAGCACGCTGCCGTGACGCAGCCCAGGTGCCATAAACCGAGAACGACTACCTTCATCGTTTCATCAGCACCCACTGATTGGCCACCAGCCAGTCTACAGTCCGTTCGACGGCTTCCCGAATCATGACAGTGGCGCGCCAGCCAGTCTGCTGAATTTTTTTGGTCTCGAGGAAGATAAATGGATTGTCACCCACCCAGCCGCGATCGCCCCCAGTGAACTCTAATCTCGGCTTCACCCCGAGCCGGTCGCAGATCCAGCCGATCGAATCACTGACCCGGCAATATTCCGGCGCGCCGAGGTTATAAACTTCCGAGCGATGCTGCGCTTGGCGAGCGCTTCCAAGCTCCATCGCGTGAAGGATCGCTGAGATACAATCCTGGACGTAGAGATAGCTTTTGCGCTGGGTTCCGTCGCCGAGGACGAGTAGATGATCGGGATGTTCGCGCAGCTGGCGATAGAAATCGAAAACATGTCCGTGCGTGTAGCGTTCGCCCAGAATAGAGACAAAGCGAAAGATGTAGCCTTCGAAACCGAATCCTTCGCAATAAGCTTGGATGAGTCCTTCTCCCGCCACCTTTGACGCCCCATACAAAGATGTCTGGATCGGGAAAGGACAGTTCTCCGGAGTCGGAATAACTTCCGCTTCGCCGTAAACCGAGCCCGTGGAAGAAAAGGCAATTCGATTGATCCCGTTAGTTCGCATTGCCTCAAGCACGTTGAAAGTCGCGAGAGTATTTTGTTCCAGGTCCTTGCGGGAATACTTCAACCCGAATCGGACATCGGCATTGGCCGCAAAATGAAATACCGTGTCACAACCCGCCATCGCGGCGGTTAAGGCCGGTAAATCCAGATTATCGCCCCGGATCAGCCGGTAATTCTCATTCCGGCACGCCTCTTCCACAAACTCGGTCTGCCCCGTTGAAAAATTATCCCAACCCGTGATCCGATTTCCTTCCGCAAGCAGCCGATCGGCCAGGGTGCTTCCGATAAAGCCGGCTGCTCCTGTAACAAATGATCTCATCCTGCTAAGAGTATTTCACCTCGTTCGCCGCCAGGTCGAACTTGCGTCCTTCGCCGCGTTGGCGCTCGATTTCAGCTAATGGATCAAAGCGACTGAACCGCAGTTTTATAAAAACGCGGAGCCACGTTATAGGATCGCGAAAAAGTGATACCTTCTTGCCCTCAGCAAAAGACCGGGAGCGATAATTAACCGGAACCTCGAGAGGGCGATATCCCTTACGAAGAAAATTGATTACTATCTCCCAGTCGAAATCGAAACGGTTGCATTCGAAGCGAAGCCCGTAGAGACAGTCGCGACGAAAGACTTTGTACATCGTGAAGGGATCCTTGAGGCGAGCGCCAAAGCCGACGTTGATAAGCGCCGTAAAAAACCAATGCGCCAGATTGAGCATGGCTGCCACGATCGGTTGGTCATTGAACTGCCGCATCTTCCACGCCGTTCCGCCGTGGCGGGCGCCGAGGACAAAAGCGGCGCGGCCGAATAGGAGAGGTTCCAGCAGGGCCTCGTAGTCCTCGAGGTCGTACTCCAGGTCAGCATCCTGGATCATGACAAAGTCGCCGGTAACATGCTCAAGGCCGGTGCGGACTGCGCGTCCCTTGCCCCGGGGAGCGTCCTCTAAGACCAACTTCACCCGTGGATGGTCTCGGTATTTTAAAACCAGTTCGCGGGTGCCATCAGTTGAGTTACTCTCCACGATGATGATCTCTATCTCGATTCCAGCCATTTCTTTTCTCAGCAGTTGCTCAAGGGCGGCCTCAAAAGTCTGCGCCTCATTGTAAACAGGTAATACCACCGAGAGTCGGTGACAGGGTCGTGGTTTTTCCTGCTTGCGCGCCATCAACACCATGCCGCTGGCCACCACTCGCAGCGCCTTACGACGCAGAGAGTGCGGCAGAACGCGACGTGCCGCGCTCACCGCCGGAGAGACCCCACGCTTCGGGTAGCGCTTGAAGTGTCCGGCGATGTAATCAACGCTAAGAGTCTTCTTCCCTGGGGACTCGATGATCTTTCCGAAACCACAATCAATCAGAAGCGTCTGGAGCGTAGAGGCCTTGAAATAGAACAGGTGTTCTGCCTTGAATTCCATCCAGCGGTTCCTTAACAGGCGCGCGGACCAGGAATCGAGCGTTGGCGTCGCAATGAATATGATACCATCCGGGCGAAGTAGCTTATGAACCTGGGCAAGAAACAGCCGCGGATTTCGGACGTGCTCAATCAAATCGGAGCAGGCACAGATGTCGTACTCGCCGGTCGCGGAACTAATCTCACCGCACAGCACCGCCGAGTCCGGCATATCCCGCAGTTTGTTTCGCGCCATCTCACAAGCATGCTGGGAATATTCAATGCCTGTGACAGTCAGGCCGCGGGCGGCAGCGCGCACCAGAAAGTCTCCCTGCCCGCAGCCTATCTCCAAGAGGGTCCCAGCGGCTTTCCCGCGGTAGCGTTCCAGCAAATCCAAGTAGAGATCTGCCGTCGCTTGCTTTAGCTCATCGACGTGTTGCTGGCCGATCTCGTTTTTCTCCACCAGAAAATAGTCGCCCCCATAAATGCGACCCAACTCTTCATCGCTTGGTTGCGGGTTTGCCATGAGCAAGCTGCAGTCGTTGCATCGCACTACCCGGTGACCGGACACCGAAAAAACATAATAAAGTTTCGCGCCGCGACAGACTGGGCAATTGCGCATTGGCCGCCGAGCAGAAGGAGAAGGGTTATCCATTAGGATTGCAAAATTCTTAAACAGCCGAAGATATGGTTTCTGGTGCCCGCGTCCATGCGGAATGTCCGCCGGAAATTCATCGGTATCGGTGCGAATTCAAGCCCGGGACGCTTCTTTTCGCCCCGCCAGACTTTCCTACCCGCCCGGCTCCACTCGTCTTCCAGGTCGGTTTTGCCGGATATACAAAAGCAACCCCACCATCCCCAAGAATGAAAAACAAAGGGAACGCGTAAGGTGACGCGGCCAATATTTGAAAGTAACCAAGTATTCGCCGGCTTTATCAATAACTACTCCCTTGAACGCATGGTTAACCCGGAAGTAGGGAGCGGGCTTACCATTTAATTCCACCCAGAAATCGTCCCGCAGGTACGTTTCGGTCAAGACTACCACTCCGGCCTTCGGTGCTTGAATTCGAAATGACGTCGTGTTGTTGGTAAATCGATAGTCACTCGCCGCCACTACCTCGCGATCCGCTGTTGGTCCGGCTGCAAGCTGGGTAAGCGAACGAGCGTCTCCGAGGTCGCTAACGGCCACCGCCGCGAAAGGCCGCCCATCGCCCGCCTCAAGCATCCTCGTAAGATTTGGCAAGGTCTTGTAGACCGAAACCATGTCGGTGAAAAAGGCTCGCGGCCAGACGGACTTACTCTCGTAAACCGCAAGGTCCAAGGCCGCGACGGATTGCAGGCCGGGGACCGAGTTCTCGGAAGAAGAGCCCAGGTAATATCTAACATTCAAAAAGTCGCAAAAAGGTTTCATGTGGCCGAGGTTTCCCGCTTTGATGATGAACTTCCAGTCCCATTGTTTTTCCATCCCCCAAGCCTCAGTCAGCTCTCGAAAATATGGATTTCTTACCGCGTCGGGGCCGTGAATCCCTTCGATGGCCAGAGTGGCGTTAAAACCCGGGAATAAATTGTCTCCTAAACCCACGGCCCTGGAAGGCTCTTGCTGACTCTCGCGCACGCGCTGAACGGCAGGCGAAGCCACTGCCAAATTGACACGCACCTGCGGGTTCATGACGTATTCGTCAATAGGCGTCTTTAAGTACATTCCGGCGCGCCAATGCACGAAGATCAGGCCAAGGAGAAGAATTGGGGCCACTAAAAAGCTCTTAGTAGGGGAGCGAAGAGCATATCTGGCAGCCAAGGGCAGCACAATGATGGAGAAGAGTAGCGATAACACGTACCAATCAAAAAAATGACTCGTCCGGATCGGATGGGGATGGAGTGCGGCGCTCTGGGGTTCCCAGGCGTGGACGAATCCGAAATAAAGCGATAGGAGGAGTAACAGGAAGGCAAGGGCTACAAAAGCGTCTGTTTTCCATTCGACGGCGTTTGCTCGCTGCCAGAAGGCGCGCAAGCCAAAGGCACCGATCAAGATCAAATGGATGACCGCCACACACGAAAAGATGTTCTCCACCCCAATAATGTTCGCAACAAAGGGTATTTTGACGATTACGGTTTGCGGAACGATTCCGAAGACCAGACTTAGAGGGATCAATGCGCTTATTCCAATAGCTTTAAATGTTGGATCCGCGATCAGGACGCGGAAGTATGCCAGGGCGAGCAAGACGCCTAATAAAATGAGGAAGTTCGAAGACGGCGCTAAGGCTCCCTCGCCTGAAAGGAATTCGCGATAAAACATGTCATCGAAGATGCCGATAAAAAGGCTCGGCTGAATTTGCCACGCGGCGGGAACGTTGTAGGCCGTATAGGCGGTGCGGAGCGTATCAAGAAAGGTCTGCCAAACGGGCGCGGTAAGCGCCACAAAGAGACCGCCACCGACGAGAAGATGAACGGACTTGCGAAGCTTTAACGATCTCGGTCCTTCCGCCAGAACGAAAGTCAACAAACCACAAGTGTTCATGCCGGCCAGAAGCATGTAAGCTTCTTTCACCGTGCCGCTGTTAATTTCGAACCAGCATGCGACCATCAGTCCGACCACGCCGGGCATAACCGCGGACCTGGCCGGAGCCTCTCTTATTCGAAACCAATAATAGAGAATCCACGGCGAATAACAGAAGCTGAAAATAGCCGCGTGATTGTAGCGAAAGAAAAAGAACCCAATGAAAACTGACGAAGCGGTCAGGATCACGGCGGATTGGAGATGGCGCGTAGCAATGAGGATGGTTAAACCCATCCCGAAAGCGAAGAGTACTTTTGCCAGGACGAACTTAAGATCCCAGGCCCAGGCGGCACCGCGGGCGAGCAGGACAATGCCCTGAAGTGGATCGCCCAACATGGACTGCCCTTGTCCGAACAAGGCCACTCCACATGAATCGTACCGGTTCCACAGGGGTATCTCGAAATCATGAAAGATCGCCCGGCTTTCGACGACAGCGTACGGCCCATGTTGCCACGCCTCGGAGCCCAGGTCCGCCCCTCTGGCGTCATCCTGGGTCGAACTCGTGTAGCCGGGCAAGGTCGGTAGCCGGTCGTAAAGCAAGAGAGCGCCGTTGTTCGGCGAGACAAAGCTTTTGCCAAAGAAAATGACGGGGTAACAGCTGGCTGCGACACTCATTACGGCCACAAGCAGAAGAGTCCCGGCAGGGTGTTGGCGCGCCCAGGCCGCTGTCCTTACTGCTCTTGGTTCGAGAGTTCGCCAGAGTCGGGGCGCGAATATCAACCAGGCGAACCCTGCTGCAATCACCGGGATGAAGGTGCCCAGGAAGACCTTCCCGAAAAACAAAGGAGCTGCGGCCGGAGATCTCTGAAGGGTCAGCGGGGGATTGAAGCTTACGACCAATTGGGAATCATTGTCATTAGGCCCCAAGCCCAGCCGCATTTCTTCGCCTCCCGTTTCGAAGCGAGAAATATTCGACGGGCTGAAATCAGCCGGTGACAACTCTCGGATAGTGCGACCGGCGATGTCGACAATTTGAACACGTTTGATGACAATATTGGAGTCAGCGCGATCCAGCGGATCAAAACGAAGAGTGTTATAGGTCCCTTCTGGCAAAGGCATCTGCAATCTGGTCATTTCGCTGGCCGGCAATGGCGCGCGCACCGAATCCTGCTCGGTAACTCCTTTCCCGACATCGTAAAACGTTTGCACGACTCCGCCTCTCGACGATGAAATGGAAACGTCGAAACTAAATGACGTCGCCGTTAGCTCGGCCACGAATGCGGTGACGGTAGAAACAAGGGCGGCAATCGAAACTAATACCGCAAGCTGTGGTTTCGACACTCCTGCTCTCATTGTGCGCGACTACTGCTCATGCCTTTGACCCAGTACCTCTAGTTTTAGCCGAAGCTGCCTGTCAGGCAGCCACCGCCTTCAGATCTTTTTGGCGGAGTATCAGAACCACCCATCCCGCGAGCAAGCCTAATCCAACGACCGCCATCCAAAGAGAAGTGGTAAAATAGTGCGGCCAGTAGGAAAAAGAGATTAGGTACGTTCCCGCCGCCGGAATCTTAACTCCACGGAAGGCGTGATTGACGCGGAAATAGTCTGTCACAGTTCCATTGATCCTCGTGTCAAAATCGCTGGGGATATAGCTCTCGGTCAGCACGACCATGCCCGGGCCTGGGGCGTCGATTGTGAAACTGGTTGTGTTATTTGTCAGTCGAAAGTTTCGCGCAGGAACGACGTGTCGCGTATCGTTAAGCTCTCTCAGGAATGGTCGCGTGATGGAGAGTGCGACGGGATCGTCCGCCTGCAGGGCGGCCAATGGTAAAGAGTCGTTTCGGCCGATCATTCCAATAAGGTCACGAGCGTTGTTATAGGCGACAGCCTGATCTACGAAAAAGGCCCTGGGCCAGGCGGTGCGGTTATCATAAACCTGCAAATCCATTTGAAAAATAGGTTCGAAAGAAGGTTCCGAAACCGTGGGCTGAAGAGGCGAATCGAGGAAATACCGCACATTTAGAAGATTGTAGAGCGGCTTCATCGAATGGAGATTGTTCTTGTCGACTCTCCATCGCCAGTCCATGTCAACACCTATGCCGCTCACAGAAAGCAAATCCCGGTAATACGGGTTTAGCAGTGGATCGGGCCCGCCGATCGATTCTATTCCAATCATGGTGTTATATCCCGCGCACAAGAGGTCGCCAAAACCAACTGTTCGGAAAACATCACCCCGCCTTTTTAGGAAATCGATACTCGCCGAATGGACACTAAAGTCGACGCGTGTCTGAGGATTCATGACCACGTCATCGATTTGATTGACGTTCGTTCTGAGATGCATTCCTAGTCGCCAATGCAAGCTCAGCAGGCACACGAGCCCCGCCACGGATAACCACTTTAGCGGGGCACGGTGCCGGTTTATTGCGCGAATTACCAAGGGAAGGCCCAGGGCCGAGCAAATCAGCAATACAACGTAAATGTTATAGAAGGCATTGTGCGGGCCGCTCTGTTGAAGCGGTGCCAGCATGCTAGTGCCTCTCTGGTGAACCTGAGTCATTCCGAAAAACAGGCCAAGGATGGCACCCAGGCCTAGAATAAGAACGACCATTTCCAGGCGACGGGACGCGGTGTCAATTTCTCGCCATAAGCATCGTAAGCCGAAACCGGCCAACACGAAGAGCTGCACGATCAAGACGCAGGAAAAGGTGTTGTCGATATGCATGACGTTTCTAAGAATGGGTATCTTGACGATAATTTCCGGCGCAATTACCCCATACACGAGTGCAAAGGACGACGCCGCAGCCAATCCAACGGCTACGAACAGGCGATCGCGCAGGAGGGCGCCCAAATGGGCGAGGCCCAGGAGGCACCCCAGCAAAACCAGGAAATTCGCGGAAGGATTGAAAACGCCACCGCCATTAACTCTGCGATAGAAGATTTCATCGAATAATCCTATAAGGAGGCCGGGCTGGATTTGGTAGCTGGATGGGTTGCTATAACTGCTGAACTGACTCTTCAGCCCCATGAGGAATGTAAAATAAATGGGCGCAGTGATCAGAAGAAAAATAACGCCTGCCAAAAGAAGATAAATAAATTTTCGGCGCCGCCCGCCCTCCGTCGCAACGAGAAACGCAATCAATCCACAGCCGTGCAGGCTCACGAGGAGCATATAGGCCTCCTTGGCCGACCCACTAGTCAGTTCGGCCCAACTTGCCAGGGCCAGGCAGGCGGACCATGCGGCGGCGGTGCGCGCACTTGTTGTACTGGTAACTCCGAACCAGGAGACAAGGATCCAGGGCGAATAGCACATGCTAAAGAACGCGGGGTGGCAATAGCGATAAGAGAAAAAACCAATGAAGGCTGACGAAAACGCCAGCAAGATCGATGATGGCAGATGCCTGCTCGAGAGGAAAACAGCCAGGCCTATCCCCCCGCAGAAAAGAAATTTTGCGAGGACAAACTTGGCGTCCCACGCCCAGGAGGCTCCTCGGGCGACTAAGACCAGCATGTGAAGTGGATCGCCAAACATCGTGAGCGCCTGGCCAAGATGAATTGTTCCGGCGGAGTTGTAGCGATTCCAAAGCGGCAGCTCGTGATACTTTCTCAGCGCGCTGCTCTGAAGAAATGAATACGGCAGGTTCTGCCAAAACATTGCACCGACATCAGCGCCTTTGACATTTGCTATTACCCGGTCGTGCATTCCGGGCAGGGTTAGCGGCTCCTCATACAACATGCCGGCATTTGGTGAAACAAAGCTTTTGCCAAAGAAAACTACTGGATAACAACTCAGGATGGAGCTAGCGAGCGCGGCGACCAAAATAGCGACGCGGGGATAGGTTCGGGCGGTAACTACAATGCGATCGGCAATGGGTCTTGTTTTTCTCCATGCCCACGGCGCGCCGACTAGCCAGAGCAGGCCGGCGGCAGTGAGGATTAGAAAGGATGAAACAAAAACAGCCGCCACAAAGGGCCATCTCAATGCGCCAGCCTGAAGCAACAAATCCTGAGGGACAATCGCGCCGAGTATTGAATCACCGTCACTCGGTCCCATTCGCAAGGACAGGCCCTCGTCAGTCCATGTAGAAACAGACACATTGGTCACGGAAAAATCCTTGAGCGGTATCGGGCGCACGGTACGACCAAAGACATCTGCTATGCGAGCGCTACCGAGCACCACTTCGGCGTTACCATGATCTATCGGATCAAGACGAAATGCATGGAACGTTCCGTCGGGCAGAGGGAAGCGATACCGGACCATTCGTTCCGTCGCGCCCAACTTAAGGCGAAATGAATCCCGCTCGTTAAAGCCCCCGCCGGTATCGTAAAACAGCTGAACGATGCCGCTTGCGGTGGAACGGAGGTTTGCCTCGAAGCAGTAGCCCGGTCCGGTGGATAACCCGACGACCGTCATAATCGCGGAGATGATAAAGGCTACCCCAATAATCGCCGCGAGATGAGCCTTTGAAACTGAGTTGATCATCTGACCGCGAAATAGGCTCTGCCTGCCAGACATGTCCGATGACGGAAAATGTATTGCCAGTATTCTGCAGCACAAATCACATTACCCCGATTGAACTGGATGGCAGCGCTGCTTATCCTCATTCAGTTCGGAAGATGCAATGCCGCACTGGAATCAGGACTTGGGGAATGTCAACGTCTTCGGCGACCCCGGTAAGTCTGATTTGGTCCCGGCGTATCTAACGGAGATAGTGTGCGGCCGGCCATCTCGCAAATTCTGAGGTAACGCGTAGTTAAACGCGTGCCTTCCATCCCCTTTGCCAGCGACCTTTAGATCGTCGCGAAAGCCATCCGAGAGAATTGTGGCGAGTAAGGTCGAGCCATCGTAGATTTCCACCTTAATCGGCGTGTTTGGCTGCGAACCATCCCAGGCCCACCCACCCAAAGAGACTGCTTCCATTTTATCAAAGGATCCCTCGAATTGGGTGGTCACCCCGGGCATCTTTGAATCCGGAGGAGCCGCAAAAGACCAGCTCGATAAGGTGATCGCGAATGCTACGATCGCCGTTCCTCCACATCGCGGCAGAGCATTCCATGGGCGGCGCTTATTTGTCATAAACATTTGTCTCCAGAAGAATTGCAAAAGTAACCTTTAACCACAAGTTGAGTCAAGCACCGGGGATTAGCCATCTCGGACAAGGGAAACAACATCCTGATGATTATCCCAGCCTCTCTCCGTGTATGATATTCATGTCGCCGTCCCACATTCCATCATCCGGGGCAATTTGAGTGTTCACGGCCGGACTGGCCGGCTCTGCCGAGGAAAATTTCGATGTCACGCGAGTCGCAATCTTACCGTATTATTGGAGGACGTGACTTAATGTTGCCACCAACAAACAGCTGAGACAAGCATGGCCTAAGCCCTCTCGGTCAAGGCCTCCTGCTCGGCGTATTTCCTGAGCCCGTCCCTAAGAGTAGTATCGCAGCGCAGGCCATAAACCCTCTCGAACTTCGTCATATCCAGCAATGAACAACGGACGTCTCCCAGTCGACGCGGTTGATAGAGAATGGGGACTTCGGGAAGGTCGAACTGCAGCACCAGGGCTTTAATTACTTCCTTCGAGCTATGGGGGCGGCCGGTTCCCACATTGAATATATCGTTGGAGGGTGTGTTCTGAAGGACCGCGGTGATTACCGCCGTAATATCGTCGATATAGATATAGTCCCTGATTTCGCTACCATCTCCAAAGATCGTAAAAGGTCGTTTAGTCCGGGCGGATCGAATGTAGTGGTCGATAAGGCCCTGGTTTTTGTTCGTCCGTTTCAGTAAGCCATAAGGATTCCCCGGGCGCAGGATCGTATAAGGCAGGCTGTGCTGGTTATGGAAGGTGCGAATGAGTTGCTCAAGGAAAGCGCAAAAGGAGCCGTAGGCGCAATGTGGATTCAATGGATATTCCTCATCCACAGGTGTCCCGTCGAAATTCTCCCCATAAATCGTGCCGCCGGATGAGACGAAAACAATCTGGCTAACTTTCGAATCTCGACACGCTTCCAAGAGTTGAACGAAGGCCGCACTAAACCAGGAAATGGAAGTCCTGATTTCTTCAGGAGAAGATGACGGAAGAAGGTGCGAGACAAGCATTACTATCGATTGGCATGGAGCAATGAATTCTCTTATGGCTTTCTCGTCGGAAAGGTCCCCTTTGATATGTTCGATCTTGCTCAGCGAGGGGTAGAAAACATTCTCCGGGCTTAACAGAAGCCCATTCCTGGAGAATGTCCGACAGGGCTGGTCGTTCCGTTGCAGATAGGAGCATAAGTTCAGACCGATGAACCCTGTCCCGCCGATGATTCCAATCACGGGTTTTCGGTACCGATCAGGATTGATGGATCGTGACAGCCGGACTGCGAATTAAACAGTAGCTTGTCATACATGCCGCGCGACGACTTCTTTGGTAAGATCGCGCTGCCGGCTGAGTTGCGTGCGACTATTGAAAAGCCGCGAGACCTTGGCATGAGCTCTTGCTCCTAAGTCATCTCGAGCGACCGGATCCAGGAGCAACCTTTCGATAGCATCCGCGATAAATAACGCATCGCCTGGAGGACCAAGCAGGCCTTCGGACTGGTGGAGAAGGATCTCGGGGATTCCGAAAACATTAGTGCTTATGATTGGTAACTTGAAGGCCATCGCTTCCAAAATCACCCGGGGAAAGGATTCCTGAAAGCTGGCACAAACGAAAATATCTGTGAGCCGATAAAAATCGAAGACGTCTGGGGTTTCTTCAATGAGACGTGTATCCGTGCCCTTAATTGTCGCAAGCCGGGCATAAAGAAGGTCGAGATACGCCAACTTTCGCGCCCCGAGCATCACAAAGCAGATATTCGCAATATCGTTAGGCCGTTTTTCTTGTAAGTGCGCTATTGCCTCGATGAAAACATGCTGGCCTTTCCGAGGACAAGTGGTGCCGATCAAGTTCACTACCACTTTCTCCGGGTCCAGGCCGTGTTTAAGCTTCATGGAGCGTTGAGAATGCTGGTCGCGGAATCTGTCGATCGCATCTACATCGATCGATCCCGGGATGGTTTGGAAATTATCCCGTTTCTGGTAGCGGCTAAGAAGCCGTCGGGTCGCGCCCGATTCGAAGACGACTCGATCCGCCGAAGCGAAGCAATCCTCTGCCAAACCCTCTGGAAGAGACTCGAATTGAAAAAATTGTTCGAGTGTCGTGCTTTCGTGAACATGCCAGATAACAGGAAGTTTGAATAGCTGGGCCAGGGCGACGCCCCAAAAGCTCGCCAGGGTGTTACAGATCACCAGGTCAAATGACTTCGCATCGAGACGTTCGCCAATTGCCTGTAGTCGCTCCGCATAGGCAAGCGCGTCTTCTCCATGCGCTGGCATGGCGCTTTCCACAATCTCGAGCGATATCCCAGCTTCTTCGATACTGGTCCTGAGCGGCCCGTCCTGACGCGAAACCATCGTTACGCTATATCCGGCTGACTTCACAAAATAGGCGGCATGGTCGAAAAGGACCTTCGGGGCGCCCTCAAGATTGAGGTTATGCGAAATCATCAGGACTTTCAGCGTACCGACGCGCTCCTTATGCAGAAAATGAGCAGGGTTTACGAGACCGGTCGTTCGGTTGAGATCGAGATTTTCGTTGTAGTAGGGGTCTTTGGTTGTCCCATGGCGACGTAAATAAGTAAAATGCTCAGCCGGTCTCCACCCTTCACCGCGGGACTGGCCGCAGTAATGCAAGAGGGTCGCTTGAGGTGTGAAAACCACGCGCTTTTGCGCTTTGCCTAAACGAAGGCAGAAATCGACGTCATTGTACTCCATCCCGAGCTCGTCCTGGTCGAATCCGCCCAATTCGTTGAATGCAGCCTTTGAGACAAGCATACAAGCGCCGGTCACGGCCGAGACGTTGCGCGCCGCGTGGGAAAGAAAATTGAAGCCGATGACGTCCTTGGGGAGCCGATGGAAGATGTGATCGGCGAGACCGCCGTGGGGACCAACAATAACACCGGCATGTTGGATAGTATTATCAGGATAGAGAAGCTTTGCGCCCACCGCTGCCACCCCGTCGATGGACATCCATCCACCCATTTCCTCCAACCATCCCGGAGTTAATGCTTCCGTATCATTGTTCAGAAGAAGCACTAGCGGAGTCTTGGCTGCCGCTACTCCGTCGTTGATAAGCCGAGAGAAGTTGAAAGTCGCTGATCGCAATGATGGCTGAATCACTGTGCAGGGCAACCGCCTGCCGGAGGCCAACTGTTTGAGGAGGCTGCGAGTAGACTCCTCTTCTGAAAAATCATCGACAATGATCAGACTCACGGAATCTGGATGTACCGTCCTCTCCAGGCTAGCCACGCATTTCCGAAGCAGATCCCCGCGGTCTTTCGTCGGTATAACTATCGTCACCGGATTTTCCTTGAGGAGTTCGGGCGACCATTTTAACTGATAAAGGCAGCAATTGGCCTTTTTCGCCCACTCCGGCAGAAACGGACGGGCGCCCTCGATGCGGCGCCGCTCGAGCGCTTCAGTGATGGCCTTGCCCGCGCTCTCGAAGACATAGGTTTTTTGGGTGCCTTTTGAGGCCGTACTCTCGGGATGAGACCTCCAGTGATAGCAGACGAAAGGTAGATGCTTGATTTGTTCCGGCGTGGTCTTCTCCAAAACCCTGAGGTATAAATCGAGGTCCTGGGCGCCTTCAAACCCTTCCCGAAAGCCGCCCGCTTCGACAACCAAGCTTTTCCGGATAACGGTGAAATGCTGGATGTAGTTGTGAGTTAGCGACATCTCGGGGCTGAAAGACCCTTTGAAAATCGGGTCGTATCTCTTCCCATTGGACGAGATTTTGTCCTCGTCTGTATACAAGAGGTCGAGCGAGATATCGGCGGCAATCGCTTCCGCGACATGCAAAAGCGCGTCCGCGGATAATAAGTCATCGTGATCGAGCAGGCCCACATAATCACCCTTGGCGAGCGCAAGCGCGGAGTTACTTGCTTGCACGATGTGCCCGTTGGTTTCGCGGAAGACGATGTCGATTCGCGAATCATCGGCGGCGGCGCGTTCCAGGATAGAGCGGACATGAGGCTGGGTTGAGGCGTCGTCCGCGAAGCACAATTGCCAGTGAGGATAAAGCTGCTTCGTCACGGATTGGATTAGTTCTTCAAGGTACGAAGCGGGCGTATTAAAGGTGGGAACTATAATGCTGATTAGTGGCCCATTCTGGGCCAGATCGCCGCCGCGGCGTGCCATGTTCCGAAGCAAGTAGGGCGTAAGTTTATTAGTTTCCATCCAGCGCGCGTAACGCTCCTCCTGCGATAACTCAGGAAGAGCAGCCGCCGGCGTTGGCAACTCCGGCAACTCCACCGTAACATCTCGTTGGAAACACAAGGTGCGCGTTCCATCGGCCAGGATAGCTTCCACTTTCAGCCTTAACTGACCGACGAAGCCTGACTTGACCGGTAAATAGCCTTCGAATCCAGAAAACCTGGCGGTCGGGACGTTCGGCAGAATGCTGGCCACGTCATCCCGGGGGAGTGCGTGTACCATCGTAGCGGTAACCCCATCGTCAATTGAAGCGACGATCTGAGCGATGTCCGCGTTCGTGATGTGCACCCAGCCCCAAATGGTTAAAAGACCTGACTCAACAATCGTCTGCGACCTCGGGTTCTCCAGCCATCCTGCGATGGCGTGTTTCGCCTTGTCCTGGCCGCTAATGTCTGACGCGTCGGAGGCAGGAGGCGAAGCCCCCGGTCGTACTTCGTGCTCATGAGTGTGGAATGCCACCCACTTACCATCCTCAGATAGAAACTGAAGAGTTACTTCGTGAGTACCGACGCCAAGCGATACCCCGATGCTAAAGGCCGATCGCGCCGCTTCCGGCCGGTCCTTAAAAATTTCGCCGACGTCGGGGCGCTCGAAGCCGTACTGTCCGATAAAAGTTTCGCCGTGCACCAGAGCTCGGACAGCGAGAATTTTCTTACCAAGAGACCGCAGCACCCAGCCGGCGTAGAAGATCTTTTCACCCGCAACAGATGCACCGGTCGGAGAATCAAGCCAGAACTGGAACTTTTCCTTAGTTGGTTTCGGCCGCGACGTGTCCCGTGCCTCCAGATGACCGCGATGCTTGAACAGCCGGCCGAATCCACTCCTACGACGTGCCGACTCGGCCTCTCTCATCACCGCCAGGTCCTTTTTCAGCGAGCCCAGGTTTTCGGCGGTAACCGTGAATTGCTGGATCAACTGCGTCTTCGCCGCCTGCTCGACATTGACCTGACCTCGCAATAATTCGGCCTCTCGCGAAAGGTCTTCTAGCTGAGATGTGCCCGTTTTTAACTCGGCGCGAAGGTTTTCCATCTCCTTGCGCCGTATGTGCTCGTCGTTGGCTTTGCGCGATTGCCGCGTTCTAACTTTTTCGAGCTCGCCGGTGGCAAACTCCAACTCGTTCCTGGCAACAAGCAGTTCCTGACGAATCCGTTCGAGCTCGAAGGTTCTCCTCTTCACGTCGTCATCGCGGCGCTGCTGAGCATCGTCGACCTTCTCCTCTAAGGCTTGACGTTCGCGGGTTGCAGTTTCCAAATCTGTTTCTAAGGCCTCGATTTGTTCTTCCTTATTGGAGAAGGCGTGGCTAGATCGCTCCAAAAGGCCCGGCGTATGACTTGTCGCCTCGATGGCTCGAGCGCTCATCCTGGCTAACTCTGAGATACCTCGTCGAATCGAATCGAATCCCGTTTCGGCCTTCAACCATACTTCGAGTCGCAATGGCCCGTCGAACCTACCGCCGGTGAACCCCGGCAGGTAAATTTGCGGGTCGTCTCCATAGCTCAGGATGCGCGCGACGTTGGGATGCGGGATTCGGACAGCCGAACCGGAGACATGCAACTCTTTGAGTTCACCTCCGCCGTTAGCACGCCAAAGCACTTCATCGCTCAGAGCGGAACGGATTGTCAGCGCGGCAACATCGATCAAGCCAATGGTGGTAAGAGGATCGAGGCGAAGTGGCCTTGAGCCCAAGCCAAGCTGTAAGGCAATAGTCAGGTGCGACCACCTGTCCCTGGCGTAGCTTACCCTTGTCGAACGATCTTCGGAATACCCCGCTTCGCCAGCAGAATAGACCACCATTGTAATCTGATCATCCGATCCTGTTTCTTCGATAGCCGGCCCGGCAGCGGTCGGCAGCCAGGCGCGGTCGGCCGGGCCCGCTCCGAGTTGGTTCCCCGAGCTTATCCGCTGGTTCCAGGTGCCGACCGCGCGTTCGATGGTGGCTGGCGCTCGATCGAAACGAAGGAGCACCTCCAGCGTCAGCGGCTCCTCGAAAGCACCTCCGCTGAGCTGCGGCAGAAAGACTTGGGCGTCCTCTTCATAGCTCAGAAGTCGTAATAGCCGGTCATGGGGGAGACGAAGAGCCGTTCCTCCTATCGCTAACTGGTCGAGGCCACCGTGCCTGTTCGCGGCCCAAATAACCTCCTGGGTAACACTGTGGCGTAAAGTAACGGCCGCCAAGTCAACTATCCCCGGCCGATCTACCGGATCAAAACGGAATGGCGCGCTTCCATCTCCCAAGCCCCAAGGCAAGTCCACCTTAATGCGGCTCCATTGGCCCGGAAGCACATCAGCGGTTGTCGAACGCTGTGCGCTTGGAGTCCCCGCGAGTGCGGCGAACGTTTGGAGTCGGGTTAGGGCTCCCGGCCCATCCAGCTTCGATCGGCTTCTCCGGCGAGACAGACCGGTGGCATGCAAAAAACCTAAGCGCCGGCTAATCAACGTCCCGACGGCGGCCGGCGAGAAGTCACGGTGAATAGTTTCCTGTCCCTCGCGACCAATCTTCTGAGCTAACTCTGGATCTCTTACTAGTTTACTCATCCAGAAAGCTGCCTGGTCGATATCCGGCTCTGCCCAAAGCTGATCGGCTGCATAAGGACCAAGCTGTTGGCCTACCGGGACGAGCCGATAATCGACGCCGATCGCGTTAGTCGGCGTCATGTAATCGGTGTTGCCGGACCACCGTGTCATAATAGCCGGCTTACCGAGACTCATCGCTTCAGCCGGCCCCAGGCCGAACCCTTCTGAACGATGCAGCGAGACAAAGCTGTTTGACACGGCCAGGAGCGCGTCGATCTGAGGACGCATCATGTCGGCCTCCCTCACGTAGACATTTTCATAGCCGTCGATCTCTTCCCTCAGCTGATCCATCGCTTCCTCGTCCGTCTCGAGCGCGGTGGAGTTATTGATTTTTAAGATCAACCCGACGCTTTCGTCGTTGCGGGGAAACGCCTTCTTGAACGCCCGCACTACCCCGAGTGGATTTTTCCGCGCGATGTAACTGCGCGTGTCAGCCAGCGACAGAAAAAGAAATCGATTCTCGGGAAGGCCAAAACTTGCCCGCGAGAACTTGTCGGTCGGACCCAACTGAATCGGAACCGGCACTCGAAACACCGGGACCGTCGATTTCCGTGAAATGGAGTCTTGCACGAAGTGGCTCGCGGCCCAGACTTCGTCGACCAAAGCGAAGCTGGGCAGCCACTCATCGGGAATTTCTGGCAGCTCCCAGAACCAGTAACCTATGGCATAACGGTCCCTCGCGAATTTTTTTTGGACCCGGGCCCGGGCGTTCGCCAGGTTATCCGGATTTATCACCAGAAGACTGAAATCGTAGTCGGACGAAGTTACTTCCTTGTGTCGCCATGATTCGTCGCGGTGCAGGGAAGGATTCGAGTGCTCGAAGTTGAGGATGTTGAAAGGGACCCTCGCGGCCTCTAAAGCGCGAGCCACGCCGCGCGCAGCCGTGCCTAATCCCATTTCCGCCCGGATATAGGCGATGAGATTGACTCCGAAACCTAATGCGTTATCACCTTCCATCGTCACGACAAGATATCGATTTTGCCCAGCATTCGCAGCGCGGCAAGCCCGCTAGAATCGCGTAAGGATAATAGCACGGATTCGGGGAACAAATCCGATTTTCCAGTCAATCCAGGTTTGCTTCGGGCCAGCGCGCCTGGACCGGCTCCTGGCCGTCCGCTGGCAGGGTCATGACACAAGAGCCTTTAGCGTGATCGTGGCCCGCGAGGATGGCAATAGGACGGCCGTCCCGCGCGGGCAGGCTCATTCTTCGTCCGCTTCCGTTTGCGTCCATTTAAGGATAACTCCATGGAGTAGCTCCTGGTGATTGGTTGCCGCGGACCGCTTGCGCGAGCTTCGCAGCGCATAATTAAGCGCCGCGCTTTTGCTTTGAAACTCAATTGCATTAACCGAAAACTCCTCGACCTGGCGGGCCGATTTAGCCGGCAGCTCTTCTCTTGTCGCGGTCCCGTCCGAATCTTTCTGCTCTCGCCCAGCCTCCTCGTATTTCCAGCCTCGTGCCGATAAAAATTCCCGCATGCGTTGTCGCCGCTCAGGGTTCTTCATTTGCTCGATTCCCCAGGCGAGCACCCGCATATATTCCTCCAAATTCAGCTCCGGAAACTTTGGACTCTTGGTTATCTCCTTGACCAGGCAATATTCGCTTATGATTCCATTCCATATCGTGGCAATTTCGGGAAAAGGGGTCCCGTTATTGATAGGTTGCCCGGCGATATCCTGCAAGAAAGTGGTTAAAGCCTGATTCTCAATACCGTAATGGGCGCTCTGGCCGTTGCTCAGATCCTGCGCGTAGTGAACCATCGCTCCCTCGTCGTAGAAGAGAATCGAATCTTCGCATTCCAGGGCGCGAAAAGCAAAGTTCCAGTCCGGGGAAAGGGAGGCAAAGAAGCTTCCAAACCGGTCACGAATGGCTTCCAAAACCCGTCGGGGAACAAGGCAGTTTAGCATGCGCGGCACAGCCGTATCGTACATGACCGACTGCGCCACGAGTTCAAGCAGACGCCTCGTTGGAACCTCGTAGAGATTGCCCGTCCACGTATATTGGCGAACAATCACAGGCACTTGGTAATCATCCACCATGTCGTGCATATAGGTAAGGATTCTGCCCGGGTAATCCGCAACGATTGCGAGAAGATGTTTTAACACATCCGGCTTGAACATCATCCGATCGGTTAGAAACGCGACGTGACTCGCATCATAGAGCGAGAGGGCTTGCCGCATAGCCCAATCCCAGTGCTGCGACATTGGCAGAGGTTCAGGTGGCACGATGTAGCGCAGCCGCCCGTTGGCAGCTTGCTGACAATGCTGCGACAATTCTGTCCGCTGCTCTGTTGAAGTGGAATTGTCAGAGACGAGGACGTTCACTTCGCAGTCGGACTGACCCAGGATGGAATTTATTGCATTCCGGGCCTGGGCCGCCCGGTTCCTCGTAGGTATGACGATCACGCTACGCGTATAGCTCACCAGGGGTATATGCTACGGTTAGTGAAAGACCAAAGCCAACTTAAAGCGCGCGCCATTTCGGTCTTTCTTTAGCCAGGCATTCGATACTGGCGATCTTCCGAACTGCGCCGACGGAACGCGATCATCTGACAGCATGAATTATTTGCCTTCGGTAAGGAATTCCGAATGGCCTCATAAAGCCTGAGTGTTCGCCCACTAGCGAGACGTCGCTAAAGCCGAGTTTCATTAGTATTTGTTCGAGACATGTTCTGTTCGGTAACCACCAAACGCCATTATCCTCGCCTAATCGGTCGCCGCCGATATAGAGCATGGCAGCTTGGGACCCTGAAACGTCAGGTAAGTCCTGTGCAATTATCATCGTGCCGCTGCACAGCTCCGCTGCCGCCGCCAGCGCTTTTAGTGGATACAAAGTGTGCAAAAGCACGTCACCCATGAATACCAAGTCGAAATCCCCTCTTCCCAGCCTCTCCTTGGACAGATCATAGACCGTCGAGTACTCCCTCCGTACTTTCGACTGCAGGATTGTGTGGCAGAATTTAAAGGGCCCATCCAGAGCGTAGTAATATGCTTCTTTAGGCGTGAATGTCCTGGCCAGCGGACCGTGCCGTTCTTCGGGGGGCAACACCCGCTCCATGTTATCGAAGTCCCGGTGAAACTTATCGAGTGCCTGGCCGAGGGTTTCGCCGGGAAACCGATCCCAGTGGTCAAAGGACGGAATCTCGGTTGAGATCACATTGGCTCCCCGGCTCTCGAACTCAAACGCGAAGAATCCCGTTGCCGAGCCAACCTCCAGAACATTCATGTCCTTCATGTCAGTCTGAAACTTGAACGCGGGCAGGTTCTGCCGGTAATCGTAGCAGCCAGGCGTGACTAGACCCTTGCCCAAGTCTACCGTGTGATACCACCAATACTTGTTTAAGTCCGCATAACCGAGAAGCCGCGTCAGATCACGGAAATGTGCTGCTAACTCGCGAAATTCAGCGACTGAGGAGGACGCATCTGGATGAATTCCGGGATGCCCTTCCAAAGTGCCCTCGTTGCCCATTACCCCTTGCCTCGCTGCAATGATTCGAGCAACACACTACAAACGTGTTTTACCTGATTCCTTGTCAGATTGAGGGCCGATGGAAGGTTCAGTCCCCGCGGACAAATCCCGTAGCTCACCTGGTTGCGACGGCGGGCTTGGCGGGCTTGGTCCAAGTGTTGGTAAGCGGGCAGTGAGCTCAGAGGATGGAAGAATGGCCGGCAATCGATCTTCTCCTCGCTCAGGGCTTTGATTAAGCCGTCTCTGTCGACACCGAGAGCATCATCCAATAGAACGGTAACCATCCAGTAGCTATTCCTTGTTTCGTCAGACTCCGGGTTCAGAGCCAGGCTTTTGATACCGAAAAGCTCTTCCTTATACCAAGCAAAGATCTCGCGCTTGCGCTGGATGAGTTCCTCAATCCTTTCCAGTTGGGCCAGACCCAGCGCCGCCTGCATGCTGCTCATCTTATATTTGTAGGCAATCTCCATATTCCAAAACGAATTGTCTCCGGGGTTGCGTCCGTGGTCGCGCAGAAAGAGTGCGCGTTGGTAGACATCTTTCCGGTCCGTCACGAGCATACCGCCTTCACCGGTTGTCAATGTCTTGGAGCCGTGAAAACTGAATACGCCCGTGTCGCCAAAGCTACCGGCGCATTTCTCCTTGTATTCTGCTCCTGCCGCTTCCGCGGCGTCTTCGATTACAGGAATATTATGGCGTTGCGCTACGGAGAGGATTCGGTCCATGTCCGGCATGTTTCCATAAAGATCGACCGGAATAACGGCTTTCGTTTTCGAGGTGATGCACTGCTCAAATGATTTTGCTGACAGACACCACGTGTCTTCGTCAATGTCCGCAAACACCGGCGTGGCCCCGACGTAACTAATCGGCGCCGCGGATGCGATCCAGGTAGGATCGGGAACAATTACTTCATCGCCCGGGCCAACGCCGAGGGCGAGAAGCGAGAGATGGACCGCAGACGTGCACGAAGGAAGAGTGATGGCATAGCCCACGCGAAGATACTCGGCAAATGCTTTCTCGAAGCGCTGATTGTAGACGTGAGCATTGCCATACCACGCACGCGATACAGCATCTGTGACGTAGTCTATTTCCCTCTGCGTAATCCAAGGCCCGGCAACCGGAATTCTCTCCATAATTGACGTACTTGGCGTTCTAATCCTTCAAGCACCTGCGGTGGCCGTCACGCGAGAGTGATGAGCACCTGTGTTCGCTTCAAAAACTTCACAACACCGCGTACGATAACGCAGTGGCGTACGGAAACCGCCGAATTCGTAAGTTTCGCAGACCAACGGTATTAAGCGCTGCCTGCGTTTCGCCGGGACACGCCGCCTGGCTGAGTTCATCGAATGCCAGCACTGCTCCTTGCGGCATCAGCGGTAAGAAGTGCTCAAGCGCAATCCGCGTCGGCTCGTAGACGCCGAAGTCGAGATAAAGCATGGCAACCACAACATGCTTGTTGTCCTCTAAATATGCAGGAATAGTCCTCGTCGCATCACCCTCCACCAGTTCCACTCTCGGAATGTGTCCGATCGGCCGATTCAAATCATACAGGCGGATGCATTCGTTCAGGTCATCGACTGAGTTCACGGCGAAGCCGCCCACCACATGCATCGCCCCTTTTCCCCCATCTTGCGGACTGAGGCTTGGATTTCCGGCAAAGCTGTCGAAACCAACAATGCGACGGATATGGTTGAATGGCTCATGGATGGCGCTGAGGTTCGCCCACGTCATAAGGCCGGCGCCAAGATACACCCCGCATTCGATAATATGACCATGAACGCCGAGGGCAAGGTTAAACAATTCGCACTTGCCTAGAAAAGTGCCGAGCATTTGTCGGGGGACAAACTTCGCGAAGCTGCGCAATTTGTCCATGTTGGTCCCTAGACCCGCTTCAAAATACGATTCCATCCCAGCCTCATATGCATTATCGGCCTCTGTTCTGCCGGTTGGATATAACATTGAATACGATTTCTTCGTTTTAGGTTCATTCATTTTATTCACTCATCTCCTTTCAAGGAGAAACCTTTCTCATATGATTGATTGTTTTGGGGCGTTGAGCGACAAATTATTCCTTAATGCGTTTTAGGTAACCGAGCGGAGCAACCGTGATCAAGAGCTTGCCAGAAATGTCGTGGTCGATCTCGAAACGATCGGTAGTTTTGAAGAAATTCCCGAACGGCGGTCATCGGATTGTTGCCTGGCCCCCAAGGACGGTCGGCAGACATCGCGGCGGGCACCTCCTCGATTGCTGTATCGAAAACAACGCGATTTTCGCCGTTCGCAGAGTTATTCAGGACCGCTGTGACAACGCTATACCCGGTGATGCGGATTTCTTCGACACTCGTGTCCGCCGTGCTGCTCAGGGCGGTCACCTCCCTCACGCCGCAAGATTTCAACGCCTGCTTCATCAAGATTTGTCCAACGTTTCCAGATAGCGCGTGCGCATGGTCCCGCCACGCGGACTTTTATGCGAGACATCCATGTTCATGTAGGGGCCTGTCCCTGAGACTTCAAAACTGATGAGGTAGAAACAGTTTCCCAGGACCCATGTTAGTTCGACGTCGATAGCTTTTTCCGGGAGCAGATTAATTGGCGCTTCCGAGCGCCACAACGAGTTGTTGTTGATGGCGATGCGACCGTACTCTGCATTTCTCAACCAAGGCGCTACGCCTTCGTCGCCAAAAACAACGCGGCCGCCGCTCTTGACCACCCTCTCCATCTCATGGATCGCTAGCTGCACATCGTCAAATAAGTTGATGCCGCCAAAATGAAACGCCGCATCGAAGAACTTGTCGGCAAACGGCAGACGACTGGCGTTGCTAATAGAGAAGTTGATTGCTGAATCAGAATGCGATGGCAGAACAAATAATGACGCAGCCATAACCATTTCGGCAGATAAGTCCTGGGCATATACCTCGCCTTGATTGTCCATGATCTGCAGCAGCGGCGGGACGTCATCCCCCAAACCGCAGCCAATTATCAGGACCCTGTCTCCAGGTTTTACTTTGGTTTTTTTAAGCAAGCCGCTTCGAAAATTTGTTTCATCTTCGGCGAAGGTTTCGAATAACCAGCTAAGAAAGTTCCGATACATTCCAACCGAAGCTGACTGGTTATACATGTCGATCGATTTCTTACCTGGTTCGCCCAACTCGTTCGATTGAAGAAAATCCGGGATTCGAACGCCGTTCCACCCGTTGACATGCGGATATTGAAACCCGTCGCTCCGCACAAATCCCGAGTCCGTTTCATACAAGAGCTGCCTCGTGACCGGACAAACATATGCTGACGGGATCGCACTAATCGTGTTTGGCGGGATGTTCATGGTTTATAAGATTAGAATCGCTGCCGCTTTCGCAGTCAGCCACAACGGGTCTCTACTTGATGCGTCGCAGATAACCATCAGGTGCGACGGTAATCATCAATTTGCCGGAAATCGCGCGATCAATTTGAAAACGCTCGTCGTTAGTTTTAAGAAACTCCAAGAGTGCCGTCTTGGGACTGTTACCTGGTCCCCACGGACGATTCGCAAACATATCTGCCGGCATCTCTTCAATCGACGTATCGAACACAACGCAATAGCTTCCTACTGATACCAGCGGAGCATAAGCGTTCAACTCTGCCAGGACGTGCTCATGAGTATGGTTGCTGTCAAGAAAGACGATCACTCTCTGTTTGTCGGCGGCTGTGTTCTGCACCTGCTCGACCACCTCAGGCGAAATGCTCGATCCTTGGATCATTGAAACGCGCCGCGAGAGGGGATGCGCTTCAATTGCAGTCCGGTTTTGCGCGCGGATATCGATGTCAATGCCGAGCACCCTGGCATCGGCCGGTCCACCACAGGCAGCATTCAGCTCCAGCATTGACGCGGAAAAGATCAACGAGCCGCCGCGTGCGATGCCAGTTTCAATAATCAGATCGGGCTGGACCATCCAAATCAATTCCTGCATGGCAAACACGTCCTGAGGAAACTGGAGGACGGGCCGCCCCAACCAGCTAAAATTATAAACGTAATTGTAGTTACCGGTTGCTCGGTGCCATTGCAGTGAAAGCCGCTTCAGCTCGGCATCGTTGTCCATTCGGGCAATATTTTGCCGGCTCTGAAAGGCAAACTGCTCGTCTTCAACTGACATGAAAACTCCTCCAATCAACCGCATCCGAACGCAATAGCTCACGCGCCTGCTCTCCGCGGTTCGCAATCGCGTCCAGGATTGAGACGTACGGTGCGAATTCACCGTGCAGCTGCGAATACGGAAGTTTCTCGTAATCGATGTATCTTACGGCGATGGCCTGGTCCTCGAATAAATCATATTTCAAGTAGTTAAGGCCGCCGTGACCCGTTACGTAAACGTTGCAATTCACTGCCCGGCAAAGATCGACCAGCCTTTGTGTGCCGGCTCCTTTGACCGTCATCGCCGACGATCGCACAAATCGCGGCGACAGACCCAGCCAGCGCGCGAGCAACTCGATTGCATTGATGTTAAGTTCCGCCAATCGATCGGTGGGATAGCTGTAGATTTTCTCAATCAGCCCGAACATGAGCTTGAAATGTGGGGCCTTGGCATACGACAGCTCAATCGTTCTGAGATGCCTGCGACGCCAATCGTGATCGCTGATCAAAAAGATCTCGTTTATCAGTCGGCCGGATTTGTTGTGGTCGACAGGCGCCGTTAACCAGGACACACCTTGGGCGGACTTAATCTGAACCCGCGAGATGAAGCTTCGGCCCTGCGGCATAGGCACATCGTCGTAATGAATAAACTCATCCGCGAGACGCACCTGCTCGAAGAGTCCGATCCATGGCAGAAAAAACGGCTGTGAAATGACGAGTGTGCGCGACATTAATCACATCAGCAAATTCTCAGTCACGGCATATCCGATTCCGCTGCGGCCCACGCCATTACCCGAGTAGAACATGTAGATCTGGTCCTTATAAAAATAGAACGATGGGTAACAGATCATCTCAGAGTCCCACCCGCTTTCCGAGCGAACAATGCCGGCATCTTCGTCCAACCTTCTCCAATTTATCCCATCTGGCGATTCGGCATAACCGATGCTGAAATTCTTTGCGGCCTTCGTCGCATAGCCGCGTGTCGAATACCACATCAGATAATTGTCTTTGACATGCAACACCCAAGGCGCGGAAATGATTTCGCCATCGAACCGATAATCAATTATCGGTTTGCCATGCGGATTCCAGTGAATGCCGTCGCCGGACTCAGCATAGAAAACCGTGTAGATTGGTTCCGGGCCGCCGTCCGGAAACCTCCAATCCGTCGTCGAACAGTACCACATTTTATATCGGCCCTCCTCGAACAGGACGAAAGGCGCTGCCGTCATCAACGGATGATTAATGTCCTGGCCTAAGATCGGGCCATCGTACGCTCGGACTAAGATGTCGCCGTCGTTCTGCAGGACGGCCAGGCCGATAGATGCTTCGACCGACACTGCGCATCTTCGTCGCTTCCACCCTACGTAGTACATGCGGTCCTCGCCATCGTGTCGGAGAATCGACACGGGCGTGATTCCGGAATCATCAAAGGCGCCCGGACGGCCGAGTTGCATCATGGGCGCTTCGCCGATCGCGATGATTTTTCGGGGATCATCTAACTGGACGTCAATGAATGTGGGATAAGGCATGTCTTCTGCCGACCGCGAGGAAAAGAAAATCCTAAGAACGCCCCTCTTCAAGAAGTAGGGAATCGGCCGCGTCGCGTGGGTTTTAAAAAACCCTTCGCCATCCGGGCAGTATATTAGCCCCTTCTTTTCCCAATGAATGTTCATCTGTAAGTTAGATGAGGTCGCGATCCACGATCGAGGCAGTTGAGCGCGCAGGTCTTACGACCGTGCGCTCCGGACAATCCTTCATCACAATTGCGCCCGATCCCACCACCACAAAACGATCCAACTTAATATTGTCTCTTAGGGTTGCGTTCACGCCCAGAAAACAATTTTCGCCGATGTCACACTTGCCGGAAACGACCACGTGCGAGCTGATGAAACAATGATCTCTGATCGTGGAATGGTGGCCGATATGATTCCCTGACCAGAGAATGACGTTGTTGCCGATGCACACGAATGGCTGGATAGTGTTATCTTCGAGAATAAAGCAGTTGTCGCCCACGGGGGTTTGGTAATAGGAAGCGCGCGGACTAATGTAGGTCGCGCAGGCATAACCCTTCTCCTTCGCTTCAAAATAACGTGCTTGCCGAATCTGGTTCGTTTTGTTATAGCCCAGCGCGATAAAAATGTCGTATTCGTTTGGTGAATAATTCCTTTCCAGGCTCTCGAATGAAACGAGCGGCTTTCCGTTAAATTGATCCTGAGTAATGAACTCAGCCGCATTGGTGAAAGCACTTACCTGATAATCCGTGTCAGCGTCAAAATAGAAGGCGGCAACTTCAGCGACCAGACCCGTGCCGTAAATGACCAGTTTCTTCACGAGTTGTCCCGTTTGCTAAACCGCATTGCGATACATGTACATCGTGTATTCATACAGTGGATAAGAATGATCCAGCTTCAAGTGCGGAGTAATTTCGTTCAAGCACCACGAAAACAAGTCGGCCGGATCACGGTAGTAGAGATTGTCTGAAAAGTAATTTGCTTTGGTAGTCATCACATTGAAAGCCATTCCGATGGTGGACAGCGAAAACATCCGACGAATCAAACGGGCGGCGAACTGGTCCATCTCAACGGCGGCGGCTTCAAGCTTCTGAGTTAGAATCCCATTGCAGACAACGTAATCGAATTTGCGATTGAAACTATGATCCAGGATGTCGCCATGAATGAACTCTGCCGAAGCTATATTGGAGCGCGCCCACTCGATCATGTTCGACGCCACATCAATCCCAGTGTAGTCGAAGTCGAGATGCCTTCGGGTTGCATGTTGCTGCAAGCCGCCATAACCACAACCTACGTCTAACAAGGATGGGCGTTTAGTGTGCGCCAAGTCCGCGACGGCCAGCATCTTGTTGTAACGCAACCGAGTCCTGGTCTCGTCCGGACCCCAGTCCACTCCTTCCGGCGTCGCGCCGTGCGCGGAAAACTTTTCTGCATAGTGCTTTTGAAGTGCTCTGCTTATCGGGTCCATGAACGCCTCAAAATGGGTAGCGCGCGCCTCTTAAAGCGGATTTCAAAGGCAGGACTCCCGTGCCACCAAAAGGATGCGAGCCGTCCCTTTCCGACATTAGGCTGCTCGGCACCCGCCAATCGATCACGAACTTAGGATCGTCCCAACGGAATTCCGCACGCCGATTCCGGATGATAGTGCGCCGACACCTGATACAAACCTTCCGTTTCGTCGGCCAGCGTTTGAAAGCCCTGAGCGAATTTTTCGTGAACATAAATCAACCATCGCCCGTAAACAAGATTCTTGTCATTCCGTGAAATCAGGAAAGTTCCTGTCCCTTTCGAGGATTATTCGTTCGCCCTCCGGCCACTGGATCCGAAACGCGGGGTCATTCCAGCGTACACCATTACCGCTTTCGGGAGTATAGACATCAGACATTTGATAGAAAACCTCCGTTTCATCCTCCAGGGTCTGGAAGCCGTGTGCAAAATCCTTAGGCACGTAAAGCATTCGACGGTTTTCGGCCGATAGCTCGACACCGACCCATTGTTTGAAGGTTGGCGATCCCCTCCTGAGATCAATAATGACATCATAGACTGAGCCCATGGTGCAGCGCACTAACTTCACCTGACCATGCGGCGCCGTCTGATAGTGCATCCCGCGAAGAGTTCCACGTTTTCGATTGAACGAGATGCTGCATTCGACTACGCGCGAATCGAGTTTGTGCTCGGCAAACTCCCGTTCCGACCAACTGTGCGCAAAGAAGCCACGTGCGTCCTCAAACCTGTCCGGCTCTACGATGAATGCCCCCTGGAGCTTTGTTTCCTTAAAGATCATACTGTCATAGAGACCGAGCTATCCGCCCTGCTCTACGCGCAGTTCCGGAATAGGAATGATGAATTTTCCGCCGCGCAGTCTGTATTCAGTCTGTTGTTCGAGGATTTCCTCCGCAAAATTCCAGGTTAGCAGCAGGGTATAATCCGGCAAGTCTTCGAGTAATTTCTCCGGCGGATAAATGCAAAGGTGGGTTCCCGGCGTGTAATGTCCTTGTTTGACGGTGCTCCGATCGACGACATACTCGAGCGTCTCAGCGCCAAGATGGAGGTAGTTGAGCAAAGTGCTCCCTTTGGCCGAGGCGCCATAAGCAGCGATCCGCCGGCCCTGCGATTTCAGGTTACGCAGAAGGGCCGCTAACTTATCGCGCAACGACGCCACCTTGGCTTCGAAACCCAAATAGAACCCAGCATCCCCTACTCCCCATTCGATTTCTTCTTTGAGTAGTTGTCTAACTGCAGAGGAACGTTCATTCCGCCACTGATCTTTACGCTCTGCGTAAATGCGCAATGTCCCGCCGTGAATGTCCAGGCGTTCCACATCATGAATGTGTAATCCGTGCCGGCCTAAAAGATGATCAAGCGCCGTGAGCGAAAAGTAACACAGATGCTCGTGATAGATCGTATCGAACTCACAGCGGTCGATCATGTCTTTCACGTATGGCACCTCAATGATCAGGACGCCGTCCTCCTTAAGAACGAGCCGGAGGCCGCGCACAAATCCATTAAGCTCGGCGACGTGCGCCAGGACATTATTGGCGTGAATCGTGTCGGCGCTTTGCCCTTCGTCGAAGAGGCGTGCCGCCAGCTGTTCGTCAAAGAACTCGCAGATCATCGGTATGCCGCGCTCCATCTCAGCAACGCGCGCGACATTTCGAGCCGGCTCAATTCCCAGAACGGGAATGCCCGCTTGTTTGTAATACTGCAACAGATATCCGTCATTGCTCGCGACCTCAATTACAAGGCTCGCAGCATTTAGCCGCCGCGCGGCGACGACCTTCTCCGCGAGTCCCTTGGCGCGACGCAAGACCGTCTCGGAGAACGAAGAGAAGTAAAAGTAGTCGCGGAAAAGTTTTGCGGGAGCGAGCGTCTCGACAATCTGCACAAGTGTGCAATGCGGACAAAACACGAGACTAAGCGAATGGGTTTCCTCTGGTTCGGCGAGCTGTTCAGCTGTGAGAAGTGCATTCGCCAGGGGCATCCGTCCCAAAAGAAGAATGTCGATAAGTCCGGCCCCGGCGCATGATCTGCATATGGCCGCCCCCCTCATGTTCGCTTGAGAACCTCCCAATCCCGCGGGTGGCAGAGATAGAAGATCACGGTCAGTTTTTCCGTAGCGTCGGACTCGCCGAATACTCGCTGATCTGCCGGTGCGTGAGCGCAACGAAAGGGCCAGGATCCTCCGGCGAAAAGGATGCGCTTTCCCGGTACCAAGCGACTGTGCTTTCGACCATCTGCTGAAAATTGTATGCCGGAAACCATCCGAGCAGGCGGAGGGCTTTATTGTTGGCGAGGCCGAGATGTAATGTTTCGTGTGGCGCAGCGTGATCCCACTCATCGTGCCAGGTGCCGGGCCAATGCCTGAGAATCTCCTCGACCAATTCCGAGACTGAATGTCCGGCGCCAGGGCGAGGTCCGAAATTAAAGGCGGACGCCAGATCCTCGTTCGGATCGAGAGTCCCCGAGGGCATCGCAGCGGTTTCGCTGGCTTGCAGCCTTCGAGAAAGCGCCGCACCTAGTTCGAGATAGCCGCTTAGCGGATCAAGTACAAATTGCCAGGGACGCGTCGCCGATCGATTGCGGATCGCGATTGATCTCCCGCTTCGCAGAGACCGAATGCAGTCAGGCACGAGTCTATCGGCGGCCCAGTCGCCGCCGCCCAGGACGTTGCCCGAACGTGCGGACGCCAGAGCGACTTTCGAGTCTCTCGAGGAAAAGAAAGAGCGGCGGTATGCCGCAATCGCGAGTTCAGCCGCCGCTTTGCTGGAGCTGTACGGATCATTTCCACCGAGTGCGTCTTCCTCCCGGTAGCCCGTTGGCGATGGCTTTTGCGCGTAGCACTTGTCCGTAGTAATGAGGACCGCTGCGCAGGGATGCTTGAGCGCGCGGAGAGCCTCCAGAACATTGACGGTGCCCATCACGTTAATGTCGTAGGTTTCCATTGGCTGAGCATACGAGAGCCGCACGAGTGGCTGCGCAGCTAGATGGAAAACGACCTCCGGCCTGGCCTCGAGCATGACTTCCCGAAGGCGATCACCTTGTCGAATGTCTCCCTCAAAATGCTCCACGCGCTTCCGCAAACCCAACTGCGTGAATAGGGCCGGCTCGGTGGGAGGCGGCAAGCTATAGCCCGTAACGTGTGCCCCCAAAAGAAGAAGCCATTCTGTCAACCAAGATCCTTTGAATCCCGTGTGACCGGTAACAAAAACGCTCTTGCCCGCGTAGAACTCTTCCAGGTTCACTGGCCAGCTCAGTCTTCCCAGATTTTCCAGGGAGCACGGCCCTCGTGCCACAAGCCTTCGAGCAAGCGCTTATCGCGCGGCGTATCCATGCACTGCCAAAAACCTTCATGCCGATAAGCCACCAGTTGGCGTTCACTCGCCAACTGCTCGAGCGCGTCGCCTTCGAGGCTGGCGTCGTCGCCCTTCAAATAGCCAAAGATGGCCGGCTCGAAGACAAGAAACCCTCCGTTAATCCAACCTTCGCCGATCTGTGGTTTTTCAGTGAACTCGGACACGAGATCGCCATCAAAGATCAAGCCGCCAAAACGCGCTGGCGGCCGAACTGCGGTAACCGTTGCAATGCGGCCGTGAGACCGGTGAAATTCGACCAACTTGCCGAGGTCTAGATCGCAAACGCCGTCTCCGTAGGTCACCATGAAGGTCTCGTTCTTCAGGCTTTGCTCCAATCGCTTGATCCGTCCTCCCGTATGCGTCGTCTCGCCAGTATTTGTCAGGTGGACGATCCAATCCTCGGCGGCAACATCGCGCTGATCGACCCGGCCTGTGGAAAGGTCGATGGTCATGCTTCCGCTGAGACTGTGATAATCGATGAAGAATCTCTTAATGACTTTGCCGCCATAGCCCAAGGCGATGTAAAACTCCTTGAAGCCGTGATGGCCGTAATGCTTCATGATGTGCCAGAGAAGCGGCTGGCCGCCGATCTCGACCATCGGTTTCGGCCTGACTTGGTTCTCTTCCCCGAGGCGAGTGCCCAATCCTCCAGCCAAAATGGCAACGTTCATTGGAAATTACCCAGCGTAAACCCAGCTGATATATCTAGCAAAAAAGATGGCCGCGAGAAAGATCTCGCGGCCACCCGGAATCAGAGTTGAACAATCGTGATGCTATTTAACAACGATAACGTTAGAGACGTTTCCGTCCGTAGTATTACCTCGGAACTTATTGTTATTGGCCGATTCAGCGGTTCCTACGATGGCCGTCGCGTTGTTGAAGAACTCGTTATTCG
>Ga0137407_10000036_pt1 | contig 119361 bp, 85 predicted proteins | sample CZOMad2_2_16fung_FD_108410 | JGI IMG/M metagenome (GOLD analysis project Ga0137407, IMG submission 108410) | Vadose zone soil fungal communities from Angelo Coast Range Reserve, California, USA - CZOMad2_2_16fungal (Illumina Assembly) | ecosystem: Environmental > Terrestrial > Soil > Vadose... | reverse complement strand
GCCAATTCTGAAGAGCCGTCGAAGAAGAGGAGCAATCCGAATTTCAATCAGTCGAGCGGCAAAGACTACTTGGTCTTTGAAGGGACGGTCCTTGAAACCACGCTGGTCACGAGATTGAACGGTGACTTCAGCGGTCCTGTCATTTGCATGATGACCAATAGCATCTACTCCCACGACGGACAGCGCCTACTCATCCCTGCCGGCACAAAAGTCATGGGGCAAACGAAGCGGGTCGAGGGCTTCGGGCAGACGCGCCTGGCTGTGGTCTTTCATCGGCTCATCATGCCGGACGGCTACTCCGTTGACCTCGATCAATTCCAGGGCTTGAACCAGATTGGCGAAACTGGTCTCAAGGACAAAGTTAATCATCACTACCTGCAAATATTTGGCGCATCCATCGCGGTTGGCGCGATCGGGGGGCTAGCCGAAGTAGGCACCAACACAACGAGTCTCGGACTAGCCGAGACTCCGGCAGATGCCTACCGACAGGGCGTGGCCACAAGCCTCTCGCAGTCGTCAATGCACATTCTGGACAGGTTTCTGAACCTGCTTCCAACGATCACCATTCGAGAAGGGCACCGCGTGAAGGTGTACCTCATGCAAGACCTTCTCGTTCCCGACTACGCACAACACGAAATGCCCTCGGACATTTAAGGAGTACCTGTGAAATACAAAATCGCATTGATATCGCTCGTGCTGGCTTTCGGAGTCAGCCCCGTCTTCGCTCAACTTGGCAGCGGAATTGTGTACGACCCAACGAACTACCACAACGCCGTGCTGCGCTATCTGCAATTGCAGAAGCAATTGCAGCAGCTTCAGCAGTCGTACAACGTGCACATGCAGCAATTCATGTTTATCCAGTCCCAGGCTCGCCAACTTCAGAACATGGTGGCCCGGTATCGCGCCATTCCTACGCTCTGGACGAACCTGAGTGCGGCCAACACGCTCGGCAACACGTCTCGCTGGGTCAATGGCATCAACTCGGGAACTTACAGCATCGCGCAGCAGGGCTACGGGCAGATCAATAGGTCTCTGAGCGATCCAACCGGAGTGAACACTTTCGACGGCCTCAAGCGTTCGTATGGACTGGAAGAGTTATCAGATGGCTCCACGGTTAACAGCATGGCCACAATAGGCGAGATGCGGAACCATGCTCAGCAACTTGAGACGCACATCAAGCGACTCGAAGACGACTCGCTGTCGTCCGACTCTGATCTCAACACACAGGTCGCGGTTCTGAACAAGATCAATGCCGCCAGCATGTTGCTTGTTCGCACCATGCAGGACACAAACAAGCTTTTGGCATCGCTCCTGGAACAGCAACTTGTGACGACCGAACGCAACCGCACGACGGGCGTTGGCACCATCAACACAGAGCTGTATCGGCAACAGCACTTCTCGGACACCATGAGTTTCACTGGCTCCATCCCGACACAGCTTCAAACGCCTACGGGCCGGTAACGCGGGAGTATGAAATGTTTGCTCCCGTTCAAGATCCGCTCACCTCCCTCGAAGACATCATTCGAGGCCTGATGACTTCGAAGCTCGACCTGTTCGTTGGAATGGGCCAGAACCTCTTCCGGGGCTTTGCGACGATCCTTATTGCGTGGTTTGGAGTGCAGTCAGCCCTCTCAAGCGCTGAAGGTGGCGAGGGCTTCAACTTCGCCCGCTTCAGCCGCTTGTTGCTTGTGATCGCGTTTGGCTTTGCAATGGTCAAATATTACAGCACGCCAATTCCTGGCTTTGGCATGAGCTTCCCCGACTTGGTGATGCAAGAGGCATCATCTCTCTCAAACAGCATTGGCATGGACCAGGCGCGTCTGATCGAAACCAAAGTGACTGAGGTTGAGCAAGGAATGGAACAGCCGAGCGCCATCAATTTTCATGAGACTCTGACATTCGTTGTGCTGTACGTGATTCTGGCTACCGTGCAGGCCGTCGTGCTCATGATCATAGGATTCGGCTTAATTGCCCAAGCCGTGTTGTTGCTGGTCGGGCCTGTATTTATACCGTTCTTCGTTGTCCCCAAGATGGACTGGCTCTTCTGGGGATGGTTCAAGGCTTTCCTTCAGTACTCGTTCTATCAGGTCGTGGCCAGCGCGTTCGTGTACATCTTCGGGAAGCTGCTGCTGGCGTTCTTCGCCGTTGACACGGGCGGGTTGACGGTCGAGCAGTGGATGACTGCATTCCCTGCAATGTTTATCTTCCTGCTGATCGCAATTTACGGGCTCCTGAAGATTCCCGCTTTGACGAATCACCTGTTTAGCGGGGCTGCTGGAGCAGATTCCGGGCTGGCGGCGGCAATGGTCGCTTACATCAGTCGAGGGTAAGGCCATGTGTGCAGAAGAGAAACAAGCCGCTACTTTCAGTGCTGCCAAGCAGCTCTACGCAGAGCAATTCGGGGATGCCATTGTCACGAACACGTACTTGAAGCTCGCGCTGTTGACGATGGCGGTGGTCTCGGCAGGCTTGATCTATGCGAACGTCAGAACTGTTCGCATGGTTGAGAACTTTAAGCCTCTGGTCATACGCATCAACGACATCGGCAGAGCGGAGGCCGTCAAATACGACACCCTCGGCTACAAGCCTCAAGACGCAGAGATCAAATACTTCCTAAGCGATTTCTGCCGGCTCTACTACAGCCGGAACCGCTACACAGTTCGCGACAATTTCAAGAAATCACTGCTCTTCATGGAAGCCCAGCTCGCAAATAGCGTTGCTGAGGCGTACCGGAAGAATCACACAGTCGAGGGCTATCTCCAGGACTCCAGCGCCCCGGACATCGACATTGACGTTGGGAAGGTGTCGATTGAGGACCTACGCTCGGCTCCCTACAAGGCAACGGTTGATTTTTACGAGATCGCCTATTCTCCCGCTGAGCATGTCGAGATCAAGCGGACGCTTTACACCGCGCACTTTGTCTTTCTCTTCCGCGATTCCGTTCCAAACGACTTGATCCAAGCAAACCCGCTCGGTCTGGCAATCACATATTTCCGAGAGGATCAGGCATTCCAATGAAAATCAATGGCAATGGGAACCACGATCACACTCAAGAGCGCAAGATGCCAGTCTTTTTTCAGGATGCCGCATTTGAGCCGCTGCTAGACAGCTCGGAAGCAGCCGCCCTGCTGAAAATCCATCCAAAAACACTTCAGAAGCTAGCCCGCAATGGCGAGATCGCGGCAATTCAGATCGGCAAGCTTTGGCGGTTCCGCGCTTCGGCCTTGAACGAATGGCTGGAAAAAATTGCGAGCTAAATAATTAGCATGCGTAGGCGAATAAAGATCGAAACCGCTTTGCGAATAGGTTATTCTAAGCACGGCTGTCGGTGTCGTCTGAACAAAGGAGGAATCTTGTTCGGACGCACACGATATCAAGGAGGAAGTCTCAGATTAGAAGAGCGAAAGAGAGGCCCTGCCGTATGGGTTTACCGATGGTGGGAGAAAGACACCGAAGGAAAACCAATTCGCCGGAAAGCGCAGCTTGGAAACTCGGACGAATACCCAAACGAGTCCAAGGCTCAAGCGGCAGCGGATGCTCTTCGCTTAACCATCAACGAACAAACCCCTCGTCAGCAGTTGAAGGAGATCACCATTGCGACTCTCGTTCAACACTATCGCGAGCACGAGATGCCGGATGTTTTCTCCAAAAAGCGTCCGCGTATCGGGACAGTTTGCGAGCACGAAGAAGGACGCAAGTCCTATTCGACGCAGGAAACTTACGAGGGCTATCTGAAAAAGTGGATTGGGCCGAGATGGGGATCTTACCGGCTCGGAGATGTCAAAGCAGTGCAGGTGGAACAGTGGCTGAAAACTGTGCCTCTGGCACGGGGCAGCAGGGCAAAGATCAGAAACATCATGAGCGCCTTGTACAGCCACGCCATACGGTGGGAATGGACGGACAAGAATCCAATCACGCAAGTTCGTCAGAGCGCCAAACGCTCCAAGATTCCGACCGTCTTGTCAGTGGAAGAGATTCAACGCCTCTTCTCCTGCATCAAGGAACCATGCCGGACTGCGGTGATTCTCGATGCGGTGAGCGGTTTGCGCGTGGGAGAGCTGTTGGGATTGAAGTGGGAGGATGTGAGATTCGATCAGCTCGAATTGAACGTGACCCGCTCTGTTTCCCGTCAGGTCGTTACTCCCTGCAAGACGGAAGTTTCACGCAAGCCGGTTCCCATGAATGCAGAAATCGCCGAGATGCTTTGGAGATGGAGGCAGGAAGCTCCATACAACCAACCGGACGATTGGATTTTCGCAAGCCCACATCGGGCGGGAATCCAACCGTATTGGCCTGGATCGCTTTACAGGGCGCACCTAAAACCTGCGCTGCTGAAGGCGGGCATTTCTGTTCCAGTCGGCTGGCACACGCTAAGGCACAGTTTTGGAACCTTGATGAAAGCCAATGGGGAAGACATCAAGACCATCCAAGAACTGCTGCGCCACGCTACCTTCAAAGTCACAGCAGACACCTACACACAAGCGGTCACGCCGGTGAAGCGCGATGCACAAGCCAGGATTGCAAAGCTGATCATGGCGGATGGTTCCGCATCAAAAGCGATCACGCCGACACTCCAATAACCGATTGGACCCAAACGGACCCTGATTCAAAACCAGGGATTCGTGTAAGTTCTTTGGATTGTTGGCGTCCCCGACGGGATTTGAACCCGTGTTACCGCCGTGAAAGGGCGATGTCCTAGGCCGGGCTAGACGACGGGGACGCGTACAGAAAACCAAAAAAACAACGGCGGGAGTCCTAATCTCGGACTCCTTTGATAATATCAGCGGCTGAAAGAGGCTGTCAAAGGCACCGGGTCTGCAAGAACGGGCGCAAGAACCACAACATCATGCGTTCATTGGATGCTGCGGTTTGAGCACTCAAGGAGCCAAGCCATGAAAGCGTGTCTGGCAGTCTTTGTCCTTTTGGCGTCTGTGGTCTTGTTGTCACCCAATGCCTACGCGGGGGAGATCCGGGGAAAAGTGGTCAGTGTGATTCGCGGCGAGCCGCTCCGCCAGATCGAAGTATCAGTGTTAGAACTGAAAGTTTCAGTCGTCACCGCGGCAGACGGTTCTTTTACTCTCTCCAACCTGCCCAACGGCAACTTTACACTGCGGGTTTCTGCCGTGGGCTACCGTCTGGTCACGCTCCCGATAGAGCTGACCGCCGGCGCAGACCAAAAGGAAGTATCGGTCACGCTGGCGCCGGGCAACTTCCGCCGCACGGAGACGGTGGAAGTAAAGGGCGATCTTTACCAGTTGGCAGGCGCGGCGGTACCTGGCCAACTTACGCTGAATGCCGCCGAACTCAGAGAAGCGTCAACCGTGCTGGCCAACGATCCCTTCCGCGCGGTGCAGGCATTGCCGGGTGTTTCCGCCACACAGAACAACGACTTCTTCGCCCAAATATCGGTCATGGGCGCGCCGCCGGACAAAGTCAGCGTTTACTTTGACGACGTGCTGGTCCGTCTGCCTTTCCACACTCTGCCGGGAATCGCGGACGGAGCCTCGCTCAGCGTATTGAACAGCGAGACCATTGAGTCCATCAACCTGATGCCGGTAGCTTTTCCGGAGCGCTTTGGTGATGCCACCGGCGGCGCGCTGCAATTCCAAACGCGCGACGGCAGCCGGACGCGTCCAATGTTTACTGTATCGGCGGGTTTGGCAGACAGTGAAGTTACTGGCGAAGGCGGGGTGGGCGGAGCGGGCAAAGGTTCGTGGCTGGCCTCCGCGCGCAAAAGTTATATGGGATATCTGGTGCGTCGCTCCGGCGGCGATCCGTTTACTGACGTCGCGTTTGAAGATGGTAGTCTCAGGCTTACCTATGACCTGACTCCGCGCAACAACGTGACCATTTATGCCATGGATGGCCACACTGACATTAATCGTACAGTGCCTGACAATGATCCAAACGCGCTGCTGGCGGGCGGCAATGATTTTACCCTGGCACGGCTGGGATGGCGTTCCCTGATCACGCCGCACCTCCTGCTGGAGACGCACGGCGTTTATATGCGCGAGACGTTTGCGCAAAAAAACCCTTTCAGCCAGCTCCTTAGCCGCGAATCCTACGGCGAATGGGTGGGAGGAACGCGGGCCACATGGAGTTGGAGGGAAGGCAACGTTCTTGAAGCCGGGTATACGGCCCGCCGGCTGCGTGATGGGCAGACTCAATTCGAATACACTGACCAGGGCCCGGTCCAACTTCCGGGTCTCAAAGCCACCGGGCTGCGCCAGAGCGGCTATGCCCAGCAGGCGTCGAGCTTCTTCCATCAGCGTCTGCACCTGATGGCTGGCCTGCGCTGGGACAAGTTGGAGCAGGTGGGCAGCCAGCCGGTGTCGCCGCAGGTGTCCGGGGCCCTCCAGCTTCTGCCGAAGACACAAATCCAATTTGGTTACGGCCGCTATGCCCAGCTTCCTGACGTTTCATTCTTGGGGTCAACGTGCTTCCATCCGCCCGCACCAGTGACGTTTCCTGTGGAGCTGTGGGAGCGGTCCACACATTACACCGTTGGCGTAGAGCAGCGATTTGGTGACAACATTCGTTTCCAGGTGCAGGGTTTTGATCGTGAGAACCATCCAGTGCTGGGCGGAGGGTGCTGACCCCAACTTCATGCGGGCCGTTGGTGAGCGCTCCAAACCCGCCGGTGAACATTCCGTTCTCTCCCACCACGGACCACGCTCGCGGCGTGCAGTTCATTCTCCAGAGGCGCAGCGCGAACCGGCTCTCCGGCTGGATCGGTTACACGCTGGACTATGCTCATTTTCAGGCGGCCATTCAAACGGTGAGTCCCACACAGGTGATCGGCGGGTCCACCACGGAAGACCAGCGCCACACGCTGAACGTGTTTGCCAACTATCGTCTGAGGCCGAGCATCAATTTAAGCGGTAAGTTTCTTTACGGCTCCGGATTTCCTTTCTCGTTCTTAACGGCAGTGCTCGATCCTGGCACCGGGCAGACAATCTTGGGAGTCAACTCGCAGAGGCTTACCGCCTTCCAGCGCCTCGATGTCCGCATTGACAAGTCGTGGGCTTTCACCCGCTGGAAGATGACCGTCCAGGCAGAAGTGCTCAACCTGACCAACCACAACAACCCAAGGCTGATTGGTTCGGAGTTTGACCCAGTCACCCAGAATCTCTTCGCGGTCGTGGAGAAAGGCCTGCCCGTGCTTCCGGTGGTGGGAGTGTCTTTTCAGTTCTGAGGGACGACTTCTTCCAGTGCCCGCACGCGAAGACTTGGACATGAAGCCCGCAAAGAACGTGGTTTTTTAAGCGCTTCGCGCAGGATGAACAAACTTGCCAGTCGTCGCTCGGATGACGAGGGCCACGAAAAAATTAGACGTAGAGACGTGGCATGGCCACGTCTCACTGCTGGCGCTATCGAGGGAGTCCGCACTCCTACACCTTCGAGCTAGAGGGCCTCCCCCAAGGTTGACTCACGGAGTCTGTCCCATCTCGTGGGAGATATCATCCTGACACAATTTTTCCATACATTGCCATCCGGACGATTGCGAGCGCTTTCGTGAAAGCAAATGTTCTCGAGCGACGAAGAGTGATAAGTTACAAATTTTGGCTTTGCATCTCACAAATGAATCGCGTAAGGCTTTAGAATCCCAATTGAATATAAGAGAGGTTGCCAACTTTGGCTGATAGCCAAGAGAACCCACGCACCGCATTGCTACTGGGCGCCTCCGGTCTGGTGGGCGGTTTCTGCCTGCGTACCTTACTGGAAGATCCGGTGTACGGACGAGTAACGTTGCTTGGCCGGCGTGAGCTGACAGTTCCGGCGCATCCCAAGCTAACGCAGAAGATAGTCTCGTTTGAAAATCTCAGCGCCGCTGATTTTTCCAACACAGACGATCTCTTCTGCGCTCTGGGCACCACCATCCGCAAAGCCGGTTCTCAGAATGCGTTTCGACGAGTTGATTTTGAGTATCCACTGGCGGCGGCAAAGCAGGCGTTAAATGTCGATGCTCAACGATTCATTCTGGTTTCGTCGGTCGGTGCGGACGCGGCGTCAAAGAATTTCTATCTGCGTACCAAAGGAGAGCTGGAGCAGGCGGTGAGCGCGCTGGGATTCCAGGCCGTCCATATCTTCCATCCAAGTATCCTGCTGGGGAGAAGGGAAGAGTTTCGTGCTGGCGAGCGCGCAGCCATTGCGATCACGCCCGCGCTGAACCTTGCGCTCATCGGCGGGCTGCGGCGCTATCGCGGGATTTCGGCGGCAACCGTGGGCAAAGCCATGGTCGCAGCGGCCAAGCAGGAAGAGAGTGGAATAAAGATCTATGAATACGATCAGATTGTTCAGCTGGCTCGGTGACTACACCCGTTACCCTGCAAAACTAACACTATTGAAGCTCTATTTCGCCATTGATTCGCTGTGCTCAATGCGCTATATTCAGGCAGCCCAAACGGGTCGTAGTACTCCGGTCGTTGAAAATCCAGTAGATGGCAATTGGCAGTTAGCACCTAGTAATACGTGAAACGAATTGCAGATTGTTTTTCCGCCAACGAACGCCCTCCAAACATCGGATTGAAGGCCGCTCACCCCGGATGTAAATGGGGTGACCTGGGGTGTAAGTGGGGTGAAATGGCGTGGAACCGGGGGAGGGAGGGAGGGGTAGGCTCAAAGGTTAACCAGGAAGTAATACCTGCCTTCACTTCCCTGACACAAAGGCATTCGCGGGACGGTTTTTCTGTTCGATCCAGCTTTCTTCGACCCAGCTTTCTTGACGAGCACGATCCAGCGCGGTTAGGCTTCTCGCGCAATGTGCGTAGGGAAAAAAACGCATGGAGGATGATTAAAGATGAAACGGCTATCAGTGAGTTTTGTGATTTTGTTTGCGTCTCTTTTGTTCTTATCTTTAACGACGCTGGCACAGGGCGGTCCTGCCGGACAGTCCGGCGCAGGCGTGATCCGGCCGGGAGACAACTTGGTGGTAGAGAACCTTCCACCCATTCCCGCTGCTATTGCGGAAAAGTCGTTTCAATACGGCGAAGTCCGTGCGGCCGGTCTTGCGGACTGGGACCCGGTCCGGCGTGAGATGCTGATCGGGACCCGGTTTGCTGAAGTCCCACAGGTCCATCTGGTGAAGATGCCCGGCGGAACGCGCACACAGCTCACGTTTTTTCCCGATCGAGTCGGCGGAGCGCATTACGGCCCCAAGGGGACCAACTACTTTACTTTCACTAAAGACATTGGCGGAGGCGAATGGTTCCAGTTCTATCGTTATGACTTGGCCAATGGCAATGTCACCCTGCTCACCGACGGCAAATCGCGCAACACCGGCGCAGTATTTGCCCACGACGACAGTCGCTTCGCTTACAGCTCTACCCGGCGCACAGGACAGGATTCTGACATCTGGATCATGGATCCGACGAATCCTAAATCAGACCACATGCTGCTCCAGCTTGAAGGTGGCGGATGGGATGCTTCCAGTTGGTCGCCGGACAACAAGCAGCTTTTGCTGCTGCAAGGAATTTCCGCTAACCAGAGTTACATCTGGCTGGTGGATGTGGCCAGCGGTGACAAAAAACTTCTCACTCCCAAGGGTGCGGAGGAAGTTGCTTATAGTGGCGGCACCTTCAGCAAGGATGGGAAGGGATTCTACACAACGACGGACCGCGATTCAGAATTCCAGCGGCTGGCGTATTTTGATTTCGCCACCATGAAGCCAACCTATCTCACCTCAGACATCAAGTGGGATATTGAGGATTATGACATCAGCGACGACGGCAAGAATCTGGCCTTTGTCGCGAATGAGGATGGCATCGGCAAGTTGTATCTGATGGACACAGCTACGCGAAAATATCATGCCGTTCCGGGGCTTCCTTCCGGTCAGGTCTCCAGGCTGGCTTTCCATAAGAACAACCGCGATCTTGCCCTGGTGATCAATGCGGCCAAGTCTTCATCGGACGTTTATTCGCTGGACATTACTACGGGCAAACTGGAGCGCTGGACCTACAGCGAGACTGGCGGGTTGAATACCAGCACTTTCCCCGAACCACAGCTCATCAAGTGGCCGACCTTTGACGGCAAAACCATCTCCGGCTTCCTCTATAGTCCCGACCCGAAAAAATTCCCCGGCAAGCGCCCCGTAATGGTGAACATCCACGGCGGACCGGAAGGGCAATTCCGTCCCGGCTTTCTAGGCCGTAACAACTATTACCTCAACGACCTGGGCGTGGCGATCATATTTCCCAACGTTCGCGGTTCCACTGGTTACGGCAAGACCTTCCTGAAGCTCGATAACGGGGTGAATCGCGATCACACGCACAAAGACATCGGCGCGCTGCTGGATTGGATCAAGCAGAGTCCCAATCTTGATGGCGACAAGATCATGATCACCGGCGGCAGTTACGGCGGTTACATGACCTGGGCTGTGGCTTATGAATACAACGACAAGATCTGCTGTTCACTGCCGATTGTTGGTCCGTCGAGCCTGATCACGCTGCTGGAGCACACAGAAGCTTATCGCCGCGACCTGCGCCGCGTGGAGTACGGCGATGAGCGCGATCCCAAGATACGCGCCTACATGGAGAAGACCGCTCCGCTGAACAACTCGGAGAAAATCCGCAAGCCGGTTTTTGCCGCGGTGGGCAAGAACGATCCGCGCGTGCCCTGGACGGAGTCACGGCAGATGCTGGACAAACTCAAGAACAACGGCATCACCACGTGGTTCCTGATGGCCAACGATGAAGGACACGGTTACGCCAAGAAGAAGAACCAGGACTTCCTGTTCTACGCCACGGTGATGTTTGTGCGCCAGTTTCTCCTGGGTGAGTAGAACCTGAGCGCGGAAGCAAAGTAAGTTTTATAGAAAAAATGGGCCGCTGCGAAGCGGCCCATTGTCAGGACGGGTGCAATTTAGTGGATCGGGTTTACCTGGAATGCGGGGCCGCACTTCTTGGGCTTGTAGGGGCTAACATCGCCTGCAACCAGCGAACCGTTATTGCAGTTGAGCGCCAGATTGCCGGGTGTAGCAGTGATCGTGTCAGGCAAAGCAAACTTGATCACGGACAAAGTGTTGAGTACCACGGCGTCACCGGTGTTGCTGGAGATGGTGTTGCCGCCCAGGCTGTTGAGCACGGAGCTCAGGTCAACCAGCATTCCAACGCCGGTATTGCCGGAGATGGTGATTCCGCCGTCAAGGTAGGCATCAGAATGGTCAGTGATTTCAACGCCGCCGCCGGTGTTGCTGTTGATCGTGGTGACGCCGGACCACTCACAGTGGCTGGTCTCGCCGCAGTGCGCGCCGAGGCCGGTATTGCTGTTGATGATGCCGTCAGACATCAATACGGTGCTGGTGTGGACGACCTCCAGACCAAAAGGTCCGCCGTTGAAAGTGATCTGGTTGTCGCCATTGATGTCGCCTTCCGAAGTGTTGAAAAGCGCGACTCCAACTCCGCCGTTATGGCTGATGACGTTGGCAGTTCCGGGCGTGCCGTCGCCGCCGTTCAGGATCAAATGGGCCGTGGCAGCACTTACTCCGCTGCGCCCGTTGTTCGTAAGGTTGACGCCGGAGTCAAGATAAAAAGTGCCGCCGCCCACACTGATCCCAGACCGGGCGTTGCTGATGATGGAGCTGTTGGAGAGGTGGACCAGAGAGTCGATGCTGGTCATGCCGATGCCGGACCCGTTCTGAACGGTGATGGCATCAAAATTGATGTCCTGGCTGCTATTGATGAAGACACCGCGGCCGCCATTGAAAGTGATGTTGTTGCTGATCCCGATGCGCTGTGAACTCAAAATGAGCAAGGGCCGTCCGGTTGGCACTGCGGGTTGAATGGTGGCGGTGGGATTGCCAAAAATCGAGAGGTCGGTACGGTTAGCGACGAAGACGTTTTCCGTGCAGGTACCTGAAACCGCGATGGAATTGGGACCGACGGAAGGCAAGGAGGCCAATGCCGCGCCGATGGTGGTAAAGGCGCCACCTGTTCCACCAGGGCAGCCAACTGTCGTATCGGTGGCGAATGCCTGGCTGGCAGACGCAATGAGAAGGAGACAACACAGAAGCAGTTTGGACACAGAAATACAGATTTTCATTTTTTCCCTCAAAGCTGAGATTGGAGTTTCTTGGTTTGGGTAGAGGCAGAAACTATAAATGAGTGTCGTGGTCGCTGCCAATGAGATAGTGAGCCATTTCGGGAAAACGTTTCATCAAGTCAGAGAAAATCCTGTAAACCATTTGTTGTCAATGGTGTGCAAAAAAATGCAGGTTTGGAGCCGAGCCTTACCAATGGAACAATTTGGCAAAAGACCAAAACATTGTTTTCGCTTTTTGTTCCACATGGAACTTATTGCTCGCTGCAAACCAACCAGTCCAGGGAATCATCCTGGACGAAACCGAAGGTCAAGTCTTTGGCTTTGCTGCCGTGCTTGCGGTGGCGACCACCGGCTTCGGTCGGTCATCCACCATCAGGCTAAAAATGTCAGGACGGGAATAATGGCCTACGGCATCGAAATCGAATTTGGCTTTAGGCAACAGGCCACGATCAAGTTCGCACACCAGGATTGCCTCGTCTTCAAAGTTGGGGCCAGCAAGAAATTTTCCAAAAGGATCAACAATGCAGCTTCCGCCGCGGGAGATCACGGTTTCCGGGGCGTCACCGAACGCGGTTTTGTAGTCCTTGGGAAAGTCACGCCGGCGATTGAATTGATTGCAGCCCAAAACGAAGCAGCGGCCCTCCGTGGCAATGTGCTGCATGGAGGCAACCCATGTATCGCGATGGTCGGCCGTGGGAGCGCAATAAATCTCAATGCCCTGGGAATACATATACGTCCGCAGAAGCGGCATATAGTTTTCCCAGCAGATCACCGCGCCCACGCGCCCCAATGGAGTTTCAAACACCGGCAGCGTGGAGCCGTCTCCGTAACCCCAGATCAGGCGCTCAGACGCAGTGGGCATGACCTTGCGATGCTTGCCCAGGAAAGTCCCATCCGGCGCGAAGAAAAGTACGCAACAATAGAGCGTGCCACCTTCTCGCTCAATCACGCCGATCACCAGATAAACGGAGTTGACGCGCGCCGCTTTGCTCAGAGCCGCGACCGCCGGCCCCGGAACTTCTACAGCGCTCTCAAAATAGCGTTTGAAGTCTTCGCGTCCGGCGTCCGAGCGCGAGCCGACCACGGCGCCAAAGTCGAGCCCGCGGGGATACCCCGAGATAAATGCCTCCGGAAACAACACCAGTTGTGCACCTTGTTTCGCAGCATCGCGGGTAAGGTCAAGAACTTTTGCCAGAGTGCGTTTGCGGTCGAAAGCAACGGAAGCTGCCTGGACTACGGCAACCGTGACAATGCTGGAATCCGGTGTGTCTTTGAATCTGTGCCTTTTCATCGCGAGCCAGAGACTATATCTTAAAGGGGAAATGAATCGTTGCGAATGTCTTAGTCACTGGAGTGCAAGCATGATAACCAAGCCGATGGTCGCTCTTGTCCTAATGTGTATCACGCTCACGGCCTCTGCTGCGCCTGGGGATTCCAAACCCACCTATGAGGTCTACGCCATCCGTTACGCTTCCATTCCTGATTTCCCGGTAAGCGCTCTCGTTGCTGGTGGAGACAAGCAACGCAAACTTGAAATCGCCATGACGGTGTGGCTGATTAAAGGCAATGGCCGCAACATCCTGGTTGATTCCGGCTTCTACCGTCCGCAGTTCTTCAAAGACTGGAAGGTCAATGGTTTCGTGAAGCCCTCTGAAGCCGTAGCCCAGGCCGGCGTGAAGCCTGAAGAAATTACTGATGTGATCATCACGCACATGCACTGGGACCATGCCGATGGCATGGACCTGTTTCCGAATGCGCGCATCTGGCTACAGAAAGACGAGTACACCTATTACACCGGAGAAGCCTGGCAGCAGCCGCGCACGCACGGCGGCATTGATGCGGATGACGTGCTGGCCGCGGTCAAACTGAATATGGCTGGGCGCGTCGGGTTCGTTAATGGCGACGCGCAGGAGATCGTACCTGGAATTACCTGTTACATCGGAGGCAAGCATACTTTTCAATCACAGTACGTTGGCGTGAATACCAAGGGCGGCATTGTTGTCCTGGCCAGTGACAACATGTACCTGTACGAGAACATGGAAAAGCATGCTCCCATTGCTCAAACGCTCGACGCCGCATCCAACCTGCGCGCTCAGGACCGTATGAAGGAACTTACCGCTTCGCATCGGTTGATTGTTCCTGGGCACGACCCGGCGGTGTTCGAAAAATTCCCCAAAGTCAGCGAACGTGAGGTGAGAATCGAATAGGGAACACTTCTGGCTTCCCATCATTTCATTGGCTACAAATTAAACAAAATCCCTTGTACTTTCAGATACTTGTAATAAATCCGTTCGACAAATCTACCGCATGGTAAGACAATAGGTAGCTGCTTGTGGCCTCCGGAGCGGACCTTCTTGTCCTTGTCTTTTTTCCCAACGCGTAAGGCGCCGCGCTGCTTTTTTTTGTGCAGCGTGCTGGCGATCTTGTTGCTGCTTTCGTCCGCCAGCTTTGCCCAAGCTGCGCCAGAGACAAACCAAGTACCGGTCAATGCAGAGAGTGGGTACCTGCTGAGCCAGGGCGCGCAACCGCGGTTTGAAGCGTCGAGCAAAATGTCCAGCGACGCCCGGACGGCAATGAATCAGGGACGCATTTTCAGCGTCCCACATTTTTCCGGCGCGTTCGCCTGGCAGAGCAAGACTTTTCCGTACACGCTGGTGGGAAGAAACCCGAAGTCTGGCGGCAGCACCGTGATACCAACGCAGATCATTCCTATTTCTTTGTTTTTTGAGGAATTTGTGGATGAGAGTGGCGCTCACATTGTTTTGGATCCGACCCCGATACTGTCCCGCGTTGAGAACTCACCAAACTTTCACTCTGCACGGTACCAGGCAGAGTTCACGCAATTTGCCGATGCGGTGCAGCGCGCCCAGTTCTTTCACACCATGGCGCAGGACTGGCACACCCTGCTGGCCAAGCCGCAGATGTTGAAGCCGGTGATTATCGACGTTCCCAGAGGCGAGGCCAAAGTCTTTCGCAATCCCAGCACCGGCGTGGTGTACGCGGTGGTGGACAGCAGCTTCTTGATCTCTCAACTCAACACCATCATTCAATTGGCGGACCTGCAAGTGGACGCGTTGTCCATTGCTTTGACCATGAATGTTTTCCTGGCCCCGGAAGCGGACATCAGACATTGCTGCGTGCTCGGCTTCCATACATCGTTTGACTCCGGTCAAGCCGGCAACACCCAGATGGTGCAGACGTTCCTATGGGCCAGTTGGGTCGATCAGGGAATCCTGGGGACGAACCTGGCTGACGTTACGCCAATGAGCCACGAAATCTCCGAATGGATGAATAATCCGTTCGGCACCAACCTTGTGCCAGCATGGCAAGTGCCAGGTGTCGCCGGTGGATGCCAGAACAATCTGGAAACCGCTGACCCGCTTGCCGCATTGCCCAATGCCGGATATCCCGTACAGATCGATGGTTTTGTTTTCCATCCGCAAAGCCAGGTCATGATGCAGTGGTTCCAGCGCCAGTCCACATCCGATGCCCTGGACGGAGCTTTCAGCTTTCCCGACCAAAGCCTGATGACCACGCCTTCCCAAGCCTGCCCTGCGCGCTAGACAAAGTTGTGAGTTTCCATCCGGTGGGTAATTTTTCTGAGAAAGACAGGAAAATCTGTTGCTGGTCTTACGTGCGGCGCCGGTCCAGGGTGATAAATTGCCGTCTGCTACAACCAGCGGCAGCTTACCACCCGCGGGGGAGGACCAGCGTCTACTGCATTTGGGGGTTCTCCCTTAGAGTAAACGGGAGGACTTTGTTATCAATAGAACGGTGCCCGGCGGGAAACTTGCAAAAAAGGTGAAAATATTTCTTGGCAAACTGTCGATTTCTGCCTTCCCGTTCGACTTGTAGTCAAACAATTATTAAAGGAGGCAGTTCATGCAATACCTTTTGTTGATCTATGGTCCTGAGTCACAGTGGGCGGCGCAGTCGGAGCCGGAAAAACAGAAAATCTATCAGCGATATAGAGATCTGATTCAAGACATGCAAAAGACGGGGAAACATCGGGGTGGCCACGAACTCCAACCCATCTCTTCCGCTACCACGGTCCGTGTGCGCGGTGGCAAAAAGCTAGTCACGGACGGCCCCTTTGCCGAGACCAAAGAGCAATTGGGCGGCTATTTCCTGGTGGAAGCAAAGGATCTGGATGAGGCGCTTGCTCTCGCCGCACGGATACCCTCCGTTGAAACCGGATCCATTGAGGTCCGCCCGGTGGTGGAGCGATAGCACGTTTTGTACAAGCGGCGGCCTGGTGTCATATTCACCTGGTGTCATATTCTTGAGCATCAGGTTATTGAACATCAGGCAGCCGCATGGACATTGAGCGCCTTTACCACGAAGAATGGGGCCGCATACTGGCCATCGTGATCCGACTTGTCGGCAGTTTTGAACTGGCGGAAGAAGCCGTGCAGGAAGCTTTCACCGTCGCGCTGGAACGGTGGCCCAGAGATGGCGCCCCGGAAAACCCGCGGGCGTGGCTCATTACTACGGCGCGCAACAAGGCCGTGGACCACGTGCGCCGTAAGGTCCGGCTGGAAGCCAAACGTGAAGAACTGGAACGGCTGGCGGCATTTCAGGAGCAAGCCGTGCCGGAGATTCCCGAAATCATGCCCGATGAACGGCTCAGCTTGATCTTTACCTGCTGTCATCCCGCGCTGTCGCAGGAGTCACAAGTGGCGCTGACCTTGCGGACTCTGTGCGGGTTGTCGACGGAAGAGATTGCCAAGGCTTTTTTAGTGCCGCTTCCCACCATGGCGCAGCGACTGGTGCGCACCAAAGAGAAGATACGAACGGCGCAGATTCCATATCGCATTCCTGACAAATTTGATCTTCCTGAACGCCAGGACGCGGTCATGCTGGTGGTCTATCTGGTATTCAATGAAGGCTACTCCGCCAGCAGCGGAGACAGTCTGGTGCGTCGCGAACTTTGCCGTGAAGCGATTCACCTGGGTCGTATGCTTCTTGAACTCATGCCGGAAAATCCTGAAGTCCGCGGATTGCTGGCCCTGATGCTGCTCCATGACTCTCGTCGCAATGCACGAACCAGCCCCGCGAACGAACTTATCACCCTGGAAGAACAGGACCGCTCGCTCTGGCAGCAGGAAGAAATACGGGAAGGCGTAGCCCTGGTGGAAATGGCGTTGCGGGCGGGCGTGCCTGGAGTCTATTCCTTGCAGGCCGCGATTGCCGCGCTTCATGCTCAGGCCGCGCGCGCCGCGGATACTGACTGGCAGCAGATCGCCGGACTTTATGAGCTTTTGCTGGCGATCCAGCCATCGCCGGTGATCGAACTGAATCACGCCGCAGCCGTGGCCATGGCCAGCGGACCGGAAGCAGGACTTCGTCTTCTAGACCAGTTGCAGGTTGCCGGTGAACTGGAAGGATATTATTTGCTCCCCGCTGCGCGCGCTGACCTGTTGCGCCGGGCAGGCCGTTGGGCCGAAGCGGCCGCGGCCTATCGTTCAGCGCTGCTTCTGGTGAAGAGCGGCCCGGAACGAAAATTTCTGGAGCGCCGCCTGGCTGAGGTGGGAAAAAATTCTCAGTAAACCTTTTAGAGATGGAGATAACAGCGTGACTGCGTTGAACGCTTTTGGATTATTTGCCGTGACCGTGATGGTGATCTGTTATGCACTGGAGAAACGCAGCCCTTGGTTCATCGTGGCATTCGCTGTTGCGTGTGCGCTCGTATCCGTGTATGGGTTTCTCCAAGGCGCATGGCCCATTGGCATGGTGGAAGCGGTATGGTCTCTGATCGCGCTCAAACGCTGGTGGGTGGCAAGGACGGCGAACTGATCTTTTTTTAACCACCCCAAGCTTCAATTAACCCAAGACAAAAAATGCCGCCGCCGTTACAATGTCCGTGCTCCAAAAATGAGGTGAACGAGATGCGCAAGCAGATTCTTCCGGTCCTGATTTTTACCTGTGTGGTTTCATTTTCTGCCATGGCTTTTGCTCCGGCCCACTATGAGCTCAAGCAAAAATTCGTCCTGGGTGGCGACGGCGGCTGGGACTACCTGACTTATGATTCCGTTGGCAAACGGCTTTTCATTTCCCGGGGCACGCGGGTGATGGTGGTTGATCCGGCCAAAGGCTCCCTGATCACGGAGATTCCTGGCACAGCGGGTGTGCACGGCATCGCGTTGGCCCAGGACCTGGGCAAGGGCTTCACCAGCAACGGCGGTGAAAATACTGTAACGGTTTTTGATCTCAAAACTCTCAAAGAGACGGCCAAGATCAAGCTGCCGGACGATGCCAAGAACCCGGACGCCATTCTGTACGACTCTGCCAGCAAGCGTGTCTTTACGTTCAATGGCCGGAGCAGCAATGCAACCGCCATTGACGCGGTGGCCGGCACCGTGGTCGGCAATATTCCTTTGAGTGGCAAGCCTGAATTTGCCGCCGCCGACGGCAAGGGCATGGTCTACGTCAACATTGAAGACAAGAGCGAACTGGTCCGCATTGACGCCAAAAAAGCCACGGTCGTTACTTCGTGGCCATTGACTGGATGCGAGGAGCCCAGTGGCTTGGCCATCGACCAGAAGAACCACAGACTGTTCTCAGGCTGTGGCAACAAGGTCATGGCGGTGAGCAATGCCGACACGGGCAAAGTGATTACCACGATTCCCATCGGCCAGGGTGTGGACGCAAACGGGTTTGATCCGGAAACGCAGCTCGCCTTCAGCTCTAACGGCCGTGATGGCAACCTGACCGTGGTGCATGAGGACTCTCCGGACAAGTTCAGTGTGGTGGAAAACGCCGAGACGCAGAAGTTTGCCCGCACCATGGCGCTGGATACCAATACCCACAGTGTTTACCTGGTGACGGCTGAGATTGAAGAAACTCCCCCGGCCAAGGAAGGGGACCGTCCGCGCCGCGCCATAAAGCCGGGAACATTCACATTGCTGGTGATGGAAAAGAAGTAGCTCTGAACTAGCGTAATTGGAATTCGGGCGATCCCAGCGTGAGGCCGATGATGGTTGCCAGCGGCTTTGCGGGATCGTCCAGGATGTGGGTGGCCATTCCCGCATCATTCATGCTCTTGCGGATTGCGGCATCAGTATTGCTGGAGAGTTCACCGCCGATTAGCGCATCTTGTACCAGCCTAATTGCCGCATCCGTGCCGCCGCTGGTATTCACCGGAACAATTTCTTCTTTGGGTGAGCGGGCCAGGAGTCCGAGCGCCAGCACGCGCAAAGGATCAAAATTCACGCCGCCCATCCCACGGCTGGTCAGCGAGATGGAGTAATTCAGCCGTTCCAGCAAAGCGTCAGAATTCATCCAGGTTTCAGCTTTGGTGGAATAACCAGTGGGAGGCTGCATCTGGTAGAGCGGCATTCCCATTTTGTTGAGCGCTTGGACCAAAGGCATGGGGTTTTGTACCTGCGTTCCGGTTGCGCGAATGGCCGATACTACAAATTCCAGCGGCGTCTTTACTTTTTTGCGGTACGCCAACGGCGACCAGAATTCGTCGGCGTGGAACATGGTGCGCAGCACTTCTTTGATGTCGCCATCGCTCTCCAGAAATGTTTGCGCCATTTTTTTTACGAGGAGCGGCGGCGGATCATCGGCGACGAATCTGCGTGCCAGCTTGGTGCAGACAAACTTTGCTGTGGCAGGGTTCTTGGAGAGCATGTTCAAGACCTGCGTGCCCTCGTCGATTCCGTTGGCAGGAATCGTGGTTCCCAGAACTACCTTCTCACCAGGTTCATGCTTCTTGGGATCGAAGGTAAAGCCCCAGCCCTGGTCGAGCGGCTGAATCGTCCATCCGGTAAAGACGCGTGCTACCTGCGTGACGTCGGCCTGAGTATATCCGCCATCCACGCCGAGTGTGTGAAGCTCCATGAGTTCGCGGCCATAGTTTTCATTCAGGCCTTTATTCTGCGCATTCGGAGCAGGAGGCTGTCCTGGCTTAACGCCGGCAGCTTGCGAAGCCGGGCCAATGCTCGCCGAATTGTCCAGGTAGAAGAGCATGGCGGGAGACTTGGCCACAGCCGTAAGCAGGTCTCGGAATTTGCCCAGCGCGTTGGGGCGGATTGCATCCCGCTCATAGCTGGTGACCAGGTATTGGTCCTGGTCTTTATTAATAAAGACGTTGAAATGGTTGAACCAGAAGTCCGTCATTACTTCCTGGAGCTGGCGTTCGCTGTATACCGCGCGCAGGATTTTGGACTGCTGCAACTCCACCACCACCACGTTGGGTGGGCCGTTCATCGCCAGGTACGTTTCTCTCTCCGCCGGAGAAAAGTCAGCGAATAAGCGGTCGCGAAGATCGCCCGGAGCATACTGGGCGAGCGCGCGACGATCGTCAATGGGGAGCTTCATCAGCGCGGTCATGCGGTTTGCTTTGGGCAACGAGAGCAGCATGTCGGCAATATGCCGCGCGGTATCCTTGGCAGCATCTTCCATGGCTTTTTGTGCGGCATCGTCAGGCACCGCCGTAGTACCAGCATTATTCTTCTGCTGGATCTTGTATTTATCCACCAGAACTTCCCACAAGCCATACTGCACTGGATCAGAAGGCAGAGGCCGTTTCCCCTCCGCTGCTTCCCGGATCATTTGATTGCTGGGAAAGGCCTGGACCAACTCGCGCGGTTGCATGCGAAGGGTTCGGTAGGGGCCCATTCTTGCGTCGACGACGGGGTCAGGAATCTGTGCCGGATCAAGCTGCTGCGCGATCCAATGATCGACGCCCACTGCCAGCACTTGTTCAATATCTCCGGGACGCGGGCCGAAGGTGAGGCGCTGTAGTGCGTGCAACGCGCGATCATGTTCGGAAAGTGTTTTTGCTTTTTGCGCGTTCTTAGGCTTCTTATCGGCAGCGTACAGAGCTTGAGCAACGCATGCCAACACCAGGCAAACCAGTACGAGCGTGCGCTTAGGTAAACAGGCTCGATTCATACGCATATTTTAATTACAACCCTGATCAGGAAAGAATGTTGCGCGAACTTCAGCTTTGACCAATTCATTTTCCAGTTGTGCCGGCGTATTTCTCCGGCAGAGGATGGCTCGCATCTTCTTCCGCCCAGTAAACCGACAAGATCCACCAGCGGGTCCCGTCATGAATCAACTGGAAGCTGTTGATGCCCCGCGCGAAAGGCTTTTCATTTTTTGCGTGGCGCGATTCATACGTGCTCCAAACGTGGGCGATGTGGTCAAACACCTCAATGCGGTTGGCCGGGCTGCTTTCAAAAAAGCCTTGCTTGAGAAAGTATTCGCCGGCCCTTTGCGAGTATTCGTCAGGAGTCATGGTCCTGGCTGCGACCACTCCTTTGTCATTGCGGCGGCTGGAAGTTAAGCGGCCGTCGGGATGATAGAGCGCGCGAAAGCGGTCCCAGTCACGCTCGCCGGCAGGCCCGGAGATTACATCGTAAACAGCGGCAATAATGTGCTCAATGCTGTCAACGTCGCCGGGACGAGCCGCTGGAGTTGTTGCCGACGCCGGTGGCGCGGCGGCAGGCGTTTGTGGCGAAGGCTGCGGAGTGGAGTTCTGCGCCATGGCGCTGCTCAAAGCACCAGCAAGAAGAGTTACGGTAAACAAGTACGTTATGAGTCTTTTCATGATGAATCATTATCGTCATTCCGCGGAAACTGTAAATGCAAATCTTGGTTGGGGCCGCTGCGGTAAAACTCCGGCTCAATGCTCCCAGAGGTCCTGGCTCATGGGCGCGTCTTCCTTGGGATGCTGGCGCTTCCACCAGACCAGGTAGTGCAGGTTGCTGCAAAACGCAAGGGAAGCGCTCTCCACGAGGGCGATTGAGATGCCGTCTTCCACAACGATGCCACACTCATTGCAGATACCGCCGCCGATCATTTCCGGCTGCACGTCGCCGTGCCAGGGGATGCGACGGTATCCATTTTCATAGAGACCTGAGGCATAAACGGGGCCGATGGGGTCTCGCGTATGGGAGTGCCAGTTCTGGCAGTAAGTCCAGTGGTCGCCAACCATGTACACCCCGCGGATCTCGCAAAACGAAACTTCTGTTTCATCCGGCGTTGGGTTTCTCCAAACACCGCGATTACGGCGATTGAAGCCGCAGGTCCCACAATTGTCAGGCCCACCGTTTGGCATAAGACTCAATTCTCTTAGCTGCGGGGCACGGACCGCAAGACTCTACCCAGAGGATCACCGTGCCGTGGTGAGCATCACGGGGCAGGCGGAAAACCATCCACGCAACGCCGGATGATCCCTATTTGTTGCTCGTTGGGGTTGATGAAGCGAAATCCATACTGGAACCCCTGATGGTACCGGACTTCCGCCATGATCTTCAGCGGTGCGGGCGTTTCCGGGAGTTGAAATACCAATTCTACAATCTCGTCGATCTGCATATCGCCGGCCACCGTGGCGGCCATCCCACCGGCGCTGATGTCCTTAGTCCGGCCATAGAGAGTTTCGACGGTTCGGACGGTCAAACGCAGGTCAATCTGAAAACGTGGAAAGGCGCGCTTGATCGCCCAGGATTGCTGCATGTTCGCCATGTCCGTTGCGCCCAAACCTTACCACAAGCGGTCCGATGGCTAGATAAATAAACTCTTATGGTTGTTTATCCTTTAATAAGCTTGGTCAGGGCCCAATCCGCGTGCTCAGCGATTACTGGGTCGGCGTCGGCGGCCATCTTTTGCAACTCAGGAATGAATGTTTTGTTTCCACTGTTGCCCATGGCGATGGCAACATTCCGCTTCAGTCCCGCGTACTTGGTTCGCTTTACCGGTGATCCGCGAAACTTACGACGATAGCTTTCTTCATCCATCTGGGCCAGCCACTTCAGGTCAGGATGGTACAGATCTTCCCGCGGCTGGAATTCAGGCAGGGAAGTTGGCGGAGCATTACCGGCTTTGTTGTTCCATGGGCAAACATCCTGGCAGATATCGCAACCAAAGATATGGTGGCCTATGGGCCCACGGAGCTCTTCAGAAATCACGCCTCGTTTTTCAATCGTCAGATAGGCGATGCAAAAGCGGGCATCAAGTTTGCCGGGGGCGACGATGGCCTGCGTGGGGCAGGCGTCAATACAGCGACTGCAACTGCCACAGCGGTCAGCGGCAGGAGTTTCCGCCGGAAGCTCTAACGAAGTAAGGATGGCTCCCAGGAAGACCCACGAACCGAGTTTCTGGTTAATGATGCAGGTGTTCTTGCCGATCCATCCGATACCGGCATGTTTTGCATAGACCCGTTCCAGGATGGGGCCGGTGTCGACGTAGCTGCGGGTTTCGATGGCAAGACCATGTTGGGCTGCAAGCTGCTGGATCGCGGCTTCAACCTGTTTCAGACGAGGCAATAGGGCGTCGTGATAGTCCTTGCTTCCCCAGGCGTAGCGTGAGATCCATCCTCGCTCGGGATCGTTGACTTCCATGGAGTATGGTTTGTCAGCGCTGTAATTGAGAGCGCAGACCACCACGGAACGCACCCAGGGCGCCGCGTTACTGGCAGACATGCGTTGCAGTTCGCCCGCATCGGTGCGCTTCTCCAGATACTTCATCTCACCCGCATGACCTGCATCGATCCACTGGATAAAGGCGTCCAGTTCGGGCAGGTCTTCTTTGCGGACAGGGGAGATGCCGGCAAGATCAAATCCCGCCGCCATCGCGGCGTCTTTGGCTGCCTGTGCAAGTTGCTCTGGTGAAATCACGCCTGACTATTATCTCGCAGCGTCGCGGTCGTTGGGAAAAGCGTCCCCGCGTTAGATGCCCAGTTTTTTGACTTCCTCGTTGTAATACTTGCGATAGAGGATGTCCCATTCCTGGGTGCCTTCGGTGATGGTCCGTTTCTGGCTCTCGATTTTTTGCCGGGCGGCAACATCGAGTTTGGCCTCAGCCATAAGCAATTCTTCCAGGATGCGGCGGGCTTCCATGCGAATGGTATTGGGGTCTTCAATGAAGTCCACCTGGTCCAAGGTAGCCAGGGCATCGGCAACACTGTGGGCAAGCCGGTTGACTTTGTCACGTGAAAGTCTCACAGCACCGCCTTGTACTTGCGCACCAGTTCGCCTTTTACTTTTTTGAACATCTCCTGGTAACTGGCGCCGGCCCTGCTCATTTCGTCCTGATATTGTTCCAGGATCAGGCGCACTTCATCATTAATGCGGTCTTCAAGCTGGAGTTCTTCCAGCAACGCGGTGTTTAGCGCCGTGGAGACAGCAGGGACGTCATTGGTCTCAATAAACTGTCCCGCGATAAGTTTTTGGGCCACCTGCCGGGCCAGATACCCGACATATTCCTTAGAAAAGAGCATGTGAGTTTAGATGGATGTGCTTGAAACCAATAGTGTAGCACACGACGTAAGGATACTCATTGCTGCTACCTTATCGATCGGTCCACACAACGCTTCTCATTTCGCCGTCAACTCCAATTCAATTTTCTTCGTCGCTGGATCCAGCTTTGCAATACGGAAGCTGCGAACCTGTCCTGCGCTGGCCGGCTCCGGTTTAGAGGGGCTGCCGCTTGAAGTCGCGCCGCCTTTCCAGCGCGCCGTCAGCATGGAGCTCAACGATGACAAATCCGCTTTGGCTTCAGCCCGCGTTGTTTTCTCAGCAATCTGCTCCGTCTGTTGCGCCGACTGTTTTTCTGGGGCCATGCGGCACGTGCCAAACACGCCGCCTTCACCCAACTCCACACGCGCACGTCCTCCGGAAACCTCGGTCATGCGGCCTGTGACGACATCGCCTTCTTTGTGTTCGGCAATGTATTCGTCCAGCCGGCTCGGCGTCATTTGCTTCATGCTCAGGCGCAGCTGCCGTTTTGCTTTGTCCACATCCAGCACCTGGGCCTTCACCGTTTGCCCAACCCTCAGCACGTCCTGCGGGTGATTGATCCTTGCCGGTTTGTTTTCGGAGAAAACGCTTTCCGCGTAACTGGTTTGCGAATAACCGCTCTGCGGAGTTTCACCTTTTTTCTCTACGCTGATCTCGCTGATGTGAATCATGCCTTCCACGCCTTCAGCCACCTGCACAAAGGCGCCAAACTTCGTCAGGCTAATCACCGGTGCTTCCACTACCGTGCCCACGGCAAACTTCTGGGGCACTTCCGCCCAGGGATCGCCAAGGGCCTGCTTCAGACCAAGACCGATGCGGCGTTCTCCGGGATTCACCGTCAGGATCACCGCTTCCACTGTGTCGCCCTGTTTCACTACGTCGCTGGGCGTCCGAACTTTTTTGCCCCATGACATTTCTGAAATGTGGATCAGGCCTTCAATGCCTGCCTCCAGTTCGACAAATGCGCCAAAGTCGGTCAGGCGGGTTACGGTACCGCGCACGCGTTCGCCGGTTTTGAATTTTTCTGGTGCAGCATCCCAGGGATGCGGTTGCAGCTGCTTCATGCCCAGTGAAATGCGGCGTTTTTCGGAATCCACCTTGAGAACTTTGGCTTCAATCTGCTGTCCCACGGAGAGCACATCCGCCGGTTTGTTGACGCGGCCCCAGGCAATATCACTGACGTGCAACAATCCGTCCACTCCACCAATATCGACGAACGCGCCGTAATCGGTCAGGCTGCGCACCTCGCCATTTACGGTTTCGCCTTCACGGACTTCAGAGTACCGGCGCTCTTTTGTGGATCGCTCTTCTTCTTCGGCAATGGCGCGACGGTCCACCACAACATCTTCCTCGGTCACATCCAGCTTGATGATGCGGCAGCGGATCTCCTGGCCCACCAACTTTTCCATCTCGGCAGCGTCACGTACTCCGCTGCGTGAGGCCGGCATGAACGCGCGCACTCCCACATCCACGCTTAACCCGCCTTTGATCGCGCCGGTGACCATTCCCAGGATCGTCGCTTTATCAGCGAATGCCTTCTCCAGCGACGACCAATCCGTTGGCCGCTCGATCTTGCCCCGGGAAAGTTCGTAATAGCCTTCCGGATCACGGCCTTTGACGCTGACGCGCATCTTATCGCCGGGCTTGACTGTTTCACCGGCGTTCTGGAAAACAGACAGCGGAATAATGCCTTCCGTCTTGAATCCGATATCGACTAAAACCGAATCGGCGGTGATCACAACGACAGTGCCTACGAGTTGTTTATTGCCCGCTTCCGATTTGTGCGAATGGCTCTTCTCGTACTGAGAAAGAATGTCGCGGAACGAATCATTCGGTTCGGGAGTGGTTTCGGCAACGGGTTGGGATGCGGGAATGTTTGGTTCGGACATGATGAGGTCGGTCTCGCGTGAACGAGTACTTACTAGAATAACACTTGGACTGCGTGTTCTTTGGTGTCCATGCATGGTTAAGAAATTTTGGGGTTTCGTGCTCCCGTTATTCGGCCTGATTCGTCCGGAACTGCCAATAGGCACACGCGCCTGCTCTCGAGTAAAATAGAGATACTCCAAGTATCTGAAAACAATGCCTGCATCGCATTGTACGGAGAAGAGAAACGCTACGATTCACGCGAAATAGACCGTGATTACAGTCTCTAAAGAAGATTACTTGAAGGCGATAGCAGAAGCCGAAGCGGAAGGGGAATCCGTGATTTCCGCCACGCTTGCCCACTGGCTTTCCGTCACACGGCCAGCCGTGACCGCGGCCTTGAAGCGCTTGACCAAGGACGGCATGGTACGCGTCGGTAAAGACGGCCGCGTACAGTTGACGCACGATGGGCGCGGAGTCGCTGAGCGGACGATTTTCCGTCATCATCTCATCGAACGCATGCTGACTGAGGTTTTTGAGATGCCTTGGTATGAGGTCCATGAGGAAGCGGAGCGCTTGGAGCACGCCGTGTCCCAGGCATTCGAGAAGAAATTAGTGGCCAAGCTCGGCCAAAAAGATACGTGCCCCCACGGCAACGGATTGAGCGTGCGCAGCGATTCAGAACGCCGCCAGCATGGATTTTGCCTGCTCAATGAAGCCCCGGAAGGACGCAAGCACCAAATCAAGTGCGTGTATGAGCGCGATCGCAAGCTGTTGGAGTTTTTTGACCGGGAAGGCATTGTCCCCGGAACATTAGTATCCGTTCAGTCACGGAATTACGATGGCACCATTACAGTGGCGATTGGAAAAAAACAGGTCCGCCTGGGCCTGCCGGCGGCAACAAAAGTCTGGGTAGCGCGAGCTTAAGCCAGCACCTCACACACCTCCCAAGAGTATTCCTAATGGGCTTTTTCGCCTGTATCTTTTTGTTCATGGATAATATAGTATATATCTGGCAGTTAACCATGGTTAATTAGCATGCCCTCTTGCTGACCGCAACCACGTTTAGCTGGCGACAAACCAACGCAGTGTGTTCCAGACAATGAGATGGAATGGCTTAATTCCGGGCGGCAAGGCGTCACCCACGGCTGGGGCACCCGTGGCGCATCGGATGAATGCAGCACCGGAAATTTGGCGTGGTGAAGTGATGCCGCCGAGCCTGCCGGAGGTGTACCGCAGCCTGCATGTGCCCAAGACCGGCTCATTCCTGAAAAAGATGCTGGCATTTGCCGGGCCCGGATTCCTGATATCTGTTGGCTACATGGATCCGGGGAACTGGGCCACGGATTTGGCAGGCGGGTCTAAGTACTCATACACGCTCCTTTCCGTCATCCTGATTTCGAATCTCATGGCAGTGCTGCTGCAAAGCCTGTGCGTAAAACTTGGTCTGGCCACTGGACGCGATCTTGCCCAAGCCTGTCGTGCGCGCTACAGCCGTCCGGTTTCACTTGGGCTTTACGGGTTGGCTGAAATCGCGATTGCCGCTTGTGATTTGGCCGAGATCATTGGTTCCGCCATCGCGCTCAACCTTCTGTTCCACATCCCGCTGCTTTGGGGCGTCTGCCTCACTGGTCTGGATGTTTTTCTGCTGTTGCTCTTACAGGAGCGCGGGTTCCGTTATATCGAAGCGCTGGTAGTTTCCTTGATCGCGCTGGTCGGCGTGTGTTTCGGTTTAGAGATTATTTTCTCTCACCCGGACCTGGTCGGCATCGCCAAGGGATTCATCCCGGCGACTCAGATCGTGACCGACCCTGGCATGCTCTTCATTGCCATCGGGATTCTTGGCGCAACCGTGATGCCCCACAATCTCTATCTGCACTCGGCGCTGGTGCAGACACGCAAAGTTGAACGGACGCCGGAGGCATTGCGCGAAGCCGTGCGCTTCTCGCAGATTGATTCAGCGGTGGCGTTGACGATCGCCCTGTTCGTCAATGCGGCCATCCTGATCGTTTCCGCTGCAACTTTTTACCGCGCGGGCTACACCCATGTTGCGGAGATTCAGGACGCACACAAACTGCTGTCACCCTTGCTCGGCGTGACCGGCGCCAGCACAGTGTTCGCTGTGGCCCTGCTTGCGGCCGGACAAAACTCAACATTGACCGGGACCCTGGCCGGGCAGGTGGTGATGGAAGGCTTTCTGAATATTCGCCTCAAGCCGTGGCTGCGGCGCGTGATTACTCGCGGCGTGGCAATCGTCCCTGCCATCATCGTGACCGCAGCGTACGGAACGTCAGGGACCGCGAAACTTCTTCTCCTCAGCCAGGTCGTGCTTAGCATGCAGCTCAGCTTCGCGGTGTTTCCTCTCGTCATAATGACCAGCGATAAGAGCAAAATGGGCGAGTTTGCAAACGGAACCTGGTTAAAAACTCTTTCCTGGGGTGTTGGCGTCTTGATCGCTGTTCTGAATGGCTGGTTGCTGCTTCAGGCGTTTTCCGGCAAGTTCTAAGATACTTCCTGAGAACGCCTGTGAAGACCCAGGACAGATCCTCAAACTGAAGAAGCTGACGTAAAGCCTGATTGCCCTGGGTCGCCGCATCTTGCTAAATCTTGCAGAATGGTCGCGCCTCCCACTCAAATCCGCGTGCTCACTAGCCCGTTCCCCAGACGCAGGTGCGGTAGAAGATTCAAGGACTTAAACGGCTTGCTGCTGGTGGTGGAGCCAACTGTGTAGATTCTTTGGTAGGAACCGCAGGCATAGCCAGTAGAATCTCTTTGGATTGGTGTGTTGGTAAGGGCAGTGTGAATGAAAAAGAGCGTATTACGCTGACTGCTAAAGGGCTAGACAATGAATAGGCTAGACAATGAATAGACGATTGGCTATCGGAGCTGTATTGATGCTGGCCGGTAGTATGCGGGCCAGTTGTTTTTCTACAGAAGTTCCTAAACAAGGAGTCATCGTTAAGGATGTCATTAAGGGATCTGAAGCCCAGATGGCTGGGCTCCAGGACGGCGACATTCTCCAGAGATGGACACGTGGAGAAGCTCAGGGCGAGGTTCAATCCCCCTTCGACTTGTACGCTCTAGAGATTGAGCAAGCGCCACGTGCCACGGTAACGCTTGAGGGGCTGCGAGGCACGGCGAAACAAGCTTGGGAGTTAGGGCCCAACAAATGGGGTCTTGAAGCCGAGCCGGCAATGCCGGAGGCACTTCTGTCTGCGTATCGCCAAGGCCAGGAGTTGTCCAGAGACGGCAAACTGGCTGAGGCCGCGGCGCGTTGGACGATGGCCGCAAATGAAGCCGCGCAATCCAAACCCGTCTGGCTTGGCCCGTGGGTGCTGTTCCAATCCGCTAGAGTCCTGGCGAATGCTCGCCAATGGAAAGAGGCAGACAGTGCCCATCAGCGGTCGATCCAGCAGGCAAGCGGAACAGCACCTGTTGTTGTCGCTCTGTTACTCCGCTCCTGGGCCGCTACCTATGGGCAACGTGGGGATTGGCGCAACGCGGAGAAATACTATCGGCAGGCATTGGCGGAGAGCCGCAAATCTGGGCCGGAAACCTTGTTGTCGGCTTCGTGCCTCTTTGGCCTTGGCAATCTATTCTGGTTGCATGCTGATTTTGACAAAGCAGAAGAGTATCTTGGCCAGTCTCTTGAGATCACCCGTAAACAAGCGCCCGGAAGCCTGCCCATGGCTCTCTCCCTCAATGGCCTTGGACTCGTGGCCCAGGACCGGGGCAATCTCGACAAGGCGGACCAATACTTTCGCCAAGCTCTTGAAATCCGGCAGAAACAAACGCCGAACGGTCTTGATGTAGCGGCCAGCTACAACAACCTTGGTTCATTGGAACAAGACCGGGGTGATTTAACCAAAGCGGAGGAATACCATCTCATGGCTTTGGCAATAAAAGAGAAACTTGCCCCGGAGAGTCTCGATGCGGCCTATACCTATGGCAGCCTGGGAAATTTGGCTTTTGAGCGCGGCGATTTGGCAAAAGCTGAAGCATACATGGGCCACGCACTGGAAATCAGGAAAAAGCTTTCTCCGGACAGCCACGAGGTCGCAGAGAATCTTGGCAATCTAGGCAGTGTGAGATGGCGGCGTGGTGATCTTGCCGCCGCTGATGACTCCTATCGCCAAGCTTTGGAAATCGAGCAGAAATTTGCGGCTGGAACTTTGAATGTAGCAAACCTTCTCGACAATCTTGGCAATGTGGCTTTGAGCCGGCGGGATTTGGCAAAGGCCAGAAAATACCACTATCAGGCTTTGCGGATCAGGCAGAAGATTGCTCCTGCCAGTCTTGACGTTGGCCATAGTTTTGACAACCTGGGAGCTCTGGTGGAAGCAGAAGGGTACCCGGAAAAGGCCGCGCAATACTATCGCCGGGCTTTAGTAATACAAGAGAAACTTACTCCAGACAGCCTGATTGTTGCGGCAAGCCTCAGCAATCTGGGAGCGGTAGCTTTGAGTCGCGGTGATTGGGCAACAGCTGAAGGATATTTCCTTCGCGCTTTGGCAATTGAGCAGAAACTTGCTCCAGGCAGCCTTGATACTGCGGAAAGCCTCATGCGGCGCGGTGATGCGGCCCGCAGTGGCAACAACCTGATCCTGGCTGAGGAACTGTATCGCCAGGCATTGGCAATCCAGGAGAAATTGGCCCCAGGCAGCGCACTGTACGCTGAGTCGCTGGCAGCTCTGGGCTCGGTGATGCGACGTAAGGGCAGGTTGAGCGAGGCTGCACAGCTTTTGGACCAATCCTTGCGCGCGCTGGAGAACCAAATCGCGAACCTGGGTGGAACAGAAGACATCCGTACCGATTTTCGAGCCAGATATGTGCGTTACTACTCGGAATACATTGATTTGCTCATGGCGCAAAAGCAGCCGGAGCTTGCATTTCACATCGCTGAGCGCTTGCGGGCAAGGTCTTTGCTGGAAACACTCGCGGTGGCCCGCGTTGACATTCACACTGGCGCGGATATTGAACTGCTACAGCGTGAACGTTCTTTGCAGCAGTCGATTGGCGCCAAATCTGACCGCCGGGTACTGCTGCTCACGGGCAAACATACAAAAGAGCAAGTGGACGCTGTGGAAGCGGAAATCGAGGCCCTGCGCGCGGAATATCAACAGGTAGAACGTAGAATCCGGGCAAGCAGTCCCGTCTATGCTGCTCTGACGCAGCCGCAGCCACTGACCGTCACAGACGTTCAGCAACTCCTGGATGAGAATACTTTGCTCCTGGAATATTCCTTGGGAGAAGAGCGCAGCTACCTCTGGGCAGTGACTTCAGCTTCATTCACGGTCCACGAACTGCCGAAGCGGCCAATCATTGAAGGTACAGCACGCCGCTTGTATGGGCTGGTATCAGCACTGAAGTATACGGGAGCAAAAAGCGGTCCAACGCAACAACAGCATCAGGCCCGGCTCAACAGGACAGCGGATGCGATGAGCCGAATGATCTTGGGGCCGATAGGTGAACAGTTGCAAGGAAAACGATTGTTCATCGTTGCTGACGGTGCTTTACAGTACATTCCGTTTGCGTTTCTGCCACAGCCGGGCAAAGCAAGTGGAGACCCGTTAATCGCGGAGCATGAGATTGTCTACTCGCCTTCCGCTTCAGTCCTGGCCGAGTTGCGAAGAGAAGCGACCGGACGCAAGCAAGCTCCCAGAGCGGTCGCGGTGCTGGCTGATCCAGTTTTTGACGGCGATGATCCCCGGGTAAAATCAAAAGCCCGAACCACCAATCAAGGAGCAACAAAACGACAAACCGGGGAGACCGCACCTCTATTTGCCCAGCACCTGACCCGCTCCGTGGCAGATATTGGTTTATTGCATCTGCCTCGACTGGCATTCTCTCGGCGAGAAGCCGATGCCATCATGGCATTGACGCCTGCCGGGCAGGGACTGGAGGCCGTCGGCTTTGGGGCCAACCGCTCCACCGCCACCAGCCACGATCTGGCGCAATATCGGATCGTGCATTTTGCTACTCATGGGCTATCGGACAACCGGCGACCAGAGCTTTCGGGACTGGTGCTGTCCCTGGTTGACCAACAGGGAAAGCCGCAAAACGGCTTTCTTGATTTGCAGGATATTTACAATATGAACCTGCCGGCGGAACTGGTGGTGCTGAGCGCATGTGAAACCGCCTTGGGCAAAGAGATCCAAGGAGAGGGGCTACTGGGGTTGACGCGTGGTTTCATGTACGCAGGCGCAACGCGGGTTGTGGCCAGTTTGTGGAACGTCGATGATGTATCTACCAAAGAGTTGATGGAAAAGTTTTACCGAGCGATGGAAAAGGAAGGGATGCGTCCGGCGGCGGCTTTGCGGGCCGCACAGGTCGCGATGTGGAAGCAGCAGCGTTGGAAAGCGCCCTATTATTGGGCCGCTTTTCAACTCCAGGGTGAATGGAAGTAACGCTCTATTTCTTCGAACCACGTGCTGAGGCCGCAACACCAATGGGCGATGCCAATCTTCCAATTCTGAAGGACGACTCGGGACCAACCCCGCTGGAGAATCTGCTTCGCCTGCTCGACCGCGACCGGGACCGGGCTGGAGAGAAATATGAACACCTACGGCGCAAATTGATCAAGTTCTTTGAATGGAACTCCTGTTTCTCGCCGGAAGACCTGGCGGATGAGACGTTGGAGAGGCTCGGGCAAAGGATTGGGACAGTGAACGTCCTTGATGTCGGCGGGTTTGCGTGGGGCATCGCAAAGAACGTGCGCCAGGAAGTCCGCAAGAGAGCCGGCAGGATCGTTCACGTTGAAGATATGCCGGGAGGCGAAGGCCGCTTGCCCGATCCTCATGACAACGAGAAAGACATACACGAGAAGATGCAACAGGAGCGCCGCGTCAAATGTCTGCATCTTTGTCTACAGCGTATTCCAGAGAGTGACCGCGAATTGTTTTTGGCTTACCACACTGTAAAAGGCGAACACCTGCAATACAGACAAGAACTGGCACGACGGTTGGGTATCACGCTTGGCGCGTTGCGGGTCAGGGTGAACCGGCTCAGGAACCATCTTGAAAAATGCTCCCGCAAATGCTTTGCTTCGTGGCAGATCAACGGCAGGAGGGTCCCATGACGGAAGTAACCCTGCCGCCGCAGAGTCTGGTAATGTCTGGTAGCCGCATGCCACTTACTCATGAGTACTTAACGCGCTGGACAGGTTTTGTCCCGGATGGCACACAATGAGCAACAACGCCCAGCGAAAGACTTTAATGATGGACTACCTTTTGGGACAGATGTCTCCGGAACAGCGGACCGAGTTTGAGGAGCAGTACCTTAGCAACGATGATTTGTTTGAAGAACTGGAAGCCGCCGAGAACGACATGATTGATGCTTATATTCGCGGGGAGCTCGGCGCGACGGAGCAGAAGCAGTTTGAGACTTATTACTTGTCTTCTCCGGAAAGGCGAGAGCGGGTTCAGTTTGCAAAGTCCTTAATGAACTATGGTTCCGCGCCAAGGGAATTAACCCCGGGCGCGGGAAAACTTAGAAGCGATGCAACAACGGCCTTTGGTGGAGTCCCGAGTCCCGGAATGCGGCTGGCCCTGGCGGCAGTGCTGGTCGTAGCCATTGCTGGGTTTTCATGGATGGCGGCGGCCAACCGGAAATTGCGTCATCAATTGGAAACAGCGCAAGCCGAGCAAGCGGATGCGCAACGACAAGCGCAGCAGCTACGCCAGACAGTGGCGGACCTACAGGCCGGTCAGAATCCGGCGACTCTCACAGACATGCCCGCGCCTGGTTCGATAGTTCTTTCATTGGCGCTGGCACCCGATCTTGTCCGGAACGGCAATCAGCAACAGAGCACATTACATCTGACCGCCGGGATTTCCGAGGTCCGTCTTTTGCTCAGGCATGACCATGACGGGAACTTAACCTATAACGCTGTGCTGGAAACCGCTGAAGGAACCCAGGTCTGGCGAAGAAACAGCTTAGTAAGCCGGCCGGCAAGCAATGGGAGCACAGTAATTACTGTACAAATATCGCCCAGCGTTCTGAAACGAGACGATTATATTCTGAGATTATTCCGGCTCACGTCCAACGGGAAAGCTGAGGACGTTGGCGCATACAGTTTCCGGGTCTTGAAATGATTCACCCTGCTCCGCTCAGCTGTCTTTGTCATTGAACTTCCAGCCGGATTGCGTCATACATAACTTCGCCCGGCACTCCGTGGCGCTCACTGGAAGAAAACGGCTGGGCCTCAGCATGGCCAAGCGTGATCTCATTCGTTCCCTTTTTTAGCAGGGCCGCGTCAAAGCTGATGTAGACAACGCTATAGACGCTGTCCTGGTTGCCACTTCGATAGCCCGACATGCCGCTCTTGGGGAGGTGCACGACTTCCACCTCATGTCCGTTTACCTTGATTTCCAGATTCGTGCGGCTGCCTTTTGGCGGAATGGTGGAAGCGAATCCGATTGTCAGTGTAGCTTTGCCCTTCGGCGGTTGAGGCTGGTCGAATTGGATCGTCCAATACGGTTTTTTACTGTAGATGGCCCACTGAGCAAAGTTCCAGTCTTCTTTTTCCTTGCTACGACCAATAATAAAGGTGACATCTTCAGGGAATTCTTTGGGATAGCGGGCAAAATTCTCATAGTGACGATAATTGTCGCCGCCTTTGAACTCGCTGGATGAGTGGTCAGCGATGCCGATTTGCCACAAGGTCCGTCCATGCTTCACGGCTTGGCAAAGCACATCTTTCAGGTCGGCCACGGCTCCGGCTGTGACTTCAACATTGTCCCGGCGGAAATCTTCAAACTGGTTAGCGGCACTTATGACCAGGGTGTAGCGGCCAGGGCGAACTTTGTCGATGCGGAAGCGGCCTTGATCGTCTACGCGGGCCCAAAAGTCATAGCCCTTGAGCACCTGAAACCAGTCTTCGTCGGGTGGCGCCAGGATGGCCCATGCGCCTTTGACACTGGCGCCGTCGCTCAATTTCACGCGGCCGGTAACCGCGCCCCGCTGCAAAGGATACGCTGTGTTCTTCATCCACGCATAAGGCCACAAGTCCACTTCTTTGGCCGCGCGCTGCTTGGCGTCTTCCCACATTGCATCCGTGGTCGCGCCTTGATTGATGTAGACGAACAGCGGCCCGTAGACTTTATTCCACGGCTCGTCTGCCTGGAAGCGCAACCCACCAGAGCCGAAGTGCCCACCGACAAACATACCCAGAAGGGTGTTGCCCTGGTGCACCGTGAGCTCCTGTTTGAAAGGGCCGCCGCCAATGAATTCATTGCTGGGGAAGATCATCCACATGCCCAGCCCATGTCCCGCCATGCCATGAACATGATGATCGGCCATGAACGCTGTGTTGTTGTATTTCGTGTAGATGGTGCCGTCTTCCAGCAGGCTGGTGGCATCCTGCACTTGAGATACTGCGGGAGAAGTTGGGTATGGACCTTTGCGCTGATCGTCGACGATATGGTGGGTGAAAAGTTCCGGACCCGGCACGCCGCGCAAAACAAACCTTGTTTCCCCGATTCCACCCGCACCCATACCTGGCCCGTGCTGATAGTTGACATAGATATGGAAGCCGGGTTCGCCACGCCGAAGAATGACGTGCATCTCAGCGGCGAAAGGGAATTGCTGGGTGGGCTTGCCGTTCCAGGATACCTCGACCATTTCAGGGGTGTTGAGGACAATTTGACTGTCAGCGTCCGCCACAGGATAGGCGCGACCGCCGCCGGCGTCGAAGTACATGGCCCGTTTTTCGTCGCTCAATTCAACATAGCCGGACGGAGTTTTGTACTTGATGGAGATGGCATCTCCATTGCGCCCCGTGGTATTTCCGCGCCGGGCCATGGTGATGGATACAAGTCCATTCTCCAGGGTCATGGTGGTTGCGGCTTCGGTGACCGTGGCTGGCGGAAGATCCGCGGCGCAGACCATGGTGGAGCAGACGCAGGCAAAAAATAGAATCAGGCGCGGCATGCGCATACTCATCGAGCCTCGTAGGGAGTGACTGCTTTAGCTTTTGGTGAAAAATCCGCCGCTAGCGGGTTGGTCTTGAGCGCCTTCAGTCCGGCGATCACGCATTCCGCGTTGAGTTCCGCGCCAGCACGGCTGGTGTGTGTATGCTCGTCGCCGAAGAGCGGCTCTACTTTTTCCGGGCCAAGAGCGTCATACCGTCGCGCAATGATCTCGTTGAGGTCCACAAACAGAACGTTTTCTGAAGTGGCCACTTCGATCGCCCACTTGCCATAGCTTTCAGAGCTGCGAGCAATCTTCCCGTCTTTCCATGTCTTCCGCGGAATCAGCGAGCACAGGATGGGTGTTGCGCCGGCGGCGCGGGTCTCAGCAATGAATTTTTTCAAATACCAGCCGTAGGTGTGTACCACCTCATGCTGCTTGGTAATGGGATTGTCAATTTCCTTGTTCTCATCGCCGCTGCCCTTGATTGTGCCCCGAGCGCGCGCCAAGTCGTCCAAAGGCCCGCCGTCATTGTGGCCGAACTGTACGATGACAATATCGCCCGGCTTAAGCATGGCTTTCACCCGCTCCCAATTTCCCTGGGTGTAATACGTCCGGCTGCTCAGGCCGCCGACGGCGCGGTTGACCACATTGATTTTTGTCGCGTCAAAGTAGTCGACGATTGGCTCACCCCAGCCCCACTGTCCGTTGGCTCCGTCACCATGGCCGTTACGCACCGTGGAGTCGCCGATCAAAAAAAGCGTAGGCAGCTTGGGGTTCGCAGGGACGGGCAACTGCATGGTCTGTGCGTCAGGCAAACGCGTCGGATAAGGTTCAACGGCTTTGCCTTTGGCAGAAAGGTAGCCGACTAACGGGCTGTTGGCCACACCCTTGAGCCCAGCGACGACCAACGAAGCATTGAGGTCGGCGCCTTTGGCCGTCGTGTGGGTGTGGTCCTCCCCAAACAACTCCTTGACCTTTTCCTGCCCCAACTTTTCGTACTGGTCCGCGGTGGCGTTCGTGAGGTCTACAAAGGCTACGCTCGCGGCTTTCGCAATCTCCGCGGACCATTCTCCGAAATTGCCTGGGCCACGTTCCACTTTGTCATCCTTCCAAATGTTGCGAACGGTCAGCGACAGTACGATTGGAGTGGCTCCTTTCGCCTTGGTCTCCGCGATGAATTTGCGCATGTACCAGCCATAGGTGTTGACGACCTGTTTGCTGCCATTGGGCATGGTTACTTCTTGCGATTCGTCGCCCGTACCAGGCAGAGACCCTCGTGCCTTTTCTTTGTCAGGGGGGCCGCCGTCATTGTGTCCAAACTGGATCAGCACAAAGTCTCCGGGCTTAAGGCCGTCGCGCACTGCGTCCCATAATCCTTCGGCAACAAAGGTCCGGCTGCTGCGGCCGCCGCGCGCGCGGTTGATGACATTGATTTTGGAAAGGTCAAAGTAGTCAGCCAGCGGATCAGCCCAGCCGCGATGTTCTACATTGCTGGCCGTGGAGTCGCCAATCACGAACAAAGTCGGAAGTTGAACATCACCCGGCTTCGAGGTCTGGGCATTGGCACGCCACGAACCGAACGCAGACAGGGCCAGGATTATGGTCAGTTTGTTCATAGCAATATGGACGGACAGATTTCCCCTCACCTCAATGTTACGGGTGCATTGGTTACAGGAAGGCAGGTTACAAAAAAATTATCCGGGTAGGGTCAGGCGTATTTCCCGGGTCGGGCTCGTAACCAAAGCAAACTATCCCGCAGAATCTTAAGGAGTCAAAGCGCTGAGCAGCAAGCAGATTCCAGGCCAGGCATGGTGTTTTGCGGATTAAAACAGAGGTGAGATTACAATGATCTTTCGCCAGACTGTGGATTCATAGGCCCATTACTGAGGCAAGATGCCGTCTGGCACTAACCACAGAGCATATCAGGTTACGGAATTAGTGTTTTGCGTAATAAAACGCCGAGTCACAGCCGCGCCGGAATGAGAGCGCCCCCATCTTCATTACGAATGGGTTTTCGCGGAGGCGTCAGTTATTGACACGTGTTTTCATGCATGACAATATGCGGTTACAAGTTTTCAAATGGCGTTTCAGATGGTAAAGCTGGCGACAGCAGCTATCGAACTGCCAATTATGCTCCGCACTGATTCCAATGAAAAAACGCTACAGTCTAACACTCGACCTGAAAAATGATCCGCAGGCGATCGCCAAGTACAAGTGGTACCACGAAAAAGTCTGGCCTGAGATTACCCAGAGCCTCAAAGATGTGGGCGTTGAGAACCTTGAGATTTACCTGCTCGGCACCCGCATGTTCATGATCATGGAAGTGAATGAGTTATTTTCCTTTGAGGCCAAGAGATGCGCGGACGCGGCGAACCCCAAAGTGCAGGAGTGGGAACGGCTCATGGGAGAGTTTCAGCAGCCCCTTCCGCAGGCACAACCCGGCGAGAAGTGGATGTTGATGGAACGTGTATTCAAACTAGAGCAGTAATGCTCGTTCCGCGAGTTTAAGACAAGCGAGGGGAATGCCATCGCTTCTTTTCGTGCGGAGTCTGCCGCCTGCTTTTTTCATAGCCACCCGAAGCCAGTCGAGCGTACTCAAGACAATCTGTATTTTTCTGAACCTGAGAGGGCCTTTATATGAAACATCGCGGCAAAAGATCCCCCAAATTGTTTTTCTTGCTGGCGGGAATTCTCCTTGTGCAGATGGCTTTGGTCTCGCAAGTAAGGGCCCAGGAGGCGAGCAGAGGAAGTTCATCGCCGGCTACCTCGAACTCGGATGTTGACTGGTCAAAGGCCCTGGTTGAGTCGACCATGAAGCGCTATCCCGATCCCGCGACGCTAGGTCGTTGGCAATATCCGCAAGCGCTCTATCTTTGGGGCACGTACCAGCTTTGGCAGAGGACCAAAGACCAGCGGTACTTTGACTACATGCAGCGCTGGGTTGATTCCCACGTTGATGACAACGGAAACATTGATCGACCGATTGAGTCCCTGGACAACATGCTGCCGGGCAATCTTCTGATCGCACTGTACCGCGAAACCAAGCAGCCAAAATACAAACTGGCAGCGGCAAAAATCCGGGAACGGCTGAATACCTATCCCAGGACGACAGACGGCGGTTTCTGGCACGCCAATGACAAAGCCCACACACAGCAACTGTGGCTGGATGGCATGTATATGTCGATGCCCTTTCTGGTCCGGTATGGACAGATGTTCGATGACGGAAGCTATGCAAACGACGAAGCCGTCAAGCAGATTTTGATTTACTCCAGCCACCTCCATGATCCATCTAAGGGCTTGCTCTATCACGCATACGATGAAACTGGAACCCAGCCCTGGGCTGATCCCACCACCCATCATTCAGCGGAGTTCTGGTGCCGCGCAATGGGATGGTACGGAATGGCCATCGTCGATATTCTTGAAATCCTGCCGGCAAATCATCCTAAGCGGCCCCAGTTGATCAGCGTTCTGCAAGCTCTCATCAAAGACCTGGCCAAGTATCAAGACAGCAAGACGGGGCTGTGGTATCAGATCGTCGATAAAGGGTCTCTGCCTGATAACTGGCAGGAAACTTCCAGTTCGAGCATGTACTCGTACACCATCCTGATGGCGGTGCAGAGAGGCTACGTCGATAAGCAGTACAACGAAGTTGCGCAAAAGGGCTATCAGGGAGTGCTCACGAAGATCTCTCTTGGCCCGGATGGGATGACATACCTCACCGATATCTGCGAAGGAACCAATCTCGGCGACCTGGCTTTCTACCTAGCCAGGAAACGCGACACCAACGACTTGCATGGCCTTGGCGCTTTCCTGATCATGAATGAGTTGTTTATGCGCTCGAAGCCGACCGCCAGCCAGCCCCGGAAAGTTGTCAAGATATCCGTTACCAATCCAACAAATGAAGGGCGTGTGGAAGACGTCGTGCTGAAAATTGCGGACTTGCAACGCACCGCCCCTGATTTCAACGCGCAGACAGCAACTGTCACGCTCGACAAAGACGGGGCTACCGGAGACGTTGAGGCGCCGTCACAGGCCGATGATCTGAACGGAGACGGAAAGCCAGACGAACTGGCCTTCCAGATTGAATTGCGCCCCAGGCAGACGCGCACGGCAACAATATCTTATGGCGACGGTGGACCGCGCACGGATTATCCGAAACGGACCAACGCAAAATTCGCGCAGCACTATGACGGCATGGGATGGGAATCGGAGACCATTGCATGGCGGCTCTATTTTGACAAGCGCAACGCGATGGACCTTTGGGGCAAGCAAAAGCCGGGCCTCTACCTGGAAATGTTCTCCGGGGCCGATTACAAGTATCAGGAGGAATCGCCTCTGGCGCGTGATATCTACAACGTCGGCAAGTCACTGGGCGCGGGCGGAGTGGGCGCGTTGGTGGACGGACAAGCTCAGCCGGTGGCGGACGTGGACAGCCGCAATTGGAAGATCATCAGCTCCGGGCCGGTACGCTCCATCATTGAATTCAGTTACCAGGGATGGAAGATCAGCAGCGGCAATGACTCGCTTGTAAGCCGCATCACGCAATGGGCAGGAGAACGCGGCTATGAGCATCTAGCTACCCTCAGTGGGCCTGACAATGTGCCTCTGGTGGCGGGGTTTTCACGCAAGCCCAACCTCAAAGAAATTTCTGACGATTCGGTTTGTACGCTGGCTATCTGGGGTCCGCAGGTGGTCAAGGCGGGAACCGGTGCGACGGAATCTTTGCCCAACCAGAACCTTGGGCTGGCCGTATTCGTCCCCGACACCCATCGCGACTGCCGCGTAGGTGGCGATCCGCAGAACTACCTTGTTCGACCCCAGGTGAGGAATGGATCGGCCCGCTGGTACGTGTTGGGAGCGTGGGACCAGGAGACAGCCAAGCCGATCAAGACTGAAAAAGAGTTTGCCGCGTTGGTGAAGCAAGAGAGTGCTCGACTGGCACAGCCCGCCGTGGTTACCGTTCTGGGCGGCACTCCGCCGAGCAATACCACTGCCAGGCCGGCGTCCGATGTCGCGAAGTTGATTCCCGCAGCCGAGGTGCGCGCGGCCTTTGAAAAGGGCATACCACTGGTTGACCACAATGGCCGCAATTACAGCGTGATTGCCGGACGCCGGGACAAGCCAGGCCAGTCAGAACTGCACGACAAAGACCTGGACGTGATCTACGTTGTTCAGGGAAGCGCCACATTTGTTACGGGCGGCAAGATGGTGGATGCAAAACCTACTGCTCCCGGCGAAGTGCGCGGCTCAGGAATTGAAGGCGGCGAGACGCAGACGCTTTCGAAAGACGATGTCATCGTCGTTCCGGCCGGAGTGCCGCATTGGTTCAAGGACGTGCAAGGAATATTTTTCTACTTTGTCGTCAAGGTGCAGCAACCGTAGGTGTGAAAGAGTTCAAGGGAGCAGGGAAGCCTGCTCCCTTATTCGAGATTGAATTATTTACTGATTGGAAACGGTGTCGTTGGCCGGTTGATCGGTGGCGATGTCAATGAACTCATAGTCATTCCACCCGGTTGTAGTGTGATTGGCTGACTTGTTGGTGATCTCGAGGCGGAGCGCATCGTACATTACGCCTTGCTGTCGGTTGGTGCTGAGAGTAATCACGTTGTCCTGCCCAGCTGGGTTCAACTGGCTGGCACTCCACTGAAAGACAACCCATTGATACGTTCCAGAGAGGCCGCTCCTGACTTGTGCGTCGGCCTGATGAATCGCGTGCCAGGTGAGGGTCTGTCCGTTCAATGTGACAACCAGGCTGGATTCGGTCGCAGCCAATCCCACGGACAACGCTACCAACGATCCCTGGGCCAGCTGTGCGGACGTGGTGGAGAAATGGATCTGCCACGGTGGCACGGTGGCTGTGGCGCAGTTACCCACATAGGCTGGGCATAAGTTTTTGTATCCATCCGTGGTGTCATCAGCGGAGTTGAAGACGCCGCCGAACAATCCAGGATTGAAACTCTGCCAGTGGATGTAGTTCCATTTGTTCAAGTTGTTGGTTGCCGGAGTCGAGCCAACCGCGGTTGCGAAGTAGACAGGCGCGCCGTTCGTCGACGCGAAGTCCTGCCAGTAGTTCCAATTGCCCCAGTATTCCCGATCGTCCTGGCCCGCACTGTTTTTGCCGTGCAGGAACTCATGAGCGGAGCGGTCCGGTGTGCCGATGGTCCAGATTGGCGGCGCAGTGCCAAAATTCTCTGGAGTGAAAGTTGCATTCACGGCCGTGGTCTGGTTGGCTGCTACCGCCACGTTGTCACGCCGAAGTTCGCCCCATTGTCCTAGTACATACGCTGATAATCGGTAGGTGCCTGGAGTCACGCGGGTTATAGGGGCATTCCCACTGGAGTTGTTGTTCACCCAGAACTGCTTTCCTCTGCCCGAATACTGAAAATTAGTCTGGTTGTCGCTCAAGACCACCCACGCTGCATTGGCTTGAGACGACCCGCCACCGGAAATAGACGGCTGCACCGTCCCACGGCTGGTTGATGCGACATAACCATTTTGCAGCAAGACTCCCTCAGCGTCATAAATGGCGTTTGCAGAACCGCCGGCGTTCAATGCGTCTTGATAGAGCGCTGCCGGAGTATTGTTCGTTGCGGTGAAGGTATTAAAGTGGAAGTAGTAGGGCCCATACATGCGGCTTAAAGCTGTTCCCTGGGCCGCAGGGAAGGTGAATCCGTTATTCAGATGATTGGATTGGCATTCCATCATCAGAATGCTGCCGGTGAAAATCAGGTCCTGTTTAGTGGGACCCGCGACCAGCGATTCATGACTGGGAATGAATACCCATGCACCGTAAGTGGAACCGTAGATACCGTGCGCTTGATGCAAGTATTCGTAGCTCGAATAATCATACTTCGTATAAAACTCGCGCCCGAACCCGGAAGGCAGGCTGAGTCCATGCAGGTCAAGAGTTGCGTCCTGCACTTGGCGGCCAGGGTCACTATTCGCCATTACGCTGGGTGATGGCAGCGTAATAATGGTGGCCCCCAAATTGTTCAATCCGGAGTTGACCGAGTAAGTATTGGTGAACAGTGTTTGACTGACGCGAAATACATTTTGGATCTGCCCCAGGCTCCCGGCAATATCGGTTGCGGTGTGGTTCACTACAAAGTACGTATGGAATCCGGCATCGTTGTCAACCAGAATGAAGTGCCGGCTGTAGGTGAAAGCGTTGGTTGAACTCGATGTCGTGGTGATCCACCAGTCAAGATAGTGGTTGGCATTTTGGTGAAACGCAGCGGTGGTGGTGCCGCTGCCCAGGCCGGTGTTGTCCATATAAACGCCCTTGGGCTGTCCATTCGAACTGAGGTTGGTGACGTCGACCAGGTTGTCGGGATGGCCGACTAAGTGGATGGCAAAGATGTTGCCCGTCGTTGAGTTCCAGTCGAGGGAGATTACGCCGTTACTGATCTTCCAGTCGGTGGCTGTGGTGGTGTCGATGGTGATGGCGGCTCTTGCTGGCTCGGCCGCATAAAGAGCAACTGCGATGACTCCAATCAGGTGTAGTGCTTTTATTCGTTCCATACTTACTCTTTCCGTTCTTTCGATCCCAATTTACTGCCGCGCCGGTTGAGACACACAAAAACACGGCTCAATCTGGCGCGCCAGAAGCATGCTATACGGGTTCTTCCGACGCGAGGCAAGCCCTTGTTTACCACATGCGGTCTATTTCGCGCAGCAAAACGGCGGGAATGGCAAGCTGCGAGAGATAAGTTGTCTTTAATAGTTTAAGTTGGGTGCGTTAGAACGAAATCACTGTGCAAATTGTCGTGTCCACACGAGGTTTTGGTTGTCGAAACAAAAAATAGCGTTGCGTGATGGCGCAAACAGTGGGCGTAACTTTACAGATTGGGACTTCCTAGGCATACTCGCTACTTGCTAGATGCAGCAATCACACGGAGAGTCATAAGTGGCAGCGCCATTCTTGGTGTTGCCAACGTCTTGGCACTGTAAAAACATCACAAAAATTTTATGACGATATACGAACGCTCAAAGACGTTTACGTTGCCATGGACACTGGGAAAGCGCATGTCGACAAAACTTCTGGGCTTGCCTCGGTTGGCATTTGTGGCGGCGGTTGTGTTCCTTGCATTTGCTTTAGTCGCTTCAGGGGCGGAACGAACCAAATACAATTTCAATCCCGACTGGCGCGTTAAGGTCGGTGATGTAAGCGGAGCCGAAGCGCCGAACTTCGATGACAAAACATGGAAGACCGTATCGACGCCGTACGCCTGGAATGAAGATGACGCCTTCCGCAAGAGCATCCATGACATGCCCGTGGGCATAGCCTGGTATCGCAAACACTTTGTGCTGCCGGCAGGGAGCGCAGGCAAGAAAGTTTTTCTGGAGTTTGAAGGAATCCGGCATGCCGGTGAGTTCTACCTTAACGGTAAATTGATCGGACGCCATGAAAATGGCGTGATGGCATTTGGCTTCGACATCACGAACGCAGTCAAGCCCGCGCCCGCGGAGAACGTACTGGCGGCGCGCATCGACAATTCCTGGACGTATCGTGAGAAAGCGTCCAACTCAACCTTCCAGTGGGCCGATCGTAATTTTTATGCCAATTACGGTGGGATCAACAAGAGTGTGTACCTGCATGTGACCGGGCAGCTCTATCAGACGCTGCCGCTCTATTCCAATCTAGGCACGACTGGCGTGTATGTCTACGCGCAGGAGTTTGATATTCCCAGGGGAAGTGCGCGCATCACGGCCGAGTCTCAGATAAAGAACGAATCCTCCGCGCCAAAAACTTTCACCTATGAAGTCCGGCTGGAAGACATGAACGGCAAGACCGTGGCCACTCTGCCGGGAGGAAGCTATACGCTGGCTGCCGGCAAAATGAAAACCGTGGCGGCATCCGCCAAGGTCACGGACTTGCATTTTTGGAGTTGGGGCTACGGCTATCTTTACACGGTCCACACGGCACTGAAAGTCGATGGCGCGATCGTGGATGAAGTGGCTACACGCACCGGTTTTCGCAAGACTGAATTCGGCCACGGGATGGTCAGGCTGAATGATCACGTGATTCATCTCAAAGGATATGCGCAGCGCACCACCAACGAATGGCCAGCGGTGGGGCTTTCTGTTCCGGCATGGATGAGCGACTTCAGCAACCGCATGGTCGTCGAGGGCAACGGCAACCTGGTGCGTTGGATGCACGTGACCCCGTGGAAACAGGATGTCGAATCCTGCGATCGCGTGGGATTGATTGAAGCCATGCCGGCCGGCGATTCCGAAAAAGACGCGACCGGCCGCCACTGGGAGATGCGCCTGGAAGTGATGCGCGACGCCATTATTTACAACCGCAACAATCCCAGCATTTTGTTCTACGAATCCGGCAACAAGGGTGTTGCGGACGACCACATGCAGCAGATGAAGGCGATTCGCGACCAGTATGACCCACGCGGCGGACGGGCATCAGGATCGCGTGAGATGCTTGACAGCAAAGAAGCCGAGTATGGCGGCGAGATGCTGTACATCAATAAGAGTTTGACCAGGCCGCTTTGGGCGATGGAGTTTTCGCGCGACGAGGGCCTGCGCAAGTATGTGGATGACTTCACGCCTCCATTTCACAAAGACAGCCCGGATTACAACCGGAACCAGGATTCCCACGCCATCGAAGACGTGCGGCGCTGGTATGACTACTGGCGTGAACGTCCGGGTACAGGAGATCGTGTGAATGCCGGCGGCGTGAACATCATCTTTTCAGATTCTAATACCCATTTTCGCGGCGAGGAGAACTACCGGCGGAGCGGGGAAGTCGATGCCATGCGCATTCCTAAAGACGGTTACTTTGCCAACCAGGTCATGTGGGACGGCTGGGTGGACGTGGAACGGCCAAGGACGCATATCATCGGCCATTGGAATTACGCGGCTGGAGTCGAGAAGAACGTCTACGTGGTCTCGAGCGCCGACAAGGTTGAACTGTTCGTCAACGGACAGTCCAAAGGGTTTGGCGAGCAGAGCTACCGGTTCCTATACACATTTGCCAATATCAAGTGGCAGCCAGGAACGGTGAAGGCCGTCGCGTATGACTCGCGGGGCCAGAAAGTCAGCGAAGTGGAGTTGAAAACAGTAGGTACGCCTGCGGCCGTTCACTTGAAGGCGCGCACCGGACCACAAGGCTTGCTGGCCAACGGTTCTGATCTGGCGTTAGTGGATGTTGAGGTTGTGGACGCAGAAGGAAATCGCTGCCCTACGGCCCTCAATATGATTCATTTTGATCTCAAAGGGCCAGCAGAGTGGCGCGGTGGAATCGCCCAGGGACCGGAAAACTATATTTTGTCGAAAGACTTGCCGGTAGAAGGCGGTGTGAATCGCGTGATCCTGCGGGCCGGTCCTCAAGTGGGCAAGATTGTTCTTACTGCGACCTCAGAGGGGCTACAGCCAGCATCGGTTGCGCTCGTTTCCGCCCCTGTTGGTGTGACTGGTGGACTTTCACTGGAAGATCGGCATACGGGATTACAGTCTTATCTTGAGCGCGGACCTACTCCGGGCGGCGCATCGTTTCTGGCGTCGAGTTCCACCGTGCAAATTGCAGCCGCGACCGCGGGCGCTAATTCCGACCGCGTGATGCAGAGCTTTGATGACAATGAAACCTCCCACTGGGAGAACGACGGAAAGCTGGATACGGCGTGGATCGAATACGTATTTGATCATCCGGCCACGCCCGATGAACTCGTCATTAAACTCATGAGCTGGCGCAATCGCAGCTATCCGATTCGCATTACCGTTGATGGCACGGAAGTATTTGCGGGAGCTACTCCAGTGAGTTTGGGTTATGTGCATCTGCCACTCAAACCCATGATGGGAACGCGCCTGAGGATTCAACTTACTGCGCCTGCGCAGGGACAGGGCGGCATCAATCTAACGGAGCTGACGAACGTCAGGGACTCAGCGGCTACGGGGGTCGGAGTTACCGATAACGGAACGCTGAGCATCGTTGAGGTAGAGATTCATCAGAGGCAAAGCCATTAGCCCGCACTGTATGACGGAAAACGAAACCATGAGCAGTAATAGTCTTCTTCGCGCTGCAAACATCTCCAAGTTTTATGACGGCGTTTGTGCGCTCAAAGACGTTTCCGTTGCCGTGTCCGCCGGTGAGGTGCATGCGCTGGTGGGTGAAAATGGCGCCGGCAAATCTACTCTTATCAAGATTCTTACAGGCGCGGTGGCGGCGGATAGCGGACAAGTGATCCTGAACGGGAAAGTGATTGCAGAGAATTCGCCTCGGCTGGCGAAGCTCTTGGGAATTGAAGTGATCTACCAGCAGCCAACTGTTTTTCGCGGACTGACCGTCGCAGAGAATATTGCCCTCGGACTGGAGAGACAGGGAGTGTGGACACGGGTCGACTGGAAAGCACGGTATCGCCGGGCGGGTGAGTTGTTGGCGCAAATCGGTGCGGACATCGATCCAGAAGCCGACGCCAGCGAGCTGACCATGCCCCAGCAGCAGTTGATGGAAATCGCGCGTGCGCTGGGTTCCAAAGCCAAGATTCTGATCCTGGATGAGCCGACGGCATCTCTTTCCGAGAAAGATACAGAAACGCTGTTTCGTGTTCTTCGCCAGTTGCGCAGCCAGGGAGTGGGCATCATTTATATCTCTCATCGTCTGGATGAGTTGTCGGTCATCGCCGACCGTGTGACTGTCTTGCGCGATGGCTCTCTGGTAGCAACACACTCTATGGCGGAGATCGGACGTCAGGAGTTGATTCGCTTGATGGTGGGACGAGAACTCTCCGCGGTATTCCCCAAGAAGACAGTTCCTCTAAGAGAAGTGGTTCTGGAACTCCGGCAACTCAAATGTCAGGGCGCCGAAAGTGCTGGTGTGGACCTGTCATTGCGTGGCGGAGAGATTCTTGGTCTTGCAGGGCTCGTGGGCGCGGGCCGGACCGAGCTGGCCGAAACTGTCTTCGGCTTGAGACGGGCAGAATCAGGCCAGATTCTCTTGCGCAAGAAGCCAATTCGTGTTCGCACCCCGGCGGACGCCATCGGGTACGGTATTGCGTACCTGCCCGAGGACCGACGACGTCATGGGGTGATTCCCCAGATGTCGATCAGCGCAAATATTACATTGGCGTCGCTGAAGAGTCTTGTGCGCTTCGGATCGATCGACTTCCAGGTTGAAGCTGATACTACTGTCGCCTATGCCAAGCGTTTTGCCATCAAGGCCCCGGCAATCTTCGCGGCTGTGTCTTCGCTCTCCGGCGGCAATCAGCAGAAGGTTGTGTTGAGCCGATGGCTGGCGACCAAACCCGCGGTGCTCATTCTGGATGAACCAACCCAGGGAGTTGATGTTGGCGCCAAGGCAGAGATTCACGCTCTGATGGGCGATCTGGCCGCGGAAGGCATGGCTATTTTGATGATCTCGTCAGAGTTACCTGAACTTCTGGGAATGTGCGACCGTATTGCGGTCATGCGCGCTGGTGCTATTGCGGGATTTCTCGATCGCAGACAAGCTACTCAGCAAGATATTCTCGCGCTTGCGTTGGGCCATCCGCTTAGTCAATCTGTCACGCAGCAGGGAAGCAGCCTGCCTGGATGAACCACAGTAGCCCATCGCGAGCTCCGCTCTATCTCAACCGTTATCGCCGAGAGCTGGCGGTATTGTTTGCCTACGGATTACTGCTGGGGCTGGCTGCGATTGTTGCACCGTCGTTTTTCAGCGCCGCCAATTGGCGTGACCTCGCCATGACCAACGCTCCGGTGCTGATCCTTGCTGTCGGAATGACCCTGGTCATCCTGGTGGCGGAGATTGACATCTCCGTGGGTTCGCAGTTCGCCGTATGCAGTCTGGCGGCGGCATGGCTGGCGAAGGCAGGTATACCGATGCTGCTGTTGGTCCCATGCGCGCTGGCGATCGGCGCAGTGGTAGGTGCGATCAATGGTGTATTGGTGGCGCGTTTACGCTTGCCTTCGATCATCGTTACGTTGGCGATGTTGGCCGCGTGGCGCAACGCTTCGCAGTGGATCACGGAAGGCGCCTGGGTGCAGGGCCTGCCGGAGAATTTTCAGTGGTTCGGCTTGAACCAGCGTGCCGGAGAGTACTTAATTTTCGCCGTGGCGTTGGTGGTGTTTCTTGCCTTTGCCTGGGGACTTCGCAATATAGGAACAGGCCGGGCAGTCTACGCCGTTGGTTCTGATCCGGAGGCCGCACGACTTGCCGGCATGAACCCGCCGCGAGTAATTTTCAGCGTATTTGTGCTGATGGGCGTGCTCACTGCGCTGGCCGCGGTGCTGAATGCGGTGCGCTTCTCCGTTGTGCCCGGCAATGCCGGTGTGGGCCTGGAACTCAAAGTAATTGCCGCGGTGGTCGTGGGTGGAACAGCCATTCATGGCGGGCGTGGCACGTTGTTTGGGACTTTCATTGGAGTCGTGCTGCTGGGCACCATCGGCAATGTGCTGACCTTTGCCGGGATCAATCCGTTTTGGGAGAAAGCGATTCAAGGAGGAATCATATTGGCTGCGGCTGTTTCAGAAGCCGCACTGGGACGACTGAACCGTCATGTCAAATTCAATCTCTTCGGCGTCGCTTCTCATTAAGACCAGGAAGCCGTGGCGCGACAGGCTGTTTCCGAACTACGAATGGGCCTTGTTGTTAGTGGTGCTGCTGGAGTGCGCCATTTTCAGTTTTACGGGGAATAATTTTCTTACCTCGATCAATGCCTTTGAAGTTGTTCGTTCCAGCGTGGAAATCGGGCTGCTGGCGTTGGCGCTTACACCGGTCATTATCTCCGGAGGAATTGATCTCTCGGTTGGATCGATGATGGGGCTGGCGGCGGTGGTGTTTGGCAGCTTGTGGCGCGATGCTCATCTGCCGCTGCCAATCGCAGTCGGTATAACGCTGCTGATTGGTCTGGCAGGCGGCGGGCTGAATGGATTGCTGATCGCACGACTGAAGCTGCCTCCGCTCATCGTCACGCTGGGTACCTTCTCCCTGTTTCGCGGGATAGCGGAAGGGCTGACGCGCGGGATCGAAAACTATTCGGGGTTCCCTTCTGGTTTTCTTTTCTGGGGCCAGGGGTACATGGGCGGTGTGATTCCCGCGCAGTTGCCGATTTTGTTTACGGCGGTCACGGTGGTTGCGTGGTGCCTGCATCGGACCGCGTTCGGACGAACTCTCTACGCCATCGGATACTCGGCTGAAGGTTCACGCTACGCGGGTGTGCCTGTTGCTCGACGGCTCAGTATTGTGTACCTGATGTCCGGCTTGGCGTCCAGTTTGGCGGCGGTAATTTATGTAGCGCATCTGGGCCAGGCCAAATCAGACGCGGGGACCGGATATGAATTGCTGGCCATCACCGCAGTCGTGTTGGGCGGAGCGTCCATTGCAGGAGGGCGTGGTACTGTATTCGGCACCGTGCTCGGTTTGTACGCCATTGTGCTCCTGGAAAATGGATTGCGTTTGAGCGGAGGCCCGGCGGAGCTTACAGGAGTTCTGACGGGAATATTGTTGCTGATGACAGTGGCCGTAAATCGTTTCGTGGCACCGACCAGAAGCAAGGTGCTGGTGGAAAATGCTACAGAGGAGTTGGAGATGAAAAATTCGCAGGTAGCGGTATTGACGGCAGCGATCCTGGCCGGCGCACTCCTGGTTGCGGGAAGCAACTGGCTCCTGGTGCGCTCAATGCGTTCGGACCCGTCTGGAGGGCGCGCGGGTGATGCGGCCGGTACCGCATCATCTGATTCTGGGGCAGGCGCTGCGCACGCGCACAGAATCCAGATTGCCATCATGCCGAAGGCGAAAGGCGATCCTTATTTCATCAGCTGCCGTCAAGGAGCTGAGCAGGCGGCTAAAGAGCTGGGTATCGATCTTTTGTGGGACGGTCCTACGGATCTGGATCCGGCGCGGCAAAATGAAGTGGTGGAATCGTGGATCACGCGCGGCGTCGACGTGATTGCAGTCAGCGTTGAGAACAAAGCCGGAATCTCGACGGTATTGCGCAAAGCCCGGGCCAAAGGCATACGCGTGGTGACCTGGGACGCCGATTCCGAGCAGGATGCCCGCGATTTTTTCATCAACCAGGCTACCCCAGAAGGCATTGGTTCAGCGCTGGCTGACGAGGCTGCCGGAATCCTCAACAACAAAGGCGAATTCGCAATTGTTACCGCGAGCCTGAGCGCCGCCAACCAGAATGAATGGATCAAGTACATTAAGCAGCGGATGGCCCAGAAGTATCCGCGGATCAAACTGGACGCTATTCAACCCAGCGACGGAGATCGTGATCGAGCGTTTGCGGAGACGCAAACACTGCTCAAGGTGTATCCCCAGGTCAAGGTGATCATGGCGATTGCTGCGCCCGCAGTCCCCGGCGCCGCCGAGGCAGTAAAGCAATCTGGCCGTACTGACGTGAAGGTTACCGGCTTGTCGCTGCCGAATCTTTGCCGACCTTATATCAAGGACGGCGTGATCAAAAGCATCATTCTGTGGAACACATCGGATTTAGGTTATCTGACTGTCTATGCTTCGAACGCATTGAGCACCGGCAGTCTTAAGCGAGGCGATGCCGAGATACAAGCGGGGCGATTAGGGAAGATCAAAGTTGCAGGAGACGAAGTCAGGCTGGGCGCGCCGTTTGTCTTCGACAAGAGCAACATTGACAACTTCAATTTTTGAAAAGTACCTGAGGTTCGTGTATATCTGACTTCACTTTCAGGGGAATGAGAACTGATGAAAACAGTTGTTGTCCGCGAAGTACGCGCATACATCATCGCACCTACGGAGATGGGCGCGGATTATCACAATCAACAGGGCGGCCATTGGATCATTGATTTACCGATCGCCAATCCCATGTCGATCTATGAGCAGTACAAAGCCAAGCGCACAAGTTGGGGCATCAACGCGCTGGGAACGGTCATCGTTGAGGTTGAACTGAGTGATGGCACAGTTGGTATCGGGTGCAGCATTGGCGGAGAGCCTGCGTGCTACATCATTGAGAAACATCTGAGCCGCTTCGTCGAAGGTCAGGACCCGCGCAATGTCGAACTCATCTGGGACCAGATGTGGCGCGCGACGATGCCTTATGGGCGCAAAGGTCTCGTCGTACACGCGATTGGCGCCGTCGATCTTGCGCTCTGGGATTGCCTGGGTAAGCTGAGGGGCGAACCGGTCTATGCGCTTTTAGGCGGTAAGACGAAAGAGAAGTTGCCGGTCTATGCAACTACAGCGCGTCCGGACCTGGCGAAACAGTGGGGCTTTGAAGGGGCCAAGATCGCGTGTCGTTATGGTCCGGGAGATGGCCTGGCGGGCCTCAAGAAAAATGTGGAGGATGTGGCGCTGGCCAGAGAACAAGTCGGGCCGGATTTTCCTTTACGTCTGGATTGCTATATGGCCCTCACGCTGCCGTACGCGATTGAGTTAGCGAAGGCGCTTGCGCCTTACAAGCTGCACTGGATTGAGGAGTGCTTGCCGCCGGATGACTACGAAGGATATGCGGCACTGAAGGCCGCCGTTGGCCACATATGCTTGGTGACAACCGGGGAACATGAATACACGCGCTATGGGTTCCGCCAGTTGATCGCACACAAGTGCGCTGACGTTCTTCAGCCGGACATCAACTGGGTGGGAGGCGTGACCGAAGCGCGGCGCATCGTGGCCATGGCCGCAGCCTATGACATCCCTGTGATCCCTCATGGGTCGAGCGTGTTTTCGTATCATCTGCAATACGCGTTTGCCAACTGCCCTCTGGCGGAGTTTCTGGTGATGAGTCCAAAGGCGGACCAGATTGTCCCGCTGTTTGGCTCGCTGTTCAAAAAAGAGCCTCTGCCTAAAGATGGCTATCTGTTGCTTTCCGACGCGCCGGGCTGGGGCGTGGAGCTCAACGAAGACTTGAAGCGCATTCGGCCCTATACGCGAACCGCACAATGAATTCTTTAAAAAAGGAACTGGAGAAAATGGAAAACATATTTGCAGGTCAGACGGCGATTGTAACCGGATCGGCCTCTGGCCTGGGGCGAGCAATTGCCGCAAAACTTCACGCCAACGGCGCCAACGTGGCGATGCTGGACCTGAATGAAGCTGCTGTGCAAACCGCAGCCAAGGAGACGGGCGCGCAGGCTTCCGCATGGGCGGTTGACGTGACCAATGAGATACAGGTGAGCACCGTGATTGAGCGGATCGCAAATCAGTTTGGGAGGATCGATGTCCTGGTGAACAGCGCCGGAATCACCGGCAAGACCAACATCAAAAGCCAGGACGTGGAAACGAAGGACCTGCGTCTGGTGTTCGACGTAAACTTCATGGGGTCATTCTTCACCGCGCGCGCTGTTCTTCCGTGGATGCTCAAGCGGAATTACGGCCGTATTCTTCACATCGCTTCTGTCGCCGGAAAAGAAGGCAACGCAGGCATGCTGGCGTACTCGGCGTCCAAAGCTGCCGTGATTGGAATGACCAAAGTACAAGGCAAAGAGTACGCGGAGTCTGGAATTACCATCAACGCGCTGGCACCGGCTGTGATTCGCACGCAGATGGTAGAGGCCATGCCGGCGGCCCAGGTGCAATACATGACCGATAAGATCCCCATGAAACGGTGCGGCACCCTGGATGAGATTGCCCACATGGCTGCGTTCATTGTTTCTCCCGGCGCCAGCTTCACTACCGGATTTACCTTTGACATGACAGGCGGGCGCGCCACGTACTAAAGCGAAAGGACACATGGAATGAGCTTTGAAGTGCAGGTCTTGAAAATGGGCCAGTGCGAGGTGGCTGGCCCAGAGGTCTACTGGATGAGCCATTGGAATGACTGGATCCAGCTGTACTTCTGGATGGTGGTCGTGCGCGGCCACGGCAAGACGGCCATCATCAACACCGGCCCTCCGGCTGATCTGACGGAGTTGAACGCGCGCTGGAGCAGCGGTTTTGGCGAACGCGGCAAATTGGTCCGCCAGGAAAGCGAGCGTCCGGTGCAAGCGCTGACTTCGCTGGGAATCAAGCCGGAAGACGTGGACTACGTTCTGATTACTCCGCTACAGAACTACGCGACGGCCAATATTCAACTTTTTAAAAACGCACAAATCTGTATTTCCAAACGCGGCTGGATTGAAGACTTTCACGCGGAAAAATTTCCCATGCACGTCCCGCGCAAGTTTCGCCTGCCCGACGAGACGTTGCAGTACCTGATGTTTGAGGGAGCCGGGAAAATGCGACTGCTGGATGATAATGACGAGATATTGCCAGGGCTGCGTTGTTTCTGGGCAGGAGTGCATCACCGTTCGTCGATGGTGTACGTTGTGGACACGCCAAAAGGCCGAGTGGCGGTTTCCGATTGTGTGTTCAAATATAAAAATATTGAAGAGATGGAACCTCTGGGGATTCAGGAGAGCCTGGAGGAATTTCATCTCACCTGTAACCGCATCAAGCGGGAATCGGACATATTTATTCCGATCTATGAGCCGGAGGTATTGAAACGACATCCTGACGGTAAAATTTAGTGAGCCTGGGCAGCGTGATATTGAGGGCAAATGGGTGAACGACTAAAAGACAAAGTGGCCATTGTGACCGGAGGCGCGGCGGGTATTGGCCAAGCCACGTCAATTCTGTTCGCCAGTGAAGGCGCGAAGGTGGCGGTTGCAGATATTGACGAAGTTGCCGGCTCTGAAACGGTCGCGGAAATTAACGCGCGAGGAGGGCAAGCTCTCTTTGTGAAGACCGACATATCGCGTGAGGCAGACGTGTCCCGGCTATGCGACCTGGTGGTAGCCAAGTTCCAAAAACTCGATGTCCTGGTAAACAATGCAGCTACGTTTGTCCTTAAAGGCATAGATGCAACCGTGGAGGATTGGCATCACTCGCTCAACGTCAATGTGATTGGTACCGCGCAGATGAGCCGCTATGCCATTGCCAAGATGAAGATGAAAGAATCGGGCGGTGGCGCGATCGTCAATCTAAGCTCGATCTCAGCGTTTGTGGCCCAGCCCTCTTTTGTAACTTACAGCGCAACGAAAGCGGCGATCCTCCAGATGACACGCAATATGGCCATGGACCTGGCGCCATTTAAGATTCGTGTGAACTGCGTTTGTCCTGGAACCATTCTTACGCGAGCCTCCCAGGACCATATGGCCCGGATGCAGATCAAAGAAGATGATTTCATCGCGGAGGAAGCAGTAAAACATTTGTTGGGCCGCGTAGGGCAGCCGATGGAAGTTGCCTATCCGATTCTCTTCCTGGCGTCCGATGAGGCTTCCTTTATCACGGGAACTCATCTGATGGTGGACGGCGGCTATACAACTCAATAATTTTCCATGTACCGGCTTTTTGACCTATGTTCGAATTCAATCCAGGTAGATACCGACATCCTTCCAGTCGGCATCTTTTTTGCATCGGAAGGCAAACGGCCGTGTTTTCCGTTCGCTGATGAACCTTTGAAGCTCTTGAACAAGAGGCTCAGGCTTGTCAATGTAATACAGGAGCTCACGATGGCCGTTCCAGGTTACGCGTCCGACAAAAGCAAATTTGCTCTGCCGCGCTATGAGTTCGTCGACAACGTCTTCCCACTGGTTTAAAATGCTTGCTTCTTCTTTTGTCGGGAAACCTTCGGCAGTTGAGTGGATCAGGGGTGTGGAAAGGCTCAAAAACCAAGGGGTCTCGGTCCGATCCCTGCAGGACCGAAGTCCTAGATCAATGTTCGCGACCAAAGGGTGACCATCAAAATCGGCATGGAACAACGAAAAGCTCTCAATTCTGTCGGGCATTGTTTTCACTCTGCGTTTAGAAGTTTTTGCCGGTAGCCTCAACTTTTATCGAATGATCGTCCATCCTCCGGTTCACACGGAAGATTCTAATCCGACAAACAGCTGAAGGGAGACATGGGTGCCTTTTGTCCGAGCGTTTCCTCGGCAGAATGCGGATGTCATTTTAACCAAATATCCCACCTGTTCATTCTACTGGATGTACTGACAAGTAGCATTATCGCGCACCGATTAAAATCCCGGATAGCGAACCGTTCTCAAAATCTCGATTCCACGTGCGAGAGATTGCGCATAGATCGGATTCGTAACCGAAATGCTGTTGATCTTATTCTGGAGAGTGCCCCCGTTTTTCCCCAGTCCGTACTTCTCAATAAGAGCCTGCTCTACTGAGCGCGCATCAGACCGCGATAGGGATGACAAACCCGGAATATGTTTAACATCAAACCGAAAAGCGTGTTGCCGTTGCCGATTTGTAAAGTTATTTGTTATTCCCACATATTGTACTTCCTCTGATACGGTGACCGATTCATACACAACATTGGTACCGGTGTTTACTGCTGCAGGTGCCTCCAGTCCCACCCCCGCTGTCGGGCCGGTTTTGGAGGCGGCAAGGATGCCCGGAGTTGCTTCAGACACAAAGATTAGTGTCACAGCAGCGAGACCGTTTACTGTCGTGGCAGAATGGTTGTAGACATCAGTCATTATTCGGATGCCATCAGGATTGATGTCTGGCCCGTTGTCGTGGTATGTGCCTAATACTTGGCCCGTCCCTTTGTCGTAGATCACGCCGTTATAAAAAGTGAAGTTGGCCGACGCCATAGCCTTGAATTCGTTAAACTCATCGGTTCTTACGTTTGCGCAGTAAATTTCGCCGATGCCGTGGCTTTCGCAGATACGGAATTCTTTTCCATTTGGGTCGACATTTTGTACGGGATTGTTTCGTGCGTATGCATATAGATTCCAGCTTTGTGGATCCTCTTCATTGCCATCTGAGCGGGACTGATCGGGGCTGACAAAACGGCCAAGAACAGAGGAGTAGTAACGTGCACCGAAATAATCCAAGTAGCTGGAGGAGTCGCGGCGCTTGCCAGTAAACTCGTAAGTCGACTGGGGAGTCTGGTTGAGTAGAGTTCCGTAAGGAGTGTATTCATAGTCGCCATTTGAGGGGGTGGCGTTTCCAATGCTGTCGATTTCCAGACGGTCGGAATGAATGAGATCACCGGCCAGATAGCGGGTTACACCATTTGCCAGTTGTACGCTTGTAGAACCGGCTGGTATGTTGTAAGTCCATTGGCCATTGGTTAGTTCCGCAAGGGGATTTGCTTCATTAGTGCCATAAAAATAGTAGGTAGTGACACCATTTTCAGTAGCGGTAGTTCGGCGGCCACCCGGCCCGTACGTAAAGCTAGAAGAATTGCCCCCTCCCGAATAACTAACAAGGCGATTTGCCGCATTCCAGATGAGCCCCTGATTGCCTTGTGGACCGAAGTTCCCCGTGAGCAAGTTGCCTGATTGTCCGTAGCTGAAGGCAGAGACGCGGTTAGTGCCGGCGTCAGCAGGGAAATTTGCATTCTCAGTGCCGCTTTCATTGTTCCGGTTGCCCCACCGGTCAATCGAGAAGGTTAGATTTAAACCACTGTCATTTCGCGTGGCCGAAGCGATGCGATTTTCGGAATCATATGTGAATGCTTGATTCAATGTCGTGAAGTTTGGCTTGGTCAGGCTCGCGACCGTATTGTTCGGGTTGTAGCCGTATTGCATCCATAGCCGATTGCCCTTGTTGTAAGGGCTTGCCGTGGAATAAGCGATTTCCGTCAAGCGGTTGCGGCCGTCGTACTGTTTGTCCAGCCGAATTCCATTGGCATACATCTCGTATGTAGGCGAACCGAAAGCGTTGTAAATGGCTCCTGACATCCAGACTGGGGAGCCGCATGTTCCGCCATTTTGCTGACCGGCTTGAGTCAGCCTTCCGGCATCATCGTAAACGTAACAAAGCGTAGGGCCGTTCGGCAGCCCAATCTGAATCGGTTGGTTAAGTAGATTTCTAACGTAGGCTGTTGCGAAGCTCCCAACATTGGGAATGGCCTCTGTGACAGAAGAGATTGTTCCAGTGGAAGCGTAGCCGTAAGAGACGGCATTGCTGGTATTACTGGCAGAGGTTAAAAATGCCCCCGTGAATGTAAACGTGTCAGTCGGGGTCTGGCCACCACTGTAAGACCTTGAGGTCAACCGATTGAGGGGATCATACTGCATGCATGTCGCAGTGCCGGCGGCGTCAATGGCTTCAACCATCGCCTCAACATGAGAATATGAGCCGCAGGCGGCATCGGCTGTGTCATAAACATATCGCGTGAGTCCCGACTCCGGCTCCGTTTGACTGATCACGCGTCCCAAGCCATCATATTGAAAAACTCGTTGCTGGCTCCCCTGATTGACGGTGGTTAGTTGTTCGAGGGCGTTGAAGCCTTGCGTAGTTACGAAGCCCTTTCCGGCAATCCCCATGCCACAATCTGGGTCGCTCGGATTCCCCGTGACCTCACAGAGTCTTACGACACGTCCGGCCCAATCCTTGCGCTCAATCAGCTGCTTCCCGGATTCATCGGCGTGGGAATAATCCCGGCCGAATGGTGTGGTGTGTTTTACATCCGTTATGCCGTCGTGAACATATTGCATTTGCGATAGGCGATTGAAACTGTCATATATGTTTACAGTGCCGGTGCCAGAAGTTTGTTTGGTGGACTCCAATCCGGCACCGGCATATGGAGCGGAGACAAAAGAGACATTGCCCATGTTGTCATAAGTAGTATCGGTTGTGTCCCAGGTGCCCTGCCCATTCAATTTCAATGCACGGCTGGCGCGATTGAGATCATCTATGATGGAGTAGGCATTGGTCCAGCCTTGTCCCGGAGTGGTACCGGCCGTCGAACTGATACGTTGCCTGACTTGCTCGTTGAGCGCGTTGTCATTGTAGGTGAACCAGGTGCTTGCGCCGTCCGCCGGCCGGTCAATTCTTGTTACCCGGCTGAACGCCGGATCAGCATAGGTGTAGTTCGTCACCACACCGCGCTGGTCAGTGACTGAAGCTGGCTGAGCTGAATTACACTCCCAGGCCTTGCTTTCCGAGACAGATCCCGGATACGTGACTTGTGTCATGAAAGAGCTGCCACAAGCACTGTAAGCAAACCCGGTAATATTTAAGTTCGCATCCTTCCTGAATGCAACATTGCCTGTGTCAAAATAAGTCCGATACTCCGGGATCCAAGTAGTACCCCCTACCCAACGATCAGTTTCAGTCAGGTTACGAGGTTGTATGAAGGGCGGCGTTAACAAATGCTGTGGCGCCGCTGGCTGCGTTGCGATAGTTGCAGTTTGATTGTACTGATATTTGGTGTCACTGATGAGGATGCCATGATCAAAAATCTGAACTTCTAAGGGAGCAGCAGCAGTATGTGGTTGAGGTGACTCGAAGGTCGTAACCGTCCGACGGTCCGGAGCATTCACATTGCTATTGCTATAGTCATATTCCCGACGATCAATGAGATTCCCCATGAAATCAAAAGTTTCAAGCGTATTCGATGTGCTGTTATCTTCTGTATTGATAGTCTGAGTTGCTTTGTTCTGACCAGGGGTGAAAATGCCCAAGGGAGGGGCTTGTCCCGCGTTGCAAAAACTCGTCCCGTTAGTCCACCAGCAGATGTGGGTGGTCACTCCGTTGCCGGTCATTCCAACCTCGTACCCCGAGTACGGATCAATATAATGTGTGACAACACTGCCATTCGGGAAGGTGACTTGCGTTCCACCAACGACTTTCCGGAATGAAGTTGTGATTCCATCAATAGTGCGGTCAACGGCCGTCTCCTCAGCCATGCCCCTGAATGAATTGCAGTTGATCGGACCCGGATAGGAATATGTGTAAGTCCCCCCAGTAGGCACGCCAACGTGAGTAATGCGCCCGGCTTGGTCGTACTGAAATGTATAGGACTGGCCATTGGCTAACGCAATCGAATCAATCATGCTGACGGGTATTCCGGACGCCTCCGAGAGGTTGTTCCCACATCCAAAGTTCGTCGAGAGAATATGGCTCGAACTATTAATCGTGAAAGAAGCAGTCCCCGGTTGCTGTTGGATAAGTGTAGACCGTTGCACCAGTGGTTGGGTTAGTAGGTTGACTGCTGAGCGCTACTTGACCCTGAGTGTCCGTAGCACTGAACACTCCGGTGCCTCCAGCGATTGTAATGAGATTTCCATTTCCATCAATGATATAACTGTTTGGGTCAGTGCTAAAATTGTTATAGGAAGCAATACCGTCCTTTTCCGTCACAACCGACGATGTTAGGGTTCCATAACCGTCCATATCAATTTCCAACTGGAGCCCAGAACCGTCATTCGCATAAGCAGAGGCTCCACCCGGATAATTCTCACCAAAGCACTGATAGTTTTGATCAGAAAATTGAACTTGCTCAAAGGAATGCGAAGTCCCTTCGCTGTCAGTAACGGCGACATCGCCATAGAGGTTGTATGTCATCAAATCGTCGGGAAATTCGAAACCACAGTTGACCTGTCTTGTCGTCCAAGTAACGGCGTGTGTGTGTCCTGCAGCTACCCGCCAAAAAGAAAGACCGGGCTGGGGAAGGAACCAATGACCTAGGCCAGCAGAACTTGTCCATTGCACGCTGTTGTACGTTGCCCCCAACCCAAAATCGACGCCTCTGCCTTTGCGGTCATACAATGGAATCTTAATGCCGACGTTGAGATTGTTCAGATTAATAGTGTCTAAGCCGCCACCGGCAAATGAGTTAAACGGAGGGAGACCATTTGCAGAGGATTGTGCGTTGGCAGCGGGGCTAGAGCATAGAACTGCGAGTATGAGCCAAACAATGATTCCCAATCGAAACCGGAGTAGCATAAAGAAGCGAGCAGCGATCTTGGAGAGTTGCATCTGCGCCTCCAGGCGGAAAAAACGTATAATATATTAAGGTAATAATCGTCGCCCAGCAATTGAACAAAGTCGGTCAAGGCTACAAGGGCACACATAGAAGATGCTGCTAGCCAATACCCCAAGCAGCTTCCAATCAATAGATATATGCGACGCTCGACAGACGGCGATAACTATCATGAAGAAGTTAGTATCAGCAGCAAAAATGTGTCAAGTGAAAAAAGTAAATAGAAGCCATCTCATAAATACCCTGGCATTGGTTTCGGCTTTCAAAAGCTCGCCAAATTCGTGGGGTTCGGCAAAGAGCGATGTAAGTTTTATCTATTTACGAGACAGCTTCTAGTAACACTTTTTTGTGGTGTCGTGTAGCCTGCTCACGGATGACATGTGCACTTATATCCTCAGCTAGGCCGGCGGTGGTTACACAGTAGTTTTCCACGTGCCGGGCTTAGACTGGCGTTGCCGGCGGCGTTAGACCCATGAGCGTATCGTTGGGGTAAGTGTGGTCCACGTTTTCCGGAGTAATCAACTGGTGCCGCACGAACACCGCGGGCGGAGTGGCCTTATGTTCCAGAAGCTGGAGAGCGAGCCGCATTACGCTGAAGCCATACTTTTCAGGAAAATAAGCAATCGACCCGATCAGCCGCGTGTTGGGTTCGCGGAGTTCCGTGCGGCCTTCCGGTTCGGCGTTGTGGCTGACGATGGCGCAGTCTGAGGTGCGGCCTGACTCCTGAAAGGCCCGGAGTGCGCCCAGGGCGCTGGAGTCAGTGGCTGCGCCGACGAGAATATGCTTGGCTTTTGACAATCGCAGGTGCTTCCGCATCCGGTCCTGGGAGACGCCAAATTGTCCGTCACCATCGATGTGTAAGACGCGGCACTGGTCGGGAACACGAAGTACCTCATTGATCCCGCTGAGCATGCCTCGAATTCTGGCTTGTGGCACAGAGCCCGCGCGTAAGATTTCCAACAGTACGATTTCATCCACAGCGCCATTCCAATACTTGCTGGCCCAACGGCCCAGATGACGTCCTCCGAGCAGTCCAGCTTCATAGTTGTTAGCGCCAAAGTACGTTGCTCCGGGGTGAGGGATGTCGATGGCGATGATGGGGATGTTGCACTCCAGATACTTTCTGGAAATCGCGGGAGCGACGGCCTCGTCAGCCTGGAATTCAACCACCAGATCAACTGCCTCACGAATTAGATAATCGGCGTTGCGCAGCGCAATCTTGGCGTTATAACGGTTATCGACCATGATCAATTCAACCTGGGCGCTCTCTGCCGCGCGCATCAAACTGGAGGCAACTTCACGAGGGAAGGATGCATCCTGACCGTGCCCGGCGTATCCGATTCGGTAGCGGCGTCCCGTGCGCAGATCGCCAGCCAGCCGGTACTCGTTGACGCCAACTTTTTCGAGCAAATTGCACGCGTGCAGCGTATAGAGCAGGCGGAAGCAGAGGCCTTTGTTGAACCCCGTACGCGCGACCACATCACGCAATCGCAGCACTTCGCCCTTATGGTGAAAAGCAGTCAAAACCTGCGCGGCGTGCACGACAGCTTGGATAACGTAGCGATCATGATTGGAAGAATTCATGTTTTTTGGCGACGCTCCATCAAGATGAATAAGGCGTAAATTCGTTTCGCAGTATACAACAAAACAATTCGTTCCAAATAGGAAGAGATGCTGCTATGGAGCCAAAATATCGTGTAACGCATTTTGTTTACTTAAGTTTAACGGGGTAATTTGCGGACATGTTGTATTTTGACCAGTAAAACACATCTGCTTGATGAGAAAGCCCTTGAAGCGAGAAGCGCGTAGGTATATATGCAATCTCCGGTTGAAGTTTTATTCGCAAGGTGATTTTGGTGTGGCTTTGAGTACTTAAGTGATTTGAATATTCTGCTGGTAAGAGCAACAATCTGTGGAAAGCCCAGGGTACCTGAAATCTAAAAATGGCTGGCAAGCGAAGGGGCGTGCCAGCAGGGGAAGAGCGTATGTCCAAGTTGCACTGCGTTAGTGTTTCCGTATTAATGTTTCTAATTTCCTTGGTGGCTGTTGCCCAAACCAACCGCGGCGGCATTACCGGCACAGTATTTGATGGATCCGGCTCGGTCGTCAGCGGAGCCAGCATTACACTAACCAATCTTGGTACGAACCAGGTGAGCCAAACCGTGACGAACGGATCCGGCTCGTACAGCTTTGCCAGCCTGGACCCGGTGGTCTATACGCTCGTAGTTGAACAGAAGGGATTCGAGAAGTACACCGTCTCGCAAGTCAAAGTGGACACAGCGACTGTCTCCACCGTCAACGTCAAACTCAAAGTTGGTGTCGCCAATTACGAGATTAAGGTTGAAGGTGAGTCAACTCCCGTCAACACAGAGTCCGGGACGAACAGTCAGACCATTACGGAGCGGCAATTGTATGATACGCCCCTGCTTAACCGCAGCGTTCTCGATTTGGCCATCACGGTTCCCAATATCTCAGGCTCGGTGGGAAGTGAGGAGCCAGCGGTTACTTCCAACGCCACGGTCCCTGGATACAACCTCAACATTAATGGCGGACGAGCGGGCTCCACGGTGTTTCTGGCTGATGGTATGAACAATACCGGCGTCGGCCTGGCACGAGCAGTAGCAACCTTCTCTCCTGAGACGGTGCAGGAACTGACGGTGAGTACTTCCGCGTACTCTGCGGAATATGGTTCAACTGGCGGCGGCGTGGTCAACATCACGACCAAGTCCGGAAGCAACGACTATCACGGATCGGTGCTCTGGTATACCCGCAACCCCTCTTTCAATGCAAGGCAATTTCAGCTGCCGTCGGCTAATACGGCGCCCGCGAACCTCAGAGACAACCAATTTTCCGCGACAGTTGGCGGCCCCGTTCGTATACCCAAACTTTACAACGGCCACGATCGCACATTTTTCTTTGCTGCTGCTGAACCGCGCCGGCGTACGGACCACATCCAGGCAACATCGTGCTTGCCCACAGATGCTATGCGCGGTGGAGATTTCAGCGGTCTTCTTCAGGCCAAGGGCAGCGCCTGCTGGGCCCCGGCCGCGATTGTGAATCAGTTCGGCGCTGCCACGGCAACGCCAACCACCATCTATAACCAATTCAATATGGTTGGGAACCAGTTCACGGCTGTTGCTCCCGTTGCGTTTGCTGGAAATGTGATCCCGCAGAATATGCTGGATCCAGTCTCAGTAAAACTGCTCGCCTACTTGCCCCACGCCGGTTCCTATTTTCTTGACCCTACTAGCGGTAATTTGGTCAACTATACCGCTTTCCGCAACGTGCAGGACAACGAGAACCGTTATACGGTCCGTCTCGACCACATCGTGAGTTCACGCAACAACCTCAACTTTCGCATGACCTGGATTCCAACGCTGGGAATATCCAATTTTGATCCCAACGTACCTGGACAGATCAATGGCAATGGCGCCAACTACAACGTGGCACGGCAGTTTGTGATCGGTGACACACAAACATTTTCCGCCAACAAGATGAACGATCTCAAGATCGGTTATACGCGCGGCCGGTTCAGCGGCACCTACTCGCCGCAATGGGACATCAAGACCGGGCAAAACCTCAGCACGCAACTGGGGCTCCCCACCCTGACGACCGGCGGCCTGCCGATGTTTGCTTTTGGTCTGGGATCCTTCGGCAATATTGGATCGCAGGGATCGACGCTCAATGACAACGTGGAAGAGAGATATAGTTTCAACGATGTTTTCTACCTCCAGCACGGGAATATGTCCTGGAAGTTTGGGGTGGAAGCGTCCCACCAGCTTCTGAATGAGCTTTCGTTCTTTGCGGCATCGGGAGGAAATTATACTTTTGCCTCCACGCAGACAAACAGCAGCAATCCGGCAGCGGGCGGGACCGGAGGAATTCCTTTCGCCAGTTTCCTGCTGGGAGTGCCCAATGCTGTTACGCTGAACAAAGGTCTGCTGCCTTACTACTATCGTTGGGAAACATTTGGCGGTTTTGTTCAGAACGATTGGAAAATCAAACACAATCTGACACTCAACCTGGGGGTGCGCTATTCGCTGCAACTGCCGCGAACAGAGAAATTCAATCACCAGGGAGTTTTTGATCTTAGCAAAGCCCAATCGTTCCCTCTGGCTGTTCCTAAGACTCTCACCCCAGGGGATGGGACAGTTATCACTTCAGCCCTCGTGCCACCTTTTGCTTTCTCAGGCGTTGGCGGCAACAGCAAGTATCTCTGGCCGATCGAATACGACGACTTTGAACCGCGGGTTGGTTTTGCCTGGTCACCAAAGTTCTTCAAATGGAACCAGGATGACCGTATCGTACTTCGCGGTGGTTACGGGCTGGCCCACTTGCCCCTCACGGGACAGAATCGCCTTCCCAACCCGCAGTTTGCTGCGTCCACTTCGCCGTTCAATGAACTTTCGGGCCAGACGAACCCGACATTTGTTACCCGGCTTTCCAGCAATCCGCCGCTGGTGGTTCCGCAGACTTGGAACCAGATCCTGAACATTCAGCCTAACGGGCTCACTTATTTGCCCAGTCTTCTGTTCGGTGCGTCCGGATTTGTGCTGGCTCCCAACATCCACATGCCCTATGCGCAAAACTGGAACTTCACAGTTGACTATCGGCCAGCGAAGAAAACCACCATCGAGATCGCGTATGTAGGCGCCAAGGGCACTCATCTGTTCTTCCCCAGACAGAACGTCAACCAACCGACATTCAGCGATGTTAACGCGCTGGTTGCGCAGAACGCTAACCCAGCGACTCTTGTAGCTGACCCGTTGGGCCGGGGCATTACTGTGCCACAGGACAGCCTGAGCGCAAAATATATGGGCTTTGGCGCCCTGTACTCGTTCTACAACTCAGGGGCCTACAGCATGCGCCATGCAGGCTACATCAGCCTGATTCAACGCGCCACCAAGGGCCTGACGCTTACTGCAAATTACACGTTCAGCAAGTCGATTGATGATGCGTCCGATTCGAGTCCGGACAAGAACGCCCCGGAAGCCCAGACGTCTGTCTCAGGGCAGGCCAGCTTCGGCGGTACGGTCGACAGTGACCGGGCTGTATCGCAGTTTGATCAAAAACACGTGTTCTCTATGACGAGTCTCTACGATCTTCCTTTTGGACACGGGCAGCGCTTCCTGAACAGTGATTCCGGCTGGTTGAATGCTCTGGTCGGTGGCTGGTCTACCGCAGGCATCTGGAGGGCCCACAGCAGCTATCCCTTCCTGGTGACCATGGCTGATACAAACTCCTTGGGCGACACGGCCCAGACTCACACCGTCCGACCCAACATCGTGCCTGGAGTGCCGGTGCTCAATCCTTTATGGAACCCGAATTGTCCTATGGGCGGGAACTGCGAACCATATCTGAACCCGGCAGCATTCATGCGGCCGCCCGCAGGAACGCTGGGCAATGCTCCGCGCACTATCGATAACGGGCGTGGCCCCTTTCAGCAGTTCCTGGATGCCTCCATCCAGAAGAACTTCCGCATTCATCAAGATGGCAAGTTCAAGATCCAGTTGCGCTTGGACCTGATCAATGCCTTGAACCATCCGACCCTGGCGCCCACACCCAACTCGAGCGGGTCCGATCTGTTCTCTTCAGCGCCGTCAACGGTCGTTATGCCGGTTGCCACATACAATGGTTGGGCGGCTGCCAATGGTCTGCCGTTGCAATCTACACCTGCTGGCCTCGCAATATACAATCAGATTGTAACTATGTTCAACGCATCCAAGGTGGGTCTTGCGCTACCGGCGAACTTCTACTCCGTTCCGTTACCGCAAGGGTTTGCTACGAAGAGCGCGAACACGTACGACGTCAGAACGCTGGATGGATACAAACTCTTCATGCTGAGACAAGCATATAACCCAACGTTCGGTAGTCTCACTTCCGGTCTCCAGACTGAGCGGTACGTGCAGCTCGGTTTGAAGATCATTTTCTAACGGTTAGCGGTTTCTTTACGGAGCGGCGGCGTCAAACCCGCCGCTCTTTTTCATAGAGAAAGGGTCCATAGGGTACTGAATATGTTGCCAAAGGATGGCAAGCGTAGATTGTCACGTCAGTTGCTTCTGTTGCTTCCATTGTTTTTGACAACAGCGTGGGCGCAAGATCCTCCCCGAGAATGGATTGATCCGGACACTGGGCATCGTATTGTTCGCCTGTCCGATGAACCGGGAAGCTCTAGTTTTTATTTTCATCAAAACCGCTACACGGCCAGCGGCGACAAGATGGTCTTTTCTACGCGCCAAGGCCTCTCCGTCCTGGAGTTCAAGACCCACAAGATCACGTCCTTGGTACAGGGCAGAACCCGCAACGAGATCGTGGGAAAAAACACACGGCAAGTCTTTTACATGAGGGAAGACACCGTGTATGCGACGAACATCGATACGGGTGAGACGCGGACGATCGTAAAAGAACCGGCCTTGCTCACCTCAGCAGGTTTTGCCGTCAATGCCAACGAGACCTTGCTGGCCGGCAGTATGACCGAAGGCCAGGGTGAGCCTTCGCCGGCACCCAGTCCGGCCGCGAGCAGTTCACCTGAGGCGAAGCCGGAAGCAACGCCGAGTACGCCACGCAACGTAGCGCAAGAGGGCAATGACAACCCACCAGGCAAGGGCGTGATGATGGAGCGGCGCCTGGCTGCGCACATACCCATGGCGCTTTTTACCATCAATATTAAGACCGGTGAGGTGAAGACGTTCAACCATTGCACCGACTGGATGAATCACGTGCAGTTCTCTCCAACGGACCCGGATCTGATCATGTTTGCCCATGAAGGCCCGTGGCATAAGGTGGACCGCATATGGACCATCCATACTGACGGCACCGGCCTTCGCAAGATGCACACGCGAACCATGGACATGGAAATTGCCGGGCACGAATTTTTTAATCCCGATGGCAAAATCATCTGGTATGACTTGCAAACTCCAAAGAGCAAAGTGTTCTGGCTTGGTGGCGTCGAAGTGGCTACGGGAAAGACAATTCGTTACAGCCTCCAGAAAAGTGAATGGTCGGTACACTTCAACGTTGCGCCTGATGGCAAGCTTTTCGCTGGGGATGGAGGCGGCCCCAACAGCGTGGCTGCTCCCGACAATGGTCAATGGATCTATTTGTTTACTCCCAAGAATGGAGAGTTTAAGGCGGAGAAGCTGGTCAATTTAGCCAAGCATGACTATCGGCTGGAACCGAACGTGACTTTTACGCCGGATGAGAAATGGATCGTTTTTCGTTCCAACATGCACGGGCCGACGCAAATCTATGCCGTCGAAGTACGAAAGGCCAAGAATGGTTTGAAGGCCAAAGATGGAGTCAAATCCGGAGCGTCCGGTTCAAAGTGAAGACCAGCAATCTTTAAGGTTATACCCTAATAATAATGATAATGGATCGCCCCAAGATCTACTCGCTCGCCGTAGGGACGATGTTTTTGGCCTTCGCCATGTCCGTGGCTCAAGAACCGGCCTGTGCACAAAGCGAACGCAAGAATTTGAAATTCAGTTTTAGCTCGGGAAAGATCGAACAAAGCTATCATCACGTTCTACCATCCGCTGCGTATACGAAGGAGAGTGGATTCGGCTTTGTAGGTGCGCTGGCGGAGGCGGGGAAGGAGCCGAGCAAAAGCAGCTTGTGCGCAAGTAAGCCGTTCTTGTTCGCGGTTGATGTACCGGAGGGAAACTATAACGTTACCGTGACTCTTGGGGACCAGTCTGGCGAATCAACGACAACTCTTAAAGCGGAAGCGCGCCGGCTGATGCTGGAAAGAATCCATACCGCACGCGGAAAATTTGAGACCCGGACATTTACCGTCAACGTACGCCGCAGCCAGTTGAAGTCGGGCGAGAGCGTTAAGCTAAAGCGCGACGAGCAGCCCCACATGGACTGGGACGAGCAGTTGACCCTGGAGTTCAATGACGTTCGCCCGTGCGTACGAACTCTGGAAATCAACCAAGCTGACGACGCTGTCACCCTCTATATTGCGGGAGATTCCACCGTGACGGACCAGGGTAAGGAACCTTGGTCAGCCTGGGGACAGATGCTGCCTCGGTTTTTCAAGCGCGGCGTTGCCATCGCCAACCATGCGGAATCAGGGGAGTCTTTGAAGAGTTTCATCGGAGAGCGGCGGCTGGAGAAGGTCCTGGAATCCATCAAGCCCGGCGATTACCTTTTCATTCAGTTTACGCACAATGACCAGAAGCCCGGAGCATCTCATGTAGATCCGTTCACCACTTATAAAGAAACTCTCAAACTCTACATTGACGAGGCGCGCAAGCGAAATGCTATCCCGGTGCTGGTGACGTCCATGCATCGCCGGAACTTCGATGCCGGAGGGAAGATCGTGAATACCCTGGGTGACTATCCGGAGGCGATGCGCCAATTGGCTAAAGAAGAAAACGTTCCGCTGATCGACCTGAATGCCATGAGTAAGGAACTGTTTGAAGCCCTGGGGCCTGACGGCACGGTCAAGGCGTTTGTGCATTATCCTGCCGGTACGTTTCCGGGGCAGGACAAGGAACTCAAGGACAATACTCATTTCAATGCTTACGGCGCGTATGAATTGGCGAAGTGCGTTGTGCTGGGTATTAAAGCGAATAAACTAGGCATTGCAAAGTTCATGATTGACGACCTGCGTCCTTTCGACCCAGGTCACCCCGATTCGCGTGCCGACTGGAGTCTGCCTGCTAGCCCTATTAGCAGTGAGACAAAGCCAGACGGGAACTAAACGAACCCTGACGACCAAATGCGGGACCAAAAAGCTGCTGGAAACCTAAGCTGACGATGTTCCTGGAGAACAAGCTAATGACAAGGACGAGTTTATGGCTGTTGTTTTTTCTGGTTGTACCCGTGCTCGGTCCGGCCCAGACGACTTCGCCTGTGTCCATGGAAGATGGGCAGGCTGTGCTTTCTCTGCCCCAAGGATCGAGCCGGCAAAATCGGACGCTGCGACTGGATCGATTCTTCTATGAAACAGCACAGGGTCGGACCATGCTGCCTGCACAGCTTACCGGTAAGGCGCAAAACTTTAAGAGCGGAGCGGCGGAAGCTCAAGGCAAAACGACGGACGGACGCATCGCCACTCTCTCAGTGAAACAGGAAGGCCGCAACTTTGTTATTCGCCTGAGCGCACAGCCGGATTCTGGTATCACGAAATGGGGTTTGGCCGTGGATGCCGCCGACGAATATTACACCGGCCTGATGGAGCGTGTGGTGGATGGTCCGCAAAGAGCTTCCTGGGAGCCTGGTCTCAAACCAGCGATGGATCTTCGCGGGCAGAAGGTGGACATGATCCTGAAGCCCACCACATCAATCTATGCCCCTTTTTATCTTTCTTCCCGCGGCTACGCGGTATTCGTCAAGGGCCTGTGGCCTGGCTTTTTTGATTTTGCCGCCAGTGATATGCAGCGGGTAAAGATCGAATTTGAAGGCCCGTCTTTCGAAATCAAAGTCTACATGTCGGATGATCCGATGGAACTGGTACAGGAGCATGCGATGGACGCAGGTCCGCCCATCCTGCCTCCCAAGTGGATGTACACGCCCTGGCGATGGCGCGACGAGCATTCGCAATTACCGCAATACTATGACGGTACTCCCGTTACCGGGCCCTTCAACTCACAGGTGATGGAAGATGTGTTGTTGATGGACGCATTCGGAATCCCGAATGGCGTCTATTGGGTTGATCGACCATGGGGACCGGGGCGTTTGGGATACGACGATTTTGAGATCGATACCAAACGTCTGCCCAATTTTTCGGAAACGATCCAGTGGATGAACGAACGGCACATGCAGATGATGCTGTGGATCGCGCCGTTCTTTCAAGGCAACATGGAAAAAGAAGCGCTGTCCAAAGGCTACACTCTACCCGGCCAGAGACCGCAACCCAACAATTATCCGCTGGTTGATCTCACCAACCCCGCCGCTCGGGCGTACTGGCAGGACGGCATCGCTAAACTGTTTAAGATGGGCGTGGCTGGCTTTAAGATGGACCGTGCCGAAGAAGATATTCCCGATGACGGTCCATTCAAGATTTTTGACGGTCGTTCCCTGCGCGAAAACCGAAACGCTTATCCCGTGATGTATCTCAAGGCTACCTATGACGTCGCGCACAAATATCGTGGCGACGATGTGGTGCTCATGCCGCGCGCCGCGTACACAGGGAGCTCTCCCCTCGGAGAGTTCTGGGCTGGCGATATCACTGGCACACAGGAAGGGCTGCGTGCAGCCATTATCGCAGGCCAGCGGTCCGCAGTCATGGGATACCCAAACTGGGGTTCTGATACTTGTGGCTACGGCAATATGCTCATCGAGCAGGACGTATGCGGTCGCTGGCTCGAGTTCAGCGCCTTCACTCCCATCATGGAGGTTGGGCCAACTGACAACGTTGGCTTCTGGAACCTTCCGCACGACCGTGGCTATGATGCTACGTTGATCGCAATTTGGCGCCTTTATGCGCGAGTGCATCAGCGCCTGGTGGACTACAGTTACAAATATGCCCAGGTCGCGCATGAAACCGGCACACCGATTGTGCGTCCGGTGTTCTTGGTTGATCCCAAGTCAAAACAGGCCTGGGCCAGTTGGCAAACCTATCTTTATGGCCCGGACTTGTTAGTAGCTCCGATCTGGGAAAAAGGCAAACGCACACAGGAAGTCTACTTGCCATCAGGGGAAAAGTGGCGCGACGCCTGGCATCTGGACAAGATTTACCAGGGCGGCCAGACGATCACCGTAAACGCCGAGTTGCACCAGGTTCCATTATTTGTCCGTGTTGGCTCGAGTATTGAGTTAGGTGACCTCAACCGCGAGTATCAAGAGTCGCTGGCCATCGCGCAGAAGAAGCCGGACTTAAAAGCGCTGGACGCGGAAGTGGCCCAGTGGTTTGCCAAGAAGAAGCAAGGGGCAGCCAAGAAATGACAAGCATTGAAATCTTGCGGAGAACAAAATGGCTGGCCTTGCTGCTCTGCTTTTCAGTCTCTGCGTTTTCTCAGAAGCCGCCGGCTCTTACTAATCCCGGAATAGAAGAGTTGCAGCGGCAATTCCAGAAACCGCCGGATGACAGCCGCATTATGATGCGCTGGTGGTGGTTTGGCCCCGCGGTCACCAAGCCGGAGCTTGAGCGTGAAATGCGGGAGATGAAAGCTGCCGGCATCGGCGGTTTTGAAGTACAGCCAGTTTATCCTCTGGTTTTGGATGATCCCACCGCCGGCATCAAGACTCTTCCATTCCTTTCTGACGAGTTTCTTGACGCGCTGAAATTTACTTCCAACAAAGCGCGTGAACTGGGTCTGCGTATGGACCTCACGCTGGGAAGCGGCTGGCCGTATGGAGGCCCGCAAGTTCCAGTCAGCCACGCGGCCGGACAATTACGCTTGCATCGAGTGAAGGTGGATGGCGATTTGCGACGAGTCCCGCTGCCAAACCTCGTCGCCGGTGAAAAATTGCTGGCGGTTTTTCTCGCTCGCGTCCAGGGGCAGTCGATTGCACCGGAGAGCCTTCAGGAACTCTCGATTGTCCCGAACCAGGCCATTGAAAATCAGGCAATCGAACTTCCCGCGGAGATCGACGGACCCCGAGAAGTACTCTTTTTTATTTCCAGCCGAACAGGAATGATGGTCAAACGTCCCGCCGTTGGTGCGGAAGGGTTTGTCGTGGACCACTACGACACGGCGGCAGTCGAGGAATATCAAAAGAAAGTTGGCGACCGCCTCATGCAGGCGTTTGGCGCCAATCCTCCTTATGCGGTTTTTTGTGACAGCCTTGAGACCTACCTTTCTAATTGGACAGGGGATTTCTTAGAAGAGTTTCGCAAGCGGCGAGGATACGATCTTCAACCTTACTTGCCGGCGCTAATGTTCGACATGGGCCCCAAGACAGCCTCTATCCGCCAAGATTGGGGCATGACGCTGACGGAGTTGTTCAACGCGCGTTTTGCTGTGCCCATGCGGGAATGGGCCAGAAAAAATGGAACGCTGTTGCGCATGCAAGGGTACGGCATACCTCCTGCCGAGCTTTCGAGCAATGCTTTGGTAGATCTTCCCGAGGGCGAAGGCCCACAGTGGAAAGTGGTGCGCGGCTCGCGCTGGGCCTCGTCGGCCAGCCACCTGTATGGGCGTCCGGTGACATCTTCGGAGACTTGGACGTGGCTTCATTCGCCGGTATTTCGCGCCACGCCGCTGGATTTGAAAGCCGAAGCTGATCTTCACTTCCTGCAAGGCATCAATCAATTGATCGGCCACGGCTGGCCGTACACCGCCGAAGGTGTGGAGTATCCGGGATGGCGATTCTACGCCGCGGCTGCGCTGGATGAGAAGAATCCCTGGTGGATCGCCATGCCGGATATCTCCCAGTACCTTCAGCGTCTCAGTTATTTATTGCGACAAGGGCGGCCTGTCAATGACGTTGCTTTGTATTTACCCAATCATGACGCCTGGGCGCATTTCTCTCCCGAGCACGTTGACTTGATCGAAACACTCCGTGATGAAGTTGGCGCGGATGTGATGCCGCAGGTATTCCAGGCTGGATTGAATCTTGATTTTTTTGATGATGATGCGCTCCAGAAAGTCGGTCGCGTGGAAAAGGGTGGTTTGGTCCTTGGTCCGGGACGGTACCCGGTGGTCATCCTTCCCGGAGTGGAGCGTATTCCGTTTGAGACAGTGCAGAAGCTGGCCGAATTTGCCCGTAACGGTGGAATCTTGATCGCCACGCGCCGCCTGCCTTCGCGGGTGCCGGGTTTTCTGGCGGGCGACGCCGACAATAATAAGGTTAGTGAACTTGCCCACAGCTTATTTGAAGGGCCGTCGGCAGTGGGACACTTTGTCGCTGATGAAAAGGAACTGGCGAAACGGCTGTCCAGCCTGATGCAGGTTGATCTTGCGCTGGAACAACGGTCTTTCGATCTCGGTTTCGTTCATCGCCAGACCGATGACGCGGAAATTTACTTTGTCGTGAACACCAGCAATTTACCACTGAAGACAAACGCCACGTTTCGCGTTGAAAAAGGAAGCCGGAGCGTAGAATCATGGGACCCCATGTCCGGACGGATTCGAAGGGCCGAACCCCTGGGACAAACGAAAGACGGAATGGTCATTTCTCTCGATCTGCCTCCCTATGCTTCACAGGTCTTTGTTTTTTCCAAACGCTCCTTGTCCTCACCTCCAACTCACGTTGCGTTGGCGCTGCCTGCGGCAATTGATCTGAGCAGTGGATGGAAAATTTCTTTTGGAACTGAGGGAAAGCCGAAGATCCTGGACCATCTGCAATCTTGGACTAACGATCTGGACACTCGCTATTTCTCCGGCACTGCCACATACGAGAAGAGCTTGGACGTGCCCGAAAGCATACTCCGCAAAGATCTGGCGGTGCGGCTTGATTTTGGAGAGGGTCAGCCGGTTCCGTCGCGGAACCTCAGGGCCGGCATGCAGGCATGGCTGGATGCCCCCGTGCGAGAGGCGGCTGTCGTGTATGTGAACGATAACCGGGCAGGTTCGGTCTGGTGCCCGCCGTATTCGCTGGACATTACTCGTTTTTTGAAGAAGGGCCAAAATTCCATCAAAATTGCGGTGGGAAATCTTGCGGTGAACTACATGGCAGGTCACTCCTTGCCTGATTACCGTCTGCTCAATCTGCGCTATGGCCTGCGCTTTGAAGCCCAGGATATGGACAAGATACAAATTGTCCCCGCCGGCTTGCTAGGACCAGTACGCCTTGTTCCTGTCTCTGGACGACCTGATTAACAGTGCAGCAATTGCAAGACTTTAACAAAACCAACTCTTGAAAGGGAACCCTCAAAATGCGCCTTGTAAGTTTTGCTAAAAATGGAATCAGTGGTGCCGGCATTCTGCACAAAGACGGTATCTTGCCTTTGGTTGGCCTCGGGTATGACAGCGCAATCGCCTTCATAGCCGCCGGAGAGCCCGCGCGCGCGCAAGCCGAGAAGCACCTCGGAAGGGCTTCCGCCGCGGAACTGCTGCCGCCAGGCTCGGTTCGGCTGGTTGCGCCGATTCCGCGTCCGCCGAGGGTACTGTGTGTTGGTCTTAACTATCGCGATCATGCCATTGAAGCAAAGATGGAAATTCCCGCTGTCCCCACGATTTTCATCAAGCTGTCCACTGCGGTGATTGGCTCGGGAGAGCCTATCGTTGTTCCTGATTTCATCACCAAGCCCGACTACGAAGCTGAGCTTGCTTTCGTTATTGGCAAGGGAGGCAGCCGGATTCCACGTGACCGCTGGCGGGAGCATATCTTTGGTTACACCATTCTCAACGACGTGAGCGCCCGCGACGTGCAGTTGGCCACCACACAATGGATGATGGGCAAGAGCCTTAACACTTTTGCCCCGCTGGGACCACACATCGTTACCGCTGACGAAATTCCTGATCCGCACGTACTCGATATTCGTCTGAGCATCGGGGGTGAAACCCTACAGCACTCCAACACCAAGGAGTTCATCTTCCGCGTGCCAGAACTGGTGGAGTTTATTTCCCGGTTGGTCCCGCTGGAACCGGGCGATGTGATCAGCACCGGAACGCCTGCCGGTGTAGGGCTGGGGCGCACCCCCAATCGCTGGCTGCGGGCCGGAGAAGAAGTTGTGATTGAAATTGAGAAGATTGGCGTTCTCAGCAACCGGGTGGTGGCCGAAGCCAGCTGAGCCCTGATCAACGGACAATCGTGGACCGATCCCAGGGCAGAGCTGACGTGCTCCCACGCTCGACCAACCGTGACGGACCGGGCGAGCGTTGCGCCCCGGAAATTGTTATCGCCGGTCAGGAGGACTTTAAAAATGCGGTATTGCAAACTCATCTTGGCGTTTCTGCTGGTTTCAACCGCTCTTGTTGCAGCGGGGGAGACGAAAGCCGCGGCGCCAGGAACATTCGCGATTGAAGGCGACCACTTCCTTCTGAATGGCAAGCCGTTCAAAGTCATTTCCGGAGAGCTGCACTACGCGCGCATTCCGCGTGAGTACTGGCGGCAACGGTTACGCATGGCCAAGGCCATGGGGTTGAATACGGTGGCCACGTATGTCTTCTGGAACGTTCATGAACCTGAGCCCGGTGTTTATGACTTCAGCGGAAATGCGGACCTGGCCGCGTTCGTGCGCATGGCCCAGGAGGAAGGTCTCTACGTCCTGCTGCGCGCCGGTCCGTATTCTTGCGCTGAATGGGACCTTGGAGGTTTTCCGGCATGGCTGCTGAGAACCGCGGAGATGCAAAAAGTCCTGCGCAGCAACGATGAACTTTTCATGCAGCCAGCGGACCGTTGGTTGATGCGGCTGGGCAAGGAAGTTGCGTCGCTCCAGATTGGACGCGGCGGCCCAATTCTGGCTACACAGATAGAGAATGAATACGGGAACTTTGGCTCCGATCAGGCCTATATGGCGCACCTTAAGGAAATTTTCCTGCGCGCCGGTTTTACTGATTCGCTTCTTTATACCGCGGACAACTGGCGCAACATCCGCAAAGGCATCTTGCCGGGCGTGTATGCCGCCACCAATTTCGGCATCGCCAATCATGAGAAAGGAATGGATGCCTTGGCGGAACTTCGTCCGGACCAACCGCTCTTTGTGTCAGAATATTGGCCGGGCTGGTTTGATCATTGGGGGCATCCGCACGAGACTCGTCCTATTGCGCCACAGCTAGAAGATCTGGACTACATTCTGAAGCGTGGAACAGGAATCAACATTTACATGTTCCACGGCGGCACCAGTTTTGGATTCATGAGCGGTTCGAGTTTGACCCACGATCAATTCTTGCCCGATGTAACCAGCTACGACTATGATGCGCCGCTCGACGAAGCTGGGCATCCCACATCAAAGTATTTTGGCTATCGTGACCTTCTCGCCAAATATTCTGGATCTCCGCTTCCTCCCGTGCCCACAACTCCGCCGGTTGTGACCGTGAATGATTTCGCTCTCACGGAATCATCATCTCTCTGGGACAACCTGCCGCAACCGGTCACGAGTGAAGATCCTCAGCCGATGGAAAAACTGGGTCAGGCATTTGGATACATCCTTTATCGCACCCACGTTCCTGGTCCGCAGAGTAGCGAGTTGGAGTTGGAGGAAGTTCACGACTACGCTCGCGTTTACCTCGATGGAGCCTTGATAGGAACGCTCGACCGACGGTTAGGCCAGAGCCATTTGCCTATCACCACAGCCAATACATCCAGCAGGCTCGACATTCTGGTGGAGAACTCCGGACGCATCAATTCCACAGGAAACATGCGAACTGAAATCAAAGGAATCACGCACCAGGTCCGGTTTGGCGGCAAACCGCTCACCGGGTGGCAGATTTTCTGCTTGCCGATGAGTTCAGTCAATGGCACACACTATTCCTCCAAATCCGGCGCCGCATCCGGCCCTGGCTTTTTCCGCGGCTCCTTCCAGATGGAACAGATCGGGGATGTTTTTCTCGACGTCCACAATCTGGGAAAGGGAGCTTTGTGGATCAATGGTCACGCCATCGGGCGCTTCTGGAACGTAGGCCCGCAACTGACTCTCTATGTTCCTGGGCCGTGGCTGCGCCGAGGAAAGAATGAAATTGTGGTTTTCGATTTGTTTGGAAAGCAAGGTCCCACGCTGCCGCACCTGGCCGGTCTGCCCAAGCCAATTCTCGATGCATCTACAAAAGACGCCAAGGGGAGCAAGCAGGAATGAAACCCAGGCTGCACGGGTGTTGTAAGTTATTGATTGTAAAGAGAAATTGGGGTGGGTAGTGGGGGTCGAACCCACGACATCCAGAGCCACAGTCTGGCGTTCTGCCACTGAACTATACCCACCGTATGACGCGAGATTCCATTTTACACGATTCTTAGTTCATGGAGCAGGAGCCGGGACCGCGTGGATCGCCGCAGCTTCCGCAGGGGCCGCTTGAGGCGCTGGATTGGCGGAGCTTCTCGCCTCCTACAGCAAACGTTGAAAGCTGTTGCTCCAGTTGTTTGCTCTCACATTTGGGACATGCGGGTTTTTGTTGTCCCAGAACAATGGACTCAAAGCGGTGATCGCATTCCCGGCAGACGTATTCAAATATCGGCATAAACGGTTGCTCAGTTAGAATTTTGTACAACACCTTATTATAGGGGCTGAAGACTAGATTTCAGTCCGAAACATGATTGTTTTGAAAAAACGGTCAAGCTTGGGTGAAAAGAAGACGATTGAATTGTTGAATTTTTAAAAAATGTCTGAGAATCAAAATCCAGCTTTTGAGCCTTTTGTGCCGCGAAGATTTCTCGGCAATCGGCATGCGCAGACCTTGGCCGGCAACTTCTTGCCGCGCAAGAGCAGCTTGCCTGCTCCGGAGGAGCAGTATTTCCAGATAGAAGAGGGAGTGAAGATTCTGTGCCATTGCCATTGGCAACCGGAACCAGAGCGTCGCCCAACGTTGCTGATTGTGCATGGTCTTGAGGGATCTAGCCTGTCTCAATATGTCGTTGGGACGGGTTCCAAGGCTTGGGCTACCGGGATGAACATTGTCCGCATGAATATGCGCACCTGCGGAGGAACGGACGGCCTGACCTCTACGCTATATCACTCCGGTCTGTCCAGTGATGTAGGCGCGGTTTTCCGTGCGCTGGTGGAACAGAAAAAGCTGCAACGCATTGGGCTGGTGGGGTACTCCATGGGCGGCAATCTGGTTTTGAAATTGGCCGGCGAGTGGGGACCCAGTGCGCCGGCTGAACTCAAAGTTGTGGCGGCCGTTTCTCCGGCAGCGGACCTGGCCGCTTCGGCCGATGCGATGCACGTGGGCGGCAACAAAATCTATGAGTGGAAATTTCTGCTCAGCCTGATGCGTCGATATGAACGAAAGCGCGCGTTGTTTCCGGAAATCTACGGGAAAATTTCTCGCTGGCCCACGAGCATCCGGGAATTCGATGACGTGATCACCGCGCCTTATTGCGGATTTGCTGGCGCGCAGGATTACTACGATCGGGCTTCAGCGTCCAGGGTTGTCGACAAGATCGCGCGGCCAGCCCTGGTGGTCCATGCAGCGGACGATCCGTTCATCCGTCTGCTTCCGGAAACGCGCGCAAAAATGCTGGCCAACCCATGTATTACATTGCTGGAACCCGACCACGGGGGCCATTGCGCCTTTCTTGCTCACGCGAATGGCTATGACGGGCGCTGGGCTGAGCGGCAAATCATTCATTTCTTCCAGCATCATTTCTTTTCAGCATCAAGGGATGGTCTGAGTGCAGGTTGAATATGACGTCGCGCTGGGGCGGGACGATCCGGCGCTGGAATTGCCATGGAGTTCAGAGGACGGCACTGTTCGGTATTACGACGTGAAGTGCCATCCTGAACTTGTGCTGCAAATCTCGGAGGCGGAGGCGTTTCCTGAACTGGGCGCGTTCTTGAAGCGCATGAATGCGTCAGGATTCCGCTCCAGACCGCGAAGTGCGATATCTGGTACAGCCGGGAAATATCGGCGGAAGAAGAGATTTTCGGTGCTACGTGCAAATTGGTTTCTTACGTCGACCTGGTCTTCACGGCGGACGAAGCAAGATCGTCGCTCGAAAGGCATGAAGACCTTGCCCAAGGACTTTGCCAGTTGTTGCAACGCGCGCCGGAGATCGCCGCAACGGTTGCCTTGGTGATTCGCCGCAGTTACTACCATGGCCCGGAAGACGATTCAGACGAATCAACCAGCGGCTTCTGCCTTACTGCGTACGTTTCGGGTTTCGATAATGAACAAAGCGATGCACGCCAGCGGTGGGCCATCGCGCTCACGCTACTCCAACATGCGCTAGTGCAAGTGGAGGGTTGACGCGCTCATTTGCGATTCTGTCTCAGCGGCCACACTCGCTCAAAGGTGATACTGTATCTGGTTCAGATTGGAGAACGAAATGGCGGCGACAAAATTAACACCGCAGGAGCGAGACATGCTCCTGGATACAGCACGCAAAGCGCTGAAACGGGCCTATGCTCGATATTCTAACTTTACGGTTGGTGCTGCGATCCTGACCGAACAGGGCGAAATTTTTTCCGGATGCAATGTTGAGAACGCTTCCTATGGCCTGACGATCTGCGCGGAACGTTCGGCAATTTTTACCGCTGTGCAGGCTACTGCTGGGAGCAAGCTTGCCATACGCGCCGTGGCCGTGGTGAATGGAGACGAAGTACCGTGTTCTCCCTGCGGGGCCTGCCGGCAGGTGATTTCCGAGTTCGGGGAGAGCGCGATCGTCATTTTCAAGGGCCAGCATAGTTACCAGGAAATGCCGATTACAGATTTACTGCCGGAAACTTTCCATTTATTCTGATCCTCACACATGCATGTCACCGACCTGATCCGCAGAAAGCGCGATGGCGTTGAGCTTCAGAGGAATGAAATCGAGTTTCTGATCGACGCCTATACCCGCGACGCGATCCCCGACTACCAGATGTCCGCATGGCTGATGGCGGTGGTGCTGCGCGGGATGACGCGCGCCGAGCTGGCCGCGCTGACTGAGGCCATGCTCAACTCCGGCAAGGTGCTGGATCTCTCAGAGCTTCCAGCGGCCAAGGTGGACAAACATTCCACCGGTGGAGTGGGTGACAAAACATCTCTGGTCATTGCTCCGATTGCGGCTGCGGGCGGCCTGTTTGTGCCCATGATCAGCGGTCGCGGTCTGGGGCACACCGGCGGAACGCTGGACAAGCTGGAATCGATCCCTGGTTTCAACGTGAATCTTTCTGTAGGCGAGTTCCGCAGCGTGCTGGCCCAGTGCGGTGCGGCGTTGATTGGGCAGACCGCTGAAATCGCTCCCGCCGACAAAAAACTTTATGCCTTGCGCGACGTCACCGGCACAGTGGAGAGTCCTTATCTGATCTGCGCCTCCATCATGAGTAAGAAGCTTGCTGAGGGCGTTGATGCTCTGGTGCTCGACGTAAAGACCGGCAGCGGCGCTTTCATGAAGTCAGAAAAAGACGCGGCCTTTCTGGCGGAGTTGATGGTGGAAACCGGACAGCGTTTGGGCAAGCGCATGACGGCGCTGATCACGGACATGGACCAACCGCTGGGCTGCGCCGTGGGTAATTCCCTGGAAGCGGCCGAATGCATTGAAGTGTTGAACGGCCGCGGTCCGGACGATCTACGTGAACTCTGCCTGATACTGTCCGCGTGGATGTTCCTACTGGGTAAGAGGGTGCGGACCCTCGACGAGGGCAGGGAACTGGCGGAGAAGATGATTGCCAGTGGCAAAGCGAAAGAGAAGTTTCGCGAGATGATTCGCCTGCAAGGGGGCAACGCCGCGGTAATGGAGGATACAGGTCTGCTGCCGCAAGCCAAACACCGGGCAGACATTGCCAGCCCGGCTTCCGGCTTTGTTGCCAGCTTTATGTGTGAACAAATTGGCACCGCCGGTGTGCTTCTGGGCGGTGGACGGGAAAAGAAAGAAGACTCCGTCGATCCCGCCGTGGGAATCATCATCCACAAAAAAGTTGGCGACAAAGTCTCTGCGGGCGAGGCCCTGTGTACGGTCCACTACAATGCAGCCGAGCGCCTGGAAAGAGCTCAACCTTTGATTTTGCAAAGCTACAGGATTGAGGCATCGCCACCGACGCAGAGTAGACCGCTGATTCACCGCATCATTGGCGATGGCCAGTGAACTGGGGCTACAGCCAGTGAGCCGTCGCTACCCTTTAGTTACGTCCGTTGCGATCTGCGGCACCATTTCTCGCACTAGCGCTTTGAACTGATCTGCGATCTTTCGCCCCGTCTCCAGAACTTCTTCATGATGGATGGGCTGGTCAAGAATCCCGGCGGCCATGTTGGTCACGCAGGAGATGGCCAGCACTTTGATTCCCATCTGGCGCGCGACAATCACTTCAGGAACAGTCGACATGCCGACAAGATCGGCGCCCATGGTGCGAAAGCCGCGTATCTCCGCCGGAGTCTCATAACTCGGGCCCAGCACGGCGAGATACACTCCTTCAGCCAACTCGATCTTCAGTCGTTTCCCCGTGTCGTGCGCCATCTGCCTGTAGCTCTTGCTATATGCCTCTGACATATCAATGAAGCGCAGCCCAAACCGTGGATCTTCCGGACCGACGAGCGGATTCTGGCCCTGTAGATTGATGTGGTCCTTGATCACCACCAGGCGGCCTTGTCCGTAGGCAAGGTTAATGCCGCCGGCGGCGTTGGTGAGAATCGCGGCGCGGACACCCATACGGGCAAAGACGCGCATAGGAAAGACGACGGTCTGTACCGGATATCCTTCATAGAGGTGGAACCGGCCCTGCATGATCACCACTGGCCAGGCGCCGATGTTTCCCAGCACCAGTTGCCCGGCATGTCCAGCTGCTGTGGAACTGACGAAGTGAGGGATATGGCTGTAGCTGATACGGACCGCGTCGGTCATCTCGTCAGCAAAGCCGCCGAGCCCTGATCCAAGCACAATGGCAACCAAAGGCTTGATCGGGCTTTTCGATGCGATGAACTTTGCCGCTTCTTCCGCTTGTGTGAATTGGTCGCTTGTGCTCATGGTCACCTGATTGGGCATCCTTTGTTTTTCCGAACACCGCGCTCGCGGGCTGTGCGGAAGTCAAATTGTAATGCTATAGTTTCGATCTATGTTAGCCCTTCATGAATCGAAAGTGGTCCGCTTCTGCATTTTTGCCGTTTTAGCCTTGGTGGTTTCGCAACCGGGCTGGGCCCAGAAAAAGTCTGCGAAGACGCAGTCGCCCGAGAAAAACACCCAGAGCCATTTTGAGTCCATTCGCAGCCAGCCTTCTCTGTTGCATGCGTTTCTGGCGGAGATGCCCAAGGGCGGAGATCTGCATAACCATCTCTCCGGCGCCATTTACGCGGAAAGCTTTATCAAGTTTGCCGTGCAGGATGGCTTGTGTGTTGATCGTAACGCGCTGGTTCTGTTGCCACCACCTTGCGATCCTGCCAATGGCAAGCCCGCGGCCTCCGTAGCTTATCAGGATGCCGGACTCTACGGCAGAATGCTGGATGCGTTTTCCATGCGCCAGTTTCGTCCCGGGCCTGAATCGGGCCATGACCACTTCTTTGCCACGTTCGGCAAATTCGGGGCCGCATCGGGCGCCCATACCGCGGAGATGCTGGCTGAGGCCAAATCCCGCGCGGCGACGGACCATCTGCAATACATGGAGTTGATGTTCAATCCTGACGGAGGCGAGGCGGGCAGATTGGGTGCGCGTCTCGGCTGGAATGATGATCTGGGCAAGATGCGCGACCAGCTTCTGTCGGCGGGGCTTCCGCAAATCCTGGTTCAGGCCAGCAAGTTCCTGGACGACACGGGAAAAAAAGAGCAGCAGGAGATGCATTGCGGCCAGCCACAAGCTGCTCCTGGTTGCCGCGTTCAGGCGCGGTATCTTTACCAGGTCTCTCGGGGTCTCCCGAAAGAGGTGGTTTTCGCGCAGATCCTGGCCGGTTTTGAGATGGCGTCAAGGGACCCGCGCGTGGTCGGGCTGAATCTGGTCATGGCGGAAGACTGGTATGTGCCGATTCATGATTTCAACCTGCACATGCAGATGCTGGATTTTCTGCATCCGCTGTATCCCAAGGTTCACATTACTCTTCATGCCGGAGAACTGACCGCGGACCTTGTTCCTCCGGAAGATCTGTTCCACATACGGGCTTCTGTCGACCTTGGACACGCGGAGCGCATTGGGCATGGCGTAGACGTAATGCATGAGTCCGATCCAGAGGCGCTTCTGGGCGCCATGGCGAAGAAGAAAATCCTGGTGGAAATCTGCTTGACCAGTAATGACGTAATCCTCAACGTAACTGGCGTGCGGCATCCGTTGCCCATGTATCTGCGCTTCGGGGTGCCGGTGACACTGGCCACGGACGACGCGGGTGTTTCCCGCTCTGACATTACGGCGGAATACCAGCGCGCCGCGGAAACTTATCGCCTCAGCTATGCGGTGCTGAAGAAGATGGCACGGGCGAGCTTGACGTACAGCTTTTTGCCGGGCGAAAGTCTCTGGAAGGATCCCGGTCAAGGTGTGCGGGCACAAGCTTGTGCCAATGACAATGCCAAGTCTGCGAAGACATCCTCTGGCTGCGACAAACTTCTGGCTGCGAGTGAAAAAGCCCGTCAGGAGTGGTCGCTGGAGAAGGCTTTTGCGCAGTTTGAAAGCCGGTTCTAAAAACCCGCGAACATAGTTAAGCGAGGACTGTTAAGCGCGCTCTATGTTCATTTGTGGTGCTGCAAGCCATTGGCAAAAATGGACGTTTGATAGCGTTGACTGAGTGGATGGCAAATGTTTATTCTGGCTTCAGCGCAAGGGGCGCATCCAGTCCGCGGAAAGGGCCATGCCCACCCATTTTTAAAAATCAACTGAAGGTTACGGACCTTCTTTCAGCCTGATTTGTGCGGACTCCAGGCGTGCATTGAAAGGAGATTCGTATGTTTCCCAACCCGCAAGACGCCCTTCCACTTCCTACGCTTCCTGCGCGCCCGAGCCTGGAACGTTACAAAAAACTTGCCAAAGAACTGGTCAAAGCCTGTAAATCGGGTAACGATGAGGCTATCGGAGTATGGGCTGAACAATGGGTCCGAACGCTGGCAAAACTGACGAGACGGAAGAGCGCGCGCCTCGCGCAAATTGTCCGGCAGGCCAATGATGTTGAGGATTTTGCCCGGCGCAAGTTGCTGGGGAGCGAACCGGGCAGCCGAAAATGCGCTCTTGCCGATGCCCAGTTCGTGATTGCACGAGCAGATGGATTTGAGAGTTGGCCGAAATTTGCCAAGCACATCGAAGGGATCGCGCGGAAGAGTTCGCCAATCTCGAGATTTGAGGCGGCCGCCGATGCGATCGTCAGCGGCGACCTCCGGACACTGAAGCGATTGTTGCGCGAGGATCCAAAACTGGTCCGCGCGACCTCCACGCGCGAACATGGGGCAACGCTGCTGCACTACGTTGCCGCGAACGGTGTGGAAGGATACCGGCAGAGGACGCCAGAGAACATCGTCGAGATCACCGAGATATTGTTGGCCGCGGGGGCCGAGATCGAGGCAACCGCAAACGTCTATGGTGGCGGATGTACGACCCTCGGGCTAGCCGCAACGAGCGTCCATCCCGAAGTCGCTGGCGTGCAGGAAGCGCTGCTTCAAGTACTGGTGGACAACGGTGCTCGACTTGATGGATCTCCAATTGCCGGCAACCGGCACTCGCTGGTGAGTGCATGCCTGGCCAATGGACAACCTAAAGCCGCCGAGTTTCTTGTCAGTCGCGGGGCGCCGCTTGGCTTGGTGGGAGCTGCGGCGCTCGGCCGAGTCGATGCCGTCAAAAGTTTTTTCGCCGAAGACGGCGGCCTGAAACCAAACGCTACCGCGGAACAACTGCTTGAAGGGTTCTTGTATGCATGTGGCTATGGCCGCAACGGCGTTGTTGAGTTTCTGGTGGAGAAAAGTAGCGTCGATCTGGCAGCACGCAGTGGAGACGGTCAAACCGGATTGCATTGGGCCTGCATTGGCGGACATCCGGACACCGTCAAACTGTTGCTGCCTTACAGCCCGCCGCTCGAGTTAGAGAACATGTACGGCGGCACGGTGTTGGGTCAGACAATGTGGTCGGCGGCGCACGGCGGCGATCCCGATGTCTATATCTCGATTCTTGAATTGCTGTTTGCCGCGGGCGCAAAGATTCCCGAGCGTCATGTGCCGGTAAACGAACGCATAGACGCATGGCTGGAGCAGCACGGCAGCCGCGCCGAGCCAAACTGGTATTGGTACGGGGAAAAGCCTCGTTCTGGGAAGTAGTTGGTTTAGTCGCATGCAGGTGCCCACTTTGTCATCCAAACAGCTCAACTTGACAGTCCAGATACAATGGACGGGATTCCCAGGTAAGTTCCTCAAATCCATTAGCGCTCTTTCATAGAGAAGGAGTCCGCGAAAAGGACCTAATGTCGCGATACGCCGGTTTGTTGGGCATTGTTGTTTTCTTGTCGCTCGCCTATCTGTTTTCCACCAACCGGCGCGCTATCCGGGTGAAGACAGTCCTCTGGGGGTTGGGATTGCAATTCGTGTTTGCCTTCCTGGTGATTTACTCCAACAAAGGGCAGATGGTGATGGCGTATGTAGGAGCGAAGGTCACCAAGCTGCTGTCCTATGCTTTTGCGGGATCGGAGTTTGTTTTTGGCGACCTGGGCGCCAGCAAGTCGCATCTTGGATTTTTCTTCGCGTTTCAGGTCCTGCCGACCATCATCTTCATTTCTGCGCTTTTTGCCGTGCTCTATTACGTTGGCATCATGCAGGTCATCATCAAAGGCATGGCGTGGGTGATGTCGCGGGTGATGGCCGTCAGCGGCGCGGAATCGCTGGACGTGGCTGCGTCAATCTTCATGGGGCAAACCGAAGCTCCGCTCAGCATTCGCCCTCTGCTGCCGGAATGCACCAAGTCAGAATTAATGACCATCATGACCGCGGGCATGGCCCACGTCTCCGGCGGCATCATGGCAGCGTACATTCTTTACGGGATTGAGGCCCGTCATCTTCTTGCTGCCGTAATCATGACCGCGCCGGGAACCATCCTGATGGCAAAAATGCTGGTACCGGAAACCGAGCAGCCCAAGACGTCCGGCACAGTGAAGATTGACGAAGAAGATCTGCACAAAGACTCCAATTTACTGGCGGCGATCGCTCGCGGTACGATCGACGGAGGCAAGCTGGCCTTTAACGTGGGCATCATGCTCATATCGTTTATCGCCCTGATCGCGTTGCTCAACGGCATCATGGGGGGCATTCATAACTCCAACATCTTGGGTATAAGCTTCAACTGGTTTCCGGAAAGCATTACTACAGTGTTGGGGTTTGTCTTTCGTCCCGTGGCATGGCTGATTGGCGTTCCCTGGAAAGACTGTTCGGCTGTTGGCAACCTGCTCGGTACGCGGATGGTGATCAATGAGCTTTATGCTTACACGTTGCTAGGCGCGCAAAAGCTTACGCTGGACCCGCGCTCCTTTACCATCGCCACCTTTGCCCTGTGTGGATTTGCTAATCTCAGTTCGATCGGGATCCAGATAGGTGGAATTGGCGCGCTGGCGCCGAACAAGCGCGATCAACTGGCCAAACTTGGGTTCCGCGCCATGATTGCCGGCACCATGGCCAACCTGATGTCGGCATCGATTGTTGGGTTGTTGATGAGAAATTGATTCAATCACAAGCGGCAATGCTCGATTTTCACATATGTAAATCTCAACATCCCGCGAATCCAATCTTGCGAAACAAGCGCAAGTTGAGCATCAGTAAAGTTGTATAATTTGTCGCAATCACCTTGTATAGGAGTGTGCTGGGTTATGCGTTTCTTGGTTATACGTTTAAAGATGTTTACGGCTTGTGCGCTAATTTCCATCTGCGCTCTTAGCGGTTCGGCCTCGGGGCAAAGCAACCAAGGCACCACAAAGATTGGTGTGATCACGTCTTTAACCGGCAGCCAGGCGGCTTTCGGAGCGGCGCATAAAAATGGCTATTCGATCGCCCTGGATGAAATCAACGCCAAGGGCGGGGTCCTGGGAAAGAAGCTCGAACTCGATTTTTACGACGACCAGAGCAAGCCTGACCAGGCGGTGCAAGGCGTTTCCAAGTTGGTGGACCAGGACGGTGTTCCCATGCTGCTCGGTGCGTATTCGAGCGAGAGCACCAAAGCCATCGTCGCCTCGGTAACGCAGAGAGAAATTCCGCTGATTATCCCCACGGCCACGGCAGACAATGTGATGGATTCCAAGTCACCTTGGGTTTTTCGCATCTGCGCTGGAGCCAATGATTACGCCGCCGCCACCATCAAGTTCCTGAAGAGCAACGGTGCGCCCAAGACCATGGCCATCGTGTATGAAAACACCAACTTCGGGCAGTCGAATATGAAAGCCATGACGGCGGTAGCGAAAGAAGCTGGCATTAACTTAGTGGCGGTTGAATCGTATGAAGCCAAATCCCCAGACTACAAGGCCGTCCTGGAGCGGGTGAAGCAAGCGAAGCCCGAGGTAATTTATTTCTGTTCTTACCTGCTGGACGCCGTGACTCTGATGCGCCAGGCCCGGGAAGTGGAATTGAACCCCAAGTATTACACCTCCTCTGGCACCGGATTTGCTGTTGCTGAATTTCCTACGCCCAATGGCGCCGGAAAAAATGCCGAATACACGTTTACCGTTTCGCAGTGGGTGCCCGAGGCCAAGTGGCCCGGGTCCAAGGAATTTGACGCTGAGTACTTCAAACGTTTCAACTCGCATCCGCAGTATCATGCCATGCAGGCCTATGCATCGTTGCTGGTGGCTGCGCAGGCCATCAACGCGGCAAAATCCTTGGATAGCGCCAAGATTCGCGATGTCATCAAGAACCTCAATCTTGCCTCTACGCCATTTGGCGTCATCAAATTCGATGCGAACGGCCAAAATCAACATCCGGTCTTGATCACGCAAGTCCAGGGCGGGCAATATCGAGTGGTCTTTCCACCGGACGCCGCGGTAGCCAAGCCCGTCATTCCCGCACCTGCGTGGTCCACGCGATAGACCTGGAAGGTTAGTACAGTAGTGGCTGGACCGGAGGTTGTGACAGATTGGTTCCTTTCCTACAGGCTTGCGCCAATGGTCTGCTGACCGGCGCACTTTACGCACTCATCGGCATGGGGCTGGCCTTGATCTTCGGGGTTATGCGCATTGTCAACTTTGCGCACGGCGCGTTTCTCATGGTGGGCATGTACGCCACCTATGTTCTGTTTGACTGGCTGAAGATTAATCCTTACATCGGGTTTATTCCCGCCGGATTGCTCCTCTTTGTTTTCGGCTATGTGGGCTACCAGCTTCTGATCCGGCCGGTGCGCAACCAGTCCCACTTTATGCAGATCCTGATGACGACCGGCATTGGCCTGATCTTGACCGATGGTGCGCAACTCATCTTCAAGGCTGACTATCGTCAGACGAACATCGAATTAATCAATCACAACCTGCATCTCGGCCCTTTTAAAGCCAATGCCGCTGAGGTGCTTTCCTTTGCGATTGCCGTTGTTCTTGTGCTTGGATTGTATTTCTTCGTGACCAGAAGCTTGACTGGCCAGGCGTTGCGGGCGATTGCCCAGAACCCGGAAATAGCGCCGCTGATGGGCATTAACGTCACGCGCATCCAGGGATTTAGTTTTGCGCTGGGGATTGCGCTTGCCGGAGCTGCCGGTGGACTACTGCTACCGCGCCTGTATCTTTTCCCCACTGTAGGGGAGGAATTTACCACCAAGGCATTTGTCATGGTGGTGCTTGGCGGGATGGGTTCTATCGAAGGGGCAGCACTTGGGGGCCTGGTGCTCGGTCTTGCGGAAAGTCTTACCAGCTTCTATGTCGGCAACCAGTGGGCCCTGGTTGTGGACTTCATCCTTTTCTTGCTGGTGCTGTCATTCAAACCAAGCGGCATATTCGGGAGGCAGCGCGCGTGAGCAGTTTAAAGAACTGGAAGTTCTGGGTGCTGCTGGGAGTTGTCATCTTGTTGGCCCGCGTGCCGTGGCTTGTCAAAAACAACTACCAGTTACAAGTCCTGTTCCGCATTACTTTGTTTGCGGCCCTCGGTCTGGCCTGGAACCTGGTCGGCGGCTACGCTGGACAACTCTCCTTGGGACACGTGGCTTTCTTCGGCGTCGGCGCCTATGGATTGGCGCTGTTCACAGAACTCCACATTTCTGTGTGGATCTCTGTGTTTCTTGCGGCACTCGTTGCCACCATCTTTGCGTCTGTAATCGGCCTTATCGTTTTCCGGCTTCGAGGCCCGTACTTCACGCTGGCAACTATTGCTTTTGGTGAGGTGCTACGGCTGGTGGCAACCAACTTGAATGTGACCGGTGGCGCTATCGGGTTGACCATGCCTCCGCTCTTTACCGGGAGAACGTTCTGGAGATCGTTCTATCTTGCCGCAGTGGCTTTGGCCGTCATCACTTTTCTGGTGAACGTGTGGGTGTCGCGGTCGCGTTTCGGCTACTACCTCATGGCCATTCGTGAGGATGAAGAGACCGCCAGCGCCGTGGGCATCAACACCGCGCGCTGCAAGTTGCAGGCGCTGCTGCTGAGCGCGTTTCTGACCGCGCTGGCCGGCGCTCTCTATGGCAGCGCGTTCCAGTTCATTGTTCCTGACAGTATTTTTACTCTTGATATATCGATCCAGATTGCGATCATCACCATGCTGGGCGGAGCAGGGACGCTTCTGGGCCCGGTCGTAGGCGCGGTGTTGCTGCTGAGCGCTTCAGAGGCATTCAAGAACCAGTTCAAAGAAAGCCATCTCTTGATTTACGGAGTCCTGATTGTTATGGTCGTGCTCTTCCTGCCGGAAGGCATAGTCGGTGGGTTGCAACACCGATTCCGTAAGCGGACCAAGCCGCCAGCAGGGTTAAAACCACAAACGGCGCTGGACGGAGCCGCCCAGTGACGCCAATTCTTGAACTGCAAAATGTTACCAAGCGCTTTGGCGGGTTGATCGCGGTAAAGAACGTGTCGTTCGCGATGAACGATGGAGAAATTGTTTTCATCATCGGGCCGAACGGCGCGGGGAAGACCACGGTCTTCAATCTGATCAGTGGATTTTTTCATCCCAACGAAGGGACTATCTTCTTTCAAGGCAAAGATATCTCCAAGCTGGCGCCGCATCGCGCTGCACGGCTTGGGATCGGACGCACATTTCAGATTGTCAAGCCCTTGCCGAATCTCACCGTCCTACAGAATGTAATGCTGGGCGCTTTCATGCATACCGGTCAAATGTCCAAAGCGGAACACGAAGCAGCCAAAATTCTTGCTTTTCTGCAAATGTCGCACCTGAGTAATTCTTCCGCCAAGGGGCTGCCGCTGGCAGCGCTGAAGCGCCTGGAGATTGCCCGTGCTCTGGCCACCAAGCCCAAGCTGATTCTGCTGGACGAAGTTGTTTCCGGGCTGACCACCAGCGAAGCCCTGGCGTTGGCCGATTTGGTGAAACGTCTGCCGGAGTGGGGCGTAAGCGTGGTTGGAGGCGTGGAGCATGTGATGCAGGTGGTGATGAAAATTGCTGACCGTATTGTTGTATTGGACTACGGAGCGAAGATCGCAGAGGGCAAACCGTCAGAGGTGGTGAAACTGCCGGTTGTGATTGAGGCTTATCTTGGCCCGAAGTATAAGGAGTTCGCGTAATGACCGCGTCGACTGCTGCTGGAACCGTCAGCCATTCTCTGGATGCGCCGTTGCTCGAGGTTGCCAATCTCACTACTTTTTACGGCGATCTGCAAGCGCTGTTTGGGATTACGTTGCGGGTCAATGCCGGAGAGATCGTGACCCTCATCGGCGCCAACGGAGCAGGGAAGACAACGATCCTGCGCGTGATTTCAGGGATCAAGCAACTGGCGGGTGGCTGGTTGCGTCTTGCCGGCCAGGACGTCTCCCGCGTTCCTGCGTATGAAATGGTTAACCTGGGAGTAAGTCACGTTCCTGAAGGCCGGCAGGTATTCCCCTTCATGACGGTGAAAGAGAACCTTTCTCTGGGTGCATATACGCCACGGGCTCGCACTCAGGTGTATCGTCTGATGGAGGAACAGCTCGCGTTGTTTCCGCGACTCGCTGAGAGGCTAAGCCAGCTGGCCGGTACGCTTTCCGGCGGCGAACAGCAGATGGTGGCCATTGCTCGCGGTTTGATGGCGCAGCCCAAGCTTCTTCTGCTGGACGAGCCTTCGCTGGGGCTGGCGCCAAAAATAGTGGAAGAAGTATTTGAGAAGATACAGGAAGTGCGGCGCACCGGCATCACGATGCTGATTGTGGAACAGAATGTAGTGAGCGGCTTGAGCATCTCTGATCGCGGTTACGTGGTGCAGAACGGCACCGTGGTTCTCGAAGACACCGCCACGAACCTCCTGCACAATGAGATGGTGCGTGCAGCTTACCTGGGACTGTAGTCCAAACGACGCGTTCTCACCTCGCAAGAGCCACTCATGTGCGCACACTTGATTGTCTGCAATCCGGAGTGAATGCGACGACAGTTTGACCAGTTCACAAACCCCACTGTATGATTGATCCGCGGGGTGGAGCAGCCTGGTAGCTCGTTGGGCTCATAACCCAAAGGTCGGAGGTTCAAATCCTCCCCCCGCAACCAACGCAATCATAGAGTTACGAGGAATTGAGATTTTCCATTGTGGTCTGAGATGGTCCAATAAGGTTCGAATCGCAAGAACAAGGCCGTCCACGCGACGGCCTTTTGCTATTTGGTGTGATCTTGAAGAAGCACGCGCTACACAACCACGATGAACGTTTACGGCGGAGCCTTCATGGAAGCGAAGCGCAAAGCCAACACGTTCGTTGACTCCAACGTTTCACAGTTGCGAAAAATAGTGGCGTGACTCTGCCAACGCACTCATGCTCGCCGCTGACAGAGTCGCAATCTCCACGCATTAGGCAACTTTTCCTTTGGACTTGACTGCCGTTTCACCGAGGAAGCCCAACAGTTGCGCGTTGACCTCCTCTGCATGTATCCAGGTGATGCAGTGCGGCCCGCCTTTCACGACGTGCAGGCGAGCGCTCTTGATCATTTTGGCGGTGCGGGCACCGGCCGCAGTGATCGGAACAATGCGGTCTTCGTCGCCGTGGATGAGACAAGCGTTGGCACATCAACCCGTTCCAGGTCCTTGCGGAAGTCCTCGTGCCAAGTCGGAACACATGCCAGGCTGGCGATCGCCGATGCGCCAACAGCAATGTTCCAACTGGCTTTCACGACCTCCTCGCTGACCCGCTTGCCCAGGAGCTGATCGGTGTTGTAGAAGTTCTTGTAGAACTCCGTGAAGAAGACGTAGCGGTCGGCGGCCACAGCCGCGCTCCCGCTTTGCCCGCTTCTTCCTCGTACGATATTCCTTGCGCCAATCATAGATCTGACTGATATGAACACCATGAGCCTGAGCCACCCGCGCCACCGAGGCCCCCTTTGGCCATCGTCTCTTCCACAATCCGCTTCTTCTCCTCTGCGGTGCGGATGCGTCTTTTCGGTCGTTTGGCCGCAATCACCTTTGTTACTGCCGATTGTGCGCTGTCCATCATCCCTCCTGGAGGCATCTTGTGCCTCACAGTTAGGATGTCCATTCATCCTTGCTCTTGTCCATGCGGCCATAGGCTGACGCTTACTTGGGTTTATGGCTCGCAGTCGTTGTAAGAATGGCCCAAGTCTTTCTTGGAAAACCCAGCCGAGTTGTTGGAACGTCGACGCCATGAACGTGAACGGGATCTGGACAGGCGCCATTCAGACGATCATCAAGATCGTTCCGTTGGACCGGCTGGCCCGGAAGCGGAAGCAGATTGGACGAGGTTAATCAGCTCTTTGAACTGGACGTTATCTTTCACTATCCCGGCTGGTAAACCCGCTGCGATGGCAATGTTGGGAGCCGGGAACTGTTCGGCCACCCGGGCTCGTTCCCCGGACCTGAGCAGGACTCCGAGTTTTTAGGCCAAGTTAGATGGCTGTCCTTTCAATTTCGGAGTTCCATCACGGTTATGACCAACACCCGGTTTCACGCTGTGCGGAGGCCAACTCCGAATCTACGAAGGTCCTTTTGCTTAGCAACGTATCGCGACTGAATGTTGGAGTTTTGAGCAGGTCTGGCACGCCTCAGGGTACAAGGCGCGCCATTCCCAGACTAGTTGCCGTACCGTTGCGCGCTGATCCTCCCACGACGATCCTGCCGTCCGGCTGGATCACCACGTCGTTGGCCGTATCGAAGCCGCCGAAGAAATCGATCCGTGCGAGCCCCGCTGTGCCAAACGTGGTATCGAGCGCGCCCACGTTCGTATAGCGGGAAACTCCGACGTCGGGGTTGGGGTTCGAACCGGCGAGCTGTCCAGCGACCATGATCTTGCCATCGGCCTGTAGAGCGATCGAACGCGCGAAGTCATTTTCTGTTGTGAACGGCGTGTTAACCAGGCCGTTCGTGCCGAATGTCGCGTCGAGCGAGCCATCCACCAGGAGCCGCACCAGCGCGTAGCGGTACACGCCGGCAACCCGCGTGAAGCCTCCGATAACGATCTTGCCGTCGGTCTGCACGGCAAGCCTGGCCGCCTCGTCCGCCAGGCCTCCGCTGAACGTCGCGGGCACAATGCCTCCAAAACTGAAGTCGACGCGCTCAACGCCGTTGGCGCCGAAGGTCGTATCCGCGGTTCCATCGGCATTGAATCGGGCCACACCGATGTCGGATTCGGTACCGGAGTCCGAGAACACGCGGCCGGCGACCAGTATTTTCCCGTCCGCCTGCAAAGCCGCGGTGGTGCCGAAGTCGGACTTGCCGACGACGTTCAACCTGGCTTTGCCGCCGCTTCCGAACGTTGGGTCGAGCGTGCCGTCGGCAAGATAGCGAACCGCAGCGAAGTCGAGATCACCGAGCGACAGTGTGCCCGATGTTGCATTGCCTGTAACCACGATCTTGCCGTCCGGCTGTATCAGAACCGCACTCGCCCGGTCGGACAGACCATTGAAGTCGGTCACTACCAGGCCACCCGAGCCAAAGGCAGTATCCGGACTGCCATCCTTGTTGAAGCGCAGGGCCGCAAAGTTGTCGTTGACGGACGTGGGAAGCGATGTGCGCCCGGCGACCAAGATTTTGCCGTCGGCCTGCACGGCGAGCGACACCATCTCATCCAGGGGGCCGCCATTGGCAACAATGGTGACGGCGCCGCTTGTGCCGAACGTGGTATCGGCGGAACCATCTGTGTTGTATCGCGAAAGCGTCATGCCGCCGACTGCCAGCAATTTGCCGTCAGCCTGTAACGCCAGGGCTGTGGCCGGCGGCAGCAGCTTGCTCACCTTGCCTCCCACGCCGAAGGCCGGATCGAGAGCGCCGTTGGAGGTCACCGTCGCGCACGTTACCGCAATGTTGGTAACGTCGCGACCGGCAATCTTTCCCGTGCCGTTGGATACGCTACAGTTCTGCGCCGGATTGTTCGGCTGGCTCTGCACACGCACGTCATAGCTGGAACCATCGAGCAGCGTCGCGGGAAAGACGAACGCGCCGTTGCCCGAAGGAGCAACGCTGCTTCCGCTTAGAAGCTCGCGCAATACCAGGCCACTGCTGGCTACACCGGTCAGAGTGCCTCCGATGTGAAAGACGGGCGTCGTTAGTCGCGTGTCGTCGTCGTGGATGACCAGCGTCGCTGTCGGCTGTGCGCCGAGCGCGGCGCAGCCCATCGGCTGAGTCAAGGAAAGAAGCGCGTTGCGATCGCCGTCGACGGTGTTGTTGTCGATCAAGGGGATGGTGATCAGCCGCGCGCCCTGTTCGCCGTCTCCGAAGCGAACAACGGTCGTGACGGGCGTGTAGTCAACGCCAGTGTGCGCGGTGCCGTCCTGCGCGGAGAAGAGGACGCTGACCGCTCCCTTGCTTCCGCCGCTACGCACAACGCGAACCAGAGCAGTGGCGCCGGCCTGCTCGAAACCGTCGATGAAAGGCTCTTCGAATTGGATGACGCCGGCAGCGGGATCAGTCCCCGTGGTGCAGGCCGGCGCTGGAAGCGGAGCCGGGGGCGGCGGCGGTACAGGGAGCGGCGGCGGTACCGGCGCTCGAACTACTTCAACACCCTGCTCGTCGAACTGAACGCTCGAGGCCCGCGCAGGATCTTGCAAAAACGCGCCGGCGTAAGACTCGAATTGACGGCGGTTCAGCGCGAGGGTGGTCAGGGTAATCTGAACGTTGAACTGGCCGCCGGTTGCCACCGTGTCAAGCGGAATGTCGATCACATACGGCGGCGGCGGTTTGAACTCATCGTCCTGCCGCAGTTGGATGCCTGCTTCCTGACCCGGCGGGTCATCGCCACCGAAACCAAAGTCGAGATCGAACTCCACGTCCTGCTCCGAAATCGCCTGGTCCGAATCTGGCGAACTCCCGACATCGGCACGCCAGTGATCGCGCCAGCCACTCAGCTGGACGGTAGTATCCACATGGCGCATCGTTACAATCCCGCCGTTCGGCAGCGTAAACCAGGCATCCAGCTTGAATCTGGCCTGGGTCACCATCGCCATGGAGCATGGATCATGCGTAGCTCCTGGACCGGCCCAGGGGCACTGTGCACCGGTTGGCCCCCTGGCGCCGGTGTCGATGAGATCAAGGGACAGGGCGCTGATGACAGCCTTGAGCGAGGCGTTTGCGTCGTTCTTTTGCAGCACGCGTGTGACTGTCAGTTCGGCTTGGCGGCCGATCTTGTTATGCGCCTCCTCCACGCTGCCCGATGGCGCGATGGATTCGGAGAAGAACGAGGTTCCGAGCTGATTGGAATACACGACGCTGTATGAGCCGTCTACCCCCCCCGGAGGATGAAGGGCGACCGGGTCCTTGCCGGGTACAAAGTTGGGCTGGCCAAAAGACGTTTCCCAGTGGCCCGCGGGGTCGGCGTCGAATAGGGTAACGTCCGCGCTTTGGTTCTCAGGGAGCACGACGACCTCGGTCTGGAAAGGGTTGGTCGAGCCAGTGAAGTAGTGCACGTAATGCCATTTCTCCGTAACCAGATGCGGTGGATCGTCCACTGGACTTGGGTCGGCCAATACGGTCGCAAAAGAGAAGCCGACCACGGGCGCGCTGATCGTGTTGCCGCTGACCATTGTGTTCCCGAGCACCTCCCACCCGGACTGAGAGTCGTTGGTCTTGACCAACGCGAGCTTGGTCCCGGGCGGAAATGAAGCTGGATCGAAAGGTACGGTGATGGTCGCCGGCAGAGCGAAGCCTGTGCCGTGTGGAGTGAACGCCACGATAGGCCCAAGGGGAGTAGCTCCAGCCGGAAGCGGCGGAGCGCCTGCCGCCCCTTGTTCCACGCCGATCAATGTGTCGGCTGCAAGGGCGTCCTGCGGGATGATGACTCGCGCGCCTCCAGGAATAGCCACAGTGCCACCCGCCGAGCCTATCGTTCCCTGTGCGATCGGGGTAGGCGTGGGTGTTGGAGTTGGCGTTGGAGTCGGTGTTGGTGTAGGAGTCGGTGTTGGTGTTGGTGTGGGAGTTGGTATAGGAGTTGGTGTTGGTGTAGGAGTTGGTGTTGGTGTAGGAGTGGGCGTGGGTGTAGGAGTCGGTGTTGGCGGCGGGGTCGAAGAATTGCCGGTACCGCAACCTGACAAAATCAGACACGCGCACGCGATGATGGCGAGCACAACGTACATCTTGGGCCGCTTGCAGCGTGCAAAGAGGTTCGTGACCCGGAACATCGCCCCGACCAACTGAGGTACTTCTTCCCTTAGCCGTTGGCTCACTCTCCCCTCCGTCGATATGGGTGATTCTGTTGCGGTTAGGCTGCTGATCTCGTTGCGGACCGCGTGCATTTTGGAACCTGTCATTGCCCCTCACATCTGTTCAAGCAAGAGCCGTCGCCTGTTGCACCGATCGATCGGGTTGCCTGCCTTAAAATCGCTTACTCTCATGCCGCATGAACAGGAACCACACCCCTCCCGTACGGCATCTGAGAAGCCCTGCTGCGCCAACTTTGACGAAAGGGTCCTCAAACAGCAATCCCATGGAGATTCCCTGTGTGTGATTTGAAAATTCCCACGGGCATCTCCTTACCCGGCAATGAGTTGCAGCCGCGTCCCCGGCTGCTGCTGACTGGGTGATAAACTGGTCTGCAATTTCCAACTAGGTGCTCTTATGGGAACTCCATCCTCTCCTTCCAGGGTTTATCGCTTTGGAGGAGTTGAGCTGGATGCCCGCACAGGCGAACTCTTTCGTGACGGGCAAAAAACGCAACTGCATGATCAGCCTTTACAGCTGCTGCTCACGCTTCTAGAGATGCCGGGCGAGCTAATCACGCGGGAGGAGCTCACCAACAAGCTGTGGCCGTCCGGCACATTTGTGGATTTCGACCGCAGCCTCAACAAGGCCGTCAACAAGTTGCGTGATGCTCTACAGGACTCGGCCGACCAGCCGCAATTTATTGAGACGCTGCCGCGCAAGGGCTACCGCTTTATCGCGAAGGTCGAGCCGCCGGGCGTAGCGGCAGAAGGGCCTGCCACAGCGGCTCCGGTTCCCGGGCAGTCCCCGACGAAAGCGAAGTACGTGGTACTCGCCTTCGTTGTCGTACTTGTCGCCGGGGGCATTCTGGTCGGCGCCAATGTGGGCAGGTGGCGCGACGCGGTCGTGAAACGTCCCGCGCTTTCCCATCTCCAGATCACGTCTCTTGCCGTGCTGCCGCTGGAAGACCTTTCCGGCGATCCCGGTCAGGCTTATTTTGCCGACGGGCTGACCGATGCGCTGATCACTGAAGTGGCGCGCGCAAGCACGATGCGCGTCATCTCCCGCACGACCGTGCTGCGCTACAAAGGCACGCGAATGACAACCACGCAAATCGGCCACGATCTGAATATCGACGCTCTGGTGGAAGGCACCGTGTTCCATTCGGGAAACAAAGTCAGGATCACGGCGCAGCTGATCCAGGTCTCCACGGACAACCACTTGTGGGCGGGCAGTTACGAGCGCGATGCCAGGGAAATCCTGCAACTCCAGCAGGAAGTAGCCACCGACATTGCGCGCCAGATCGGTAGTGTGGTCAAACCGGTGGAACCTATTCGCACGGTCAACCCGGAGGCCTATGGTGAATACCTCAAAGGGCGCTTTTACTTTTTCCAATACACACCGGATGGATGGCAAAAAGCGATTGAACACTACGAACGCGCGGCGCAGGCCGACCGAAGCTTTGCTCCTGCCTATGCCGGCATGGCCGATTCCTACATGGTGGCGTGGGGATGGAATTCCGCGGCCTTTGAAGGCGGCCTACAGAAAGGCAAAGCGATTGCGGAGAAAGCGCTCCAACTCGATCCGAACCTCGCCAGTGCGCATCTGGCGATGGGCGTAGCGTACGCCCAGGAAATGGACCACGAAAACGCGGAACGAGAGTTACGCCGCGCTCTGGACCTGAACCCGAACGATCCTCTGGCGTGGCAAGTCTACGGCATACATCGGCTGTGGCAAGGGCACATTGACGAAGGCATCGCCGACCAGGAGCGCGCCCGCAGCCTCGATCCCTTTTCGCCGATCATCAACGCGAATCTGGCCCGGGCATTTTATTTCGCTCGACAGTATGACAAGGCCATCGCACAAGCCCAAAAGGCGCTCGACCTGGAACCTGGGTATGGCCCTGCCCTGACGTGGCTGGAGAACGCCTATCGTCATAAAGGCATGCTCAAGGAGGCTTACGCTACGCATCTGGCCGCCACAAAACGAGAAGATGTTCACGCGGTTGAGCAGGCATACCGATCTTCAGGATATCAGGGCGTCGTGGCTTTGCAGGCAGAAGCAGAGAAGAGGAGAGGCAGCCCCGGCTTTGCCGCTCGCGCTTATGCCCAGGCCGGCAATAAAAATAAAGAAGAAGCCCTGGCTCTGTTAGAGGAGTGCTACCGCCTCCACCTGCCGGGATTGGGAAGCTTGAAGGTGGATCCGGACTTCGATCCGTTGCGCGCCGACCCGCGTTACAAAGACCTGCTGAAGCGAGTTGGCTACGACAAGTGACGGCGGCTGGGCCGCGCCGTCAATGCCCAATTTGGACGGTTCCGTCCGGGTCATGTTTCTTCGTAAATTTTTAACTCCACGTTGCAGGCGGTCTCTGGCATGAGCAACCGCAGAGTTGCGACAGTCCTAGTTCGTTTCGTTCTCCCAGCGTTCTGGAAACAGGAATTCACGATATTGAATCGTGCGAGAATGCCCCTTGTCTGCCTCAAAGAGGTGAAATCGAAAAACTGAGCCATTCAGCTACAAAGCGCAGCGCATAAAGGTTACGGGAGGACTGCGGGGACTATTTGGCTCCATCGGTCCCAGCAATTCTTGTCGCGTTGACGGCCGAACTCGACATAGTTGCCGACAAACGTTCGACGGCCCTCCGCCGCCTGAAAGGGCATACTCGCGAATATGTTTCGGGCCCAAATTATCGGGAGAACAGTTGAAATAACGCGTGAAGTGTTCGACGGTGCGAATGTAGAAATCGATGGTGGTCTGAGCGTAGTTGCGCCGCTCCAGTTCTTCGAGCATAATCTTGCGTAGATCAGTCACAGAGAACCTCCTTCTCTGTGCTCCAACCTATCTCAGCCACCTCACACTCCAGGAATACACCACACGCGGCAGCGTCCGCCACCCAGCGGCTTCGTTCAAGTCCGCTTCTGGGAGGTTATGCGCGATGTTGGATTAGGTTGCGATAATGTTAATTGCCATCAAGAATGGCTGGCCAGCCTGTTTCAAAGAAACTGATTCATCATCAGTACCGCCGCGTGCGGGTTTTTGCGCTGGAACCAGCGATAACCAAACTACGAGGGCGGTCGGACCCGTTGCTGGCGATAGCTTTCTTTATCGTTCATTATCCGGCTAGGTTAGCGCCGCAATTGCAATGATGTCGAGTATCGTAGACAAAACGTCACCCACTATAGTCCCGTGAGGCCGAAGACGCATTCGGAGACCACCTCTGGGGCGCGGCTCTCTGGTACTGAGCGCGCTGTATTCCGCAGAGCTGAGGCTGCACCGGGACGAAGCGAAGCGTTTCTAGACAAGTTTTGTTCCGAAACTGGTATAGGTGTTGACTTCGATTCGGATGAAGAGATTTGGAGACTCGCCGGCCGAGCTTTCCAGTCGTATATGCATCCCGGCGAAGGCGGCCAGGCCATGGTTGTGCCCGTGCGCAGGCTACCAAATCCCTTTGTCACTCCCAGTCAGCTTATATCCGATCGCCGCGGCCACGGCCAATCCTGGAAACAAACTCAATCGTGCTGTGCCCCGCATGTCTCCGCTTCCAGCCAACTTCCGCAATTCTGAGGCGAATAACTCAAGGGCGTGCGGCATGATCGGCACGCGCAGGAAGCCGCCCCGGAAACTCACTTGATCACCACCAAATCGTGCTGCTGACTTGACGAAAGAAGGAATGCCAAGCCCCTCACCGCGAAAGGCCTTCACATAGTCGGAGATTATCGAAAGATAGGTCGCCGTTCCTTCCCAGACGCCGGCGGCTGCGGCAGACTCGCGCAATTGTTCGTAATCGATAGCGTGAGCGTCCGCAAGACACGCGGTGTCCACGATGTCACATAAACGAAAGTAGAAGTGCCGGTACATTCTTTGCAGCGTGCTGATGATCACACGGTCCTCAGCGGCAGGTACCAGGAAACGATGCTCGCCGATCTGTGCAAGAGCGGCGCGTTCGCTTAGATGTCTGGCAAATTTTATCTGTTCTCCTGTTTGCCCCAAACGTCCAATATGAAATTCAACGAGCTCAGGGAGTCCCGGTAGGATGAAGTTCCATTTATTGGCCAGACGGTCGCCCCAACTCCTTCCCGCAAGCCGCGAATTGAAATGACGGCGCATGACGCGTATCACATCCGTTGGATGGGCATCGGTATAAAGGTCGAGGTCGCTACCCAAATCGGGCCAGTGGTCTAGCGACTTGATCACCACGACGCGACATTTCTCCGATTCGCAGGTGTCGCAGATTCGTTGTAAGAAGGAAAGCGCATGAGAGATGCGGGCCCGCTCAAGGTGTATCCTCTGAGCAATGCCAACCCGGAGCTGAGAGCTTTCTTCATCGGAGATCAAGGCGGATAACGCCCCGAATGAACGGACAATTACATGATGCTTGTTGGCCAACTCTGCGAGGTCGATCAGGTCCGATTGACGGAGCGGTGAGACCTCATGCGATTCTTTCGCCTGGCTTGAAGGGTTCCACCGATTCGTATTCAGTAAAAAATCGGCAAGGGTGGTCAAGTGGTTGTTTGCAGTAGGCAAGCGGCACCTTTTTGCTGTGGCACGGAACCTAGTCCGACTGGACTGTGGTTTCTTAATTTTTTGATGCCCAGAATGAGAGCTTGGTTGGGTGAATCTCCCTGCGAGTACTTTACGGTGAGTCCAACGCGATTTATCTGCCCGGAGCACTTCCCGCACAATTGCCAGCTTTGAAGTGTTCAATGGCTGTGCCCTCCTCGTAGTCATTCCATGTCTCAATCAAGAGAAATGGCAGCGGCACGGAATTATCGTAGTAATTGTGGTAAAGCTGCTTGGTGTCTTCAAGCGTTTTTCCGCATCGGGCATCCATGTGGCGATTGAGTCCCCAAGGCGCCTTCGAGTCGTCAAACGCGGGCCAGGCTGCTCCCATGGCGAGCTTGCCAGAGTATTTTCCTTTCATGTTTTTGTAGAAAGCTTCTAAATACTCCTTGCCCCAATCACTCCCGTCAGCAGACCATGTTTTACCGCTTGGGTGGATCCAGGCATAGTAGCCGTCAAAGGCACCGGCGAATTCAGCAGGAGGCTCGTCCTTATAGAACAGGAGAGGCGGTACGGCCCAACGATTCACTCGTTCGCGCACAAGGTTCCAGTCTGTGTGACCCTGTTTAGGGAAAATGACAATCACAGGCCGGCCGTTGTACGTCAGATAGGCATCTCGGTCCGGAGCTTGAGGACCGATGTAGTCTGTGTAAGCTTTGAGCAAGGCTGCAAACGCATCGTCTGTGGCGTTGGCTGCATCGTTTTCGGTTTCGTTGTACATCAACGCGACCTGGAAATGCTTTTCTTTTGCCGCTCGTTGCAGAAGCCGAAAGCCCTTGTCCAAAAATGGACGCCGATCGCCATACCAATCCACAAGGAACGCCGAGATCCCCGCGTTGCGGGCCGCTTCGATTTGCCGGCGAAGGACCCGAGGATCGTGGCTTGAATATCCCACGTCAAGATGGCTCACATCCCCAAACCATGGCATATAGACGGCCAGAACCTTGGTTGGACCTTGGGAAAGCTGGCTGCTTTGACGCGCTAAAGAGTGGATCTCAGGTTTGGGGCAACTTACCAGCATTACCACAGAAAGGAACAGAGGCGCAAAAGCAGTCTTCAGTCCAAATAAGTTTCGCCCGGCATCATGCGCCAGATGGTTCTGCTCCGACTTAGAATGCGTGGCCGCAAGCGGCCCCCTTTTCCCGTCCATAATCCTGTAATAACCTGTTGTGACGATTCCGGTCTGCTCAGAACTGAGGCACTGCCTGCATTTGCCGGACGACCCATCGGTCCGCGGCGGGCGTCATGAGCACCACGTAGTGCAGGACTACGTGCTCATCTTGAATATGTTTCCCGTCAGCAACCAGTTGGAGGTCATATTGCGCCGTGTCATGCAACTCCATCACATCACCTTCAGGCGAATAGAAAACCGCTTCTAACTTGTGGTTCTGGTTGAGATAGTGGGACTGCATCCCTGAGCTTTCTTGGCCGGCAATTGCGTTTGCCAACCGAACCTTCGCCGGTCCGACAAAATATGCTTCCAGCAGCCAGGGAGAATTGGAACTTAGCGCACGATCCAAGCGTTCCCAGGCAAAACCGTAGTCGCGGGTAATGCTTTGTTGCGTCAAGTCTTCCACCGTGCGCGGAGCTGCCTTTCTGAAGTCCGATTCCACACGAGGCAACGACTCGGACGTAGATATTTGGACAAGGAGAGAAATAGTCAGTACAACAAACGTCGTGATAAGCAGAAGCATCATTTCTTTGAATATGATTTTCATGGCCGTTCACCGATGCTTATGGGATTACCCATCACCACGCCCGAAGCAACGGATATGACTGCACCTGCCGACGGCGTCATTTGGGCCCGCGCTACTCCTTGTTTTATGGGCACATCCACGGTGCTTTTTCCGTCAACATCGGTCCTGGTAAAGGTGACGATGGTGCCATCCGGCACCGTATTTCCCGAGCAGTCGCGCACCGGATCCGTCTCCACCACGATATTGTTCTTGGCGCGTTGCGCTTTAATGCGCAGATTGCACGGCGAAGATGCAACTTGGCGCACCACTCGGCGGACCTTGAGGTCGCCAATGGAGGCCATCAGTTGGGCTGTTCCTGCGGCCCTGCCTGAGCCGACGCGCAACCAAGCCACCCCATTGTTAGACGGCATTGAACGGGAAAATAAATCTCGACCGTCAGTGGTCAATGTGAAGTTAATCGTGGCCGGCGACAGGACCAAGTTGTGAAACCTGTCAAAAAGAAAAACTGCGCCACTGATAGCATTTTCTTCCTGCACCGGAACACGCGAAGGATGAACAAGGAAAGTCAAGGCGGCCGGATCGGCGGGCGTTACATAAAAAGAGGCGCTTTGGCATGTTTCTGTGCACACGACAGCAAGGTATCTTCCGGCACTAGCCGTTTCGTCACTTTTTATGTGTACATCCTGGCCTAGGGCGATTTGCTGTTTGCTGGAATGGCCCGGACCCACAAGATAGAACGTCGCCTTGCCGCTTCCCGGAGTAAAAACGGAAAAGCTGGAACCAGCTACTACGGTGGTAGGAGCGCGCGGAACTTCCACCTGGGCCAGCGATGCCTTGGTCAAGCAAACCGCGAGCCCGAAGAGCGGGAACAGTGTCCGCAATACGCTACTGCTTGGTAATACTGTATTGATTAACGACCACATGATAATTCTGCACCTTGTCAGCAACCGCTCGCGGAATCTGGACGGCGAAGGGCTCCGGTGTTTGGGGATACAAAGCGCGATCTACGTACCCGTCAGAAACCCAAATTACTTTTCCGTTGTTGTCATAGAAAGTCGCAATTACATGCGGTACATTTACGACTTGGCCGCTCTCATTTAGCAGCGTTCCACTAAGCACGTCTCCTCCCAACGCATTGGTCTCCTTTTTTTGGTCCATCACGCCAATGACTGGATCGGCGGATGCCGGAACCAGAGTCGCTTTCACGTCCATGTGCACGTTCTTCACATCCAGGAGAGCAACATGCGGAAAATCAATCCGATAAGGAGAAACCTGTTTGGGTAAAAGAACATGTGCGATTTTGTCGAAACTGCTTTCTTCGTCGATTGCTTTGCCATTTTGGCCAATCAGGACGGCATTCACATTGATAAAAGCCGGAATCGTGTCTTCGTTGACGACTTCCCCCATCACAATCGAGCCAGCCCGGTAATCAACGGCATTCATGGAGATGATGCGAACACGCGGAGCGTCCACGTTTCGTCCTCCCCATTCGTCTTCGTCCGCTTCCGGTGTAACAAAATCCCAGCGCAGGTAGTTGACAGGAATGACCTGTGCCGGGATGTTGGGAAAGTGAGGCGGCGGCCAGGCAACCTGCCATGCGCCTTGCCCATGAACGACGTTTAAGTCACGAACGTCATCAATCTGGCCCACAGCCGTTGACCAATGTAATGTGGTCCGAACTTGCGCATCATTGCCGGTCTCATGAAGAGGATGCAGTTCCCAACTCTGAAGAGTGGAAAGCGAGCGAATGCTTCCGTCTCGGCCTGCCAGTTCCTTGGTGAACTGCGCTTGATCAACCTGGGCGGAATTCGCAAGCTCGGAATGGGCGGCTTGCCAGTCTCGTCTTTGCACCTTGCTCAATAGATTGGTGATGGCCTGCTCTGGTGTGGCCGCCGTCGGAGTCAGGCCAGGCAATGCAGAACCCGACGCAACACCGACCGTGCCACTGCCGCCACTTGTCCCCGCCAGACCCATGACGATGAGCCCAGCGGTAATAACAAAGACCAATATGGAACCTACGATCTTCACCAGAGCACCTCAGGCAATGTACTGTTCTCTCGCATAGACGGGAGCCTCTACGTTTGTGATTCGGCGTGTGGGAGCAACCCACAGCATCTCCAGCAATAGAACAAGCACGCTGCTTGCGACAGGCAAGATGCCCCACATCCAACTCTCCCAAGCAGTCGGCACTGAATCCGAGTCAATTTTTCGGGCAGGCGGAACATCATCTTTCGACCAGGCGGTAATGTCTCCTCCGTTGTAGGTCTCAATTTTTCGCCAGCCTGCGAACGTCAATAAGGGCTCGTAATAAGGATCATGGACAAAGATGTATTTCAGCCCATACCGGTTGGCGTGCTTGAGCACGGCCCGCAACGATTCCATGCCCGCGGTGCCATAAAATTTCGCGTTGGTAAGCTGTGCAGATCCGTAGTTGGTCATTTCCGGCAACAAGCGCGCGGAATTGTAGTCACCGTCCACGCTTCCCGCATTCGCATAAGTTGAGACCTTGGCCAAGGCACTGCCAAAGCCGAGGGTGAGATAACGGTAATTATCGTGGCCGTCTCGGTTCAAGAATGCGACGACCGGCCTTATGTCCAACACTGAAGATGGATGGTAGGGATTTGCCGCGACCCAGGCCAGTGCCGCACCTAACGTTGTAACCCCAGCCAGAGACAATCCAACCACAGCCTTACCACCGAAGCGCCGCAGAAGTCCGGTTACGAGCAACCCAACGATAGGCATCGCCAGGAGCACTGCCCAAAAAGCAAAACGCTCAAAGGTCAAGATCTCATACGCGCGCCCTAAGAGCCATCGCGGCAGAGGAGTAGTTCCGCCCAACCCAAAAATGAACGCCAGCCAAAAACCCATGAGCAGTGGACGCAAGCGACGAGAGGACACGCCGCGTACCACAATGAATGGCAACGCCAGAATGAGTGCTCCGTAAGGGACCACAAAATAATTCAAGCCAGTGATCGAGTTAAGCAAAAAATTATTGCGGCTGTCATGAGGGATCGGGATCTGATGTATGGGATGGCGGATGAGGGCGATCCAATAGGGCAGCAAGAGGACAGCAATCCCAACAGCGCCTAGCGCGGCAAACATACCGGCGCGCATCATGACGCCAGACCGGCTTCCGTTGACACGTCCTTCCTTGACATCGAGGACAGCGAGCCACAATACCGGGACCGCGAAGAAAATCACGCCAAAAATCAGAGTAACGTGATGTGCCGCCGCGGCCACCAGGCTCATGGCCAATCCTTTGACGAGCGAGCGCCACTGGCCGCGCAAGGACCACTCGTAAAAATATGGCAGCGCATTCAAGTAGAGTGCCGTGGCCGCAACCGTTGGCAACTGGCCCGCCTGGTAAACCATGAATGCAATGACTCCTAAGAAGACGCTTCCGAGCGCGGCGTAACTTGCTGAATTCTCATCGACCCAGAGTTTGGCGAAGCGATAGACGCCCCTGGCCAGAAGCAACAGGGCCGCAAGTTGTACCAGCATGTAACCAATGGTCAGGCCAACGACGTTCGACAGCAAAGCAATCCATTGATGCGTGAGCGGAGGATAGGTAGTCTGCGAAAACCCGGCAAACCATTTTTCGTTCCACGGGTTGAACCAGTGATGAGCATAGTGGGAGGCGAAAAACATGTGCAGGTTGGCGTCAAACGAACCAACGGGAAGCTGCATCAGCAGCAATGGTCCGTGTACGGCCAGGGCCACCAGTAAAATCACTGGGACAGAAATCGGACGGTGCAAATTTGGAGTAGCAACGGTCATGGCGTACCGGGTATTCCCGACAAAACATACGATTCAGATAATCAGCAATTGGTTGACCCGGGCCTCGGGGTTTTCCGAAAAAAGTGTAAGTAATCTATTGGAGGATTTTCAACACGGACTGGGGATAACACTGAGTAACGAGGCAGCTAAAGTTCCGACCGCATGCATCTAATTTGCCCTGTAGCCAGTTGCAAGGTTCTTGGCACAATTTTCTGTACCTATTTATTTTATAGAAACGTTTCTCAACGCTTAGACATAGTTCGGGAATGCCCGTCTAACGCCCTCGTCATGGTGATGAAGTGAGAATCAATTTTTGGTTTGGTGGCACCACCTTAATCCTGCTGGTCGCTCTCGCCCACGGGCAGACCTTCGATGTTCACAATGGGAATTCCTCCGCCGCCGGCGCCAAGAAACCGGCGTCAACGCATGACGCGAAGCCCGCGAATTCTGGGACCCAAGGGCTGGGCTGGGGATCAAACATCGAAGTGGTCCGCGAAGCCAGAGCGGTGGAAGATAACCTAAAGAGGAATGACTATACCGCTGCGGTCACCCATGCGCAGCAGGCTGTCAAACTCGCCCCACAAGACTCAGATCTTTGGTTCCTGTTGGGATACGCTGCGCGGCTGGCTGGGCAGCATTCCGTTTCCGTCGACGCCTTTAAACGCGGCTTGCAGATGAAACCTAATTCGCCGCGCGGACTCAGCGGGTTGGCACAAACTTATGCCAAGATGGGCCGCGTTGACGAGGCCCGTCAGTTGCTGTCTCGAGTCATCGAGTCCAGCCCCAAGGACGTCAGCACTCTCAATCTTGCAGGCGAGCTGATGCTAAATTCTGACCCTGGCCGTGCGGCTGAGGTGCTTCGCCGGGCCGACGATCTACAGCCTTCCGCTCGCACTGAATTGTTGCTTGCTCGCTCTTACCAACGCCTCAACCAACCTGAGCAGTCCCGCCAGTATCTGACCCATGCCAGGAACCGCGCGCCGCGCGACCCCGAGATCCTGCGCGCCATTGCCGGACAGTACCGTGATGGCCACCAGTTCGACCTGGCAATTTCCACCTTACAGGCATTGCCGTCAAAGCCGCCCGATGTCCTGGCAGAGTTGGCCTACACTTATGAACTCTCGGGAAACAAACAGAAGGCGGTGGAGTTTTATCTCCAAGCGGCGAAGGCGGCAAAGGGAAATATCGAGTTGCAGCTCAGTGCTGCCCAAGCTCTGGTCGGGGTTGAGCAGATTGATACTGCCCGTGGTTTCCTGGAAAAAATTCAGGAACGAAGTCCGAACCACTATCGTCTCCATGCCATTCTGGGCCAGATCGAAAGATTGACCGACAATACGCCGAAGGCAATACGCGAATATCAGCTTGCCCTCCGCAACCTTCCCCGTGGAAATCCGGAAGGTACCTTGTATCCAATCCAACTCCGCCTTGAGCTTCACGATCTTTACGATCGGAGCGGTGACAAGCCAAGGGCAAAGGAGCAGCTCGATCTCGCGGCCAGCGAAATACAAGCGCCGCAGGCAACGGAAGCGCCCCGAACAGAGTTTCTGAGATTACGTGGAGCCATCGAGACAGCATCAGGAGACTTGACCGCGGCCGATCGGGACTTGAAAGAAGCGTTGTCGCTGGCTCCATCTAGCGTCACGGTCATGTTGAACTATGCAGTCGTGCTCTGGAAGCTCGGGCGACAGGATGCCGCCCGCCAAATGTATGAACAGGCCCTCAACGCGGACCGTGACAACCCGCTTGCCCTAGAGTCACTCGGTTACCTGGCGCGAGAGATGGGCAATAATGATGATGCGGAAAAATATTTTATTCGCGCCGTTCACAAACATCCCCGCGACTATGCCCCGTATTTGGCCTTGGGCGATCTATACGCTTCGCAACGGAAATTTCCCGCCGCACAAGAAAACTACGAGGCAGCCAATGAGCGGATGACAAATAATCCGCTGGTAATGGCCGGAGGCGCGAATGCTGCTTTGGAAGCCCACAAGCTTGACTTGGCGCAGCATTGGCTGGACCGGGCCAAAGGAGCGGCGAATGACAACCCTCACCTCATGCGTGAGCGCGAGCGCTACTTGACCTTGCGGGGTTCTTATCTGGAGTCGTCAAAGCTGGGATTCAAAGTGCTTGAGCAACTGCCGCACGATGCGGAGGCCCCAATCTACCTGGCATATGACCTTTATTATTTGGGGCGCTATAAAGAAGCTTTTGATTTGTCGGTCAAATACGAGCCGCTTCTTGCCAACAACAAGGACTTCGCACTTATAGAAGGTTATGTTCATGCACGGTCGGGGGAGCTCCAGGAAGCATTGAGTGATTTCAGCCGAGCCCTCGAGCGGGACCCTAAGATGGCCACTGGATACGTAAATCGGGGATACGTGTTCAATGATTTGCGCAATCCTCAAAAGGCCGTCCCGGATTTCCAGGCTGCCATTCAGTTGCAGCCTGAGTACGGAGAAGCGCATCTGGGCCTGGCCTATTCTTATCTCCAGCAGCACCACCCGCAGATGGCCATGGGGCAACTGGATATTTCCGAAAAATTGCTGGGCAAGTCACACACTTCGCATCTGGGCCGGGCAGAAGGTTTTCGGCAAGAACAACAATTCGCCAAGGCGGAACTGGAATATCGAGTTGCTTTGAAAGAAGAGCCCAAGGACCTTCCCACGCAACTCGCACTGGCCGACACACTCTATCGCCTGCATAGCTACAACGAAGCAATCGATACTTTCAACGTTGCTGTAAACTTGTCTCCTGACAATCCATTCATCTACTCACAGATGGCGCAGGCCTATGCGAAGCTGCGCCGGCGGGAAGACACGTTCCGTTACATTCAGGCGGCGGAGCAATCTGGCAGAGAAGAAGCGGATGTCCTGATGGCAACCGGCAACGCCCTTTTGATTTTGGGAGAGGAAAACTCTGCCATGCAGCGCTTTTCCAGCGCCCTGGATGCTCCGGATGGCAACAGGGTCAGCACGCGGCTGGCGATTGCGGAGATATTTGTCCGCAAAGGCCACTGGGATGATGCGCGCCGTCAGATTGGATTGGCGTTTGCCGAGGCCAGGGTTGGTGATGCCCAGCCGGCCACAACGAGTGATCTTGTCCAAGCCGGCAATATCTTGCTGGCGATGCATGATTTCGATCTCGCCAAGACATATTTCGAAAAAGCAGGACTGGCGGGTGCCAGCCAGCGCGACGTCGTCCTCGGCTTGGTCAATACTTATTTGGCCCTGGGGGACACCGTAAAAGCGCAGGATGAACTAGCTTCCCTCAGCGACCCCGGCAACTACAAAGACGATTATGAATACATGATTGCGGAGGCCAATGTATATCGTGAGCGCCATGACACGGCACATGCGCTCTCCGGCTTCGCACGCGCGAGCAGACTGGGCGGCGAGGATGATGAACAAGCCCTCCAGCGAACCGAATATGAGCTGGCTGGAGAAGAAGGCCGGCAGATTAATCCGGAGTTGAGCTTGCTGTCCACGGGTTCTTTTGCGCCTGTCCTGGAAGACATCAACATTTACACGCTGGACGCAAGGCTGCTGGGTTCGACGAATAGTGCGGCTCTACCTCCACCCCGGCACTCGTTTCAAAGTCTTGGTGAAGCGCATTATCGCGTGCACCTGCATGGATTTCCAATCATCGAAGGCTTCGTCGGCGAGAGCATGACCAACGGAAGAGTTTCTCTGCCCAGCATTTCGGTGATTCAAGACCGTAATACCTATGACACGATGTTCAGTGGCGGAGTCAGCCCCGTCGTTCACATGGGCTCCAACACGCTGGCTTTCAACACAGGCCTACAGTTCACCCTGCGGCGCGACTCAATATCGCCGGTGGCGTTGAACCAGAATCTGTTTCGCCAGTTCCTCTATATGTCCAGCAGTTCCTTCTTTAATTGGATTTCGGTGCGTGGCCATGCAATCCATGAAAGCGGCCCCTTTGGCGAACAGGACCTGCATTCGCGTGACGCCTCCGCGAACCTCGAGTTCACGGTCGGTCGCCCATGGGGCAATACCGCCTTGCTCACCGGATACTCGGTCCGTGATTTGCTGTTTCGCCCAGCCATCCGCGAATACTTCTCCACTTCAACCTATGTCGGCATGCAGCACAAATTTGGGAAGCGACTAACGGCAACGTTGCTGGGTGAGTACTTACGCTCCTGGCGGGTCGAGGGGACCCAGTTTGCGATCGCGCAAGCGATGCTCCCGGGCGCGCGGTTCGAGTACAGGCGCGGGGTTCATTGGACCATTGAAGGCGAGTTTACTCTTTCCAGGGGGCAGGGGTTCCACATCTACGACAATGCGAACAGTCAAGTCTTAATCTCATATATCCGGCCGGTCAATAGGAGATTCGACGACGGCGATGGCGACATCTCCGTCTCCTATCCATCGCGGTTCTCATTCGGACTGCAACAGCAAACTTTTTATAACTTCACCGGTCAAGGCAAGACCGTTGTTCTCCCTGTAGTTCGACTCACCTTGTTTTGATTCTTTTGCTCCACGTTTCAAACAGCATCATGAAAGTAAATGCAAACAACTCGTCTCTTGAATCTGCATGCGGCACCGTTCCAGCCGCAACAGTGAAGACTCTGCGGTCGCAAATTGTGAGCGGCAGTCTGACGCTGCTGGCCGGCACGGGGCTCGTCAGCGCGATGAATTTTGCTTACAACATCGCGGTGGCGCGCCTGCTCGGCCCCACAGGATACGGCCATGCTACCGCGGTCTCCACTCTGCTGATGCTGATGTCGGCAATCACGCTGGCTTTCCAGATCGTTTGCGCCAAGTTGGTGGCCAACCATGACTCTCCCGCTGACAAGACCGGCATCTATGCGCGATTGCATCGCAGGTCCTGGTTTTTGGGAATTGCAATTGGCATGCTGCTGGTCCTGGCACGGGGAGCAATCTCCTCTTACCTGAACTTGCCCGATCCAACGCTGGTCGTCATGCTTGGGTTAGGAGCAATGTTCTACATTCCATTGGGCGCGCGCCGAGGCTGCATCCAGGGGATTTGCGCATTCAACGCTCTTGCCGGCAATTTCGTCCTTGAGGGCATGGTCCGGCTGGCGGGAGCTTTGTTGCTCATTAAATTGGGCGCGGGAGTCAATGGCGCGGTTGCAGCCAACGTGGCAGCCATCATTCTGGCTTGCCTCTTCGCTCAGCCCCGGCTGACCTCGGGGGCTTTAAACGGTGAGGTACACGCGCCTTTCCGGGAAGGCCTGCAAGCTACGGTATTTTTTACAGGCCAGGTGATCATCAACAATTTCGACATTGCTTTGGTCAAGCATTTCTTTCCTCCTGAGGAAGCCGGTCTCTATGCCGCGGTCGCCCTTGTCGGACGGCTCATTAACATGTGTTCGTGGTCAGTCGTCAGCACCATGTTTCCCGTCACTGCCAAAGGACGGTTGTCGGAAGAAAAAGAAAGCAGAGCACTGCTGAAGACCTCGTTGCTGCTTGTATTTCTGATCTTGACGCTATTGATCCTGGGTTTGTCAATGATACCTAGCATCCTTTGGAAAGTGACTTACGGTGCGCAATTTGAGCTGCCGGGATACGGCTCAATCTCTTCCCTGATAACTCTGTATGCCGTTGCAAGCGGCGTCTACTCCTTGAGCAGCGTGATTATCGCCTATGAAATGTCTCGCAAGATCGCCAATACCGGCTGGATACAACTCGCGTTCAGCGGAGCTCTTGTACTGAGCATCTACTTGTTTCATTCAACGCTACACCAGGTCATTCTTGTGCAACTCATGCTGATGTTACTTCTGCTTGCTGCTGTTCTGGTTCCTTTTTTGTCTTTCAATCTGATCCCCAGGACCGGGGCCGCCGAAGTCGGCGGCGCGAGGGGAAATATTCGTTATCTTCGGGTCATGGAAGAAGAAGCGGTGGTCGCTGAGTTTTTGAAGAATGAGTTTTATCATGAAGAATTCGATGGCTACCGGGAAGAATTGCAACAGATGGTTTTCAATCCTGATTTAACCAATCGGGAAGAAAACGCTCTGCGGCGAGCACTGCTTTTCCTTCGCCGCGGCGCTATGTGGCGCGAATTGCCATCCGACACCACGTGGTTCGAAGTCGAGTTGACGATCGAGGACCTGGCGAGGATCCGCGTATTTCCCAGAGCGCCATGGCGAAGAGTGGCACAAGGAAGCTTTGGACTAAATGAAACAGTTGAACGAATTCGCACAGATCAGGGGAATTGTTTCGATGACGACTTTCTCTCCAAACTTCAACGTCTGCGTCCCCTTGTACATTCGAACCTGGTCAATCCCACGGTACTGTTGATTGGCACCAACAAAGACGCGCCTTTGACAATTCTGGAAGGAAACCACCGCCTTGCGGCGGCCATGCTCATTGCGCCGCCGGTTGCTTTAAAGCGCCTGCGGTTTATTTGTGGTTTCTCGCCTAGAATGTCGGAATGTTGCTGGTATCAGACAAATGTGATTACACTCTGGCGGTATGCCAAGAACCTAGTGAAATACATGCCCTATGATCCAGAGTCTGATATCGGGCAAATCTTGCATAGCAGACCTTCAGACTAAGGTAGAAAAAGAGAGTCCAGATAGTGTTCTTCGGTCTCAAGGAGCGTGCTGGGTTATCAGGTAAAGTCCGGTCACATCAAATCCCCTGCGATTTACCGCTCGCGCCGGAAATCGATGCACTTCAAAATCGCGCGAGGCAGTCTGCCACAAGAATCTTCAAGTCCATTGTTTTGTTGCCTGATTCTCCGGATTAAGATTATTTGCCTAGCTCTACTAAGGGCAACCCTGAGGACGGCTAAGTTATTTTTTTTGACATATCAATCGGGATAATCATTTACTCTTTTCCCAATTCAGAAATAGAAAGACTCTGGCCATCAAACCTGCACATGAAATGAGGGAGTAGTGTGATAAAAAACGCAACCAGGACCATGTTTATCGTCCTTTCATTAGCCGCAGTTTCGCTTGCCAGTGTCACCGTGAATTCTCCTCAGCCAGCGTCGGCGTCCGGGTCTCCGGTTCACTTCGTCGCATCCGCATCGTCGTCATCACCCATTACCGCCATGCGGATTTATGTAGATAACATCAGCATTTATGAGACTGGGAGCAGCACACTCGACACTTTTGTTCCCATGGCATCAGGGACCCACTTCGTTGTAGTGCAGGCGTGGGACGCCTCCGGAGCGGTATTTAAGTTTCCTGAAACCGTCACGGTTACAGGCGGGATTAGTGTGAGTTCGCCTGCCAATGGCTCGCAGGTAGGCGCGCCGGTACACGTAGTTGCTTCGGCAGCGGCGTCCCGGCCGATTACTCAAATGGTCATTTACCTGGATGACGCCAATATCTTCATGATCAATGGTGGGAACCTGGATACGTCGGTCAACGCTTCGCCGGGCCGGCATTCTCTGGTAGTGCAAGCTTGGGACACATCCGGAGCGGTCTACAAGCAAGCGCTGGCTATCAACGTCGATTCCGGTCTTCCTGGGAACGCTATTACAAAAACAGCAATTCAAGCCATGCCGGGCTGGGAGAACTGCACTGTATGCGCGGGAATCAACGCCAGCGGCCCCGTTGCTGGATTTTCCATGGTCCAGCACCAGGCGTTGTCTCTAAGCGGGAACTCGACCCAGTTCAACATCTGGGGCGGCACGCCTTATGCCGACGTCCTATGGTGGAAGCAGCTTGGCGGAGACAACAATGCCACGCACTTCAAATACGACGTGGATTTCTATCTCACCGCCCCACAGCTTGCTCAGGCATTGGAATTTGATGCTAACCAATCCAACGGTGCACAGAAGTTCATTTTTGGCACACAGTGCAACATCAGAAACGGCGCTGTGTGGGACGTTTGGGACACGGCAGACGCCGCCTGGCGCTCTACAGGAGTTCCGTGTCCGGCACCCGCGGCCAACGTATGGCACCATCTTACGTGGGAATTTCAACGCAGCAGCAACCAAGCCACTTTCGTTGCCGTGACCCTCGACGGAAATAAACACTTCGTCAACCAGACCTACAATGCCAAGCCGATGAATGCCACCGAAATCAACGTCGCCTTTCAGATGGATGGCGACTTTGCCCAGCATCCATACTCCGTTTGGCTGGACAACGTCACTCTAAGCTATTGGTAATGTCATCGCCGGACCAAGGGTGCGGGACAACTAGAACCGCACCCTTTCAATCCGCTCAAGGAATAGGTTTCTGCTCTTGCGGGATGGTCTGGTTCGGCGGCTGCCGCGGCTGTTCCGAACCAGCGCCTGGTTTTTTATCGCGTCTACGCAGTTGAACAGTCACCTTTTGCCGCTGCCTCTCCGCGTGGCGCTCTTCCATTCGTGCATCTACGTGCTGTCCACTTTCCTCCGCTACCGCGGTCAATTTCATCCCTTCGGCCGAACGGCTGGTGGCGAGGCCCACCCGGGCATCAGCCCGATTCGCTTCCTGAGCTTTCACGTAGAAATCATATGCCGTCTCGGGATCGCCATCCATTTCCGCAAGATACCCGATGTTGTTGAGGGAAAATGCATAGTTGGGATCGAGCGCGTAGGCGCGTTGAAAATATTGACGGGCCTCCTCTAAATGATTTTTATTGATCGCCGCCACCCCGCGCAAACTTAGGCGCGCCACTTCTGGCTGAGTGCTTTCTTCGGTTTGTCGCTCAAGCATTTTGCGGCCGTTGGCGGCAGCCATTTCGCTGACTGGCTTCCCGTGCCAAGCCCCGTTCCAGGCAATGACCACCGGCTCGCTGGAGTGCAGGTTGGCCGCGGCAGCGTAGTACTTAGCCGCTTCTTCAAGCTCTCCTTCCATCTCCTTGGCGACACCCAGATTATTCAGCGTAAAAGCATTCTGTGGATCCAATGACAGCGCCTGCTTCAGGAGACGCTCAGCTTCGGGTGCACGCTCCTTCGACAGAAGGCGGACCGCTTCCAAGTTGTTGCGATTGGCTTGCATGGATGAGTCACTGGAACCGGTGAGCGCATCTTTGACCGATTTTCCCCGCACTTGTGCGACGCTGGCCTGGTCAACTACAGCATCCGTCGCCCGCTGTGATGCCAGCAGATAGAAACGCGCAGCACTCTCCATTTTTCCTTCCAGTTCGGAGACGTACCCCAGGTTGTTCAGCGTAAACGGGTCGTCCGGATCGAATAGGTACGCTTTGTAAAATAGCGCTTTGGCCTTTTCGTACTGATGCTTACGAATGGCCTCGACCCCCTCGCGGTTCAAGCGCTGTACCGGAGTTGGTTTACTTCGCTGTGGTAATGAAATCTTCAGGTCACCAGCATGAGCCGTGTGACGTGCCCATCCCGTCATGGTCCCTATCACAGCAGCAAGGAGCAATCGCTTATAAAACATAGGTCCTTCTTAAGGAACGTGCGGCGATGACTTCAGTCCACACGATATAAAATTTTTGATGCGTGAAGGCGCTGTCAGGGTGTCGTACCGTATAAATTTATCTTCATCATTGTCCGCATCCCGAAGACTACCTCCTGTTTGCTGAAGGCATCAAATTTAAGGGCCAAATTGGATATTAAGGGTGTATTTTCCATGAACTGTTTTCTTTCGGCAGTTGTCCTGAGCGGTTTGGTGTGTGCTCAAGCATCGTCACTTCAGGTTGCGGCATCTCCTGAACGGCCGGGAGCGACTTTCCCCGCCAAAACACAGGATATCCCTGTGAATGTTGCGCTTTTACCCAATCTGCCGGTGCTGCCGCAGGGCAAGGCCACGATACTCGGGGGAACAATCAACGGTCTTGACCGCGTGCGCGAAGAGCTTATTCTCAGGACCTTCGGAGGTGGCCGCATCAAGGTCCTCTTTGATGGACGCACGCGAATTTATCTCAATGACATGAACGCGGGGCACCGTCGTGATCTGCGTGATGGCCAACGCGTGCACCTGGATACGATGTTAGACGGAACAAAAATCTTCGCGAAGAACATCTATGTTCTGACCTCAACGCCGACGGGAGAGAGTTACGGACAGGTGGTCAGCTATACGCCTTCCACCAATGAATTACAATTCACTGATTCGCTTTCCTCCGCGGCGATAAAATTGCGGCTTGCACCCAGTACGAGGGTCCGTCAACAGGAACACCTGATCGCCCCGACGGCGCTCCGTCCTGGATCATTGGTCTCGGTCACATTTGAAACCGAGGGAGACGGACGGGCTGTTGCTCGTGAGATTCTGCTCCTGGCAGAGCCTGGAGACGTGTTCCAATTCGCGGGCCGAGTGACGCACCTGGATCTACGCGCGGGAGTGATGGTGGTGGAAAATCTACTCGATCACAAGAGCTTTGAAATCAATCTAACCTCTTCTCTGGCTCTGCCTGGCAACGACTTTCATGAAGGCTCAAATGTCACGGTATCGATCGCCTTCGAGGGCACATGTTACGTGGCCAGAATCGTAACTGTCAATTCTCCTTCCGCCAAGTAAGCTGGACTGCAAGCAAAGGGATGCGTGAGTAGAGCGGTTCCAGAGCGTGCCACAAGCAGACGTCGGAGCTGCAAGAACCGCCTCGATATCCCTGGACGAGGCGCTTCTATTGCAACATCTGAGCGTTGCAGACTCCAGTCGTAACTTGGGCGGGAGGGGATGGCGGCGTAGCCCAAGGGACATTCTTGAAATCAAAGAATTCTGTCATGTCCATTTGCGCGGCATCGCGTTTGGTCAGCGGGGTCAATTTAAAGCGGGCTTCAATCAATTTTGCAATCGCTGTGTAGTCGGCCGGAGTATGAGACACAAAATTTTTCTTGGTGAACGGCGAAACTATGATCAATGGCACGCGGAAACCTGCAACAGTGAAGTCACAGTTTGCGCCTCCACTGCCGCCGGTGCAGATGTCGCCTGGTTGTAAATCGGAAGGGGGTATGCCATCTGGACTGACCGTGGACATAGGAGGAACATGGTCGTAAAGGCCTCCTGCTTCATCATAGGTAAGGATAAAAACCGAATCCTTCCAAGAAGGGCTTTTCATCAGCGCGTTAATTAGTCCTTCCACATAGGCAGCTCCGGTTTGCACATTGTTCTTCGGGTGTTCATCCAGACCGGAGTTATAACCGCCTTCAATCATCGCGACAGCCGGCAGCGTTCCATTCTGAACGTCAGTCATGTACTGGGACACAGGCACTACATTGGCTGAGTGTTGGCTGGCAAACGGCTGGAAATTATTGAGGTAAGTTGTTCCTGGGTCTGTCTCATAGATCTTCCATGAGACCCCGGCACTCTGGAGCAGTCCAAAGATGGTCTGGTTCGACAAAGTGGCCGTCGGAGGATAAACATGTCCCGCGGAAGTAGCGGCCAGCAGAAAGAGCCGGTTGGGTTGCGTACGCGTCATGACCGGAGAGAACCAGCGGTCAGAGGTGGCGAAGTTCGATGCCATGAAGTAGTAGTAATTGAGATCGCTGCCATCGTAAAAACCCATCGCTCGGATGCCTGCCGTATCGAGGATGGGAGCATCTTCAGGAGGCGGATTCTGCGCGTATTTGGCCGCGGTGAAAACAAAACCGTCCGATGTTACCGTGCTGGAGGTCGGGTTCTGGCGGTTCCAGTCCACATGGTCTTCGTTCCAAGAGGGGCTGAGATTTTCGATGCACGTCGTCTTGACGTGATAGCTGTTCACCGTGCTTGTTCCATCAAAAGTCGGATTCGACGCGTTGACAGGCATCCCATCGATGGATTGTGCGGGAAACCCATTGCTCTGCCAATATGCACTCAATTGACCAAAATACTGATCAAAGGAGCGGTTCTCCTGAACCATAAAAATGATGTGATTGACGTTTTGCAGGTTTCCGTTAGGAGAATTACCGGTGCCCGTACCCAGGCCTTGGCACCCACTCAGCGCCATGACGATGCACAGTAGAACCACTTCTGCCACTGTCTCTTTGACTCTAGCCATGAAGCGGCACCTCACAACCTTAGATTGCGTACATGATTGAGACGCCTGTTCAGCAGTGAAAGGTTGGCCTCCGGTTTACCCTTAAGGCAGTTGTTCCCCCCGTACCGACCCCGAGCTCTCAACAGTACTTTCGACACACTCCCATCCTGAGATAGTCACCTAGCTTTTCGTAATGAAAATTACTTGCAAGCTAAGGGATTTCCTCAGTCGCCAGTACAGCAAAGGTGGTAGTAGTATCCCTCACGCTCCCGATTGTGCGGGCCAAGCAAAATGGCCTGTCTGCTTATCAGCCGGGCCGACCGGCAACGCGGACAGGCTGGCGCAGCAGGAAGACCAGTCGCCGTTGTGTAGAGGGATTTTGTGAATTGCTCTAGATTTATTCATCGGTTAGCCATTCTTGTTTTTCCGCTGGCGTGTTTCGCTGGCCAGACGGCGATATCTCCAACGACGACGCTTTCGTTACAGACCTCCAACAACACCAGCGCGTCTTACAATTTTGCGTCGCAATCAAATGGCAACCTTGGCGCCGCCAACATAAGCAAGGTGAATGTCCATTCCTTGCTGTACGCAGGGGCTTCCACCAAAATTTATGCTCATCTTGTACCGTGGTTTGGCCAGCCAAACCATATGAACGTTGGCTACAGCTCCACCGATCCCGCACAGGTCAAACGGCAAATC
>Ga0137407_10000035_pt1 | contig 119834 bp, 79 predicted proteins | sample CZOMad2_2_16fung_FD_108410 | JGI IMG/M metagenome (GOLD analysis project Ga0137407, IMG submission 108410) | Vadose zone soil fungal communities from Angelo Coast Range Reserve, California, USA - CZOMad2_2_16fungal (Illumina Assembly) | ecosystem: Environmental > Terrestrial > Soil > Vadose... | reverse complement strand
TATTCCCAACAGCCCGACCACCATCTCCAGACTGCGTTCCATGCAGATTCCTACCCGCACCTCCGGTCCCACTCCCTGCTTCCTTAAATAATGTCCCAGTTGGTTGGCCCGCCGGTTCAGCTCTCGATAACTCAACTCCTGCCCTGCATACTCTACCGCCGTTGCTTCCGGTGTTCTCTCCACCTGCTCCTCAAACAACTCATGCACACACCGCTCCGGATACTCCGCCTCCGTCCGGTTCCACTCCACCAGCATCTGTTCCCGCTCCACCTCGCTCAGCAGCACCAACTCGCCGATCCGCTGGCCAGGATTTGCCACCATCCGTTCGAGCACCAGACTCAGGCTGTCCACCATTCGACGGATCGTAGAGGATTCAAAAATACTTTGGCTATATTCAAGATATCCGCGCAGACGCGGACTTGTTTCAATCACTCGCAAGCTCAGATCGAACTTGGCAATACCTGACTCCACTTCAGGAAAGCTAAATCTGAGATCACCGAACTCCAGTTCTTTGCTTGGCAGAGGCTGGAATACCAGCATCGCCTGGAACAGCGGTGAGCGACTCATATCGCGCTCCGGTTGCAACTCCTCCACTAATTTTTCGAACGGTACATCCTGGTGTTGGTAGGCCCCGAGTGCCACCTGACGCACGCGGCCTAACACCTCCGCAAACGTTGGATCACCGCCAAGTTCCGTTCGCAGCACCAAGGTGTTCACAAAAAATCCAATCAGACCCTCGACTTCCGCGCGGTTGCGGTTGGCCACTGCTGTCCCTACCGCTATGTCGTGTTGCCCGGAATATTTACTGAGCAGCATTTGGAACGCCGCCAGTAAACTCATAAACAAAGTCAGGCCTTCACGATGCGAAAGCTCTTTCAGTTTTTCTGTAAGTTCATCCGATAGATCAAACGGGATGGTCGCGCCTTGATGGTCGGGAACGGCCGGCCGGGCATGGTCCGCCGGCAACTCCAGCGGCTCTATCCCCGCCAGTTGCTGTCGCCAATAACTGAGTTGCTGCTCCAGCACTTCGTCTTGCAACCACTCCTGCCGCCACACCGCGTAATCCGCATATTGGATATCCAATTCAGGCAGCGGTGATTCCTGGCCTCTTGCATAGCTTCCATAGAGCGTACTCAGTTCATTGATAACAACTCGCAACGAAGCACCGTCACATGCAATGTGATGGGCCACTAAGAGCAGGAAATGTTCCTGCTCCGCCGCTCGCAACAAAGTAAAACGTGCAGGCATATCCTTTTCAAGCTGGAATGAACGCTGTGTTTCCCTGGTAACCAGCGACTGCAATTTAGCTGCTGGCCCAGATCCGTTGCCGAAATCTTTACTGTCAACGATTGTTAAGGCAACAGGCTGCGCAGGCTGAATGGATTGGTATGGGTGGCCGTCACGAGTGGGAAAAGTAGTGCGCAGTATTTCGTGACGCCGCACCATCTCGGTTAGAACCCTCTGCAAAGTTTGCAGTTCAAGATTTCCACGCAGGTGAACGACGAGATGCTCGTTGTAAGCACAGCTTTCCGGGAAAAGCTGCTGCAAAAACCAAACTTGCGCTTGTGAAGGCGAAAGAGAGGCGTGCAAAGGTCGGGCCAAACGTTGTAACCTTGGTTGCGTCTGTTGATAGTTCTCCTGGATACTTGATTCAATGTTTTGCAGGATCAGAGATGATATCTGGCCGATGCTCTGATCCAGCAGTCCGCCAACAGGAATAACCACTGCAAAATCTTTTTCGACTCTCTGCATCAATTCAAATCCTGCCAGAGAATCGACTCCCAAGCTGACCAGTGAGTGGGCGGTCGTGACGCCGTCGATCGAGTGGTGTAGGGTGCGAGCCACCAGTTGTCTTACATAACTCTCCACAAGGCCTGCGCGATTGCTGCTGGCCTCTTCCAAAACCATCTTTCGCGTAAATTGAATTTCAGGGCCTTGCAGATCTGAAACCTGGAGGACGCTCTGGGCAACTACCGGCAACTCGTCTTCCAGCCATTTCGTTCTACATGAGTGCCGCTGGACCTTGCCGCTGGAAGTTTTTGGCAGAGATCCAGACTTGATGAGTACAACAGCGAACACCTGAATATCGTGGGCTTCGGCAACCGCCCGGCGCACTGCTTCGAGAACCGTGTCCGAATCACCTTTATATTGCCGTTTCAGCTCGCTGACGATGACCAGCCGTTCCTGGCCGGCGTTATCCACGGAAAATGCCGCGCTCCCGCTCTTGCGCACCGCCTCATGACACTCTTCGGTTGTCTTCTCAATGTCCTGCGGGTAATGGTTGCGCCCGCGGATAATGATGCAATCTTTCAGCCTACCAGTGATGAACAACTCGTTGTGATGAAGAAAGCCCAGGTCTCCGGAACGCATATACGGCCCTTGGCCTGAACTCAGAAAAGCTTTAAAAGTCTCTCGCGTTGCCTGCGCATTCTTCCAATACCCGGCTGCAACGCTGGGCCCCGTAATCCATATCTCTCCAACCCGGCCTGCGGCACACTGTTCAAAGACTGCCGGATCGACGACCACTACTTCATGATCTGCGCCAGCTTGTCCACAACTGACGATCCTACGCGCTGAAGCCGATTCAGGTTCCACCGTGACCACTCGGCCATTTCCAATTTCGCCAGTGTCTACAGCACATATCCGGCTCCCTGCTCCCGGTTGACCGCTCGTGACTTTTAAGCTTGCTTCCGCCAGTCCGTACACCGGATAGAATGCCTTCCTCTGAAAACCACAGGAAGCAAAGTGATTGGCAAAGCGCTCCAGCGTCTCATGCCGCACCGGCTCAGCACCATTAAAAGCCACTTTCCACGAAGTCAAATCAAGCAGCGAGCGCTCCTCTTCGCCGATCCGCTCTACGCACAGGTCATAGGCAAAATTAGGCCCTCCGCAGTGAGTCCCACGATAGTGGGAAATTGCGCGGAGCCAACGCAACGGAGAGTGGATAAATGTGGAAGGGGAAAATAAGACCGCAGGAAAGTGGCTGAATAAAGGTTGGAGCACGCCGTAAATAAGCCCCATGTCATGGAAATGAGGCAGCCAGTTGACGGAGAGGCTGTTTTCATCAAACCCACCATGGGCTGCGATGTATTTCAGGTTCTCCAGAACATTCGCGTGCGTCACCATGACCCCTTTGGGGTCAGAGGTTGAACCGGAGGTGTACTGCAAGTAGGCTATCGCATCGGATTGGGCCGTGGAAGTAACTCGCTCTGAGCCGCGACTGGTTTTTATCAGGTCGGTTGCAAAGCATCTAACATCGGAATCAAAAGAAGCCACCAACTGGGACACGCCGTCTAGAGAATCGAACGTAGTCAGAACGGCACCGCACCCAGCATCATGGAACATGGCCTGGATTCGGGGACGGTCGCGATTTGAACCCGGAACATACGCGGGGACCGCAATGATGTCCGCATAAAAGCAAGCGAAGATCGCTTCAATGAACTCAAGACCGGGCCGGTACAGCAATAGTGCCACAGCTGGCTTGATTTTCAGAGATCGCAACTCAGCAGCGATTGCCTGGGCCCTGCAATCCAACTCAGCATAGGACAATGACGCGCTTTCAGATTCTCCATCCGCAAGCCATTTGTAAATCTTGACGTCCGGGTACTGCTGTGCGCGCTCTTCTAACAGGTTAGCCAGCGTGCCCGTTGCTATAGACCTCCCGATTGTCTGATTCACCATGACTCATGTCCTCAATTCAGTAGATCGATTTCGTGTTATTTATTGGATGGGAAGATGCTGAGCGATTTTCACTTTCATTCGTCAGGAGCGTTCTACTTGATGGGCAAGTTGTAGCCGACGGTAGACGGCATGACGAGTTCTCAGAGAGAGAAATAAAAGACGAGATGAGGTGCGCCGGCTGTTGAAACACTTAGACTACGACAGACCCGGACTCATTCAGAGAAGCAAGGCTTCTGCCGCCGCAGCGACCATCCTTGGGATCGCCGCGTTCCGTTGTTTCTCATACCGCAGGCCGGAAAAAATATGACTTGCGGGTTCTTATCTTGCCATTCTCAAACGTGTAGGCATCCGCGAATCTTTCGTCAATCGCTGAACCATTTTTGTGCACGCCGACGAATCTTCCCCAGCAAGCGCCGCTGTCATCGTTAACGACAACACCTTCAAGAAAGTGGGTTCCTGAAGCTATGACCCGCTCTTCACGATAAAACTTTTTTACCCGCTCATAGCCCACCAGGGGCTCATAGCCTGGGCGTTCATACGTCATGTTTTCGCAGAAGACCCGTTGCAGGCCGTCCCAATCACGCGAGTCAATGGTTTGAAATACCTTGCGTACGAAATCCGGAGACATGGGCGTGGGTTTCCGCTTCTCAGTACCAGTCGGCGCTAAATATCGCACGAGTTCTTCGTGAGACCCATCCACTCGCAGTCCCATTCCTGGGTCTGCTAAATCCAGATCCAGCAGGTGGCGAAACTTACGCGCGATTGGCCCCGGTATCCCATCGCCGACGATTTGGCCGTCAACGAGGACAACTGGAATAAGGCCAGCACCGGTTCCAGTCAAGAACACTTCCCGGTCTTTTCCAACCAAGTCAGTCGGGATTATGGTTGCCGATTCCTCAACCTGAAATCCGAGTGCCCGCGCATAACCCAGCACCAATTCACGGGTAATCCCATTCAAACAGTACTCAGCCACCGGCGTATATATCGTTATCTTGGACGGATCGTTTTCCCACCCAGAATTGCGAATTACTAAAAAAACATTGTCCGTCGTGGCTTCAGCTACATAGCCTTCCCGCGAAAGCATCAATGTTTCCTGAGTTTTTTGGTCAGACGTTTCAAGCAACGCAAGAATGTTATTGAGGTAGTTGCATGACTTAATCCGGGGATCAACGATCTCTGCTCCGGAGCGCCGCGTTCGCCGGGCAAGCGCTAAATGCAGGCCTTGCTCATACACCGACTCAGGATATAGCTGGATCCTTGATGCGATGCAATAGACCGTGCTGCCGGCACATTTGGCAGGATTGATTCCCAAATCTCCAATGCCCCGCGTCACGACCAGTCGGAGATATACGTCTTCGCGCTCGAGCGATCCGGCAGCGTTAGCCGCCCCCAGGACATGCTCTGTCAGTTCAGCAGGTGTGTAAGGAATTTGTATCTGCAATTGATTAGCGGAGGCATACAGGCGCTCAAGGTGCTCACGCCACTGGAACAATCGCCCGCGTCTTACAATCACTCCTTCAAAAGCACCGTCCCCGTAGAGCAGGCCATGGTCAAACGCCGGTAACCCGACTTCATCGAGCCGAAAAACTCCATAACAGCGCTCCACGCCACCAATCGAAGGAGAATCTTCGCGACGACTTTTCTCAACCAGAGCCCTGGGCGTGATTCCGCGAACATAAGGCATGCTGATGAATACCCTTGTGTCACGCGCGATGCCCTCCAAATTCTCCGCAATGGATGGATTGGACACGATACTGATGTTTGCCACTTCGGTCGCCATAACGATATCTCCTTTCTAGCTGTAAGTTTTGCTGATATTCCTAAGAAGGCGGTTGAGATACTCAGTTGTACCGCTGCTCTTGCAATTTTCTTTCGTAGTGGAGGTGCATATCCGTCCAGACTTCTTTGATGTAAGCCAGGCACTCTTGCTTTGAGCCCGCCATGCCTGCATCTTTCCATCCAAATGCATTTTTGCGATGTGCTGGCCAGATTGAATACTGGTCTTGATGGTTTACCACGACTTTATAAACGCTAATGTCTTCTCTCTCGGGCATTTTCTCTCCTCTCTGAGTTCGCAATTCATGCGGATTTACTTGCCGTCCTGCAATTCCACAAATACATCTTCGCCTTCAATCAGGACCTTGTGGACTGAAACGCGCGTGTTCGCCTTGCGCGGGGTCTCCCCAGTTTTTGGGTCGAAGGTCCAGCCATGCCAGGGACAGACTAGTTTGCCGTTTTGAATTGCGCCTTGTCCCAGAGGACCACCCCAGTGGGGACACACGTTGTCCATGACATAGATTTCGCCATTGACGTTGGCGACACACATAAATCTTCCATTTGCGAAGATTTCTTTGACTTTGTCGCGGGCGGGCAAATCCGATTTAGCTGCGATTTTAATCAGGGCGATTTTAGATTGCATGGGAAAGAACCGTTAGCGTGAACGTTTCATATTTAAAGGAAAAGCTGCCTTGAGGGAATGCTCTGAGTCATCTTGATGAGCGTGTTCGCCGACTTAGATGATTGTCAAACCACGGACACAGTGATTGCCGTAATGAACAATCCTACTGCGACCGCGGCAAGCAACAGAGGCGGAAGCCACCGTCGCGACACAGTCTCCGGAGCAATCTGCCCGATCATTAATGTGAGGAGCAGACCGAGAAGGGCACTTACAATAGCAGCAGAGTGGGATGCGAACGCAAAAAATATCTTGTGCATCATTGGCACAAGCAGCACCACCGCCGGCACTCCGCTGAGGACCAAGAGCACGCTCCTTGTGGTTGCCGAAGTACGCCGCCTGGCAAAAACTATAACCCAGCCTAAAAGGCTGAACAGAAGGGGCCACACGAAAAGATAAGACGCACCGGACAAGTAGGTGCTTACAACGATCGCCAGAGCAAACCACCCGACGAGAGCACCCATGGCTAAGTTCTCAGAGCTAACCCACTTCGATACCAACGAGTAAAAAACCATGGCGCAAGCAAGGCCGGTCATAGAAAAGGCCAATATGTACAACCCACTGTGATACCACAGGCCAGCGCGAATCATCGGGGACTGTTTCTGAAGAGAAAAAATAAGCCACGATGCTGCTTCAGCGGACATGATGGCGACACCCACGCCTAGAACCATACAGAGCAAGCCAAACAGAGAGGCGCCGATTCGTAAATTGCTGCTTCTAAGCCCAAGGTAAGCAGCGACTGCAAATAAGATACCCGTGAACACCAGCAAGAAAATGGCCGTGGGTTGCGCATAGCGAACCAACACGGATCCAAGCACATCAAAATATATTAAGTTTGGTTTTTTCGCGTCATCTGTAGCTGCGTTGCCAAACTGCTTTGCAAGCTCCAGCACATAGTCACCGTGATGCTGTAAGCTGCCGAGGTCTACGTTTTGGATTGAGTCGAGAGGAGTGTGGTAATACTCCAGTCCGCCTATGAATGCAAAATTCAACCCGGAGTAGCCTGCCTCGCGAAAGACCGTGAAGTCCGTATTGTTCGGCAGGCGTTTATAGATCTCATAGGAAAGCGAGTTGGCGACAGGATGAGAAGCAGCCTGGCCAAAGTTGTTGATCAGCCAGCCATTCTCATCGCTGCTTTCAAACATGATCGAAGGACCGCTATTTCCCCGGGCCTCAAAATTCATGACGAACCCGACCTCGTGCGCCCACGGATGTTCTGTTACAAAAGCTTGCGCTCCCATCAAGTGTTTTTCTTCACCATCGGTGAACAAGATGATGACATCTCTCTTAAGCTGGGGAAGAGACTTAAGCACTCGCGCGCCTTCCAGGAAAGCAGCCACAGCGACGCCATCATCGCTGGCCCCTGGACCGGTAGGAACAGAGTCATAGTGCGAAACCAGCAGAAGCGCTTTTTCGTGTGTGCTTCCTGGCAGACGACAAACGATATTTTCCAACGCGCCTTCGATCCCGTAGTTTTCATTCACGTCCGTGGTTCGTTGCACCTGCGGAGCAAGCCCGATCCCCCGGAGAGTGCTCATGATGTAGTCTCGGACCGCATCATGCTCAGCGGAGTTAATCGGATGGGGCGCCCGGCTGATCACCGCAAGATGTTTGATTGCCCTTTCAGCCGAGAATACAGACAAAGACGCCTGAGCTGGCACTGGACGAGGTGGCCTGTCTAATGCAATTACCACGATCCCGCAAACAATAAAGAACACTAATGCGATGAGTCCTCTTTGCGAGCCTTTTTGACTACCAGATTCCTGAAGGCTCAGAGATTCTGTCGGACAGAGTACTGTTTGCATGGGAGGTTTCGATTACCTTGTTCTTACGGTTCTATTTTCTGTGTGGAGTACTCACGAGCCAAAGGCAGCTGCAAGCGCCAGGCAGGTGTCGGCAATTTCTTCATCGCTCAAGTTCGCCGTATCAAGAATGCGTTTGACTTTCAGGCGTTTATCCAGTTCATCGCGGCTCAAAAGCGAGATGCCTTTCTCTTCCAGCCAGGCATCGTTATAAATATGCTCCAGATAGTTGGCGCCAGTGTCCGGCATGATTGCCACAACACTTCTTGCAGAATACTGCTTTAACCACGCCAGTGATCCGCATATTACCAACCCTCCGGACCCGCCAACCAACAACCCACTCTCGCGGGCCAGTAGCCGGCATGCGGAGATAGCTTCTTGATCGGAGGAAATGCAGACCTTGTCCAGGACCTCAAGGTCGGTGTTCCTGCTGCGCCAACTTAGTCCGACTCCGTTCACAAGATACGAATGAAATGGTCCACCAAAAACGGCTGACCCTTGCACATCGCAGGCAATCACCGTGGTTCCGGGCCACTTCTCCCTTACCTTGCGGCTTATGCCGCACAAATGACCACCTGTGCTGACGCTGCCCACCACCGCATCAATCCTCACAGCGGCGATCAAAGCGGCAATCTCCTCGCCCGTGGTGGAACAGTGAAAGGCCGGGTTGTCCTCACTGTCATACTGGTTCGGCCAGATCGCACCAGGATATTCTTCCAGCAGTTTTTTTACCCGGGCTACGCGCGTTTTTTGATAGCCGCCGTTCTCATCGGTTTCGCGGACCATTTCTATCTGCGCGCCGTAGGCCTCGCACCAGCGTATGACCGCGGGGCTGGTTTTTGCGTCAACAACAACAATCACGCGAAAACCATATACCGCGCCCAGCATTGCCAGCGACTTACCCAGGTTGCCAGATGTGGACTCAACCAAAATCCCGCCTCTGGCCAGTCGCCCGGACGCCATGGCCGCCTTCACAAGTCCAAGCGCTGTGCGGTCTTTGATGCTAAAACTTGGGTTGAAATACTCCAGTTTTACAAACAGCCGTTTGCCTTTCGGAATCATGCTGTCCTTAAGCTCAACGACTGGAGTGTTTCCAATACATTCGGCAATATTTGCATAAATAGCTTGTCTCATAAGCCTCTTTACTTGAAGGCGATCACTGGCCCCCAACAGAACCTTGATAGATGTTTAGTGGTGAAAAGTTTTCTTGACTGCGAAAAGATATTTTTAGCAGCCCAACGCAGGCTGATAGTGAGGAAGTAATTTAGGTGACTGCGGAGCGTTGCTTGGCTGGATTCGCATTTGCCGCAGCGCTTGCTAGTTCGTTCAACCGGTGTTTTAGCTCTTCCGTTGTCTGGGCCATATACAAGCCCTCGTATCTCTTGCCGCCGACACGCGCATAATCTGCCAGCGAGCCGTACTGCTTGAACCCGAAATACTGCCACAACATTGCCGCATGGGTGCCGGCGCGAACATCCAAGCAGATTAGTTCTCGGCCCAGTTCCTGACACTTTCTGGCGACTTCGTAAAATGCGCGCAGCGGAAGGCCTCCGCCACGAAGAGACGGGTGAATCGTGCCGCGAGTAAGTTCCACAATGTGGCGGTGATTAGGTGACGAGTTCGGGGTCAAAATCACTTGGCCGACAATCGCATCATTCTTATAGGCAACCAGCACATGCCTGTGGCCCGACTCCACATCGGCATTCAATTGGCGGAGAAGGGCGTAGCCTGTCTCGTCGTCAATCGGTCCTGGAAAGCCGATGGTTGTCTCTTCTTCCAGCGTGCGGTTCACCAGGCGCAAAAGCTGAGTCGCGGTCTCAGAGTCGATTTCCCGCAGCCACTCCAAACGGACGTCAGTCGCTGCACTTCCCGCTGATTCCAGCAGCCAGGTAGAGATCAACTGCTCATCCTCAGCAACTTGTTCCTGCTTAAGATGAAATCCTTTTCGGTCTTGCTCTGTTGCCTGTTGGTACGCCAGCCGCTTCAATCCATGAGAAGTTCGGCAAAGAATCTGACAACCAGCTCGGCTATGTTTTCTGAGAACGCCAAGAATGTTTTTCTTTGACTTGGCCAACTCGCCAACCAAGACAAGATCGTAAGTGGATACGTCGTAGCTCGAATCGCCCTCAGACGATACGCGCACCGAGTTATTCAGGCCACATTTCTCAAGTGCCTGCCGACTGATGTCCACGGTATTCTCTTCCAGGGCCACACAGTCGATGGTCGCACCGGTTTGCAGATGCAGGTGGATCGCAGTGATCGGGAGTGGCCCGCTTCCGATGAACAATATCCGATCAGGATGAGAGTTCGCCACCATGGCCAGCTCGCACGTTACCAGACCAGCGAATCTCTCATAGAAAGGATACTCAGACAGACGAGCCTCTCCCCTGATAAGACGGTGAGCAAACTGATATTCAAGCTGGGTCGCCCATGCACTATAAGCAGCATTCAAACTAGCGACTACATCTGAAGACAGACTTTCCAGCACGAAGGCTGCGCCTGCTTCGTCTGCATCCAGGAACCAAATGAATCCCTCAAGCTGCATGATGTTCTCATGCAGCTTGGAGAATTCGAGCTGTTTGTCTGTTGCCGCCTTTGAGCTCTCGCAGATCTGTTGCAAGAGCGTGAAAGCCGACTCCTCTTCATTTGCGAAGGACAAAGTAGCAATGGTTACACTCATGATGAACCTCCTAAGCGATGGCGCCGACTGGGGTCGGAGCTGAAAGGCGATGCCCTTCTGCCTCGTACGCTTCCTGGATTCCATCAAAGAAACGCCAGAAACGATCGCAAGTCCCGTTGATGGCTTCAATGGCTTCCCGTTGCATCTTGTCGGTTGTGCACACTTCTGATACCAGGTCCAGCCCGTCGGCAACGTGGTACACATCTTCCACGGCATGCACGGCGAAGAACGCAAGGTCCTCCGGCTTTAGCCCGTACATTTCCGGAATGAGCTGCTCCTTGGTTTTGCCCGCCTTCTTTTCCAGACTCTGTCCTTCTGAAGCGATCATGACGGCGGCCGCCCCCATGTGCAGCGTATCTGGATTTTCGCAGAGCCCTTTTCGGTATTCGATCAGATCGGTCGTTGTGGGAAGCGGCACCTCTGCGTCTATTTGCTCCCGCGTCAGGCCCAGTGCGAGGATGAACCGCTCCATGAGAGCCATGTGATTTGCGGTTTTGGAGAGTGCCCCCGTCTCCTCTTCATAGAGGTTAACCGCAAGCGCGGTCCTGGATTTCTCAATAGGGCAGTAGTAGTAAATGAGCCCCAAGTAGCCGGTAAATGCCCTAGTCAGATGGAAAGACTGAAGCGCAATCTTACTGACCAGGGTAAGGTTCTTTTTCGGTTTGGCCATTTCCTGGAGGACGGGATGATCCAGGGTGAGCCTGGAATGCAGTGCGTTCTCCAATTTATTTCTAAATTCTTGCGTGCTGAGCATGTGTTTCTCCTTAGATTTACTTTTATTGAGTTCCTTCGTTTTTCAAACGCGACAATCAAAAATCGTTAGTCAGGGTGACGTGAGCACGTTTTGAGAGACGCTCACTTTGCGAATTTGTTTTGGGGTGTACTTCTTCAGAATATGGAATGACCGTCGACGATCTTTTACAGTTTGGTTTTCTCAGGGTTCATTTACTAACCGGGACATGGCTCAAGATTTCCCGGCCGGCATTGACAATGTCGCCCACGGTCTTGAGCTTGGCAATGTCAATCGCGATGCCCGTCTCGGTAATATCGATGCCGAATGACTCCTCAAGCTGGAATACCAACGCCAGCACTCCAATTGAATCCAGTCCCAGCTCCTTCTGTAGGTGGGATTCCAGGGTAATCTTGGTTTTCTTAAACTTGCCAGGAACGACCCCGGCAATCAGCGTCATGATCTTTTCATCAAAGTTTGCATCAATTTCCATCACGCACTCCAAGCCACTGTTTTTTGTGTTTCCACACTCTCGGCTAGAAAGTGTTGCGCAATCTTCTTGCGATCGAGTTTCAGGTTAGGCCGCAAAAATCCGTTCTCGCGGGAGAAAGTTAGATCGGTGAAAATAACCTTGCCTACAATCATGGCGGAGCGGCGATCGTTAATCTCATCAACGAAGTGCTGGATACGCGCCTTTGCCGACTGATCTTGTGGATTCTTGGGAAGAACCACAGCAACCAGGACCGGGGTATCAGCGTCCGCAAAGACCACCGAACGGGCCACGTCAGGACAGGCATCGATCTCCGTCTCGGGAATTTCCGGATGGATCTTTGCCCCACCCGCGGTCACGATCATCTCTTTCTTGCGCCCAATCAGGTAGAGGTAGCCGTCTTCATCAAACCGGCCCACGTCACCAGTGGCCACGCGGTCATTGCCGATAAACGTGATTTCCGCCTCGCCGTCGGCACACTCGAAATAACCTGATGCAATCCGGTGTTCGCGAACAGCGATGACTTCACCATCATCCGCGAGTTCGACACGAACTCCAGGAAGAGGCCGGCCCACAGATCCCAGCTTGCTCGCTCCGGGCAGATTGAGCGTGATTCCGCCAAACTCCGTCATCCCGTAGGTCTCGAACAACGGGAGTTGCATCAGCTTAAAGAAGTCCAGGGTTGATCTCTTGATGGGAGCCATGCCGGTAACCATAAAACGCATGTTGCTGCCGAGTGCTTCATACGCGTCTTTGAAGACCAGCCGGGCAAATCTCTCACGCAGAGTTTTTGCAGGCAGTTTGCCGGCAATGCTTCCAAGCGTTCTTGCAGCCCACTGTTTCCAGGTTGGCAGAGTGTAAAAGCGCGTCTCAAAGGTCTCATACAACATGGGCGGCGCAATCAGGATGGTGGGATGCAAGTCCTTCAGCGCGCGGAAGAGCCGGGTCGGATCGGTCACAATTAAGTCAAAGCCGTACCAGAGCGCGGAGTAGTACATCAGCCGCTGCTGAAAATTTGAGAGCGGCAGGAAAAGCAACAGGCAGTCATCAGGCCGCGGATTGGCTACTTTTGTAAAGGCGTCGACACTGGCTTCGATTCCCAGGCGGTTCAGGGCAAGTCCCTTCAATCTGCCCGACGACCCGGAAGAAAATACCATTCCGATGTTCTCAAACTCCCAGTCCATTGGAGACGAATCCCGCTCAATGGCCCTGGTTCCATTATTTTCCGCGTCTATAAGAGCGATGGCAGCGGAGTGCCGCTGGGCATTTTTGTGCGCCTGGTCTGTAGTTCGGGCCAGCAATAGAGCAAGAGAATATTTGTCGATCAGTTCGTCACCGCTCATGGCCGCAAAATCGTCAGTGAAGGCCACGGAGAGTGCGCGCAACTCAAGCAAAGCAACTTCGTAGATAATCCACTCATAGCAGTTGCAGGTTGAAATGCCCACTCTCATTCCTGGCCGCACGCCCCAGCTTCTGAGCTTGGCGACGGCTGCCAGTACGTCCGTACAGACAGTCTCATGTGTTCGCCTGACTACCTGGCCTTTTTCGAACGTGATGATGACGTTCTGATGCTTTTGCTCGGACATATGAGAGACCAGTCTTCGCAGATCCATCAAACACCTCTGGTATCAAGAGAAATTTGCAATTGCCAAAAGATGGTGCAGTCGTTGGAAAACGAAGCTGCTTACGATGCCTGGGCTATTTCGTATTGCTGCGCCGGCTGGACTACTGGCAACTCGTTCGGGTTCTCAAAGAAAGTCTTGAGCAAACCGCCGACGAATTCCGCACGGTCATACAAGCAGTAATGAGTCGCTCCACGGACATGCACATGCCGGGCATTCGGAAAGAGTTCAGCAGCCATTTGCGAAGTAGCAGGTGTGGCTACCTGATCGTATTCAGTTCCCATCAGAAGCACCGGTACCTGGACCTTACCTGCCTTGGGCCGGGAATCATACGACCAAAAATCAATGAGCTGACGAGCGTAATTCAGCGTTGTCTCATCAGTCTCAAACGGCGCCAGGACGTGAGACTTGAGGTCCGCATTCATGCGAGAAAGAACACTCACGCTGATTTGTGCACCGTCCGAGCCTTCCAAAATGTCGGTGTCATTTTCCTCAGCCCGCGATTGGAAAGTTTTCATGACGGAAGAGGCCATGGATGGCTTGCGCACCAACATCCGGCAAAGTGATTCAAGGTTCTGCTCATAGGGGCTGTCAAGCTCTTCAGGACTGCCTTTGCACTTAAACGTTCCGTTGAGAAACGCCATGGAGAGAACCGCAGACGGGCGGCGCAGATAGAAATCGATGGCGACTTTGGGACCTGTGCACCAGCCAACCAGATGGCATATGTCGATGCCTTCGTGCCGCAGGATGGCATCCAGATCATCCACCTGATCAGCTAAACCAAAAGGAGTCGCCGGCGAAACTGTGCCCCTCGGCTCCCAGGCAATCAGGCGATAGCTGTGCATCAAGTTGTCCATCAACCGGTGCCAGCACTCCAGCCCCTGCCCAAGCGCGTTCAGGAGAACAACTGCGGGACCCGTTGCACCGCCGACAAAATAGCGGAGCTCTGATCCATCTCTCGTTATCGTCTTGTTTACAAGCCTGGCGGGTAAATCGGCAACGCGCTGTCTGTCTGCCTCCTGAGCTGCATCCTGATTTTGTCGGACCGACTCAAACATTGTTATCTGGGCTTCTTCGTCGAACAGCACGCTGTCTGGCTCAAGACCAGCTACTCGATACGCTTCTGTGTTGGGCGGCTCTAACGCGCCGCCCATCAGATAACCATGGAAGTCACCTGACCGTTCATGAAATACGCTGTCGATTGCGTTGAGTGTATTGGAATCCTCAACGGAAAGAAGACCCAAGCCGTAAGCAATACCGATGCGCTCACACAGGGCTGGAAATGGTACGTTTTGCGGATTGACGATGGCAAAGCTGGAGCCTATCGTCGCGTCGGTCCGCGCGATACGCAACAACAACTCTGACGCCACGCTGGCCGGAACCAGATTCAAGGCTGCATCCGCGGGGGCAAAATATCGCAACGCCTGAAAGTCAAAGTACCGTGGTGACCGTTCTTCTATTTCTACTTTGAGTGAGTACAGCAAGGACAGAAACTGCGAAAAGGCCGCGCTGTTTTGCTTGAAACCGGGATGCCCATTTCCCACAATCAGTGACGCATGGAAAATTCGATGCCCGATGTTCTCCGCTTTACAACGTCGCGCAATCTCCTGGTCAGTAATTTCCTCCGCAAGCTTCACTCCGCCATTGTCAAATGTTACGTAGTTGAATTCCTTAGCGCCGATCGTGGGACAGTCTGATATCAGACCCTTGATCATTTCCACCCGACTTTGGCTGCGCCTGGAATTTGCAAAATACCAGACCTCGTCGATAGTCGTAGCAAGCTGGGCAAGCGCAAGAACATTGAAGTCCCTGCCGGCCCAATACAACCGGTTTGCAATCTCTTGCCGATTGCCGGCATCCACTCCTCCCGCGATCTGGCGCGCGGCATAAGCCACGGAGTCAGTGATCCCTTCTTCCGAAAGCGATTCGGCCGCATCAGGAAGATAGAAAACCACGTCATCCGGCGCCCGCAGGCATTGGGCGGCAAAATAGATTCCCAGAAGGCTGTCAATGCCCTGAATTAAGATGTTGCGCACAGTTGTGTTTCCTTTTTGGCAAGCAGTGGTGTTGAGTGCTTACCTTATGCAATGATTCGCATCCGCGTACGAGAAAACTTCAAGCTAGCTGTCAGACAGATCCTTGATGGCGACTCCCATTACCTTCACTTTGCCCCCAAAAGGTAGCGCAGCTGCTTGATAGATCGTCCGCGCGGGGCGTTTCGACTCGGGGAAAAGTTCGGCGTAGAGAGCATTCACATCGCCAACGTCAGCCAAGTCAATAAAAGCTATGTCGAGGAAGACAATATCGCTGATGGAAAACCCGGCAGCGCGCACAGCGGCAAACAGGTTATTAAAGGCCCGAACCGCCTCTTCTCGAGCAGTTCCAGGAGCGTAGTTCCCGGCTCTATCAATCGACAGCTGCCCACTGAGATAACAGATGTTATTGACCACCACCGCGTGACTGATAGGAGAAGACCATTGAGGAAGGCCTTCTCCCTTCGTAACAAACATTCTCGTCATGGTTCCAATTTCTGGTTTACTTGGTAACCGCCTTCACGCTGACAACAGTCAAGACTCCATTATCCAACTTGCCCTGGATGTTGACGCGCTTGCCTCCGAGCCCACTCAAAAGTTCCTGGTTGGCGACAGCCATGACCGTTTTGTCGATGTCCACAAAGACCAGCTTTGCGCCCATCGATACGCACATCTTGGTGCACGCAGCGTCAATTTTGGGTCCACACTTTTCGTCGCTGACCCAACCATCAAAGCTTTTGGTCTTGTCGGCTGCTGCGGTTGCAGGCTTGGCGCCCTTCTTAGTACTTTTTGCGGTGTCACTCTTAGCTGAAGCCATGGAGAACAGCAGGCCGATCAGCACGATGCTTGTCATCATCTTCTTCATTGGTGTCTCCTAACTGGATTTATAGCTCATAAACTCGGGGGCAATTAACTCTTAATCTGAATCACAACCGATCAGCACTATTTAAGATCGGGCATGCTGCCGCCAATTGAGTCACATGTCTCAGATTCGGTGTTTCACAAAAATAGTTAGGCGCGGGCCATTGGCTTACATCTCTCGATATTTACTGCAACTTAAGCCCACGCTTAGTGGTAGCAATTACCGTGCCAGAAATGGGAGCCGTGCAATTTCTTTCGTGACGACCCAATACAGCAGGCTTGTCTAGTGAAGGGAATAGCGTTAAGTGCTTCTTGTGCCTCGCGAAGAGTTTGAAGTTACGGGAAAAACGTCCACGCTTGGAAAGGAGTGTCCATAACCGGACAGGTTCGTCAGGAGAGCCCTATTATTTACGGCAAACACAGACTGCATCGGTGGAAAACATTCCGTTCCTATTTTCCAGCTCTCATCACCATTACGGATGCGGAGTCCTGCTCCGATTGAACGCCCTCCACGAACGAAGCGTAGAGTTGCCCCTGTAAAACGGAAGTGTGCATATTCCGAATTCTCTCCAGGACTATCTGAGGTGCGGTCTTGGCCGCAGCTTCGACTAGAGTGGAGAGTCCGCGTGCTCCCGGACGGCCGTTCCAACTTGCTTGCGGATCCTCGTCAACGGACTTGCGAAACAGTTTTTCGCCCAGGGCAAAAGCATCCGCGAGAATATTGGATAATTCAGCCCGCCGCTCGCTGGAGGCGAGTGAAACCCCGCGCTCCACTAGAATCCGCAGCTTCTGTTCCGGGTCACCCGCCTTCTTAAAAGTTTCCTCGGAGTCGTCCAAAAATCTGGCCACGTCTTCGGGAGACGGGGTTTGGAGTGTTTGTATCGGGTCACTTCCGTCAGAGCATTTGGCCAGATCGGCGACCATGGTGGGCAGTTGGGCCTTCGCGTCCGGGAAAATCATGGTAATAACACTCTCTGTGGACGGCAAAGTAGCAGGTCCCACAATGATTGGCTGGCCCTCCAGGTGTCCAACCACACTAACAGCGGGAGTCAATGATGGACGCTCTTGCCTGAGTTTCTGTTCCAACTCCGGATCGACTGAATTGATAAGCGGCACAAGCAGCGCAAACGTGGCGCGGTTGAGGGCACTTGCGTCTTCATACCCTGCCGCTCCTGCTTTCGTGATGTCCTGGGAAGGAGCACGATCTGCATTCAAGAGACTTGAAAGCACCGTCTCCAAGGTCGTCTTCAAAGTAGAGCCTGAAACAAATCTGGAGTCCTCAGCCAGGAGAGTGGCGAACTGATGGTTCGACGAGGGGCTGTGGGCACTCAGATTGTAATAGCGGATCGCCTGCTGTATCAGAGTTGCGGCCGACTCTGGGTCTTTGCTTCCAATCGAACTGATGACGATCTGGATGGCCTGAAAAGGGTAGTTCCCCGTATCTCCTATCCTTTGCGCAACAGATGAGAGTTTCTGCCAGTCATCAGGGTGCTGACTGAGAAACTCCTGGAAAACAGAACTTGCCGCTTTGGCACGGGTGTCATCATCGGTTGGAGATGCCGGAGCTTCAAGGCTTGGAAGGAGCGCCAATGCTTTTTCACTATCAACTACAGCCAAGGAACCGATGGCATGGACCTCGAACTGCGCCCGCTGAACCGTGGGATGCATTTCATTGGCGAGCCGAAGCGCTTCAAGGGCCCACTGTCTTGCCTTTTCCGGATGCTTCTTTCCAGCTGTGCTCGCCAGTCGCACCAGAAGCTCGACGCGGTCTGTTGGAGAGAGATTGACGGATATCGCGTGAGAGTTGCGAAAAACATTTTCGACCAGGAGATCGTTCTCGCTGCCGCGCTTTTGCACCTGTTCCGTGGATGCCTTATCGGCTATTGCTCGCCGTTCTGCCACTTGGCCAAGCGCAGCGCAAGCAGTGAAGAAAAACCCTAACCCAACAATACACCGCGTTCGCATATCTCAATCTCTTAAAAAGCTGGAACGATCTTTCACGTATTTAGACCCGGGCTGCACCAAAAAGTAAGCGTCAAGCAGGGCGAATAATCGTAATGGCGGCATTGGTGTTAGACTTTTCACATTGTGCCGCAATTTGTGATTGAACGCGAGATCCCGGGCGCCGGGTCACTGACTGAAGTCCAGATCAGGGATCTGTCCCTGCGTTCCTTGCAGTCGTTGAAGGACATGGGGACGCAGATTCAATGGATCCACAGCTACGTCACCGATGACAAAGTCTACTGCGTCTACCTGGCGCCAGACGAGGACACGATTCAGGAGCATGCTCGCAGGACAGGCATTCCAGCCGATCGTGTTTCCGCGGTGCGCCGCCTGATTGACCCTACTAACCTGAAATAGCAGCCCCCGGCTCCTCCAGAGAATATTGGATTGCTTTTTCCAGGGTCATTGCAGAGCCTTCTTCCCATGCGCCCTTGCCTTCCACTTCAGTGAGCGATTTCCAGGCAGGCAGCAGCGTCTGGTCCAGTTTGAATTGTTCCGCTTGAGGTAGCGGAGTGCTGATCAAACGGCGTAAATGCGCCGCGGCGGCGGCCAACTTTAGCGCACGTCCTGCGTGTCCTTGAGCCAGAGCCAGGCAAGCGCAACCTTCCAGGGCCCGCGCCATCCCACGCCGGTGCCCCAAACTGGCAAAGATTTCCAGGGCCTCGCGGTATGCGGTGTGCGCCGCCAAATGGTCCCCCTGCTCATGGTCAATGTAAGCCAAATCCGTTAGCGACCGCGCGGAACCCCACGGATCTCCGACATCACGGAATACCGAAAGCGCACGTTGATACAGCTCTCGAGCGCCAGGCATGTCGCCTTGGGCGCGCGCTATGTCGCCCTGCTGGCTGATCGACCAGGCAGCGCCGCTGCGATCACCAAGTTCCTCGAAAATATCCGTTGCCTCACGTAAGGCCCATCGAGCGCGTGGATAGTCGCCGCGAACCTTGACCACATTGGCAAGGTTGTGAAGACAACGCGCGAGCGCCAGCCGGTCCGGCAGCCTGCGCCAGCAGTCGAGACTTCGTTCAAAATTACTCTGCGCCGCAGCGTAGTCACCACGGTACCGCGCCGCTACCGCCAAAGCATTCAAAGACGCAGCGATGCCCGACTCATCGCCCAACTCTTCATAAAGAGAAAGGCTCTGTTCGAGAAAACGTTCGGCCGCCGGATAATCACCCTGGGCTGTGGCCAAGGCGCCAAGAAAATGCGCAACCCTGGCCCGCTCTTTTGAGTAATCAGCGCCAGCCAGCAGTAGAACAGTTTCAAGCCGGGCACGGCCTTCAGCCAGATGTTCGCGCATGTCCCAGAAGCGAAACAGAGCCACGCAGAGGCGCAAGCCCCAATCCATATCCAGGGTCTGAAACAGCCAGTCAAGAGCAAAACGAAAGTTATCGATCTCAACGTCGCATTGTGAGAGCCAGTGGGCCAGATCAGCCGGACTCAGTTTTGGATTTCCTTCCTCTGCCAGAACCAGACAGTACGCCGCATGTGCGCGCCGCGCCGCCGATTGCTCGCCGCTATCGATGAGGCGCTCAAGAGCGTATTCGCGAATCGTTTCCAACATCGCAAAACGCGGCTCGGCCTCAGCTCGGTCCACACGCTGAACCAGATTCTTATCTACCAGGGATGACAGTCCTTCAAAAAGATCGATGCCGAGGTCACGACTTGTATTGCAGACAGCTTCCGCCGCCTCCAGCGTGCCTCCGCCGGCAAACACCGAAAACCGGCGAAACAGTTTCCGCTCGGCTTCATTCAAGAGATCGTGGCTCCAATCAATGGTCTTGCGAAGCGCCTGCTGCCGTTCCGGCAGATCGAGCGGGCCGCCAGTGAGCAACTGCAAGCGGCTTTGCAGACGGTCCAGAATGGCGCTCGGCGGCAATACCTTGGTTCGGGCAGCGGCCAGTTCAATCGCTAACGGCAATCCATCCACACGCGAACAGATTTCCTGGACCGCGGATGCATTTTCCGAAGTCATGGCAAAATCGGGCCATACAGCTGCGGCTCGTTGGGCAAATAACTCAATGGCGGAATTCTGTGCCAGCGGCGTTACCGGGAATTCCTGTTCGCCGTAAATATGCAAGCAAGACCGGCTGGTGACCAGTACCTTGAGCGAGGGGCATGCTTCCAACGTTTCTGCGACTACAGTCGCAGCCGGCAGGACTTGTTCGAAGTTATCCAAGAGAAGCAGAAACGGCCCCGAGTTCCGCAACTTGTCCCCGATGAGTTGCGGGACGGTACGGTTGGCAACTTGCTGGATATCAAGCGCCTCGGCAAGGGCGGTTGCTACCAGGTCTGGATGCATGATCGAGGCCAACCCGACAAATTGAGCGCCCGCAGTGAATTTGTCCGCAATGGCAGTGGCGACCGCGACTGCCAGTCGTGTTTTTCCAGCTCCTCCGGGGCCGGTCATGGTTAATAACCGAACGTCGGGCCGAAGCAGCAACTCGGCGGCCTCGGCCATGTGTTGCTCTCGTCCAATAAAGGAAGTACGCGGGGTTGGCAGATTGTGGCGCTTCCTGGCAACCTTCGCAGAAGATTGCCCAGGGCCTTCGGTGAAGTCAAGGTAATCAGGGGCAGGAAGATGGTCCGGCTTCGACGGGCTTTGAATCACCTGGGCCGTAAACAAGTACCCACGTCGAGGCACAGTCTTCAGCAATTGCTGGGTACGATCGTCCAATGCGCGCCGCAGCTCAACCGTGCACTGCACCAGCGAATCGTCGGTAACGAAGGCGTCAGGCCAGACCGCGTGCATCAACTCCTGTTTGCCAATCAGCCGTCCGGGATGTTCCACCAGATACTTGAGGGTTTCATAAACCTTAGGACGAAGCTTGATCTCCTCACCCGCCTTGAGCACACACCCCTTGGCTACGTCCAGCGTGAACTCACCGAATTGATAGTTTAGCGGGTTCGTTTCCAAGTATTCTCCCGGTTTCGCAAACTTACGCAGCTTTTACGTCCTGATTTTGGCTTTTCTTTGGCGTTATTTCGTTACTTCTAGTCCTGGTCCTTGTTACTTTGCAATGGCAGTCAAAATCCACCACTCCACTGCGCGCATTCTTCGGCACAAGCCCGGCGAGAAAAGCTCTACAGAGCAGATTCTAGCAAAGGCCAGTTGCCCAAGAAACTAAGGACAGCGGTAATGGAGGGTAACCACCGATCCACAAATAAGGAGAAAGTCCCATGACTACAGCACAGATTCCCACAATTGATATGAAAACCGTAAAATTGGCGACGCGATTTCAGTATTTCATGATCGCTCTTATTCTCATCGGCATTTGTTCCATGCGCGCCATGGCGCAAGATGAACACTCCCACAATCTGACTCAGGACCAGAGGAACCAAAGCGCCCTTCTCAAAATTGTTCGGGAATCCACCGAGCGCTTTAAGGACGTAAAGGTGGCTGAGGCGGAGGGATATACCCTTACGTTCGGCTGCGTGAGCGGACCGGACGCGGGCGCCATGGGCCTTCACTTTGTCAATTCTGACCTGGTGAACAAAGGCATATTGGACCCCACACGCCCCCAGATCGTGATCTACGAACCGACGGCAGACGGAAAGCTGCGACTGATCGGCGTTGACTTTCTGTTTATCGCCGACACGTGGAATGCAACGCATTCAGGTCCGCCGCAGCTCATGGGGCAACTTTTTCACTTGTTCGAGAGCCCCAATCGCTTCAACCTGCCGACGTTCTACACGCTGCATATCTGGGCGTGGAAAGAGAACCCCAACGGCGCATTCGTGAACTGGCACCCCAACGTTTCTTGCCAGAACTTTTCCGGGCAAACCCCCTAAGTCAACGTGATCGTTGACCCGGAATGGCAGCCTCTTCGGTTCGCTTACCGGATCGAAGAGGTTGTGCGGTACCACAACAAGAGTATGAGCACGGATTTAGAACAAAAGGAGACGAGTCAAAATGAGTACACAGGCTCCCACGATTGAACAGGCCCCCGCGATTGACATGAACAAACTGAATGCCTTTATCGGGCAATTCGTGAACGATCTTGGCGCCGCGGTTCATGCCGGCATGGTCGTTATTGGGGAGAAGTTAGGACTCTACAAAGCCCTCTCCGCGATTCCAATGAGTTCTGCGCAACTTGCCGTTAAGACCATGACCGATGAACGCTACTTGCGCGAGTGGCTGTCGTCACAAGCTGCTGGAGGCTACATTACCTATGACGACAAGACGGACAGGTTCAGCCTGAGTGAAGAGCAAGCTTTCACGCTGGCAATGGAGGACAGTCCCGCATATCTGCCCGGGGCATTTGAGCTGGTTTTAGGTTCTCTTGCCGCCGTTCCACGAATCGTGGAATCCTTCCGCACCGGCGGCGGTATGGGCTGGCATGAGCACGTTGACGGCGTCTTTCATGGCTGCGAGAAGTTCTTTCGCCCAGGCTACGCCGCCAACTTGGTGAGTTCCTGGATTCCCGCGTTAGACGACGTCAAAGAAAAGCTGGAAGCGGGAGCGCGCGTGGCAGATGTCGGTTGCGGGAAAGGTGCTTCCACTTTATTGATGGCCAAAGCATTCCCTAAATCTAAATTCTTTGGCTTTGACTACCATGGTAAGTCGATTGACGAAGCCCGTGAGTCTGCCACCCGTGAAGGAGTTGCTGATCGCGTTACTTTTGAGGTGGCGAAAGCAAAAGAGTTTCCGGGTAAAAACTATGACTTCGTTGCGGTCTTCGACTGCCTGCATGATATGGGTGATCCTATCGGAGCAGCGGCGCATGTCCGGCAGTCATTGGCCAAAGACGGCACCTGGATGATCGTTGAGCCCTTTGCCAATGACCAGTTGAAAGATAACCTGAATCCTGTCGGCCGCATTTACTACTCTTTTTCAACACTGCTCTGTACGCCTTGCTCACGCTCGCAAGAAGTCGGGCTGTGCTTAGGTGCGCAGGCCGGGGAGAAACGAATTCGGGACGTTGTGACCTCAGCCGGATTCAAGCGCTTCCGGCGCGCCACGGAAACACCATTCAACATTATCTATGAAGCTCGACCGTAATCTAAACCGGCATGGTCGCCAAAACGCGACCATGCCCGACAAGAAAACAGCGCCGGAACATTCAGCGCGTAGAATATCGTGAAGTTAGACTTCAGAAGGAAAAACCAAATGAATCCAGTTCCTAACGCAACAGTTTCCAAAGAACGCTCAGGTGGAGATACAAAAACGAGTACGTCTGTGCCGCATCCTGTCAAGCCTGTGCTCACCGAAGAGATGCTTGCGCGCTTTGCTGCGCGCGCCGCCGACTACGACCGGGAAAACCGCTTCTTTGCGGAAGACTTTGAGGAACTCCGGGCAGCGAAGTATTTGCTGATGCCTCTTCCCCAGGAATTTGGCGGCGCGGGCATGACGCTTGCTGAAGTATGCCGGGAGCAACGTCGGCTGGCGTATCACGCGCCCGCAACCGCGCTTGCCGTAAACATGCACATTTATTGGATCGGCGTGGCCGCCGATCTTTGGCGCGCCGGAGATACCTCACTGGAATGGCTCTTGCGTGAGGCGGCCGCGGGTGAGATCTTCGCGGCCGGCCATGCGGAAAGCGGCAATGATCTGCCGGTCCTGCTTTCCACCACGAAAGCGGAACGCGTAGACGGCGGCTATAAGTTCACGGGTCGGAAGCACTTTGCCAGCCTGACGCCCGTCTGGACGCGGTTTGGTCTGCATGGCATGGACACCAGCAATCCCAGCCAGCCCAAGATCATTCACGCATTCATGCCACGCGATACTCAAGGGTACACAATCAAGGAAACCTGGGATGTACTGGGCATGCGCGCGACCCGCAGCGATGACACTGCGCTGGAGAATGCGTTTATTCCGGACCGCTATATCGCCCGGGTTGTGGCTGCCGGTGGAGCAGGCGTCGATCCTTTCGTGCTTGGGCTCTTTGCCTGGGCGCTGATGGGCTTTGGAAACATTTATTACGGACTTGCCCAACGCGCGCTGGACCAGAGCGTTGCCGCGGTGAAAAGCAAAGGCTCACTCGGTCTTTCCCGTTCCATGGCGCATCACCCTGAGATCCAGCACGCCGTAGCCGATATGGTCATTGAACTTGAATCTATCGGACCTCATCTGGAGTCGGTCGCGCAAGACTGGTCGAATGGCGTAGATCACGGCGGCCAGTGGCCCGCAAAAATCTTTGCCGCCAAATACCGTGCGGTTGAGGGCTCCTGGCGTGTCGTGGATCTGGGGTTGGATGTGACCGGCGGCAACGGAATCTTTCGCTCGGCAGGTTATGAGCGGTTGATCCGCGATGCGCGGCTGGGTCGAATCCATCCGGCTAATTCTTTCCTCTCCCATGAAGTGATAGCAAAGACCGCGCTGGGTATCGGCTTGGATGATCAACCTCGCTGGGGCTAGTTTTCCAAGTTGAACTGGAGCGCTATCGGTTAATAATCAGGCGGCAGACACCTAAAAGTGTCTGCCGCCTGAGCTGATTCAGACTAAGTAACATTTGCCTGAATGTTGTTGTAGCCACAAGGCAATTTCATGGACGCATCTTTACCGCACGCTCACTGGCGCCGCGACTGTACTTGGCTGGAACACCTGCTCGTGAGAGGTCACCGCCATCAATCGTGATCCGTTCATTGCTCTCACCTTCGAGCTGAAGAAAAGCAGCGGCCGGCGCAAGGACGCGGGCCGAGGTAAAGAGCAGGTCCCGTGAATTAGTAAACCGCAGCAGCGACTCGGCCGCGGGATTTCCCTGTGCGCTGAAGCCGTTTATGGATCCGTCTTCCACGCGATCAAACACCATCGCCGGTCTGAGATCGGGCGCGGCCACCTCAAAGCGCACATCGTGCAGCGTGAGCCCGTGCACATTGCGGGCATAAAGACCGTACGCCGGCAAGATGCCGAGTTCGAAGTATTCTCCCGCTCTCTGCGGAACGTCCCTGATCGATGCCTCTTCAGCCGTGCCACCACCCTCATAGGTAACATGCACGTTGTTGAAGCTGATCTCCTCCAGGAAGTCGCTGCCAACGCCGTTAAGGGCAATGCACGACTTACTTTCTCCCGGCCTGAAAGACGCTGGAAACGGCATGTCTGCGTACTGGCGTCCGCTCACTACCGTTGCCCGGATTCCCTGAAAGGAAATATTGCGGACAATTCCTTTACCGGAGGCCGAGGCCGCGTCCTCGGGAGCACGCCGGTAGCTCGAGTCCAGGCCAATGGAAATAGGACCGGTCACATTCTTCATGATCAAGTTGGAGAAGCTGATGTTCTCAAACCGCGACCGGCTGCCGCAGCGCATTTTGATCGGGCATCCAAAGGTGTCATAGATCACGCAGTTGGAGACGGTGATGTTCTCTGCCTCTCCGCCGCCAAAACGAAACACTGACCAGCGCGTGCTGAACGTGCAATTGGTGACGGTCACGAATTTACAACTGCCGAACAGAGCGCAAGCATCGTCCTGGCATTCCACCGTGCAGTTGCTGACATGGACGTGCTGGGCGCTGATGAAGTGAAACCCATCGTTATTGCCGTTCACGCGATTGTGGATACGTATACCGTCCAGCTTGATGTAGTTGCTCTGGATGATGCGGACGGAATGATAGGCGCTGGCAGTGAGAAAAATATCGCGGACCGTAAGGTTGTTGCAGCGATGGAACAGCAAATGATACGGACGATGGTTACCACTAATCCCGGCGGGCGGCAGAACGTCGCGGCTGGGACTATGAAATTGTACGCCCTGGCCGTCAATCGTTCCCGGCCCTTCAATGACGATATTCTGGGCGTTGACAGCAAAGATCAACCCGACATTGCCATCACCCAACGTTGAATCTCCGCTCAGCGGGATCGCGTCGGCTGCACGATACTGCTTCCCGTCGGCGCTGCCCAGCAGTTTTCCTTGCGCGGCAAGATGCAGCGTAACGTTACTCTTCAGTTCGATGGTGCCGATGACGAACACGCCCGCGGGCACAACCACCGTTCCACCCTGGTCCTTTGTGCATGCGTCAATCGCCGCCTGCACCGCCCCCGTATCAAGAGTGCTGCCGTCTCCCTTGGCGCCGTAATCGCGGATGTTGTAGATGCGCACGCCTAAGGTATTGTCGTGGTTGGTTGCGCGTCCCGTTTGCGCCGATGAAATTGCTGTTCCGACCAAACCAGACCCAACCGAAGCCGCCACGACTGGCACCGACATTTGCTTCAGCCATTCACGTCTTGATAATCCACCACTCTTCTTAGTCATTCCGATATTTTCCTCGGCATCCCGGCTCAGCCAGGTTGCTTCTACAGCGTTCACCAACTCGAACTTTTTGTTCGGCCTTTATGGATTCAAGGCCATGATCAGCGCTAATGGCCAATGTTGCTCACCGCCTGGGGTCCCAGACGGTGGCATAGTTGTGACAGATACAAACTTGATGGCGCGACTGAAGTACCCTGCGAATCGAGAATTCCTTCAGGCATCGGTTTACCATCCCCACCTGGTGCGGCCCTCTGCACCGTTGCTCCCTTGCATCCGATGCAGAAATTTTCCGTGCCCGGCGGCGCCTGAATGGTCAGGGCAGAGGCATCGGCATTCCACGCCACAGCCCATCCAATGGCCCAGCCGTGGCCTGAACCGTTCGTGCCGCGATTAAGAAAATCGACTGCGCCGTGCAGGATATTCACGCGATCCACAAGCAACCCGGTGGCCCACCGCTGGTGTGGCTGTATGGAGGCTACTGTCGCAGAGCCGGTCCCGGTAAATGCTCCATCGAGGACGACGTTCGGGCCTTGAACCTGCGCTCCTGTGGTGACAAAGAAAAGACTATCCCCGTTTGAAGCGCAGCGATCCAACAAGACCTGCGTTCCATTCACCGAGAAGTCCGCAGGATGGGCGTTGCCGGCAGTGGCGACGGTGTGCGTGATATTGACGTTGGCCACGGTAATCTGTTTTGCGTGGCTGCCCACGCTCAGACTGTCCACGGTCTCCTCGGCTACGATGTCCTTCGCCCAGCCATCCATCACCGCGTCCATGCGCAGGAAATGATTGGCAGGTTGTGAAAGAGCTCCAGGCTGAGGCGGCGAGATCACCCGCAGGCCCTCCACTCCCACTTGTGTGATCCGCCCGGAAAAAGTGTACTTGAATACCGAACTTCCAGGAGGGTCAAGAAATTGAGAGTCGAACGAATCCGTGAGAGGGACGTCTAGGGTGATTTGATTTCCGGAAATTGCTTCGATCACCCGCTGCGTCTGCAATGCGCTTCCCACTTTGATCCAAGTTTGCGGGGAGCCGTTGCGGACCAGTGTATCCATGCCCATAAAGTGGACCCATGCCGCGGTCACCGGACGGCTGATAATAATGGCATCTCCAACACGAAAGCCGGTCGCGCTGTTTACGTGGAATGAAGTGGAACCGGAGGGCACGTACGTATCGGTGATCGACGCGGCATTTCCAACCTGCTGCGGGGAACCGGCACCTTGAATAGAAAGAAAGGTGTGCGGCGATCCGGTCATGTGGAGGACCGTCCCATTTGTGCCCGATCCACTGCCGCGCAAGACCACGCCGCTGGCTGCGATCTGTAGGGCGCCGCTCACGTTGTAGGTTCCAGGCGCAAGCACAACAGCACCGCGGAAACCGTTGATCAGCGGCATTGTGGACACCGTGTCGATGGCAGCCTGAATCGCAGACGTTGCATCTCCCGTGCCGGAAGGCTTCACGTTTGTTCGCGCTGGAACGGAAGGCAACGCCACTCCGCCGCCCATGTAACCGGCGGATGAAAAATCCATGATGCGGTCACCCTTGGGAAGGGTCTTGTAAACGAGTTTGCCGCTACTATCAACTTGCACCCACTGGCTTGGCGGACCTGCTCCATCAACCTTGGCGCATGCATTGAGAGCGGCGTTTTTAGTCTGGCCGAAAGCCGGTAGCATAGCCATTGCCAAGGCCACTCCGCACAGCAATGATTGATTCTTGAATAGTTTCTCCATCACCGTTCCGTTTTCTCCTTGTATCGATCAAAAGGTGTCGATCAAAAGCGGCGATTTGATAGAACGAGCTGGCCCGACTCTTAGTGCTTATTATTCCTTCTTCTCTGATCTGGCTTTCTCTATGACCGCGGGCACAGTTATCCTGGCGTTGGTTGTTCCAATCAAGCCAGTATGATCGTCGATTACGCCCAAGCGAAGAATGTAATTGCCGGCTGGAAGGTCCACCAGTTGCTGGCAGCGAAAACCGTTCTGCATCGTCTTCTTGAAGGTTTCCGGGCGCAGGGCTGCATCAAAGGTAGCAATCTCCGCTTTGACCGGGTTTCCCTTTTCCGAATAAACCTGGACGCCGCAATCGACTGTCGTGTGGTGGACGCCATTCTCTTGGTTTTCAAAGCTGAGTGTTTGCGCATCGATCGCAAAACTGACCATCACTTTGTTTCGCGTCTGCGTAGAAGGTGGAAACACGCCGGCCTTGAAGATCAGCGCCGCGGACGCGGGAACATCCAAGCTCAACGCTTGCACAAAGGTTTGCGCCCGTAGCTGTTTGGGATCTGACTTGGGATCGATTGCCGCATTCACTTTGGTCTGCGCCCTCGGATCCACGGCATAGTAGCCCAAGCGGTGGCGCAGTTTGACGTCCGGGCGATTGACCTTCACCTCAATCTTGCGGAATTTGTTGTCCCAATTCTTGTTGTTGGGGTAATAGCCAAGGGTGTAATACGTTGATCCATCGTCTATGCTCTTGCGGATAACGTCGTCCAGGTCATTGCGGTTGTAGAAAGCTTTGCCACCAGTTCTTTCCGCCAGCAAATCCAAAGTCGCATGATGGCTATCAAGATCACGCGAGTCCGCCACGTGCGCGGCGCCAAAGCCGGACCCAGCATTACGGCCGGTAAATCCCCTGCGTTCGCCGTCTTGAGCGGCACTGCCAAAACTGAGAGTGGCCAAACCTCTGACGTCGATCGGGTAAATTGCGATTTGATTTTCCATCAGGGCATCCGCCGCTTTCGCGACATCGCGGGTAAAGCTGTCCGTGGACGTGTCCGCTGAATCCGCGTCGAGGCCGAGGTCGAAGCCGGGGCTGACGGACATGGGAAAGCCTTCAGAAAGCCAGATCAGGTTCTTTCTTCCAGGATGATCGGAAAGAGCGTGAGCGATTGCGGTCAAAGCCTCGCGCGTGCGTTCAGCACGAAGACGAGCCAGGTATCGAGTGCGCTCCGCACCCGACGATGCCAAGTTTGCGTTTTGACCCATGCCTGGCCTTGTTTCTGGAAGCGGCTGCTCTCGACCTCCTGCTGTTGGATTCTCAAGCAGCAGCGAGGTGTGGCCTTTAAGATTCTTGAGAGTATCTTGCAGCGCCTTCGGGTCACCGCCAAAATCCTGCAAGAGCCGCAAATCCGAGAACAGAACGTACACTGCAAGCGGCTGGCCTGCGCCTAATTTCTCCAGGAACTTGACTACCTGGTGTTGGGCAAAGGCCTGGTTTTCCATGTTGCTATTCAAGCCATCCAGCAAGACCACGTTGAGCGTACTGTCTTCTTTGTAGCGGGGAAAATTCGTGTACATGTTGGGTGGCAGCTCAGGCAGCGCCTGCGCTACAGCAGGTTCAGGCTTAGGATGTTGAAAAGCAAAGACGCTGATCTGCTGCTCTTTCCCATTCTCCAGCACTCTAAAGTCTTTCTGCGTAATGTCAGTGACGGGCCGATTCTTTCCGTCCGCAGCCACTACGTTTACAACTACCAGTCGCGTGGTCGTTCTCAGCACAGTTGGCGCGTTCTGGTCCGCGGACCTCCGTTCCTGTCCTAGTGGCGACGACGTCTGCGTTGCTGGCTTTGTCTGTTCCTGCGATACCGGCCTAGGTGATTCGTTTGACTGCGAGATACTCCTTACGGGCAGAACAATAAGGGTGAACAACACTGCAAAATTGACCACCGGGCGAAGTTCCATCTGATCCCACTTCCAACCCACTACCAGTCGGGTTTATTTTATGGCATTTTGGGACTAGCTAATGAACAACTGCTATTCTCGTACTCTTCGTCTCAACGGAGCGTGAAGAAGCCGCCGTCCAACGGATAGTCAGTTCCGGTGATGAAAGCTGCCTCCTCAGAACAAAGGAAGAGCGCCAAGGCCGCTACTTCGCAAGGCTTTCCCATCCGCCCGATCGGTTGTGAGCGGGCGAGTTCCGCAAATGTTTCGTGTTCGCGCCCTGCGTAGTTTTTCCGTATGAAATCTTCCACAAACGGCGTGCGTATTCGCGCCGGCGAAATGCAATTGCACCGGATGTTATGACGCAGGTAGTCTTTGGCAACGGAATAAGTCATGGCCAGCACTGCGCCCTTACTCATGGAATAGGCGAAGCGATCGGCAATTCCAGCGGAACTGGCAATGGAAGCAATGTTCAAGATGACGCCGCGGCCGTTGGCCTTCATCGGTCCGATGCAGGCGGACATGCAGTGATAAATGCCCTTAACATTTACCTGGAAAATCCTGTCGAAATCCGATTCCGTGGTGTTTTCAAGTTTTCCGACGTGTGAAATGCCGGCGCTGTTCACCAGGATGTCGATCGGCTCCTGGCTGAGGATCTTGTCAAATACACGCCTGACACTTTCCTGATCAGCAACATCACAAAAATGGGCTGATGCCGCACCACGCCCGCCGGAAATCGAAGCGGCAACTGCTTCAGCTTGTTCGCAGTTCAGATCGAGAATATGGACGTAAGCGCCGCGCGATGCAAACAACTCTGCCATGCTTTGGCCAATACCGCTGGCGCCGCCGGTTACGATAGCTACTTTGCCGTCCAAATGGAACAACCCGTTTCCATTGTTAAGTCCGCTCAGACAGATCTCCTGTTACTTGAGGTACGATCGTGGCACGCTCTTCGCCCTCCGCTGTCTTTACTTCACGGATGGCAAAGCCTGATTGCTCGCTACTGACCGGAACATAAAGCCTGTGGTCAAAGCTGCATTGGCCGCGGGCCGTTACTGATTTAACTATCCAAATCTACTTACGTTTCCTCAGAAGCTCACTCGCAGCGACCCTTGCATCACGCGAGGAGAAAGGACAGCCGTAGCCGCCCCAAAATTCCCGTTGGTTTGTCTGCCGTTGGCATCAAAGGTCAAGCTTGTATCGATGGTCTTAAAGTTTGTGTGATTGAACAGGTTGTAAGCCTCCCAGCGGAATTGAAGAGAACCCTTCTCACTCAACCGTATCGACTTGGAAAGTGATAAGTCAGAAGCGATGACCCCGGGCAGGCGTAGCGTGTTCCTGCCGGTATTGCCGATGTCTCCCAAGGTTGTCGGTTTCACGAAGCAGGCTCTGTTGATCAAGACCGGGAGCCCGTTAGATCCGACCAGTCCGCTCTGAGCTTTATTTGGATCGCAAATCTGAACAGCGCGGGCGACGATCGATCCCCCGGTGAAATCCGTGATGGCCGGCTGCCCCGTGGCAGCAACTGTACCGGAGTTGTAAGTTGGAGCGGTGTCCACCGTTGCCGGCTTGCCGCTGACCAGTGAGGAGATGCCGGAAAGCCGCCAGTTCCCGAAGACAGCTTTGACAAAGCCGTTGTCCACAACTTTGCCGAGAGACGGTATGTCCCAAAGGTAATAGATTGTAAGAATCTGGTTCTGATCAAAGTCGGCCGGGCCATAATTGAACTGACGATAAGGACGGCCGGTAAACACGTTGCCGTTGTCATCATTGGCGTAGTCCATGGTCTTCGACCAAGTATAGGCAAGACCATACTGGAAGCTATGCGCGTACCAGCGATTCACTTGAACCTGAAGTCCGTTGTAGTTTGAAGTCCCGGTATAGGTCACGGTGTTGATGCTGCCGAAGCCTTGGAAGGGACGCAAGAAATTATCAGCGATGGCCCCTGTTGTGCTGAAAGGATTTCTGTTTTGGGGCAGGAACCGGGCGCCGTCAGGAACAGCATTCATGTCCCGTAATTCCCCCAAATGCCTAGACTGCGATCCAACGTACGTGGCTTCCAATACGGTCTTAAAGCCAAGGTCCCGCTGGATGCCAAGGGAGAAGTTGTACGTGGTTGGCGTGCTGGCGGAAACACCAACAGCATTCACCGTCCCTGGACTTTGCAGGGCCGGACAATTTGAGGCATCTGTTTGGCATTGAGCGGCAAGGCTAGCCAGGTTCTGTATGGTGGCTCCGCCGTTGTTGAAGTTGATAGTCACGCTGCGCTGAAAAGGAGGATTGCTTACCAGGTTGCCGCCTGTTGTCCCTCCGCCTACGCGCGGTGCGTGGTAAACACCGCCCATAGCGCGAATCACGGTCTTGCCCTTGCCGAAAACGTCCCAGGCAAACCCGATGCGCGGTTCTATATCGACCGGCTGAACGTCTTTGAAACCTGCCGGAGTGTTAGGGTCAGTCAGCAGCGCCAAGCCATCAAGAGGATTGCCGGTTCCCTTGACGAAGGTGCCGACGAGTTGAAGGTTGGTGGAAATCGCGCCGGTCACCGGGTTCTTCGCCCGCCGGTTTCCCGTTGAACAAGCGGTTCCGGGAGCCACGGCAACAGTGCATGCAGGTTGCCAGAGCAATTGAGCGGAAGCGCTGCTAAAAAGAGCGGGATCGAAATTCGATGCCAGCTTGTCGCGCTGATACGCTTGTGTGTGATAACCAATCCGCACCCCATAGTTGAGAGTGAACTGCCGGTTGATTTTCCATTCGTCTTGCGCGTACCCTTGCAAAAGCTGTATCCCAAGGTCCGCGTGAGGACGGAATTGAGTTTCTGTGTAGCTGTTGAAACTGCCGATGGCCGCGTTGGCATAGGAAAAGCCTGTATTCCCTAGTGCCGCGGTATAGCCGCTGGTGTTGGCGCTGAAATTGAACGTTCCGGACCAGCTCCCTCCGGCAGCTTCACCGTTGAACAGGTCCTCATAATATGCGCCCACTTTATATTGGTGTTTGCCGCGATTGATGGAAAGGTTTTGCGCAACGGACGGCCGGATAAAATCCTGACCGGCCAGCCCCCAGCGGTCCAGCCAGTTGATATTCGCCGGCACGCCGCTGACGCCGCCCCAACTGGTGGCCCTGGGAATGGTCCCGAGCACATTGTTGTCGGGGAAGAGTTGCGGCGCATTGTAACCCAGTGTTTGCTTGGACAATGCTTCAGGAACACCCGCGGACGGAATAAATCCTTCTGTATCGTGTCTCCAGCCCACGTTGATCTCATTCACCACATTCGGGGTGAAGATGTGGACCCAGCCGAGCGTCATGCCGTTATCTTTGTAGAGATAATGTGACATGATTCCCCACTGGTTAGCGTCGCCGCTGGGCCAACCGGAAGTCTGGAGCCCCTCGTTATCGGAAGTCCACCATTGCCCCTTCCAATTAAAGCTGTCTTTTTCTGAAAGGACAAAATCGAAGCGGATTACCTGGCTCTGCTTGGGCGTGTTGAGACTTCTTTGAATTATGTAGTTATTGGTAGCCAGCGTATTCGGTAACGGAAAAGTATTAAGTAATGCCAGTCCGTTGGGGTCCAATCTCGAAAGTGGAATGATGTTCAGGCCTGTGGGGTTGCTCGGAGTGGCGCGCGAGGGATCATGAAAACAGGCTCCTTGATAGTTAACGCCAGGAGTTGGCGCCGCAGGAGTCGCCTGACATACGCTTGTCGCTGTTACAGGCGCCAAGGGGTCGGCAATGAAAACTGGCAGCGTTGGATTCACTGACTGGGAGAAGTCGCCTGTCCGTTCAAGCGCCGTTGGTACTCTCACAAAGTGGGTGTTCTGCGGCGTGATGGTATGGGGTTTTTCGAAAGAATAAAAAAAGAACAGCTTTTTCCTGTCGCGGTTTGGATAAACCCAAGGAATCTTAACTGGACCGCCGAGAGTGAGCCCCCAGATGTTGTGGCGATAGAGTGGCCGCGGAAGCCCTTGATGGGTACTGGGATCAACACTAGCGTTGTTGATATAAGTATTGGCATTGAGGGCTTCATTGCGCAAGAAGTAGTAAGCGCTCCCATGGTAGGCCTGCCCGCCGTTCTTGGTAATGATCTGGACCATGCCTCCGCCGTTGTTGCCGTATTCCGCAGCATAGTTATTGCGCAAGACCTTGACTTCAGCGATCGCGTCCTGGTTGGTCGTCATGCTAACTTTGTTTGACCCGCTCGGCTCACTCGCATTGAGGCCGTCGACGGTGGTAACGCTGGAGCGGCCACGTTGTCCGTTGAAGTTAGGCAGATCGGTGCCAAAGCCATCACCAACGGATTCAACGTCATCGATATAGGACGTTCCCGGCATCAGGCGCAGCAGCGAAGTGACGTCACGCCCCTTGGTCTGGAGCTGGCTGATCTGGTCGGCAGTCAGCCGCCCGGAAAGATTACTCGATTCTGTCTCAATCCTGGCGCCGCTTGCGGTCACTTCAACCGTCTGCGTCAACTGGCCGGGTTTCATCGCCATGGTGCCCAGAGCAAGATTCTCATTCGCGCTTAGCACAATGCTCTTCTGCTCCAGGCTTTCAAAACCTTGCACTGTTACTTTGACCGTGTAGATTTCCGGCTGGACGGCCGAGAAGACGAACCTGCCTTCATCGTTCGCAGCGGTCTTGCGCGTATCGCCCGTTCGCTCGTTGAGCAGCGTAACAACGGCTCCAGCAATCACAGCGCCGGATGAATCAACAATGGTCCCGGAAATTGTGCCGGTAACGGTCTGCGCTGCGGTCAGGGTGCTTGCCAGTACCAGCGCGCACAGCAGAACAAGAATCGTAAGCAAACTCTGTTTCATGGTCGACATGGGGGAACTCCTCGAAGAGATTAGAACGATGCCTGACGTGGGCATCTGTAGCGTCCTCAAATGAATCGCTACGGGGCTTGGCCCGATAGAAAAAACCTGCATAAGGCCCGACAGCAGTTCCGATATGACGATGTATGAGCATGACGAATAAAACGCTGAGATTATTGGTCCGTTATGACTGGACCAAAGAGAACCTCTCCCTCTGCCGTGGTTTCCAAGACCTCCCTGGAGTTGAGACAACCAAATCCCATTTTGCTTGCGGAGGTTCTCAAGTTTCACGACCGAGGACTAACCTCGCCCTATACGAGGCTTTAAGTATCCAGTTGCAGGATGCGTGCAAAGTCTCTCCTGCAATTCGGCGTAGAGCTATATCAGGTTTTTTTTGCCGATTCAATATAAAAAATCTATATTTTAATATATGAAACAACTCGGAAAGGGAAAATAATTTGGCGGCCGCGAAAGCGCCCCCCTGTGCGATCGTTCTCTGAGTTATCGGAGGGAGCAACTATGCGGTCTTTGTTTGGGGCAAAGAGGATTGGGACAGATTGACACACCAGAGAGATGGACCAATCTGGTCAAGCTTTTATGACAATAACGCCCGGACCACTAGCCCAGCACTATCTCAAATCATGCCAACCGACTTGCGTAAATTCTGGGGCAAACAGGAAGGAATTGAATTACTTCTTGTTATGGCGAGCATAAAAAGAGAGGCATGCCGAGCCAATTTATGTTTTCATTATATGAAACATATGGTTTTACTATTGAAATCGGCCATTTGATCTGATAATTTTTCCCCCGCCTCAAGGCAAATGTATCTGAAGTTTGCGGTTCAGTTGGGCATAACAAGGCGAAGAAATTTCATTGTCCGCCAAGATGCGGCGATAGGGAGCCAACGTCATGCTTTTTCGTAAATGTCCACGTTCTTACGACGGCCCAGTAGTTCTAACCCAACAATCTCAAAAAACTGGTCTCATCGTTTTGGCCCTTGCTTGGGTCGTGGTCGCTACCATGCCGGTACGAGCCGATGGGCCAAAACATCCCGGTCTTTATGTACCGCCGGCCAACAGCTTTGTTCTAGGTCCCAGCGAGACGCAGATCGCGCTCAACTTCGGATCGGTTCGCCTCTCGGATGTTCAGAGCCAGCTTGACGCTGCCCGTGCCGCCAATCCTGAATCGCCGATCGTCCTCACGCTGACCGGGACCTATCGGGTCACCAATGCACCGCTCAACTTACCCTCGAACACATCATTGGTGCTCTATGGGAAGATCAAAGCCGCGCGTAACGCGACCGCGCCTAGCCTTATTGCCGTCACCGGGCAGAGCAAGGTGGCGATCGCAGGCGGTCTCCTCGAAGGAAATTATGCAAATCTCGCCGGCATTGACGTCGAGTCTTCGGGCAAGGTCAACATTGACGCCGTGACTATCGCAGACACACGCCAAGACGGCATCATCCTCTCCGGCAATGGAAATACGGTTTTCGACAGCGGCTCTGCCATCACACGATGCGACGTGTCCCATTCCGGTGGCAACGGCATCACCGTACGCGGAATCACGCAGGCGCTGGTCCTGGACAGCTTTGTCCACGACAATGCCGGCGCGGGCATTGAAATTGGATCGGCCCACACTTCGGTTGTCAACAATGTGAGCCACGGGAATGAAGTCGGCATTTTGGTGGACACAAATGACAATCTCATTTCTGACAATGAACTGGAGAGCAACCGGCACGCTGGTCTTCAACTCGCAGCCTCAAGCGCGAACACCGCTGTGCTGCGCAACGTTGTGACCCATAACGGCGGGACAGGAATCGACCTTGACGGCGCCAACAACCTGGTCTACGCGAACACTGTGTCACAGCTTATCGACCACTCCAGCACCAATTGGGTGGTTCCACAAGGCAGTTCGATCATCGCGCCGGTCAGCCAATACTTCTTCCCACCCACGATTGACAATCCCCACGCCGACGCAATCATGAACGGCCGCAACCGGATCGACATCAATGTAGGTCCCGGAACGATCGCGAGCGTACAGCAGGCATACAACGCCGCGCGTTTGCCGGCCCCAAACGACGTGATCGTGCTCCACATGAACGGGGACTTCACCCTGGATGGCACGCCGTTGACACTTTCCTCGAATACGGCAGTCCTGCTGGCGGGAACGATTCACGTTACCTCGACCACTACCGCGCCCACCGCAATCACGACCACGAACCCGGCCTCATTTGTCTCCATCTCGGGCGGCACGATCGACTGCGCCGGACGGACGATGGAAGCGATTTCTTTCCCCTCGGCAACGATGGCGAATGTCGATGGGGTCACCATCATCAACGAAGGAACGCGCGACAAGCGTACCGGCGGAGGCGTGATCCATCTCTCGCGCGGCAGCGGTTACAATCTCCTGCGCCGCAATACTATCAACGAGAGCGGCGGCCGCTGCATCTGGACGCAAAATGCCAACTCCCGCTATGTGGTGCTTGAAAATCAGCTGAGCAATTGCAACATGGACGCCGTTGATTTCGACTCGTCAACTTCCAACAGCTTCGCAATCGGCAATTCCAGTGTCGACAATCTGCGCTATGGCGTGTTCATCGAGCAATCGGACTCCTTGAACAAGGTTTATGGCAATTTCTCTACGGACAAGGACATCGCCAGCCCGCCGGGGCACGGCGTTGGTGTTTATAACAATGCAACCAGCAGCGGGACTAGAGGCATTACCAACGGCAATACCGTTTTCAGCAACATCGCTGATACTGTCTCTAACGCGTTCCGCGTGGGCTCGATCTCTACCGCAACCGGTGGAATCGCGGAGTCTGCCCACAGCTACTTCTTCAACAACATCGCCCGGAATAACAGAAGCAACGGGATACTGGTGGACACTGCGTTCGCGAGGAGCGTGCAGAACTATTTTTCTCAAACCGTGTTTTCCGGAAACAAGACCGATATCGTGTCCCATCCCACGGAAGGCGCCGAAGACGCCGAGTATTTCAATCCCAAATCGACGATCAATCTGGCGCTGAACCAGCCTGTGACAGCTTCTTCCACGGCAACCGGTTCTGATCCCGCTAACGCCGTCGATGGGCTGGCGTTCACAAACTGGATCGCCGGACGTGAAGCAAACGAACACAAAGGACGGGACCATGAATGGCATGAGCGTGAGTCGCGCCGCCATGAACCACGCTTGTGGTTGTCCGTGGATCTCGGATCAAGCGTGAGCTTTCGTCGCGTCGTGCTCAAACCCATTGCCGGCCACTCCATCCGCGAGATTGAACTGGAGATCTCTGATGACGGTGTGAAGTTCACTGACATCAGGAGCACCAGCCACCGATTCGAACATATCCAGACTTTCACCTTCAAGACGGTCACAGCCAGGTTCCTACGCGTGCGGATTGAAGAGAGAGAGGACGACTCGGTTGGATTGGAGGAAGTAAGCGTCTACCCGGAATAGAAGAGACATTCAGAAGCCGTTAGGCGGCGTGCTCGCTTTTGGCTTCCTTGCACCCACTCGGGCAAACCAGTGGTTATGCCCAAGGCAGATTATAGGATGTTGGCCAGAAGTCCGCTTGTATTAAATTAGTACTTCGTTTATTTCCATCTAAACCAGTCGACTCATCGTCGAGTTTCGGTGTTTTCGGATTTCCACAGTAAGGAGGGGCTATGCCTCAGTCGCGAGGTGGTTTCCAAAGATTCGGATTCATTCTTTGCCTGGCTCTGTTCGCCAATGCCACAAGCTTATTTCCACAGAAGGTCTTGACCGCTGACGGCCAGACCGATACTTATACGCGCATCAAGAGTGTGCTGGCGTCTTCACCCGAGACGCCTGATTGCAGCCATCCCGATTTTGGCCCTCATATCACCCAGGCCATCGATGACGATGCGAATTTCAACAAATATGTTTTCGTCTTCAATATCCACGTCACCCCGGACAACGACCGGTGCAGCGCATTCGACCGGCAGCGGCTGGAGATCAAGACGGAAGGCAATGCATCGACGCCCGATGCCCTGAAAGGGTTTCTCGGCGACTCAGTGACATTTCGCTGGGATTTCAAGTTGCCAGCGGGCTTTCAGCCCTCGACGGCTTTTACCCACATCCATCAGATCAAAGCATTCGATGGCGATTCCGGGGCCCCGCTGATTACCCTGACTCCACGAAAAGCCAACCCCAATCGTCTGGAACTGATTTTCATCGACTCCAAGGGAGTAACCACAAGACTGGCTACAACTCCTCTGGCTCCGTTCGTTGGCCAATGGGTGGAAGGCTACGAAAAGATCACATACGGGCATGATGGACAATACTCGATCGTTCTCAAGAGCGTCACGGATGGGACCACGCTGTTTACTTATTCGAACGCTGACCTTGACCTGTGGCGCACCGGCACTACTGTGGTTCGTCCTAAGTGGGGAATTTATCGCAGTCTCAATGATGCTGTTGATATGCGCGACGAACAAGTTCGGTTTGACCGTTTCTGCCTCGCCAAAGGAAGCGACGACTGCGTGAGCGACCAGGATAGTCCTGAGTTCTCGCTGGCAGCTACAGCGCCCTCTGGGCCCACCGGCGCCGGCGGAACTGCCGGCTTTCAAGTGGAAGCCTCAGCGTTGCGCGGCTTCACCGGAAACATCACTCTTAGCGTGACGGGGCTGCCTCAAGGGGCCACAGCGCAATTTTCCCCGACGGTCATCAACGGAGGATCGGGACCGGCAACTCTCACAATCACGACCCTACCAAATACCACCGCAGGCCAGTACCCGCTAGTCATAGAAGGTATCAGTAGCGTCGTTTCGCACGTTGTGTCATCGCCCCTGACTATCGTGATCGATTCCACGGCTCCGGTAAGCACGGCGTTCCTTTCTCCCACCGCCAACATCAACGGATGGAATAATTCGGACGTGATCGTCACGTTGATCTCTTCGGACAACGAAACTGCCGGCACTGGCGTCAAACAGATCACCTACAGCGCGAGTGGTGCCCAGACGATCGGCAATACGGCCATTTCTAGCGCTTCAACATCATTTGCACTTAATACGGAGGGCATAACTGCGGTCACATTCTTCGGAGCGGACAATGCCGGCAACGTCGAAGCCGCCAGGACAACCGCCATCAGGCTCGACAAGACGCCGCCCGCAATCGTCGCCTCGCGCACTCCCGGGCCGAATGCCAATGGCTGGAACAACACCAGCGTGACGGTCGCCTTCCAGTGCGCGGACTCTGTCTCTGGCCTGGCGGCAGGAAGTCCTCCAGCGCCCACTGTTGTCACCACCGAGAGCGCGAACCAATCGGTCAACGGCCTGTGCATCGATCTCGCCGGCAACCCGGCACCGGCAACGGTCAGCGGCATCAACATTGACAAGACCCCGCCGGCCCTTGTCGCGTCGCTTTCACCTTTGCCGAATGCCAATGGCTGGAACAATACTGACGTGACTATTACGTTCAACGCCGCGGACGCGCTGTCCGGCGTAGCTTCTGTCACTCCTCCACCGCTGGTCCAGATGGAAGGGACGAATCATGCATTCACCGGGATCGCCGCCGACTTCGCCGGCAATGTCATCTCGCTGCCGGTTTCAGTAAGCATCGATAAAACTCCGCCCGAGGCGTTTAACCAATTCGATCCTGCGGCGCACGACGTAGTGCTCATAGGCCGCGACGCGCTCTCCGGGGTCACCCCTGGTCCCATCACTCCAACCAGCGTCGTGCAGATCTCGAAGCAAGACAATGATGATGATCACGATCCAGGCCGAGACAGCAGAGAAAGAGACGGCGGAGACCGGGACAACAAAGACAAAGACCGCCGTGATGGCGATCATGACGACGTCACGGTTGAACTCCGTACATATACCATCCTCGATCTTGCCGGAAATACTCTGGTGCTGACGGAGAGGGTACGCAAAGAGGAACACTCCGTCACGGTCCACATTGTCAGTGTGCAATACGGCAGCGGGCCAGTTCTCACTCTCCCACGAAACAAGCAGAGCTTCGAGTGGAAAACTGGACGAGGCGGAAATCTGCGGGAACTCGACCAACAGTTCCAGGTTGGAACCGAGAAACACGGACAGGAAATCTCGGCGCACTTCGATGCTGAAGATAACCAGACCGTGATTCGCGACGAGTCCAAGCGCGGCCGCATCGTAAAGCCGGGATTGGTGTTGCTACAGATGGCAACTGATATCGGGAGGCTTGCAGTACAGTTCTAAGAAGACGATTGTTTCGTATTTTTGCTACGGTCTGCGATCCGAACCCAATCCGGCTAATAAGAATGCAAGCCCAAAAAAGAGATCGCGCCAGTTGGTCGTAGGCGAAATTGGTTGGCTACTTGAATTGGTCGAAGGGAACGCGAGATTGTCAGATATTTATCAAACAGATCGAAAACAGCAGAATCATCAATGATCTTCCCGATATCGCGCGTTGGCATGACCACTACTGACCACCACTGCGCCAACTTGGCGACAGAAGTATGAACAAATGAGTGCAGTTCCCGTCCAAATTAAAGGCGCGGCGTGGCTTATCATCCGAATCATCCGAACAGAGATGGCTGTTCCGGGGCAGCTATCCGTGACGGCGTCTGCCTCTAAGTTGCGAAAGCGCTGCAACCTTAGAGTTGGCTGATGGCTTCTAATAGAAATCGAACTTATGAGAACTAAGCGCGCCTTCTTCTGCATGCGATTGTGGGGCGTGTCAGTGACCTACGGCTGACAGTGAGTCAGAATCGTTAGCGGGGCATGCCGTCCCAGGACCGAGCGCTCTTCGGAAGAACTTCAGAAATTTAGAAAGACTAAGCAATAAACCTTATATATTGCCGCTAGTCTATGCCCGCAATGCTGAGCACAAAGAAAAACAGGATATATGAATAATTAGTTTTAAATCAATATTTTGCACAATAATTTCTACAATTTACTGATCTCCGATAAATTCTCTGAATAAAGTTCCATTTTCCCAGCAACATTGGCATAAAATAGGTGTATTACCTTAGACAGGATTGTTAAATGAGAAACAAGAGTCTGATACCCGCCTCCCAGAATAGTCACCGTGTTCCCCTCCGCAGCTCACTGATGCGACCGGAACGACCCGCTACACTCCAACCTGCACGAGAAAAAATCACAAGAGTCTTCCGCTACCTGGAAGCACTGAACCAGCATCGCAATCCAGTGCAGCGGGAGCTTAGCGGTCAGCTCTGGAGTGCGTGGCTCCATGATCTTCCTGTTCATTCTTCTATCCAGCGAGGCATCGCACGATTGAATCCGCCAGTTGCCGGCACGCAAGATGCTCCCGTTCAATCCAGCGAAGAAAACTTTGTCTTCAAGGTACGCCGGCCGAAATTGAGTTCTCCGCCTGATCCTCCCAAACAGATTACCGCCTGGCTGAAAGACGGGTGGGAAAATCCAGCCAGGAAAGCGGCTTGCCATGAAATGCGCACTCAACTCGTGAACCCAGGGGAAACTGGTGAAACAGCTGAAACAAGGGAAAGCTTTGCCGCAGACCCAACCAGGCTCCAGATTTTTCGGCGCTGGCAGTTGCAGCGGGATGAATGGGCCAACAACGAAAAGCCGGCCCGCGCGGCCATGAAGATATTTGAAGCGCTGTACGAACTGCACGGCCGATTGGAACGCGAAGCCGAACGAGTGGAACTCGTCCTGGGCGACGGTATTCTAAGTTGGCGGCGGGCGGAAGGAAACATCTATCATCCCGTCCTGCTTCAGCGCTTGCACCTACAGTTCAACGCGGACATACCCGAGTTCACACTCTCTGAAGCAGAGTATCCCGTAGAGCTATATTCGGCGTTGTTTCAATCTTTGAATGATGTTGACGGCCGCGCCATGGGACGCTGCCGGGAAGAATTAGAGCACGGGGGCTATCATCCGCTGGGTGACGATTCCACCGCGTCGTTCTTTAAGCGGTTGGTAGTGCAGCTCTCCTCGCGGGGAGAATTCGTCGAGCATGGAGCGCCTAAACCTGAGCAGGGCGAGCCGAACATTGGCCGCGATCCAGTGGTTTTTCTGCGCGCCCGCACTCTGGGTTTTGCCGCTGCCATTGAAGGGGTGCTGGAAGACCTGCGCTCCCGGCGTGAGCTGCCCTGGGCCCTGCTGAACATTGTCGGAGAAGCAGCGCCCATTTTCCCGGATGCCGCTGCGGATGAAACAACCTCATCCTCAAGGCTTACTCTATGCCCGTCTGAAACGGAAGTGCTTCTCAGCAAGCCAGCTAACCCGGAGCAGATCAGAATCGCCCAGCAATTGGAAAAACACGGCGGAGTGCTGGTCCAGGGACCGCCGGGTACAGGCAAGACCCACACCATCGGTAATTTGATCGGCCATCTTCTGGCGCAAGGCAAGAGCGTTCTGGTCACAAGCCATACCACCAAGGCCCTGCGGATGGTGCGCCATCACATTGTTCCAGGGCTACGCCCGTTGTGTGTTAGCGTTTTGGAAAGCGATCTGGACAGCCGCCGGCAACTGGAGAGCGCCGTGGCCGCGATTGCGGAGAGATTAGGCAACGTCGAGGCCAGTTCGCTTGAGCATGAGGCACGTAAGTTGGAAATCGAGCGCCACGATCTGCTTGAGAAACTCGATGCTGTCTTGCAGCAACTGGCAAAGGCGCGAGCCGGCGAGTACCGCGAAATCATAGTCGGGGACAAAGCCCTGGTTCCGGCCGAAGCAGCTCGCAAAGTCACACAGGAGCAGCCAGTTCACGGCTGGATTCCTGGCCCCGTTGTGGCCCAAGTACCTCTCCCTCTCTCTCACGATGAACTGGCAGAACTCTATCGCACCAATGTGTCAATTTCACAGGAAGACGAGCGCGAACTGTCCGGTGCTCTGCCTGGGCCCGAACTGCTTCTCAACCCGGAACAATTCGAGGCCATGGTCCGCAATAGAAATCGGCTACGCCTGGAGGATCTGGATTTCCGCTCCGATCTCTGGCAGCCAGGACCTCCGCTCGGGTCGGAGGAGCAGGTGGAAAGCCTGTCAGAGAGATTGATCCAGGCAGTGGAGCCGCTGTCGGGCAAAGAGAAGTGGAAGCTGGCCGCAGTTTATGCGGGCAAGTACGGCGGGGCCCATCGCCAGCCCTGGGACCAATTGGTTGCATTTGCGCAAGTCGTTCATCGCGAGGCAGCCGATGCGCAGGAGGCCCTCCTGAAATACGGTCCTGTGCTCGCAGACAACGCTCCCATAGAAAAACAAGAACAAGCTGCGGATGAGATCTACAAGCATCTTGAACTGGGCGGCAAGCTCAGCTCGTTCATCTTCTGGAAACGCAAAGCGTGGGGCCAATTCGTTGCGACCACGTCCGTCAACGGCGCGCGGCCGCGCCTGGCTGAGCATTTTGACGCCCTGCGCAGGCTGGCGCGATTGAAGATCCTGCGGCGCGATCTTGGCTTGCGCTGGGACCGCCAGGTTGCGCCTCTGGGCGCATCGTCTTCCAGCCAAATGGGAGATGGAATGGAGAACACTCTCATCCAGTTCTGCGATCCTATTCGAGATTGCCTGGAATGGCGCGAGTTGGTATGGGTCCCACTTGAAGAGGAGTTGAAGAACCTCGGCTTCTGCTGGGAGAAATTCATCGCCGAGCAGCCCGTATGTGTCGGCGCCTATGGAGAGCTTGCCCGCATCGAGCGGGCAGTTACCAATAGTCTCCTCACAATTCTGACCGCTCGATTGCACAAGCTCCAGTATATCCGCGTCAATCAGGAGTTCGACGCGTTGAAGGGCCTCCTTGAGCTCGCACAGCAACGCTTCAATTCGTCACCAGTAGTAGCTCAACTGGCGGATGCGGCAAATCGCCTGGACTCTTCTTCTTACGCCGATGCGTGCGCGCGACTCTCTGATTTGAAAAATCGGCAGGCCGATCTTGATTTGCGTCACGCGCTGCTCGACCGGCTTGGGGTTGTGGCCCCTGCCTGGGCGGCCCGCATCGCTCGTCGAGATGGAGTTCATGGCGGAAGCGAAATCCCGGGCGACCCCGAGCGTGCCTGGGTTTGGCGTCAACTGAATGACGAATTGGAGCGGAGGTCTGCTATCTCCTTGGAAGGGCTGCAGAGACAGAGCGAAAAGCTCCGGGAAAAACTGCGGAGCGTCACCGTGGACTTAATCGACCGGCGAGCGTGGGCTTTCCAGGCGCTGCGGACCTCGCCGCAGCAGCGGCAGGCGCTGATCGGTTGGTTGGATACGATCCGCCGCATCGGCAAAGGAACCGGCATTCGCGTCCCTTTACTGCGGGCGGAAGCTGCGCGCAAGATGAGCGAGTGCCGAGGCGCGGTGCCGGTCTGGGTCATGCCTCTTTCGCGCGTGGTGGAAAACTTTGATCCGCGCGTGACCCGGTTTGACGTTGTCATTATTGATGAAGCCAGCCAGAGCGACGTGATGGCGCTGCTTGCGCTGTATCTCGGGAAGTCCGTACTGGTGGTTGGCGATCACGAGCAGGTGAGTCCGACACCGGTCGGCCAGGACCTGAACATGGTAGGAAATCTGATTTCACAATACCTGCAAGGGATTCCTAATTCGCATCTGTATGACGGGCAGATCTCTATCTACGACTTGGCACGCCAGTCTTTCGGGGGAGCCACATGCCTGGTTGAGCATTTCCGCTGCGTTCCGGAGATCATCCAGTTCAGCAACGTAGTCTCCTATGACAGCCGCGTGAAACCACTGCGCGATGCCAGCCGCGTTCAAATCCGTCCGCCTGTGGTTTCTTATCGAGTTGAAGGTTCAAGCCGCGACGAAAAACTCAATCGCCAAGAGGCACTGGCGATCGCCTCGCTGATCGCGGCCGCCATTGAACAGCCCGAGTACCAGATCAACGAGGCAGGCAGGCCGGTGAGCTTTGGCGTGGTCTCTCTGATCGGCGATGAACAGGCAATCATGATTGACGGGTTGCTACGCAGCCACCTGTCGCCCGATCGCTATGAGTTGCACCGCCTGCTTTGCGGCAACGCGGCCCAGTTTCAGGGAGACGAGCGCGATGTCATCTTTATTTCGCTGGTTGATACCGCGGAGCGCGGCCCGCTGCGCTTGCGCGACCAGCAACTCTTTAAACAGCGCTTCAACGTCGCCGCCAGCCGGGCACGCGACCAGATGTGGATCATCCATTCCCTCGATCCCGCGCGCGATCTCAAGAATGGCGACCTGCGGCGGCAATTGATTGAGCATGCTTATGATCCAAGCCATCTCATGCGCGATTTGGAGGAAGCCGAGAGGCAAAAGATCCAGTCGCCTTTCGAGCGCGAAATCATGAAGCGCCTGGAGAACCAGGGCTACCGCGTTACACCGCAATGGCGTGTGGGCAAGTATCGAATTGACTTGGTGGTCGAAGGTGGCGGCAAACGCCTCGCCATCGAGTGCGAGGGTGACCCTAGCTACCCAATGGACCTCGACAAATTGCCCGAGGACATGGAAAGGCAGGCCATCCTCGAACGCCTGGGATGGGTTTTCACGCGCGTTCGCGCTACGGAATTTCTTCGCGACGCCGAACGAGCTATGCAACCAGTGTTTGAAAAACTCGAGATGTTGGAGATCGAGCCCAGTCAGTCCAAGCTGCATCGAGCAGACTCGAATGGTGTGTCGCCTAAAATCGATGCAAATGAGGCAGAGGAGCTATTGGTCACAAATGGTTCAGAGCCTGAGTTTATCGTGCCCGACGACCTTATTGCGCGCGTAACCCGTCGTGCCGATGAACTGCGCAAAGAATGGGCAATATCGTAAAGGACTCTTAAGTCGATCAACTTAGCCCGGAAAATTTTACGCACTACTTTCCTGGCATTGAGAGCAAACTTTTGGTTGGATCCCTCATCTAAAACACAAGCCCACTTCGAACTCGAGGTGGGTTTCATGATGCCAAGATGTGTTCGAGGTTGGGGAATACTGGCTGCTTTCCTGGCTGTGTATCTGGGTGTTCCGTCCGCTGTCCAGGCGGTACAGCAAGACGAACGAGTCCAACTGGCTTCCCGTGAAGAAGGCGAAATAATCGTGCAAGCGGCGTGGGAACTTCGCAGGGGTTTGACCCCTAAACCCGACTGTTCGCATTTCGTGAACGCTGTCTACGCTCAGGCGGGTCTCGATTACGAATATGCTAATTCCAACGACATCTTTGACGGCGATGGCGTTGATTCTTTCCAGCGTGTGCAAACACCGCAGCCCGGCGACCTGGTTGTCTGGCATGGCCACATAGGAATCGTCGTCGATCCAAAAGAACATTCGTTTTATAGCTCGGTGCTTTCCGGCTTCGCTATAGAGGACTATCGCTCTGATTATTGGACAAGTCGTGGGCGTCCGCGCTTCTATCGTTACCGGGTCGATCAGGTGCACCGCGCCCATTTAGTGGCGCATGTTAACGCCAGGCAGACCGCCTTAGATCATCAAATATCTAGTCCGGCTGGCGGATCTACGTCAGATCATGATGCCACCCGACGGGACGGGGCAGACAATGAGTTTACTGCTGCGAGTACCAGTGGCAAATTGGCAGCCAACAACACCGAAATCTTAGACTCTGTTTTTGTCTCGCCGCGACCTAAGCCATCGAAAGAAGAAGTGCGCACCGCGATAGTCCGGGCGTCCGGCATGAACAGTGAACGACTGTTGCGCATCATTGAGGCGGGTTCTCATTCCAACATCACGCTTGTCGATGATTTTACTGTCGTCGAGATCAACGTTCGTGACCGTTCCGGCTGGGCTGATGTGGATGTTAAGGAAACAGAGCCCGTTCAAAATGCGAAGACCGAGTTCAAGCAGATTAGGGAAAGATGGCGTCTACCTCTGCGCCGTGAGCAGCAGGGTTGGGTCCTGCTGTCGCTGCAAGACCGCATGTATCTGCGGCGCGACCAAGCGGTGAAGGCATTGGCAAACCGCCTAGCCCTGATGTCAGAGGAGCAAGGAAATCTCCAGGAGCTAAGAAAAACTGTAAGAATGCTCGATGAACTTTTGGGTGAGAAAACTGCCAAGGCGCCCGCAACTGGTTCACAATAACCCGTCAGCATGAGCCGTCACTGGCCAAAACATCACACTGACGCAGTCTACCAAGACGCACATGTGAGTGCCAATCCTATCGACTTTATATTTGATTGAACTCTTCTGCTTTGTCGTCCACGTCGCACGTCGAATGATGCAATTCCAGGAATCCAACTCAGACTCCGCGTATTCAGGTTGCGTGGATGCCAGTTGTTCTTGCCGCTGAATGTTGGATTGCATTAACCCACGGTCTCTCTAGGCGCCAGCCCATAAACCAGCGATTTGGGTAATCACTAAAGATCACGGATATTTGCGCCGTGAATTCGATCATTTGCAGACGCCGATTGGGGGCATGCATTTAAGAAAACGTTCACAATCTCTCACAGCAAGTCTGAGGTAATAAAAGTAAGAAAACTACGCGGTAGCCCCGGTTTGCAAATTCCTACAACGGATACATGATTCTCTCCTATCACGCACAAAACGGTTACGCCGCGGAGAGCTTTCTGTTCTGGAGGAATCTCATTGAAAGCAGTTAAACAAAAGTGTGTCGCTTATTTTCTTGCAATCTTTGCCTTCCTGGCCTACTCGGGATGCCTCTTTGCCCAAAGCCTCTCATCTTCAACGGCCGCAGCCACAATTCCATCTTGTGGTCAGCTTGATGATGGACTGATTCATATTCCGCTCAACTACAACAGCTTCACTCCTCCTGCCGAAGGCCAAAGTTATGTTGATCCTCAATACGGTTGCACCGTGACCCGTTTGACCGACAGCCTGCATGACAGTCCGATTGTGCCTCGACACCACTATTACTCCACGCTGACTCCTTTCAATGCTAATTCCACCAACATCATGATTTTTTTGGACAATGGCTCCAACGAAATCAGGGATACCCGCGGCAATATTATTGTCCGGGCTGCAAGCATGCCCAACTCAAACACTGGTGTTGAACCCTGGGACCCGATCAATCCCAATGTTTTTTACTATGTGAATGGCAACCAGTTTCTGAAGGCCACGGTTTCAGGAGCCACGGTCACCAGCGCTGTTCTGCATACGTTTTCAACCTTTAGCCGGGTGGTCATACCCGATGAAGAAGATTTGACCGACGACGGAACAAAAATCTGGCTCATTGGTAATCCTGGCAACGAATGTGCGGGAACCGGCGTTCTCTATGATCGCTCAACGGACACAGTAGTCTCACAATCTCTCACGCTGAGCAGTTGCCATAAGATCCAGATCTTTCCTTCGGGCAAGATGCTTTGCACCAATTGCAACGGGAATAACATCACGATTTACAACACGGACGGCAGCGTTTACTGGAACCCTCCTTACACCGCCACCGCACATACTGAGGTGGGGACTGACTTGCAAGGCCGAGAAGTAATGATATCGACGGCGAACGGAGTAGCATCCCTCAATGCATGCGCAGACCCTTGGAGCAGTCTCACACTCATAGATGTCAACGCCAAGGCCCCAGTAGGCTGCCTGATCAACGGAATTCCTGCCTGGCATGTGAGCTACAGAGACAGTTCTGCGGGCTGGGTTGCCCTTTCTTTCTTTGACCAGGGAGCATGCCCGGATTACTCCTGCTTTTCTCCGCTCAACCTGTCGTCTGCCTGGCAAAATTCGTGGACGCACTATGCTGAGGAAGTCGTCTTAGTGAAAATAGACGGCTCTCAGATTCAGCGGCTTGCCCACCATCGTTCTCGGACTGCGGAGTACTACTGGGCGCAGTCTCACGCAGCCATTAGTCGCGATGGAAAATATGTCGCGTTCGACAGCAACATGGATATCAGCAACTCAGGTTTCGTCAGCCCCAATCAATATAGCGACGTCTATTTGATTCCGGTTATGGCAGCTTCTTCTTCTCCGTTGGCAATTTCACCCTCTGCAGTAACTCTCAACACCGGTGGATCGCAAACGTTCAGCGCGAGCGGTGGCACAGCTCCCTACACCTTCAGCATCGTGACTAACAACTCGGGTGGAACGATCAATGCATCCACCGGAGCTTACGTTGCGGGTTCCAAGGGCGGCATCTCCGACGTTGTTCGCGTGACAGATGGCAGCACGAATATCAGCAGCGCTTCTGTGACTGTTCAGGCGCCGGTGGCTGCATTGGCAATTTCACCAGCGTCAGCTTCCGTAAGCACCGGAGGATCTCAGACCTTCAGCGCGAATGGCGGCAAAGTCCCCTACACCTTCAGCATCGTGACTAACAATTCCGGTGCAACTATCAATTCATCAACCGGAGCCTACGTTGCGGGCTCCAAAGGCAGTGTGACTGATACTGTTCGAGTGGCGGATAGCAGCGCGAATACCAGCAGCGCTTCCGTGGCCGTTAAGGCGCCTGTGGCGACATTGGCAATTTCACCAGCGTCAGCTTCCGTAAGCACCGGAGGATCGCAGACCTTCAGTGCAAGCGGCGGCACAGTTCCCTACACCTTCAGCATCGTGACCAACAACTCGGGTGGAACGATTAATGCGTCCACCGGAGCCTACGTCGCGGGATCAAAGGGCAGTGTAACTGATACTGTTCGAGTTGCTGATGCTGCCGGCAGCATCAGCAATGCTGCCATCGTAGTCAATACAACGGGCGCCTGTGCAACGATCGCGAAGGTCCAAGTTATATCACCAGGAACCACATCAACCACGAGCAAGGCAGCATCACTTACAGAGACTGCGGGCAATCTTCTAGTCGCCGCTGTTTATTGGAACGGGGCAGACGTTGCCAGTATTTCCGACACATTGGGAAACACATGGAAGAGCCTTCCTGTTCAAAACAACGCGACGACCGCAACTGATGTTCGCATTTGGTACGCAGAAAATATTAAAGCCGGAGCTAATACCGTTAAGGTGACGCAACCGTGGACAGTGAATCTAGGTTTCTATTTGATCGAATACTCGGGTGTGGCAACCGTCAATGCTCTCGACGTGGCAGCTGGCAAGATCGCTTCGGCTGCCTTGCACTCTATCGATACTGGCAACATGGGAACAACCGGGTGCCGTGATTTGGTTGTCGGGTTGTTCGCCGATACCTGGGGAACCGGCACCATGACCCCAGGAAGCGGCTGGATCAGTAGAGGAACGGACCCTAATTTCTACTCGATGGTTGTCGATAACGTGCCTGGAGGAACTGGGACACTCGATCCCAAAGCGAATTTGGCCGGCTCAAATTCGGACTCGGCCTGGGCCGCGACTGCTGCTAGTTTTAAGGCCAAGCAATAAGACCCTAAAAAGCAAAAACCCCGCAAGCGCGGGGTTTTTGCAAAGAGGGAGAACGGATTTATTAGGGTTAAGCCTGACGATGTGGTCGTTTTTACCGGTAGCTCAGCACAGTCATGATCGAAATCAGCAGCTAACAGTGAACGATTTTGGATGAAGAGATTCCGTGGGTTGCGTTTCTGGTATCGACGACCAGTTGTGACTCGCTTACGATGCGCTCGTAGTCATAGTCCGAGTGATCGGTTACGATCAGCACGCAATCATACTGTTCAAGGCTTTTAAGTTCAGCGCGGTCCATGTTGAGGTCATAATGGCGTCCGCGCCCTACGTGCACGAAGTACGGGTCGTGGTAGCAGACCTGCGCCCCTTGCTTTTGCAAAAGCTCAATGATGGTCAAAGCCGGGGATTCGCGCAAATCGTCAATATCCTTTTTATAAGCGATGCCCAGCACCAGAACGCGCGCGCCGTTTAATGTTTTCTTGCGCTGGTTCAGGGCCGAGCTCACCGCTCCAACCACGGAGTACGGCATCGCGGCGTTAATTTCGCCCGCCAGTTCGATGAACCGGGTATGGAAGTCGAACTGTTTGGCCTTCCAGGAAAGATAAAATGGATCAATCGGGATGCAGTGTCCCCCCAGGCCTGGTCCCGGATAAAACGGCTGGAAGCCGAACGGCTTCGTGGAAGCCGCGCGGATCACCTCCCAGATATCGATTCCCATGCGCAAGGCGAGCATCTTTAGTTCGTTTACCATGGCGATGTTCACGCATCGGTAAATATTCTCCAGCAGCTTGGTCATCTCCGCGACGGCCGGAGTGGACACACGAACAACGCGATTGAAGATCGCGCCGTAAAGCGCAGCCGCCAGATCGGAAGCGGTGGGATTCAATCCACCTACGACCTTGGGAATATCTCGGCGAGCCACGCTGTCATTGCCGGGATCTTCGCGTTCGGGCGAAAATGCTACGCAGAACTCGTCGGTTGCGGCCTCCTTTCCGCGCGCCGCTCTCAACCCCGCAGTGTTGCCTTTTTCCAGGATCGGCACCAGCACTTCTTCTGTAGTCCCAGGATAGGTCGTGCTCTCCAGCACAATCAACTGGCCTGGGCGCAGGTGGGGAGCCGCGGCTTCTGCTGTCGCTTTGATGTAACTGAGGTCCGGTTGGTGGAAATCATCGAGTGGTGTTGGGACGCAGATGATGACCGCGTCCATATCGTGTATCCGGCTGTAGTCCGATGTGGCGGTGAAGCCATGTTGTTTGGCCGTCTGAATTTCCGTGGGCGGAATGCGAACGATGTAAGAACTTCCCTTATCGAGCAAAGAAACCTTGCGGTCGTCGATATCAAACCCGGTTACAGCCAGGCGTTGCTCGGAAAACAACAGCGCCAAAGGCAAACCTACGTACCCAAGACCAATGATTCCGACCTGGGCTGTGCGGCTTTCAATCTTTGTGCGGATACTGTCTGAAGTTGCTGTGACGCTTCCCATGCGTGATTCATCTCCGGTTTTTAGTGCGATTGGATAAATGTAAGGCCCAGCAGGAAGCATCCACCAGCTTTGCACAAATGCGGCGGCGAACACCTCCTGCTTGGGTTATCACGCCATTCCGTAGAGGAACGGTTCAGGCTTAACATCCAAAGCTGCCGGAAGCTGGTTTATGTTCGGGGCAGTCACCTGTCCGAGCAATCCGATTACCGTCAAAGTTGCAGAGTTGGATGTGCCGCCTCCTGGCGCTGCGTTGAAAACGGTGATTGTGCGCGTCCCAACACTCAGTATGTCGTTATTGGAGATCTGGGCCGTAAGCCGAGTAGAGCTTACAAACGTGGTTGGGCGCGGAGAGCCGTTGACATTGACTACGGACCCATCGACAAATCCAGATCCATTGACTGTGAGAGTGAAGGTCGAACCTAATGCGAGCGCGATCGAAGGCGAAATACTCGATATTGAGGGCGCAGGATTAAGGACGGCCAGAGTTCGCGCCGCTGAAGTCCCACCACCCGGCGGGGGATTGGATACAACAACGGAGAGGTTGGCTCCCGCAGCCACGTCAGATGCGGAAATCTGCGCCGTCAGCTGCGTGCTGTTCACTAAAGTTGTAGTCCGGTTCACGCCATTGACGCGCACCACCGAACCAGAAATGAAACCGCTTCCAGTCAGCGTTAGAGTAAAGGCGGCGCTACCAGCGGAAACACTCGCAGGTGAAATGCTTGAGAGCGAGGGCAGAGGATTGGTGATCGTAAGTGTCACAGCTGCCGAAGTACCGCCGCCCGGCGCTGAGTTGGCTACCGTGATCGAAACGCTTCCAGATGAAGCCACATCGCTGGCGGGAATCGCAGCAGTAAGTTGCGTGCTGCTGACAAACGTTGTGCTCCGACTGGAACCGTTCACCCGCACTACAGAACCGGAGACAAAGTTACTGCCATTGAGAGTCAGTGTAAACGCTCCACTTCCCGCACTCACGCTAGACGGTGAAATACTTGAGAGCGAAGGTGATGGATTGTTGACCGCGAGTGTCAAGGCACCCGAAGTGCCGCCGCCTGGAGCAGGGTTGACCACAGTGATCGAGAGGCTTCCGGCAGAAGCAATATCGCCCGCGGAGATCGCCGCCGTAAGTTGAGCGCTGCTAACGAACGTCGTGCTTCTGTTTGAACCGTTCACCTGCACCACCGAGCCATTCACAAAATTAGAGCCATTCACGGTCAGCGTGAAGGCTCCGCCTCCAGCAGTGGTTGCAGTCGGAGACAGGCTGGAGAGTGATGGCGCCGGATTAGCTGGATTCGTGACCGTGAAAGGCAGAGATCCGCTTATCCCGCCGCCGGGTGTAGATACTGAAATGGAAAGAGATCCTGCCGTTGCAAGGGCACTCGCCGGGATCGTCGCAGTCAACTGAGTGCTGTTCACAAATGTCGTGCTTAGATTCGCACCGTTGGCCTGGACTGACGACGTGGTGGTAAAGTTCGTGCCCGTCGCTGTAAGCGTAACTGGACCGCTTCCTGCCACGGCGGAAGACGGAGAGATTGCGCTCAGTGTGGGATTGACAGGTGTGCCCGGAGTGATCGTGAGATTCAGGGAGTTCGAAACCCAACCTCCGCCTTCAGAGTTCGCCACGGTCAATGCTTCTTGTCCGGCTATGCTCAGATCGCTCGCGCTGAGTTGCACACTGATCTGTGTGCCGCTGATGAACGTAGTAGGCCGGGTGCTTCCATTGAATCGGACCTGGGAGTCGGTGAAGAAGTTGGTGCCGGTCAAGGTGATCGACTGCGCGGAACTTCCAGCCTGCAAGCTCGTCGGTGAAATGCTTCGCAAGATCGGCATGGTAGAGGAACTCTGCACCAAGGGATTAAGGATGGCTTCCAGTTGCGTGGCAGTGGCTTGCTTGGTGAGATAGGAGTGTCCCATGTTCGGCGTCTGCGTCCAGTTATTCGACCCGGCCGGCGACTGCGAGAAGCTATTCACGGTCGTCTGACCGTTGAACCCGGGTGCAGTGAAATTCGTGCCCATGCCACGCACGGCAAACAGCAACGGCACTTGGCCAAAGCCCGGTACTGTGCCGCCTCCATTGAAAAGCTGCCAGGCAGCGGCGACCGGATCTTTGGTGGGATCAGCCGTAGAGGACGGGCCGGTAAATACATCCTGGCTCTCTTCAACTCCGACCGAGACAATCTGCGCGGGCGCCGGCCAGTTGGCGAATACAAAACTTGCCGCATCGGCGTCGACTCGTAAATTGTGCTCATTGCCCGAAGGGAAAAACCCGGCACCCATGACTAAACGCACCACCTTTTGCGCCACCAACTGCATGCCTGTCAGTGAACTGATGGAGTCGGCCGGGCTTTGCAGCAAGCCTTGCAACGGTTCATAGTAGCCATTCGCCACAATGTATACGCTGTGGTCCGGAGCGCCGGCCAGCGCCTGCCGATAGACGGTCACGGCGTCGGGGTAATTGGCGCGCGTATCTCCGGGCGTACCAAACTGGTTCGTGATTTGCTGCGCGTACTGGCTGGTGGCTGAGCTTTCCAGGTTTGGCGTGCTGCCCCGGTGAGCACCGATGGGAACTTCGGGATGCCCGTAATAATTCGCGATGGCTCGCATGGCGGGAGCACTGAAGTCATTGGCCGACGAGCAGACCAGCGCCAGTACTTTGACTTCTCCGCGGTTGGCTAGCGCCCACAGGACGGCCTGATCGCCAACATCATCAACGGAAATCGCTGTATCGGCATCGAGAATAACGTTGACCGGAGCAACCGGTGTTTGCAATTGCGCAAAAGCGCCAATGGCAGAAAAGAGCAAGAAGCAGGCGAGCAAGGAGATCGATAACAATCGCTTCATCGGAAATATCCTCTTATGAAAATTGGGCGCGAGACGCCCTTCTTGCAGGTTGGCCCAGGGAAAGGTTGCGCGTATTCGCTCGCCTAACCCCAAAAAATCTTTAGCAGGCGGATTCCCGCCGGCAAACGATCATCTTTCATCGATAGTTCGTTCGAGCAACCGGGTGAACGGAGGAGTGGCGGACAACAGAAGAAGGAACGCCAATACGAACGTCCAGAACAATTGCGTCAGACAAGCATGGAGGTGTCGTTGCGAAAACAAGGGATGTACTGTGCGAGGGAGAGAGCCTGTTCTATCTGCTGTCTTCGCGAACATGGCGGCCTTCATTTCAATTATCTTTTGTCCAAACAGAGGAGAGTTTACCCGACGTGGGTGACGACGCGGAAGCGTTTTGGCGCTTGAACTGAAGACTCTCCGCTCGAGGTCTTAGATTGAACAGCCCTTTCCACTGATCGACTCGTTGAAATACGGACTGTAACTCCAATTCCAGCTCCCATCGATTCGGGTAAAGGTTCTTTCGAAACAGGTGCGGCATGTTTATCGTCTTATTTGGCAAATTTTCCCCATCCAGGCCTGACGCAAAGTATGGGTACATAGATGCCGCGATTTCAATTGCCTGCGCTGACAGGTTCTCTCGCTTGCCGAATGGAAATGCGAAAAACCGAACGGGCACACCCAGGCGGGCTTCCATATCTTCCCTAGAGCCGCCAATTTCCCGCTCCAGAGTTGTGCGATCCGCAGAGGCACAGTCAACGTGGGTTTGTGTATGACTTCCAAACTCCGCGCCTCGAGTGGCCCAATAGAGAATTTGACTCCAGGTCAATGGCAGGTGTCCTGTGCTCCCATTGGTCAGATCATGCTGGAACTCTGCTTGAACATCCACGGGCTTGGTGGTAATAAACAGTGAGACGGGAACCTGCACTTCATCGGCGATGGCCCGCAGGTTCACGAAATTGTCTCCGTACCCGTCATCAAAAGTAAGAACAACCGTTGGCGCCGTCACACTACCGGAACGTAACAATTCCACGGCATCACTGAGGCTCACAATGCGATAATGCCTTTGCAAGAACCGGACCTGGCGCCAAAATAATTCAGTGGAAATAGCCATGCGGTGCGGACGATCCGATATCAAATGATGCGTCAGAACAAGCACAGGATATCGACCGCGAGATCGTCTATACCAGTTGCGCGCGACAAATAACGGCGAACATAGCAGGAGCGTATCCAGGCACAATTTCCAAATTGATCTGTAACGCTCCCGCACGGAAACCCATTGTGCGCTTTGGAGAGAACGACCCTCGACTTGCGCAAGATACGGTGCGTAGATTTGAAGTGCCCACCGTGCCATTTCTTCTGATCCTTCTATCGTGCGTTCCTGCCGCAGAGCTTTGGCGGCTTCCACTAACAGATCATCTGCTATCAAATCATTCTTTAGCGTAAGCCCCAGCCACCCGTCATAGGGCTGAGCTGGAAGAGCAATACGAGCCAGTGTGCGCACTATCTCCGCACTTTGAGCGAAATATTCAAGCTGAATTTGGATGCCTTCCTTCGCCCGTGCTAAATCCTCCTCTGTGCGCACTCGGATCAGACCCCGCTCCGGCAGACGCCATAGTTCTCGGTTCAGCTCTACTTCGCCCAGCACGATCACCAGGTTGCCGTGCTCTTGGATGAAGTCCAAGACTTTTGCATCATTAAGATTGCGGGTCAGCAGAAGTGGACATCCGGCTTGCCAGCACTTTTCCGCCAAGTGCCCGGTCGTAAACCTCTTGACAACATTCAGACCACGGGGGCATCCGTGGATGCACCAAACCAGCCAGTGCACCAGCCTTTCCAAAATACAATGGAACCAATGCCCTGCTTTAGTAAGTGCAGGGTCGGGGAAAAGCCCTTGGTCTGCTCCTCCTGCGACAATCAACTGTTGCGTCACAGGCAATTGAGACACAACCTGTTGGGCAATCCCGGAGATTTCAGCCTCCGGTATTTCACGCTTGATTCGCTCGGCGATTTTCCAGGTGCGGGAAGGCCGGCTAGCCGACAACAGCAGAATGCGAAGAGATTCCATGGCGTTGATTGTTGGACTTCGAGGAAAAGAGTTGCTGTACTTGCTCAAATGACACGCCAGTAAAATCGGATAGCGTGTCGACGGCTCCAGCTTGAAGAAGTGATTGCGCGTGGTACTGGTCCGCGATTCCCACGGACTTCATTCCGGCTGCCGTCGCTGCCAGAACCCCTGAAACGGAATCCTCGAATACGAGCGACTCGGCAGGCCGCACACCCAATTGCTCCGCAGTTTTCAGATAGATTTCCGGATCAGGTTTGCCCTGCGCAACGTCATCACCCGTTATGACAAGTCGGAAGTACTGGCTGATCTGTAGTAGTTCAAGAATACGATATACTCGAGCCCGCCCGCCGCATGAAGCCACAGCCATGGGCACGGCAGTTCGGCTGAGATCAAGCAGCAACTCCTGGACTCCGGCGATCGCTGTTAGTTCCCCCATCTGTTCCTGGAAGAACGCATCTTTTTCCTGGCTACAGGCACGGATTTGATCGTGAGTGAGATCGCCCAGGAACCATTGCAATAGTTCTTCTTTTTTTCTCCCAGAGCGGACAAGTTCAACATGTGATTGCATCATTTGTTTACCATGAAGCAGCAAGAGCTTTCGCCAAGCCGCCGTGTGGCTGGGGTGGCTATCCACCAAAACTCCATCCATATCGAAGATTACTGTTCTCAGCATTGACACCGCCCTAGTGCAGAGGCCGGCTGGCTTCGGCAACTATGGGAATCTACATGCTTGCTTCAGAAAAACGGGGCAGCGTACGCAGCCTGGGGCGCAGCAATGCGCGGTCTTCCCGAGTCAACCAAACAATCCATGTAGCGACAGATGCGACCGCTGTTGTAGAAAGCCCCATCACTGCCCAACGAACCAGCATGGGGCCTGGCATCACATTGTGTACCAACTGGCCAACCACCAGGACCGACGCGGCAACCACCCCGAAGCCAATCCAGAAACGCAGGGCGAAGGCAGCATATGGCTCACCGATGATCTGGCACGTTGCCTTGATTACGAAATGGTAACAACCGATCGCCTCGCCCAGGATCAATCCCAGGGGAACAGCCCATGTGCCGAATGAGTGGACCAGCATGGCCGCAACAATAATGCCGACAATGGCAGCCACAAAGTATCCGATTGCCTGAGCTTGGTGGCGATTTGTGGCCGTCGCAACCGTAGAACTCGCGGCCCAAGGCGTTTGCAATGCCAGCAGCACTAGAAATAGACGCAACAGGACAGTATCAGGCGCGATCCGGCCCCGGGTCCAGACGGTAATCAACTGTGGACCTTCATACCAGACTGTTGCAGCCAAGGCGAGCGTTATAGCGGCAGTCGTTACCACGGTGAGTCGATGCACCGTCCGCAATCTCGCGAATTCGCCAAGGGCTTCCATACGGGCGAAATCAGGGCACAGAGCCAAGCTAATACTGTAGAGTGCCTGCCGAATGACATCGATGATGGCCCTGGACAGGGAGAGCACCACCACTGCTACGCCGCCCAGGGTAGCGGAAACCAGCAGAGTACTCCCTTGATATGCAATCAAGTTGCCCACCAAAAGCAGCCCAAATAAGAGACTCGGGCTTGCTAAAGTCCGCAGAACAGAAAATTTCGCTTCTCGAATGCCTGGAAATACTTCTGGAAAGCGACGGCGGACTTCAAAGAGCACAAACAAGCTCACGATTGCCACTGTGACCACTTGGATGACAGCGATGGACATCATTCCGCCACCTAATGCGAGAGCCAGACCGGAGAGGACCAACACAAGAATCTGCTGCGCATTCGCAATCCACTGAGAGCGTGTCAGATTGCCCATGCTTTGGTAGGTCGCAGTCACGAGGCGGCTCGGCATGGACCACATTACGTAGACGGCAAGCAAGACGATGACGACGCTTGCTGTTGTTGGCGTAGTAATCTTCAACCCCACCCAGCGAGATAATGGTGCGACGCATACAAGAGCCGCAGCAAGAAGAGTCACACCCGTCGCAAGCAGCAGGTAAAAAAACAACGCTGTGTGCTGGACAGACCGATACTGAGCGATATCTTTTCGCGCATAAGCCTGGGTCATGCGGTTGATGGCTGCCTGTTGCATTCCGAAATCCAAGCTTGTGAGATAGCTGACGGCAGCAAAGAGCGCAAGGTATTCTCCGTACAAGGGAGCAGACCAGTACTTCAAGCAAAGTGGCACGAGAATAAAAGAGCCGAGCCGTACGATCACGTGCGCACAAAAAATCGCGTTCGCAGCTTTGAGTACACGCTTGAGCATTTTTCGTCTCTATTCTGATTCTTCCCTGCTAGTCAGTGTCTCCGAGGGACTGAATCGAACGGTGCGTTGCCCGTTATTTACGAAAGAGCGCCAACGGTGACGATTTAAACACCCTTCGCAGTGAGCGAAGGGGTGTCTCATCGGCGACATTCAGCAGTGACAGAAACAGATTCTTGTCTTTGGGCCAACCAGATTCCACAGATCGACAATGATCGCAGGCCCCACCACCGGGATGAGAGATTTGTCGAGCAATCTGCAACAATCCAGGTTGATAAGCCCGGCTGGCAATCCAACAGCGAAGCAAACGAGCCTCACGGCGGCAGGAAATGTGTCCGGGAGCAAAAGAGGAATGGGCAACACGGAACATCGCCAAGTCCGGCTCCGAATCGCCGATGGCAATTGTTTCATCTGCCGGCAATCCAACGAGCTTCAGCAACTGCTGCAAGCCAGCGCCCTTGTCAGTTTCCTTGGCAACGATGGCCGTGTCCAGACCGGTGTGATGAGCGCGAAGGCGGTCAACGCCCAATTTGCCCAGGAGGTCCTGCACGAGGACAGGAGGAAGCGGAGCTGTTCGGCCATTGTGATACGTAACCGCTCGCAGAGAGTGCTGGTAATCATCATTAAGAAATACCCCAGGAATTTCCTGAAGCGCCTTCTTTACGAGCTCCATTTGCGCGAGTGAGTCCGAGCTGGCCAGTATGGCTTCACGGCGATTCACCGCGTCCCAGATGACTGCTCCGTATTCAGCTACACCTCCTGCGAAGCCGTAAGAAGAGCAATATTGTTTGACTTCCTGGAGAGAACGGGCGGTATTGATCGCCATGCCAAAGTCATGGGAATGCAGAAGAGAAATCGCCTTGATGCCGGCGGCAGTGGCGCACGGGAATCCAAATACCATCCTGTCCAGGACTCCATCAATGTCAGTAACGACGAGAGGGGTCTTCCAACATATCTCCGTCGGGCGCAGACATAACTTGCCACATTGTTGGATTGCCTCCATCACCAGGAAGTTCCACGCTGTTGTGTATTGTTGATGGAACTCGTTGCGCCGGTGCAGTAACTTACCGGTCTGTAGTCCGAGAGTCGCAAGGTTCTGCTCCCAGAGACCAACCAGCAGCTTGTTCAAGAAGAGCCGGTCCGCCACATTGGCGTCGCCGCTATCTTCGCCATAAGTTTTGACAAGCCGTGCAGACTCGCGCTCAGAAAGCCCAAAGTGAAAGATGGCGCCAGCAAGATCGTATGCGGGGTCGGTCATCCCCAATTCGTTCTTTCCTTGAGCGTGGTGTTCAAAATCTGTTTTGAGGAGCTTGGTTCCCGCAACAATCCATTCGTCGGGCGACATCTTACTGTCTGTCATTACTGATACCGGGCACCCCTGATTCGAGAGTTCACGTTGAATGTGCCTGCGTTCGAACGCTGCCACCACCCTCGAATTGTAAGCGCGGCTCAGGGCGTTGGACAGCATTTCAAAACCCTTGTGACGGGATTCGCGGGCTAAATCCGGCGTGGGATCACCGCTGAGCCGCAGATTGCGAGCGCGAGCCGCTACGTAGCAAGCAAGCAACTCGGTTACTTCATCTCGATTCTGAGTCATCACTTCAGTAGCATCTTTTGCTTCAGGAATCCATTCTGCATAAAGAATTCCATTGCGTAAGCCCAACATGGGTGGCACAAACCCTTGTAGACTCTGCGCGGCAAGGAAGGCATGATAGCTCAACCATCCCCAACCAACACTCTTGGCAAGCACATAGCGGGTCTCGCAGTTACCGTCAGAGTTCTTCAAGCACACTTCATACACTCGCTTGAGGCGAACATCAACTCGCTCAAGAGGCTTTTGAAGCTCCGAATCGGCTTTCGCGCCTACACCAGCCTGAACGCGAACTTCCAGGTAACCGCGCGCCTGAAAATATGCGGCCAAATACGCTTCGACTGCCCCTGATTCGAGTAGGCGATGCTTGAAGCGCTCCGCTGGTTCGAGCGCGATCGTATTGATTTTCGGAAGGGCTTGCAGAATACGCGAGTCTCGCCACTCCGGGAATGCCGGCTCAGCAGGGTTCAGGACTAACACATCTTCATCGGCGAAGCCCGAGTGGCGAAGCAACACGATTGCTTGCGCCAGCGTTTGCCCGGAGTGAATTGATTCATCCACAATGACGATTCGCGCCTTCTTGTGTGCGGACTGCCGTAGCTCGCGATTTTCCTGCGCTGTCAGCCCCTTGCTGGGACGAACTGCGATCCAATCCACATCGAATGATTGTCTGCTCAAGAAGGCCGACAACAGGGGAGCCAGGAACGATCCCGCCGTGCGCAATCCCAACACCATCACGGGCCGGGTGTCACCCGGCAAGACGGCAACCAGCTTCCGTCCGAGTTCAAGACAGTCGTGGGGCGCGAAGTCGCGGGAACGGAAAAACGCTGGGATCTTGGCGCGACGCCCGGTCACAGATTCCGGCAGTTCGCTCTGCAACAACGGCGCAAATTGATTGCGCTGTTCGATCAAGGTCGCTCTATCTGGAGCGCCGGCGACAAAGCAGTGCTGTAGAAATTTTGTGACTGCAACCTTCCAAGCTTCTTTCCATCGGCGCAAGAAAGACAACTGCTTTTCGCGCAGCTGACCTGTTATACGCAAGCATCTCTCCAAGGCATGGACACCAGCCTTAGCAAACGGAAGGGCCTGTTCTAGCTTTGAGAAATCATAGGTGTTGCCAAGAAGATAGTCATCGAGAGTGTCCGTGATGCTGCATGAGAGGAGGAAAATGTTGGTGATAACTTCAGATTCCTGCCAACCTCCCTGGCTTTGGTCCAGCTTGGCCAATTCCTCAGAAAGATGGTTCAAAACCTCACCAAGAACCGGACAGGCGTCAAGACACCAGCGATACTGATTATAGAAACCAGTCTCCGCTGGCAAGGGGGCATCCGATAAAAGTTCGTGAGAGGCCCGTTGTGGTTCTGCGATCTCGCTGGCGATTCTGTTCAGGATTCCGGCCTGCGCACTGTCGGCCAGCAGTACTCCACGTACCTGCGGGGGTGTAAGACGCCATATCGCTGAGTCAGCTTTGTCCTGACCAATCCTTGGATCAACCGCGGATTCAGTAAACCCATCAATTTTGTGAGATTCTATTCTCATAAATCTCCGCCTTGCGCGGAATTCGTTCCAGCCTGCATGACCGATGAAGACTGAAGAAACTGACACGAAGAAGTTTCATCAGAGTACGTGGCAGCATCTGATCGGCTCCCCGCGTCACGGCGCATCGCATTAATTCGCCGACAAATCACTTGCAAGAGGCGCTCCTGATCGCATACGGAACTAAAAGTGTGATCGGCTCCACGAATGACATCCAAGGCCACGTCACCCTTTGTGCACAACTGCTTGAGCGTAAGACCGCCGCATTCCCGCAGGTCCTGCAATCGCGGGTCGCCATCCGAGCACACAAAAACAACCTGTACTCCACGCACAGTCAAGCTTCGCAAACACGCTTCAAAACGAGTTGGGCGACGCTGTTCTCTTTTTTTGAACTTAAGCCGGCGTTTTAGCTCAAACCATAGGACCCGGATGACTTGTCCGTAGTCAGTCTCTCCGGTCAGCAAATTGCGCCAGCTCTTCGAATCAAACAGCGCGTATTTCCAGTAGTAGTGGGCCACATTGCGAGTGGGCAGGTCAGGAGAAACTTCTTCGTTTTCACTGTCGGCCGTCTGAAAGTTAATCAGGATGACTCCAAGCACTCGCGGGTCACAACATGCCGTCTCAAACGAAGCGAGGGCCCCCGAGCAGCCTCCCAGAAACAGGAAGTGCTCGATGCCTTTCGTCGCGTACAAATAGTCCATGGCCTCTTGTGCCTCAACCACGGCGCTTTTATCGAAGCCGAGATGGTCATGGCGGACCGCGCTGTCTCCAAGGCCGGAGAAGTCGAAACGCAGGACTACGAACCCCATCGCCGCGAGTGCTCGCGCAATTTTTACGTAAATGCGTCCCGGACCGACGCGATGCACGATGCCGGCGTTAAGTAAAATCACGGCCTTGGTGACGCGTGCGCCCCCGGCGATCGCCGGTTCAGTCACAATTCCAGCCAGAGACTGTCTTGCGCCAAAAAGAACAGCTTCTTCTGTCATGAGTGAATTTCACTATTCCAGGAAACCACGGCTTGCAGGACCTGGGCAGGTACAAGCAAGCTGCCATCAGCGGTAGGCAGCCAAACCTCAGGAGCCTGCAAGCAGCAATGTTCAACGCGAGTTGCCAGCCGATCGAGATAATCCTGCGAATCGTTGGCACTACCATCAGAATGGCTTCGCAGCAGCAGCAGATTCTTAGCAAAGCCCTGCGCAATGATTCCAAGATTGATGTCTTTAACCTCCGTGATGAAGCCCTGTGACCAAGGGAATCCCAGAACTTCTTTGCGGGCGTCAGACTGCTGATTGCGCCGTTTCGGACGAAAGCGCAACATTTCCTTCTCCAGCAGCAGGAGTTCGTCGAAGTATTTTTCTCCCTCCACTACCGGGTCCCAAAGAACCATGCTTTCTACGTCGCCCCGCTGCTCGGCGGCCAGAGTTGCTAACGTTGCTCCCAGTCGAAGGCCAACCGTACAGATGGGGAAGAGGCCGGAGCGACGCCTCAATTCGACAATCGCTGCGGAAATATCTTTCAACCACTGCGCCACGCTCACATCTTCGCTATCGCCTGAAGAGTCACCGCAACCGTAGTAGTCAAACCGCAGAACGGGAAATCCGGCTTCAGCGAGCCGGGCCGCTAGATGACGCAAGGCACGATGGGAATTGACGTACTCGTGTCCTATCGGCTGACAGATTAAGATGCCGCATGACCGCAACCGGCTTGCCGACGGCTCATGGTAACAACCGAAAAGGGGCTTGTCGGAAGAGCGGAAATAAAACAGCAATGTCTTCTGCGCCGAACTCATTGACGTCTTAATCTTTCGTTACAGCTTGCTGCAAACTGCCCTAACGTTTGAAAAGCCAACTCCTTCGGCTTCATCCGCAAACTGGTCTCTTTCTCCAACCGGGAAACCACCTGAGTGGCCAGTAAGGAATGGCCTCCCAAATCAAAGAAATTGTCATAGGCGCTGATGTGTTGCACCCTGAGCAGGTCTTTCCATATCGCGGCCAAGAGTTGTTCGATTGGGTCCTGCGGCAGTTCTTCCGAGGATATCCGGCTTGTCTGTGGGACGTCAGGCACGGGCAATGCGAGCCTGTCCAGTTTTCCGTTTGGAGTCAACGGGAAGCTCTCCAGTACAACGAGACTCGGGACCATGTAACCTGGCAATCTCTCTTTCGCAAAACTGCGAACTTCAGTCAAAGTGGAAGTCTCGTCTTTCAGCAGCCTGAGATATGCCACTAGCCGCAGGTCACCAGGAATGTCTTCACGAACGATGGCACATGCATCTGTGATCCCCGGATGAGCGCGGAGCACAGATTCAATTTCACCCAGCTCGATCCGGAATCCGCGGATCTTTACCTGATTGTCCACGCGGCCTAGACACTCAATATTTCCGTCAGCGCGGTAACGAGCGCGGTCCCCTGTGTTGTAAAAACGCGCGCCGGGACGTGTGCTGAATGGATTGGGAATGAACTTTTCAGCCTCTAAATCAGGACGGTTCAGATAACCGCGCGCCAGACCGTTACCGCCTATGTAGAGCTCTCCGGTCGTCCCGCTTGGCAGTGGCTGAAGGTTGCGGTCAAGGACATAGATTTCCGTGTTATCGATTGGATGCCCGATCAGTACCGGTTCTTTGACCGAGGCAGTATGGTGAAGCGCAGACCATACCGTCGTTTCCGTGGGACCGTACATGTTCCAAAGGGAAGAACCTCTAGCCAGCAACTGCACCGCCAGTTCTTGGGGCATCGCTTCACCACCGCAAAGGATCTTTAGGCCCCCTTTCCCAGTCCATCCCGACTCCAGCAACAGTTTCCACGTGGACGGCGTCGCCTGCATTGCGGTGATCTTAAAGTCTTCAAGCATCTTCAGTAGTTGGTATCCATCGACCGCTGCTTCGCGACCAGCGATTACGCAGCATGCGCCTACCGTAAGCGGCACATACAACTCCAGTGCAGCGATGTCAAAAGATATGGTTGTAATCGCGAGCAGCCGGTCATGGTGGTCAATGCCTGGCCACCGCTGGATCGATTTCACCAGATTAACCAGGGCGCCATGGGAAATCAGCACTCCCTTCGGACGGCCGGTTGACCCCGACGTATAAATCACATACACCAGGTTCTCCGGGCTGACGCCGCTTGATAGATCCTGCTTGCTTTCAAGAAAGATCGTTGGCCAATGTTGATCTACGCAGATCAATTGTTCGGCAAACTCAGGCACGCTTGAGCGTGACGCATTATCACAAACGATAAACCTGAGTCCGGAGTCAGTGATCATGAACTCAAGGCGCGCTTTTGGATATGCTGGATCGAGCGGGACATAAGCTCCTCCAGCTTTCATGATGCCCAGCAGGACAACCATCATGTCCAGCGACCGATCCATGCAGACGCCAACCAGGACTTCCGGCCCCACACCTAGTTTGCGAAGATGGCGCGCCAGTTGGTTGGCGCGGGCGTTTAAATCGCGATAGCTGATCCGTTCCTGTTCGCATGCTGCGGCGATTGCATCAGGTGTACGCTCCACCTGAGTTTGGATCAGTTCATGCAGGCACGCGTTTCGAGGATAATCCGTATGGGTGTCGTTCCATTCAACCAGAATCTGCTCTCGTTCACCGGCAGAGAGCAGCGGCAGCTCTGCAATGCGTTGCTCCGGATCTGCGATCGCGCTTTCCAGCAATGTCTGCCAGTGTCCAACCATTTGCCGGATAGTTCCAGGGCCGAACAAGTCGGGATTGTATGTAATGGGGCCGAAGATGCTGTCGTCACGGTTGTCTACTACGATCATCAGATCAAGCTTTGAGCCGCCGTTACAAATTTCTTCCGTCGCAAGGTCCCATCCGGGTGGAAGCACAGGCAATTTAGGCTGCTGTGAGAGCGCCACTTGAAATAAAGGATTACGGCTGGGATCTGGCCTGTAGCGGATCTCTCTCACCACTTCTATAAACGGCGCATCCTCATGGGCAAGCGCATCCAAGACAATGTTCCGGACGCGAGCTTGCAACTCATGGAACGTTGGATTACCGGAGAGATTGATCCTCAGCGCCAATGGATTCACGAAATAACCCAAAAGCATTTCAAGCTGGGCCAATCTACGACCCGCGGTAAAGCTGCCTACGAGAATGTCATCTTGGCTGGTATAGCGATGCAGCAGCGTTGCCAACCCGGCTGCCAAGGTCATGTAAACAGAGACGCCCTGCTGTCGAGAGAGTGTGTTGAGCTGTTGGACCAGACTGGAATTTAGCCTGAACCTTTCAATAGCTCCGCAATGGCTTTCAATCGCAGGGCGCTGGCGTTCGTTTGGCCACTGAAGCACCGGAAGGTTGCCTGCCAGTTGTGTGCTCCAGTAAGCCAGATGCTCTGACCAGCTTTCGGTCTGTCGCATTTCTCGCTGCCACTCGGCAAAGTCCCCATATTGCAAGCGCGGTTCCGGCAAAGCTGCTGGCTTACCCGCTGCAAAGGCGTCATACAAACTCGTCAATTCCGGAAGCAAAATACGGTACGCAGTGACGGCATCAAAAATAACCTGGTGAATGGTCATGTAGAGACGGTGCTGTTCATCTTCTATCGTGACCAGCAGCGCGCGAACCAGCGGTCCTGTTTTCAAGTCGAAGGGCTTTCGTGCATCGTCGGTTGCCAGACGTATCGCCTCCGCTGCGCGTTCGTTTTCAGGCAGCCTGCGCAAGTCTTCCACGACAAGGCGGAATCCAACTGGGTCCGAGTGGACGACCTGCGCAGGCTCACCGGCCCAAACTGCAAATGTCGTACGCCAGATTTCATGGCGCCGAATAATCTCCTGCAAGCACTGTTCCAGGATGGCTGCGTCCATGGACCCTTGCCGGTAGATGGTTACGGTTTCGTTGTAGAACGGGATGTCGCCCGTCATTTGATCATGGAGCCAGACCTGTTGCTGCGAAAACGATAGCGGCGTCCCTTTGGCCGAACGAACACGGCTGACAAGACTGGCTTCGTCTGGCTTCCCTCCTCGGCCACTGAGATATTGTTGGAGAAGCCGGTGTTTGGCTTCGGAAAGGGTTGAGCCGTCTGAGCGCCCTTTATTATCAATTTGCGTAACTTCCATTTTTTGTTTCAGTCGATTCCAGATTATTTTTCGCGGCACCAGCTAGGCGCAGTTCGGCGTTATGCGTCTCTGCGAAAGCCGGCGTATCTAGCAACTCGGCCCACACTGAGCTCTACTTGCGACAGGCGTTTGGAGGGATTCGTACACATGAATGCCAGTACGCGCTGGTAATCGTCCAGCATGCGGGTAATGGCGCTCGCTTCAAACAGATCAGGATTGTATTGAACGCGGACCGCCATCCCACCAGGCTGGCTGATGAAAGCGATATACAACTCCCAAGGCGCGCCGCCGCTGCCAGCATCCATGGAGGTCACGTTCCAGCCTACATCCAGGGAAGGCATCTGCGGTTGAAGAGACAAAGCCACTCTGAAGAACGGGTTGCGAACGGGATCGGTGGCTGGCTGCGTTTCTCCTGCGAGCCATTCAAGGGGCAGATCGTCATGAGAAAGTGCTTCGAACGTTAACTGTTGCGTATGCCGCAAGAGAGCGCGGAAGCTTGGATCTCCAGAGAGATCGAAGCGCAGCGCGACCGGGTTGAGAAAATGGCCTAGGAGCTTCGCAACTTCGAATCTTTTGCGGCCAGATGGAGACGGCGTGCCCACAATGATATCGTCCTGCCCCGTGTAGCAATACAAGAGTGTCGCCAAGCCAGCCGCCAACGTTGTAAACGTGGTAGCGCCTTCCCTTCGGCTTAATTCCTTCATTTTTTCGCCAAGCATTTTTGGGAATGTGGAACAACGGAGCACTCCACGAAACCTTGAAGCCCAGGGTTGGGCGGGACCATTAGGCCAATTGAGGACAGGAAGACTACCAGCAAGCTGCCTTTGCCAGTAGGCAAGCTGCTTAGCCCGTTCCTCGCCTTGTAACCACTGGCGTTGCCAGTACGCATAGTCTCCGAATTGCACGGCCAGCGGCGGAAGCGGCGAAGATTGCCCGGAAGAAAAGGCCTTGTACAAGACCGCCAGCTCAGATGGAAACACCTGATAGACCGAGACTCCGTCAACCACGCTCAAGTGTGCGCATAAGAAAAGCCGGTACTCGAAATCTCCCATCCGGACCAGCCTGAACCGCAACAGCGGGCCTTGTTTCAAATCAAACGGCTGCCGAACAACTTCACTAATCACCCGTAGTGCTTCTGCGTTGCGCCTGTCTCCGGGAAGGTTCCTTAGATCAAGCAACGGCAACCGGACCTGCTCCGGAGCAGGTTGAATGATCTGAATAGGCTGGCCATTCCTTGTGTCATATCCTGTTCGCCATATTTCATGCCGGCGAATGATTTCCGTCAGGCTGCGCTCCAGGACAGGGACATCGATTGATCCCGGCATTCGCACCGTCACGCACTCGTTATAAAGCAGAGGAATACCGGGTGTGGTCCTTTCTCGAAACCAAAGCTGCTCCTGGGACAATGACAACGGGACAAGTTCGCCCGAAGGCCGTGGAGGGATGCCAACGCTCTGGTCCGCTGTCTTGGTGCGCCCGTGGCTAAGATATTGTTCCAGCAGCTTACGCTTAGCTTCGGAAAGAGGCATAGCCTCTGGTGTGATACGCATGCTTCTGTCCATTTCAGAAAATCAGATCGTGGGATGAGAACCTTCGCCGATCGGTGAAGAATCAAAGCTAATCGGCAGAGCAGTCAAACCCCGCAATCCCAAGTTTGCGCGCCACGTCAGCGGCTCGGGATCAAGGGCCCAATTGGGTAGCCGGCGCAACATCAACTCAAAGGCAGTCTGCCCCTCGATCCGGGCCAGAGCCGCGCCAAAGCAAAAATGCGCTGCCCATCCAAAAGCTAGATGCCGGTTGTCTGTGCGCGTAATATCCAGGCGATCAGGATCGGAGAATCTTTCGGGGTCCCGGTTACCCGCCGCCATTACCGCAATCACCGCTTGGCGTTTGCGGATTCGCTTTTCTCCGAGGACCGTGTCCTCCGGGGCCAGCCGAGCCGTGTGCTGGCTAGGGCTTTCATAACGCAGCAGCTCTTCGACCGCGGAAGGTATCAGCGAAAGATCAGCACGGAGCTTCGTAAGTTGGTCAGGATTTCGCAACAGTGATAGCACACCATTGCCAATCAGGTTTGTAGTGGTTTCCTGCCCGCCCACCATGGTGACGATGCAGTTTGCGATCACTTCATCCTCGCTGAGGCGGTCACCTTGGATCTCCGCATTCATCAATGAGCTTATGAGACCTGCTCGTGGGCGAAGACGTTGCTCATGCATGGCCGAGCGGAAGTAGTCCGTCATCTCTTCGATGCTCTTTAATATCCGCGGAGCCCGCTCGGCATTGTGCTGAAAATTACCCAGCATCTCAGCAAAGTCCTGCGACCACAGTTTCAATTGCTGATGGTCTTCTACAGGAACGCCAAGCATTTCGGCCGTCACAATACAAGGTAACGGTTCAGCTAAATCACCAATCACATCCATGTGACCAGCGCTCAACACGCGATCCAGCAAAGTATTTGTAATGTCCCGTATGTGCTCGCGCAGAACTTCTACTCTGGCGGGTGTGAACGCATGCGCAGCAAGACTGCGCATGCGCGTGTGCGCCGGCGCGTCAAGGAAGAGCATTTGTTTCACCATGACCTGTGCAATGGGATTGAGAGACTCAAGACCCATTGCCGTAAGCTGTTCCGGAGTGGGAGTGCGCCCGGCCGAATAGTGATACAGCACCGTGACAACGTCCTTGTAGCGGGTCACGATCCAGGCATGAAGAAAGGGGTCCCAATGCACAGGGTCTTCGCTGCGCAGACGGTGAAAGAGCGGATATGGGTTGGCAAGCACTTGCGGGTCAAGCAGTTGATAGAGGCTCAACACCTCATCCGCACCAGTGTGAAGTTGCGCTGTTGTCATTTTGCACCTATGCCGCGTCTGTTGCGGCCTCAAGAAGCCGTTGCACTTCTTCTTCACTCATCGCTTCCAGTTTGGCAAGAAGCAGCGCTTCCACCAGCGCTGAAAGTTGTGCAATCGTCGGCGCATCAAACAAGCTGCGCAGTGTGAGTTCCACGCCAAAGGCGTCTCTCACTCTCGCAATCATCTGCGTGCCCAACAGAGAATGCCCGCCAAGAAAGAAGAAGTTGTCCTCCATACTGACTCGATCCAACCCTAGAAGCGGCGCCAGCATGTCCGCCATTCGTTCCTCGATAGGTGTACGCGGCGCTACGAAAGCGTTGTCGCGCAACATATTCTCCGTGCTTGGCAGGGGCAGTGCAGCACGATCTACTTTGCCGCTTGCATTCATTGGCAGTGCTTGGAGCTGCACGAATGTTGCTGGAACCATGTACTCTGGTAAACGTGTAGCCAGGAAATTACGCAACTCGAGGTGTGTGGTGTGGCCCTTGGCTGTAGAAACGAAGTATGCAACCAGGCGCCTGTCACCCGCTGCGACTTCACGCGCCACAACGATACTTGCCTGCACGTCCGGGTGCTCATCCAAGACTTTGACGATTTCTGCCGGCTCGATGCGAAACCCACGCACCTTAATTTGTTCATCGCCCCTTCCCAGAAACGCGATCTGGCCATTTGCCAGACAGCGGGCCATATCGCCGGTCTTATAGATGAATGAGTCAGGATCAGAGCTGAAGGGATCCGGAATGAACCTCTCGCGCGTGAGATCCGGCTGATTTCGGTACCCTCGGGCTACCCCAGCGCCTCCAATATAGATCTCACCAGACTCGCCCATTGGAACTGGCTTAAGATTTTCATCAAGGATGTGGATCTGGACATTGTCGATTGGGCGGCCAATGGTGGGCAATTGATCTGTAAGATCGTTGGAAAGTATTGCACCTGAGGTTGCTACCACTGTGCACTCCGTAGGTCCGTAGTTATTGACCAGCTGGAACCGCAGGTTTCGTGGCGGATAGTGGTGAAGAGTGTCCGCCCCGGTCAGCATGATACGCAACGCCGCACTGCGGGGCCACTCAAGAGTTATGGCCCGTTCGGCGAGGGGCGTGGGCAAAAAGCCAATCGTGATTCCCTGGGAGACAAGCCAATCGCGGACAGATTCAGGCTCATGGATTGCAAGATCCGCGGGCAAATGGATGCTGGCGCCGGCGGCAAGATAAGGCCATATCTCCCAGACGGCAGCATCAAAGCCGAGAGCGGCGAGTTGACTCGCCCTGTCGACCGGCGTCACCTGAAATGCGCGCTGATGCCAAAGGACCAGGTTGACCAGACTTCCGTGCGTGATTTCAACGCCTTTGGGCTGGCCTGTCGATCCCGATGTATAGATTACGTAAGCAAGATCAGTTTTTACTGTCGCTCTTTGCACGGGAGACTTGATTGTCGGTCTGTTCGCGCAGCGTCCCTCCGGATCAACAATGACAAAATGGGCCGTGCCTGCGGACAAAACGTTCAACATGCACTCGCCAGTCAGCAACACGGCGGGCTGCGCGTCTTTCACAATGAACGCCAAGCGCTCTGGCGGATAACTTGGGTCAAGCGGCAGGTACGCGCCGCCTGCTTTGAGAACAGCCAGAGCGGATACAACCATCGCTGGAGAACGATTCAGGTAGATGGCGACTAGTACATCCGGCCCGACTCCGAGTGACTTCAGAACTTGAGCCAATTCGCTGGCGCGCTGTTCCAACTCCCGGTAGGTCAGTGATAGTTTGCCCAGAGTTACTGCCAGCGCGTCGGGCGCTGCCGCGGTTTGAACAGCAATCATCTGGTGAACACATAGATTCTTCTGGTCCTCCTTGCGGGAGGAATTCTGCGCATCGGAACGGCTCCTATCTTCTTCTACCGTGAACAACTTGCTCGCTAAGAGGCCTGCTGAGGTGTCAGTCATAAACGTTTTCCTTCTTCAAAAATTGCGCAAGCTATGGTTGAGTTCATAAAAATGTGAAGCCACCAAACTGCTTTGGGATCATTGGGTGAGGACGGGAGAAAATGTCCAGCGCATGCCGCATTTGTCATCGTTGTCGATGAACGGGTCGTTTGTCACCACTTCGGCGCCCTGCGCGTCAAAACCAAAGGCCAATTCCCGTAATTGCATTTTGGCAACGGCTTCCCTGACTCGTTCCTGATAGCGCTCTTCACAAAACAAAAGCAGGAATCCCCCACCGCCTGCTCCGGTGATCTTGCCGCCCAGCGCTCCGTGCTTACGAGCAAGAGCGTAGGCCTCATCAATCAGCGGATTGGATATCCTGGCGGAGATCCTTTTCTTCGCTTCCCAGCCTTCATGTAGGAGTTCGCCAAAGGCGCGAAGGTCACCCTTCATCACAACACGGCGCATCTGGTCGGCAAGAGAGCGGATTTGATGTAGTGATTCAATCGTAGAACCGGTGGGGTGTTTTGCAGACTCTTCTTGTTCGTGAAGAAGCTGCCATGAGTTGTGTGCCACGCCGGTAAAAAAAAGCATGAGACTGCTCTCAAGCCGGTGAAGATAGTCGCCGCGCGGCGCGAGCGGCTCAACAAGAACACTATCGTCGGGGTTGAAAGTAATAAAATTAAGCCCGCCAAAAGCCGCGGCATATTCGTCCTGCTTGCCAACCGGTTTCCCGAGCAGCTTGCGCGCGATTTGAAAGGACCTCTCAGCCAGGTCGTATTTTGAAACAGGAAGGTCAAGATAGGTCGCCAGCGTTTTCAACACTCCGACGCAGACACTCGCCGACGATCCAAGGCCCGTACCGGCAACGATCTGAGAAGCCAGAAAGAGATCAACGGAGATATCGCACCCTAACTCCTTTATCACTGCCAGGGGAATCGCTAATTCACTATGGGTCATATTCATGCAAGAAATGTCTTGCCACGTCTCCATGATCCGCAGGTCTGAGGAAATGACCTGTATCTTTTCGTCGTTGCGCTTTTGCAAAACCGTATAGAAATATTTATTGATAGAGGTGCTTAGGACCGCGCCGCCGAATTTCTCATAGTACGCCGGCAGGTCAGTCCCTCCGCCGGCAAAACTAATCCGCACTGGACTACGTACGATTAACATGCAAACCTCTGTACCAAGAATGATCTATGGGGCTGCGTTGAGATTTTGGGAGTTGGCTATGGGGCAGCGTTGAGGTTCCGGGGGTAGTCGGAATGCGTTGTGCTCCATTCGTACCAAGAGGATCCACACCGTCTGTACCAGAAGTGAAAAATCCAGGAACAGAGACCAGTTCAAAATGTATTGCAAATCGAAATGCGCCTTTTCTTCTGAGGAATGCCGCTCGCGGAGCCCGTGGATCTGCGCTAATCCGGTCAGCCCCGGAGTGACACTCAGACGTTCACGCTGCCAGGTTGAATAATGTTTCACCCTGTCCGGCGACTCTGGTCGAGGCCCTACCAGGCTCATTTCACCTCTCAATACATTCCAAAGCTGCGGCAATTCCGTGAGGCTGAACCGGGCAAGAAAACGTTCATACGCAGGTAAATTAACCGCGTCACGATCGACGTCCAGACGGTACATCCAGAAGGGGTGCCCGCTTTTGCCGCAGCGTCGTTCTTTCAGAAATACCCTCCCCTTGTTCGTGTACAAACTTGCGGCGACGAAGGCGAACACTGGAGCACTAAGAATGAGAAGCAACGAAGCCCCAATCATGTCCATTTTCCTCTTCAGTTCCATGCCTAGCGCGGGCAAGGACTGCTGTTCCAGTGAAAGCAGAGGAATACCGTCGATCTCGCTGAGCTTTGCCTTGGAGACATAGAGTTCGTATCGCTGGGGCACAAGGTGAACTCGAATTCCCTTTTGACGACAGTTGGCAATCAGTTTCGAAGTCTCTGTTCTGGGCGGCAGCGGTTCCACGACGATAAGTTCCTGGATTTTCTTTTCCTGTAAGAAGGTCAGAATGTTCAGCGTCCGAATGGAAACTGCTCCCGAAGACAAACTGGAGTCCGCTTTGCCTAGCTCAAGACCAGAAGGCGACAGGAGTCCTGCGATCTCCATGGACGTCTCAGGATGACGTGCAATCTTCAGGGCCAGCTCATTAGCAATACGGCCAGCTCCGAGAATGATCACGCGTCGTTTTGCCCCGGCATTCGATGTAGAAACAAGCCGGCGCACGAGACAACGTATGCCGATCAATCCGACAGGCAACACACCTACCAACAGGAACAACGCCCGCAGTAAATGAACCTGCCTCAATGAGAGTGCCAGTATGAGCAGCGAGCCCGTCAAGCCGAAGACGGCCACCATCACCTGAGCACAGACACGGGGAAAATGCCAACCACCACGAAAGCCTTCCAGTTTTTCACTGACGCTCAGTGCGGACCAGATTGAAAGCGCCGCGAGAACGTAGACCCATTGGAAGAACCCTGGCAAGCTGCCAGTTGGTTTGCTTTGCATCCAGTATATAAAGCCGCAAGCGGCGGCAATCCATAGCAGATCGGCAATGAGGATTGAATATTGGAGCCTGCGATTCATGATTCCTCATTTCGCATTCAGCACCGCGTTGGAACTTATTTGATTGGACCAGTTGCCGATACCAAACTGGTTCAACATCACGTTCGGGGAAAGTGCTTCGGGGTGCCCGGTCGATAAGTTGTCCACTACTTCTACCGAGTCCCATCCTTGCAGAAGCTGGACACAACAAGCAGACCCTACACACCCGCAACCTTCTGTTACCAGAATTCTTTGCACTTAAAACGCTCCTTCTCGCTTGAGGACTTTGAGCGGCGTTTCTGCCAGGATCTTTAGGTCCTGGACTAGACTCCATTGCTGAATGTAATGGATGTCCATCGCCACTCGTTCTTCGTAGGGGACATTCTGCCTACCGTGAATTTGCCAGTATCCGGTGAGCCCGGGCCTTACTGAAAGCAAAAGATCTGCATGGCGACCATACTTCGCAACCTCCGGCGCCGTGATCATTCGTGGCCCCACCAGACTCATTTGGCCTCGCAAAACATTGAACAGCTGGGGCAACTCGTCAAGACTCATTTTCCTGAGAACTGCGCCCACTTTGGTTACACGAGGATCATGCTTCAGCTTGAAGTTACGCTCAAATTCAGCTTTCAAAGAGGGGTCTGTTTCCAGAAGACGATCCGCGTCACGACGCATGGTGCGAAACTTGAACGCGTCAAACTCCCCCGCGGAACTTACGACACGTCTGCGATAAATGATCGGCCAGCCACCCTCCAAGACAATCACGAATCCAATTGCAACAAACAAAGGCGAAAGGAAAAGAATAAGAAAGGAGGCACCAAACCAGTCCAGGCAATATTTTGCCCACCGCTGTAGTTTGAAGTGCTTTGTCTCCTCAGATGAGGACCAGCTGCTGTTGGATGGAATATCCACGAAAATACCGTTTCTTTGACATGCAAGCCGCTCATGCCGCCGTCGGCCCCGTTCTCTGCAGAGAGGCGTAACTATCGATTGCGGAGGCTGTGATGCGACGACGGATCACAGTAAACAAAGCATGTGCCGTACTGAGATGAAAATCCTCAATGATCTGCATGTTATTAGAAGGGATCACAATGCACACGTCGCAAAGCTCTTTCATCTTCCCGCCCTTGAATCCTGTCAACCCGATATTTGTGGCCCCTGCTTCTCTTGCTGCCTGAAGCGCCAGGAGCACATTGGGTGAAGACCCACTACCGCTGATGGCAAACGCTACATCGCCGCACTGAATGAAATTGCGAATCTGTTCCGCGAACACATGCTCGTAGGAAGTGTCATTGGCCCAGGCAGTAACGAGTGCCATGTTATCGGTAAGCGATAATGCGCGAAAACGCTTCTCGCTGTTACTTGCAGTTGCCGTACCCTTGCCAAGATCACATGCGAAATGCGAAGCCAGGGCTGCGCTACCGCCATTCCCAAACAGAAACACCCTTCGCTCTTCCTGATAGGCCCGATAGAGTCGGTTCGCGGCCTCTTCGATTTCAGCATAAGGCAGATGTGAGAGTACTTTTGCCGAGTCGCCGAAGTAACTTCGAAAACCGCTGCCAGGTATATCGAGATGAAGCGGCTCTGCAATGCAGTCAATAGAATCCACGTTGGACATTTTCAGTTTCCTTTTAAAGACGAATAGGCAGTTCGTGCCGAATTATTTTCAGTGATCTCCTCTAGTCTGGTTCCAGAGCGCCTCAGGCGCGATTCTCGGAGTAGCGTTCCAAGCAAGAGTTTGTCGGCCACTGAGATATCGAACCAAACCTAGAAGCAAAGCAAGATTCATGGAACAAAAGTACAAAGGTGCAGCCAGCAGCCGTGGTCCCTTGTTACGCTTTCTCAGCCAATATCCCAGCAAGGCCATTCCATAGAAAAGGCATTGAGCTGCTAGTGGGAGAACAAGACCAAAATGCGTGGCCAACGGAACACTGCACACAAAAGCCACTACGAGCAAAATTGGAACGAGCCAGCGAAGAACCCTGTGTGAGAAAAATGAGAAGCTCAGTAAGCCCCGAAATGGATTGAGATACTCTGGATGATTGAACAGAGTCTGATAGTTTCCCGCGCCTATCCTTATCCGGCGCGCAAATTGAGCCGCAAATGTAGGAGCTATTTCTTCAACTCCAACTGCCTCCGGGTCATAAACGACATGGTGGCCTTTAAATCGTATTTCCATGGGAATTTGAAAATCTTCAACAATAGACCGCTTTTGCGGATTAAAGAGCGATCGCCGCACGGCCAAGGCCGCTCCGTTTCCTCCCAGAGAACAGTTCAGACGGCTCTCAAGCACTTTCAACGCTGATTCATAACGCCAGTAGAGGGACTCCGCACCCGGATCTGTGCCGGCAGATGCTACGCGGATTTCTTCTCCGCTCGCTGCGCCAACGCGTGCGTCAGCAAAGTGGCGCACCAGGTTGCGAACACACTGCGGCTCGAGCATGGTGTTGGCATCGGTCAGAACAAGGATTTCTGCCGATGTCCGCTGCACCAAGTCACACAACACAGCCAACTTCCCGCGCCTGCGATCAAAGTAATGTACGGACAACCGGCGCGATTCCGCGTGGGCCAAGAGCTCCGGCGTGGAATCACTCGGGGCATCCAGCCCGAAAAGCAATTCCAGACGGTCAGGCGGGTAATCAATTTGCAAAGTGTTACTTACCTTGGCTTGGATTACCGCTGCTTCGTTATAGGCCGATACCAGGAGCGCGACCCGCGGCAAGTAGTCAGGCCGCAATGTGCAACGACGGGACCTGCGATCAAACAAGTATAGAAGATCTGATTTTGCCTGCGAGAGTATTGCAACCAGGAAAAGCACAAACGGATAGCCTGCGTAGTGATAAACCACTGCGGCCATGCAGACGCCGACAATCACTTCCAGAATAGAAGTTGCCATGATCAGTTCATCCAACCTGCGGCAAGTTGCCGCTCAGTTGAATCGGCCTGGTGTGCAGAGCGCGTGGAGAGTACCGCTCTGCAATATGTTGGACGCCCACGGCCACGGCCAGAGGATAAAAACAGTAGTACTCATAGGCCAAGTGGGCAAAGACTGCTCCAAACGCAAATGACAGCAGGCTTGCTTTTGTTGCTTGTGCTATTAGCCGCAACTCTATGCTTTCGAGCCCCTGGACCAGCAAAGTATTTGCTCTCCCGACATTGCGCATTGCAACAACGATCAGGCCAAGGAAGAGCAGCAGGGCGGGAATACCTGCTTCGGACGAAATCTCAGTAAAGGTGTTGTGTGTTCCCATCCATGCGCTGGGCTGGCCGAGTTCGGTCCCGCTCGCGACTTGAAAATTTCCCAGGCCCAGGCCGAAGACAGGGTGGTCGAAAGTGTATTGAATCGAGCGGGCCAGCACGGAAAGATGGTCCTCCTTAGATTCTGTCGCCGACGCTGCCACTTGTCCGGCATAGATATCAGGGTCTCCCCAGATCGTTCCAAGGCGCTGCCAAAGAACGCTGGGTGCCAGGCAAACCGCAAGGACCATGGCCAGTACGATCCCGGCGCCAATGGTCCTGCCTCGAGCGCTGCCGCGCAGAACAAAAATCCAGGTTAAGACCACGGAAAAGGCGACATTCAATACGCCGCCGCGAGAAGCGGTCAGCATTAGCATCCACATCATTGAGAGAGATGCAGCGACCAGCAACGCTGACTTAAGAACTGACCGTGTCAGTACAAGTATCGCAGCGATGTAAGGCAGCGTGACGGCAGCAGCAATTCCCAGGAAGTTCCAGCCAAGGATTCCCTGGTTGAAACCGAGCATCCGTTCTCCAACCCAGGTGACCTTGGAAGATTGTATGATCGAAAAACTCGTCACGGCTAATTCGCTCAGGATGATCGCCCACAACAGGCCGCGAATCCTTTTCATGGTCAACAATGTCTGGGTCAAGAGAAAAAATATGAAGAGGGTTTTTAACCACACGTATGTGAAGATCTGGAAACTTCCGCTCCTCCAATATGCAAAGGGTATCCCAACGGCGTACCACGCTGTGAGGAGCAGAGTGATTTTGAGTTCTTGCGGCCAAAGAAGACCCATACGCCCGGAAAGAATCGCTCCAAGATATGCCAAACCGGCGCAACAGGCGAAGATGAACGTCAAATGCAATTGCCCCAGAGGGGCGAAAATGTCTTCCGGGCGCGCATAGACAGCCACCGTGAAAAGCCAAAGTGACAAGAAAGCCCACTTACCTCCTTGCTCAGAGGCCGGCCAGGGAGTCAGGTCTTCCTGTGGAACTTGGGCTCCCATCGTCAGTGCGATTGCTTCGCTCATAACTCTAGTGGATTGCTACCCTAAGCAGCGACCCGCTCGCCAAGTAACGCTACACGTTGCAAAATAGTTTCCAATTGTGAAACGACATGGGTCCAGCTGTGCTTGATCGCTGCCTGGCGGGCTGCAACGCCAATCGATGACCGGAGTGAGGAGTTCTTTAGCAGCTGCACTACGGCCTGAGAAAATAGATCGGGGCTTCCTGCGATGCAAATCTCCTGGCCAGCTTTGAAACGCAGACCCTCGGCGCCAAGTGGCGTTGAAACCACTGCCTTTCCCATGGCCATGGCTTCAGGAATCTTGATGCGCGTTCCTCCACCGACTCGCAACGGGACAACCACAACCTCTGACTGAGAAATATAGGAGCGTACGTCAGCGACACGGCCCGTAATTTCTATGCCTTGTTTTTGTCCAGCAATTGCGCACAGACGTGAAGAAGGAGAGCGCCCAACAATGGTGAATCTGGCGCTTGGAACCTCTCGTCGGATTCTGGGATAGATTTCACGTACGAACCAGAGAACGCCATCTTCATTTGGGTCCCAGTCCATCGAACCCACGAAGACTATCCGACCAGGATCACTTTGGCTCTCCCTTGGGGAGAAGAAGTCGAGATCAACTCCTGCCGGCAAAATCGACACTTCATCGATCCCGAATTCACGTTGTAGCACCCCTTGGTCCTCCGGAGATACCGCAATTACATGGTCAAACGATCTGCAAACCTCGGCCTCGATGGCCCGCGTTTTCCTCCACTCGGACCCAAATATGAACTTGCGCAAGCGGTTCCCTTCCACCTCCCATTTGCGCTTGCGCAACAGAAATTCAACGTTGTGCTCAAAAACCACTTTAGGAGTGAATGCACAATTAAGAAGCGGAACAGCGGTTTGAAGAAAATCACAGAAAAGTAGATCAAAATGCTTGCCACACAAGAGTTGCTGTACGGCCGAACGGAAGTGTGAGTGATTGCATTTGGCAAGAAAATATGGCAACGAAGCAAACTGGTTAGCGATCACTTCTCGGTAAAACCTGGGAGAGTATTTCTTTACTTCACTTCGGAACACCGGCGTATAGCTTGCGAACGCCGCCCTCATGGCCGCAATGGCAGAGGTATCCAGAAGTGGATCGGCCAAGGAAACTGCGTGAACTTCAGCGCTCTTCGCCAGGCGTGAAAAGATGTTCAAGGTGCGTATTTTTCCGCCCGTATCTGCGGGAAACAATGGTCCAGGTAGCGCTAGTAAGATTTTCATGTTCTTTTGCGGTCTCTATGCCGAGAGGATGTAGCCCTGATTCACACGCGGAGAACAGCGGCCTCGGGATCAAAGGCTTGCGCCGAGATCGAGTTGCGATCACGGTCGAGAAAAACCCTGTTCCACAACTCAAAGTTCAAAAGTCGCCAGCAGCCTTCCGTGGCGCCAGAATGCCCATTCTGATGAGCGCTGAGAAGTTGCTCGACGTACGCCGGCCGGATGATTCCCCGTTCCGCCACGCGCCCATCCAAAAGAACGTTCCGCAGTTTGTCAAACAACTGATGCCGCAGCCATGGCCGAATAGGCGTCGGGAAACCCTTCTTGTTCCGATGTAGGATTTCCCCAGGCAAGAGATTTTCCATAGCGCGGCGCAAGAGATATTTACCCGAAAACAATCGTGCCTTGTAGCGAGCCGGGACCCGTGCTGCGAATTCCACTAGTTTGTGGTCGAGAAAAGGTACACGGCTTTCAATCGAATTGGCCATGCTCATCTGGTCCTGCTTCATCAGGAGTTCGACCAGATACGTCTTCATATCAAGATAAAGGAGACGGTTCAACACGTTGCCCCGCGCTTGAGGAACAAAGTAACGCATTGAATTCGCATAGCCGTTCGTCTCTCTCAATTCGTCACTCACTTGTTTGGTGAGCAATTCTGGCTGCTGGTCCTGAGGAAAGACCGAATAGAAATTATCGAAATAGATTTTTTCGAAAGACTGCGGATGATACAAAAACGTATGCAGGAGCTTGCGTCGTATACCATCCGGCAGTAAATGCGATGCTACGGCATCTCGGAAGAGCCGCTGCAGCCTGTCCGGGACCAGTTTGCTGTAGAACGAACCTCCACGGAGGTTCCACGGTGTGACACGATATTTCAAATACCCTGCCCATACCTCATCCGCGCCCTCACCACTCAATACGACTTTAACTTTATGGCTGGCAAGGCGTGAGACATAATACAAAGCCACACTCGAAGGCCACACCAACGGTTCGTCTTCATGCCATATCAGGAGAGGCAGGCTGGCAAAAAAATCCTCTGGCCGCAGGATGATTTCATTGTGCTCGGCGCCAATATGACGTGCCATCTGCCGGGCAAAAGGCAGTTCGCTATATTTTTCTTCGGCAAAGCCAACCGAAAATGTCTGGATCGGCGACTTTTGCAGATTCGCCGCCACTGCCGCAAGGGAGCTTGAGTCAATTCCACCACTCAAAAAGACCCCAAGCGGGACATCGCTCCTGAGATGAACCCGGACTGTGTCGCTGAAAAGTTCGCGGAACTGCGTTACATAATCAGATTCACGGACGCCGCGCTCTTCTGGTCCTACGGTTGCGTCCCAATATTGTGTAATCTGCGGTTTTGGATTTGCGTCCCGTAAATCGATGCGCAACCGGTGCCCAGGGAGGAGTTTAAAGACCCCGTCAAACATTGTGTGCTCGGAAGAAATATAACCCAGAGCGAAAAATTCAGGCAGAGCGCACCGATTGAGGCGCGGGTGAAAGTTAGGGAGCTCAAACAGGGCTTTGATTTCGGAAGCAAATGCAAACCGGCTTCCCTCCACCGTATAGTAAAACGGCTTAATTCCCAGTCGGTCCCGCGCACAAAACAGGCTTGCATTGCGTACGTCCCAAATCGCAAACGCAAACATTCCCCGAAGGTGATCAACACAGGCATCGCCATACTCTTCATAAAGATGCAGGATGGTTTCCGTGTCGCTGTTTGTTGCATATCGGTGACCGCGGTCTTCCAGCGTAACGCGGAGTTCCAGATGGTTATAGATTTCTCCATTGAAGACGATCCAGATTGTCCCATCTTCGTTGGCCATGGGCTGGTGTCCACCGGCCACATCAATAATGCTGAGTCGCCTGAAGCCCATTGCGATTGGGCCGCAGTTCAGCCGGCCACCATCGTCGGGTCCACGGTGATGAAGAACAGTCGCCATGGCCTCGAGATTTTGTCGCCCAGCCTCGCAGCCGTTCAGGCTGAGGACTCCATATATGCCACACATGTTCTAGCTTGCCTTTGTGAAAATCGAGATTCGTTGTGTAGACATCAGCTGCCTCTCTTTATTAGCAATGTTGAACCGTCAACATGGAAGGTTGGAACGTCACGGCTGACTCATTCGAGCAAGAAAACTGGTGGCCGTCTGCCTGGGAAAGCCATTCACCACGCGCTATCACAGCGTTTGAAGTAAAGAGGCGTTGGCCACAAAACTCCAGATAGCTCCCGTTGCAAAGAATGAACTGCTTGAGATTTTTGCCGGTATCCATCGAGAAGAACACAAACTGTGCGTCACTAGCCCAAGGTCCGATTCGCCAGCTTCCTGGCTGTTCCGCAAAGAAGAAGTAAGTCTCACCACTGGCCTGCGACCAAACATAGGTGCGAACCTCGGCGCCGCTGTATTTTCCCTCAAATGTTTGTAACAGGCCGGGATGCTGCGTGAGTGGGCCGGAAGGAACGAGCAGCGTTGCAAATTCCACGGGTACACGAGCGCGCGTACTCAAGCGGAAAGTAGGCGTTGGCTCTTTCTGTCCGTATGCCGGCGAATAATGGTCCTGCGATATTTCGTCGGCGCAGTTGCCTGTGGCCGCAAACAGAAGCGTCAGATCGGATCGGTCGTTAGAAAACTGCGCGCCACCTGAAATGGAGGAAAGTACGCCTGGTGCAAAATGCCATGCAGTTTCACATCGGTGGACCCCTTGGCCTGTCAGGACATCACGAACGAACCAAAAGTGTGGCTTCAGGTAAAAAACATACCGGTGATGCCAAACTGGATCGGACAGACGCGTGTATCCGCTGTGCGATCCAGCAAAAAAATCAAAGGTCTCCCCGGTCAACCACTGATTCACCTTTACCTCGGGCAGATGTTTCCAACCGAAAGGTCCCGCCGGATCGGCTTGATCTACCCCATCGACATTCAGAGTGTTGTGTGCAGCGGTCCCGCGAAAGCTGTCTCTATGATTATTATCCATACCAACATAAGCCGAGGTACCGGGATCGATGAGCACGGGATGCCCGTCCACGGCTAGTTGGACGCTCAGCGCATCGGCATGACTATGACCGGAGCGGCCTGAACTCTGGGGGCCAGCATCGATGACGAACCGCTGCACTACCGGCTTCGAAACGCTCATCACGTACGTTCCACTGGATTGAAGAGCAAATGAAGAAGTAGTTTGGGTTCGGGCTTGCAGCTTATCAAACCGCAGGGCACCCTCACTGCCAAGCAACCAGATAGTCTCTTCGCAAATCCTGCCAGCAGCCTTCTTGAACCCGCTGCGATCAAAAAGCACCGCTCCGGTAGAAAGCGGGTCAGTCAGATGCTTCGTATCGTTGCGGTGAGGGTTGAACACCCTCCCGCCGTCGTCGTCTCCCCACCGGGGGAGCGAACCCGCGACCGAAAGTTTCGACAGAACCTCCAGCATTGTTTCGATCGTCTTGTCGAATGCTACCGGGATGGGGATGTCATTGGCGTAGGCAAGTGTTCTTGCGTGAAGAAAAAAATCAAGCGCGTAAACATGGTAGTAAATGGACTGTTCAAAGTGCATGCCGTCCGCCTGGACTTGACGCTGCGCTTCTTGCAGCACGATGCGCCATCCATGCTCTTGCCAACGTTGACTCTGCTTGCATCGGGGATTGAGCGTGCCGACAAAGAAGAGTGCCATCCCTTCGCCGAGCAAATGCGTATTCGGTGAGAAATAAGCAGAAAGAAATCGCTCGATGTGACACGCATTCACAGTGAGCGCTTCAGCAAGATCACCAGTAAATCTTTGTGGCACGATGGAACATCCCTGTAACAGTCGTGCAACCCATATCCAGGAAAGGCTGCGGAATGCCACTTCCAGGCTGCTGGACCAATTGATTCCAACTCCGTACGGATTTTTTTGCTGCCAGTGATACCACTGTTGGAACAACTCACGCGCATAGCCCGCTTTCCCGGTAAGCCGATATGCTTTCGCCAAGAAGACCAGATGTTGGTGCCGGTTTAATTCCCAGGTGATTTTGGAATCGCCAACCTGTTCGAAGTCGAGGTACGGTATCCGGAACCACGGTAAGGCCGGGGCATGCTTTCCGTGCACGGCATCGAGATGCCAATCAATTTCCTTTCCGTAATCCACAGCTTGGTATCCAAGAAGGTCGAACCGATGCTTACAGATCCGGTCCGCTCGCGTAATAATGTCTTCCACGACCTCCGGAAGCCGCTCACGCAGGAAATCAAGAAGAACCGGGACATCGTCGCACCCAAAGAAAAACCAGCCTGAACTTCTCAAGGACGGACGGTAACTCTCCTTCTGCATATGAGTCCCAATACGACCCACGGCCAAGTCCCAGCGCTTCGCTATCGCCTGCTGAGTGCGCACACGCACTTCGTCCCAGCCCATGTTGGCCAGCCGCCGGCCGCGGTCCCACAGATCGCTACTAAGCGACATGAACAACACTCTCTTCCCTGCGTTCTTCCAAGGTAACTGGATGACCTAGCAACCAGTCGACAGTCTTGGCAATGTTGTCTTCCTCACTCTGCATCTGAAGCCGGATGCGTGGGCTTCCGTGCGCCGCCAGGTCCGCTAGCTTTGCGCATAGGTCGGTCGCATCGCCGGTGCGGTATGTAACCACACCCTGGGGGCGACAGCCATTTTCACTTGCTATGACTGGAATGCCAAACGCAAGAGCTTCAAGCACGGACGAAGACACGCCGTCACAAGCAGGTGTCCGTATATAAGCAAAGCTTCGGTTCAGCAGCGTCAAGAATTCGTCGTGGCTGAGGTTTCCCAGGAGCAGCAGGTTCTGCCTCTCTTCTACCTGCCAACGGCCCACAAATTCATTCACGGCCGGCATCTCCTTCGACGGAAAGCCAACCCAGATAAAGGCTGCCCGTTTGTGCGTTTGTCGGAATTGCCTCATGGCTTCGCGTAGCATCGGCAGCTCATACTCCGGACGAAAAGAGACATAACAGAAAAAGACAGGGTGATGGCTTGTCAAGAAGATTTCCGTCTCGCGCGCTATGAGTACCTGCTGAAATGCCATATGGTGCATTGAAAACGCTGGAATCGCAACCACGCGATCTGGGTTAATCCCATATTGCTCGATGGCCTCTTTGACTTGCTGGTTGTTGCATGAAATCGTGCCGGACAACTGGAAGAGCAACCGGTATGCCCATCTGACGAACACCTTCGAGCAAGGGAAGTATTTCTGATGCAACCCTCCCCTCCAACTCAATGCCACAGGAGAGCCAGCCAATCGTCCGATCACGGCGGCCATCAGTGCCAATATGTACCCGGTCCTCGACTGGCCATTAACGTGTACCTGGAAACGATATCGCCTGGATGCAAAATGGATAAGTTTATATAGATAGTCAAAGCCGTTTTGAACGTCCGTGTACTCGTGACTTTTCTTTGCACGGTTCTCGCTGAGATTCAGAACATTGCAAACGTGCCCCCGGTTGCGGATCTCTTCGACCAGCAGTTTCGTTTGGACAGACCAACCGCAAAATGGTGGTGGATAGTTGCCAATCTGAAGTATTTTTTGTCGCATTTCTAAGAACTCACGTGCCCGAAATCAACGAAAAGCTTCATCTGCGGTGTTGCTGGTACCAAAGCAGCACGAGGTCCGCGCGACGGCCAACCCGGAATTTTTCTAAAACGTTGGCGACATGAAACTTTACCGTCCTTTCAGATATCTTTAACTTTGCGGCAATCTCTTTGTTGGAGCAGTTATCCAGGAGATCACCCAATACCTGTGTCTCTCTGGGGCTCAACTTAGAAGATCCAGTAAAGCCCTTTCGTTTGGAGCCAGAACGAATAAAGGAATTAATAAAACCTGAAAGCAATCTCCGCGGCACCCAGAAACCTCCGGCGATCACTGTTTCTAGGGCGCGCACTAAGTGGGCATCGGCATCAACGTAACGCAATAGCCCTTTCGCCCCCAGCCGAAGGAGCGCGAAAGCATCGCCTTCATCAAATTTCTCTGCCACCAGAATCAGATGCGCCTCCGGGTAGCGTATTCGAATCGCTTCTGCCATCGCTTCGGTTATGGGGCGCGGTGCGTGCGCATCAAGCACGTAAACCGTTGCCGACGATACAGGAATTTTTTGTAAATCTTTCGCGGTGAGTAAACCGCCAAGCCGTTGAGATTGGACATGGAAACTTGTCTCGTCGAAAAGACTCCGAAGTGCTTCAAGCACCAGGGGATGCTGGGATATCAAGCATATTTCTAGCCGAGGCGCTCGAAGGTCCTGCTGAGCCATTGGATTACGAAATAGGAGCCAACCTGTTTTCCGCGAGACCATGGCGCGTCCGCCTCCGACCACACGGAATGGGCTTGTGCTTCTGGCGGAGATCTGAGAACTAGCCCCGATACAACCTAACTGTGGTGCACAGTGCTCAACATTGTTGAGACCATGATCCATCACGTTACTTTCGTTCACGTGCGTCGATGGATGGTACAGGCTGGTCGTCCTGCCCTTCGCTGGTACTTCAGGCCAGCTGTTTTCCTTGCGCCCACGCAATAGACTGAAGCTAGTTCTCACAGAAATCACTTCTGGACGAAAGGTGTCCTTGCACGGAGGCAGTGTTGATTGTTTGGCATGCGACCCGCAAGTTTGTTCCTTTTATAGCGATGACAATTATTGTTCTGACCATCGGCTGTGCAGGAGTTCCCTCAACCTCCCCGCAAAACCCCGTTAAGGGCCAGCTTGTTCTAACTTCGGGAGTTGTGGATTTTGGCGATGTTCCCGTGGGAAGCAGTGCCAGTCAATCGCTTGCAATTACAAACCAAGGAAACGCAAGCGCAACGCTGTCACAGATCAACATTTCGGGCTCGGGATTCACAATAACGGGCGAAGCGCTTCCTTTGAGTCTTGCCGCAGGACAGAGCATGACCACAACCGTGCATTTTTCGCCGCCTTCTGTGGGCAGCGCTTCTGGTCAGATCTCATTCGTGAGCGACTCATCGAACAGTCCATCATCAGCTTCCCTGAAGGGCATGGGAGTCAGCGTGTCTGCTCCTCAGCTGCGCGCAACACCTGGGTCATTGATCTTTGGGAACGTGATTGTGGGCAGCACTTCAAGCCAGACAGGCACCATTGCCGCCTCTCAAGGAACCGTGACGGTCTCTTCAGCGACAGTTACTGGAAACGGCTATTCTCTGCATGGACTGAGCTTCCCTCTTACCCTTACAGCAAATCAGAGCGCTACCTTCAGTGTGGACTTTGCCCCGTTGACAGCCGTGGGACTGCCGGGCAGTATCAGCTTTGTCAGCAACGCCTCGAATTCTCCGGCCAACGTTTCTCTCTCCGGGACAGGAGCTGCCGCACCACCGCCTCCACCTCCAGGAGGGCTTTGCGGCAAGCAAGACGATGGACTGGCTCATCTGCCGCCGAACTATAGCTGCGGCTTGCTGCCGTGCACAACGAATCCTTTTCCGCCACCCGCTCGAGGCAGCACGTATGTGGACCCACAATACGGATGCACGGTCCGCCGTCTGACTGACGCGGTCGCTGATGGACTGGGTACGGCAGCGCATCATAATTACGGAACTGTTAGTCCAATCAACGCTAACGATACGTTCGTAATGATCAATCTGGAAAACGGAAGCAAGGAAATTACCGATGTGTCCGGCCAGGTGGTTGTGCGTGTGACCAACATGCCCGCAACCAACTCCCAGCAGGTTCCCTGGGACATCTCCAATCCAACGCGCTTCTACTACACCGCTGGCTCCAAAATCCTGCGCGCCGACATCACCGGACTTCCTGGCTGCGCTTCCACTCATAGTTGCAGTGTAAGCACGAACACGCTCCACGATTTCAGCGGCACATACGCGAGTGTCCAGATCCCCGATCAGGAAGACATCTCCGATGATGGTGACCACTTCTGGCTGGTAGGCGACACAAAAGCTTTTCTCTATACCATCAGCGCAAATACTATCGGACCCGCAATGACGGTGGGGACAAAGGACAACGGCAACGGGTGGCACAAGATTCAAATCACGCCGTCGAACCGGATGTTGATGACGTGGAGCCCTAACGGCCCCGGCCCCGGAGCCGGGCAGGAGATTTACAACACTGACACCACGCTTAACTGGCACATGTTTGACAATACCATCCACACTGACTGTGGGAGAGACTTGAGCAACAACGAAGTCTGCGTGGTGGCTCGAATTCCCGATAACGCCGGCAGCATTAATCCCACCAAGGCCTGTTCCACCTGGACAGGCACTCAGGATGGCGGGATTGACATCATTAATATGTCCTCGCATGCGGCCCAATGTCTTGTTGATGTGAATTGGGCGGACACCGAAGTCAGCTTCAGAGATGGCAACGCATCTGCTGGCTGGGTGTTCATCACACTTTTCAAATCCGGCTCCTGTAACACGTATTCGTGCTTTGATACGACGTTGCCGCCTCGTTTGGACATTGCGTGGGCGACGCACTGGGTGCATTTTGCCGAAGAAGGACTTCTGGTCCGCATCGATAACAACGACGGCCCCAGCAAACAGCGACTCTTTCATACGAGGTCTCGCTCGTCAGAATATTATTGGGCGATTCCCCGTGGGGCCATCAGCCGCGATGGCAAGTATGTGGTGTTTGACAGTAACTTTGACATTTCCAACAGTGGCCTATCGAACTACACGGATGTGTACATCACCAAGGTCCAGTAGGACCATGCGATTGTCGATTAGAAGATCGCCGGTTCGAACTGCGAACGCGGCGCCCATGCGCCGGAACTATTTGCTGGCGCCGTCACATGTTCTGTTGTGAGCGGTGCGTTCATCGGCACGACTGGAGAACGCAGATCGATGATGATTTGGCCGGGCCTCCGTAGGCTCAACAATCTTTCTGAATCGATTGTCTTCGCAATAATAACGACTAATTCAGCGCCGGCAACAACTGCGTCCAGGTCGCCCGAGAGCAGCGCTCCGATATGGGGTATCTGTTCTTCGATGAACTGGCGATTGGAACCCACAAGTTGCCCGAGCGAAACCTCGCGGTCCCAAATCTGCACTTGACACCCTTCCCCAAGCAGCCGCTTGACGAGTTGCACGGATGGGCTCTCCCGCAGATCGTCTGTTCCCGCCTTGAAGCTGAGGCCCAGGACGGCGATTTTTCTTCTATTCATCGCCAATACAGTGTCTACGGCGCGGTCCAGGTGCGCCTGGTTACTAACCGTGATCGCCCGCAGAAGGGGTGTGTTCAGGTCGAACTGTTTTGCGCAATAGGTAAGCGCGCGGAGATCTTTCGGCAAACAGGACCCACCAAACGCAAAACCTGGAGTCAGGTAGGCAGTGGAAATGTTCAAGCTGGTGTCTGCCATAAAGATCTTCATCACAGCCTGGCCATCTACGTCCAGACGCCGGCAGAGCGTCCCGATCTCATTAGCAAACGTGACTTTCAACGCATGGAAGGCGTTACAGGAATATTTCACCATCTCGGCCACTTCCAAAGACGCTTCCAGGATTGGCCCCGAAATGTCATGATAGAGTTCCCGCAACGGCTGAAGATGCGCGGGATCATCGGCGCCAAGGACAGTCATCGAATTTGAAAAGTCCGCGACCGCGCTTCCTTCCCGCGTGAACTCAGGGTTGACGCACACGGCAAAATCAACTCCTGCCCGCTTACCGCTGGCCACTTCCAGGGTGGGAATTGCCAGAGACCTCGCTGTTCGCGGCAGCATCGTACTGCGAAGGACGACCCAATGGAATTCATTCTTTTCGCGCAAGGCTGTGCCAATTTGCTCGCAAGTGAGCCTGACGCTGCTCAGGTCCAACTGCCCATTGGGCAAGCTCGGCGTACCCACACACACAAAAGATATCTCAGACTCGCTCACGGCATGAGCGTGACTGGTTGTTCCGTGTAGTCTGTTGGCTTCGCGGCTTTGAGCGATAATCTGCTCCAGACCGGGTTCCAGCACGGGTGCCCGGCCCGAATCTAACATCTCAACTTTGTGCGGGTTAACATCCACTCCCAGCACTCGATGGCCGGCCCTGGCAAAGCAGGCAGCCGTCACCGCACCAACATAGCCCAGTCCGAAAACACTAATGCGTTTCATGGCGTATGGTCCTTTTGTGATAGTGTCCAAATTCCACAATGGCACAGAAATCTAAGTACTAAGCCGGATTGACGCCGCAGATTTACGAGATATGCTGCGAGGAAGTTCGTAGAGCTGCTCAAGTTCGGCGATGAGACGATCGAAGCCAAAGTGGCTTCTCATTTTCTCTTGTCCCGCCTTGGCAAGCCTGCGTGCTAGCTGCGGTTCTTGCAGTAGCTGAAGGAGTGATGCGGCAAGAATCTGAGGATTTTGCGGCGGCACAAGCAGACCGTCAACCCCACCATCGATGATCTCAAGGGTTCCACCGGTGGAGGTTGCGACTACTGCCAGACCAGCCGACATCACTTCCAGAACAGCGTTCGGAAGCGATTCCGTTTCCGAGGGCAGCACTGCTAGCTGGCAGCAGGCCAGCAACTCGGCAATGTCTTTGCGACGACCAAGAAACAGGAAGTGTTTCTCCAAGCCCAGCTCGCTCACTTGCTGTTGCAGCCGTGGACGCTCTGAGCCATCGCCAATCATAAGGAACATAACTTCTGGAACGGAGAGACACAGAGTTCGGGCCGCAGAGATTAAATGGGAATGGCCTTTCGTCGGGCTATACATGTTGGCCAGCACAGCAATAAGCTGACGACCACTCGCCACACCGGGCAAAAGTCTTTCCCGGTCCGCCCTAGCAGCGGCAAAATGATCGACATCCACTCCGTTGTAGATGACATGGATCTTCTCCGCACTCAGGCCACGATATCGATTTACGAGGAGAGTTCTTACGGCCTGCGAATTCACGACGACGAATGTTGATCGCCGATAGATCACGCTGAGAACCTTATCTTTCCACGGTCTATACCATTCCAGATCGGCGAGATAGCGGCGGCTGGAAATAATGACAGGCGTGCGAGCCAACCAAGCCGCTGGTACTCCCAGCAAGTTCGACCACAGGTCGTGCGCGTGAAGAACTTGAAATTTCCCCTGGTGGAGAAAAAACACTAAGCGAAACAACTGCACGAGACCACCCAGGGACAAGAGGGTCTTTTTCTTGCGAAACTCAACCACCGGAATACCGGCATTTTCCAAAACTGGCAGTAAAGGCCCTTCTGCTCGAAGGCAACCGACCGTGACATGATAGCCAAGCCTGTGCAGTCGCACCGCCGTTTGCACCATCTGATTTTCCGTGCCGCCGATGTTCAATGTGTCTACCAGATGCAGTACGCGTGTGCTACCGCCGGCCTGCTGCTTCGGAAATGATGACACTGCATAGGATCGACTGGTCTGTGTCGTCCACGACCCTGCGTGGTTCGCAGTCACAACAGCAGAATCGTGGAGTGAGTCTGACATGGCTTGGTACTAGGCCGAGAATTTAATAGCTGCCGCTTTTACGGCATCAAGGCAGCATTGCCGGGGTCTGATCAGGCGTCAGCCCATGGTCTGCGATAAACGGGACACAACCTCTCACAAACGACTTCAGAGTAAAACCTCGTCTGAAGAATATGTCGGGATTTCTGGCTGTGAAGTTCGCCCATGCTATGTTGACATTGCCGCACGAATCTAGTGCGATCAATGGCTCCAATCCGACCGAGCCAGGTCTTCTACTATTGTTCGAGAGGTTCCGGGGCGCAGAAAAGGTAACACCACCGTCACTCGACTGGCTATAGAAAATGTCGCTGTTGGGTTGAGGGCCTGTCCAGACAAGATGGATATCGCCGCTGGAGTCAACAGCGATCTTCGGCGAAACGCCGGTATGCGAGACATCTGTTCGAGAAAAACTATTGCCACCGTCGCTGGACCGAGCAAAAGTAATGGTAAAACCCCGAGTGGATCCATCGTCTTCCCACACAATGTTAATGTTGCCGGCCGAGTCGGTTGCAATTTGCGCACAGCATGGACTGGGGCGGGGCGGGAGGTTCATCTGGTCGTGCGAAACATCTATTCCCGAGAAAGTCCCGCCACCGTCCGTTGAGCGGAGCAGCCAGACTTCACCGAAGGGAAGGGTGTTATAGACAATGTGGATGTTATCTGCGGAGTCCAAGGCCATCCCCACCACGGGTAGGAAGTCGAAGACTCCGAATTCTTTCTGGGAGAAGGCCGCGCCACCGTCAACGGATCGGCTGAACCAGATATGACAGTCACCCGTGCAATCATCCCAAAGCAGGTTGAGGCTACCCGCTGAATCCACCGCGATTGACAAAGGGCGAGGGCTGTCGATTGGCGGCCTGTTTGACAATTGGGTTGGGACGGAAAATGTGGCGCCTCCGTCCATCGACCGGCTGAAAAACATATTATGGAACCGAGAAGCATCGGCCCAACTCAAGTAGATGTTGCCGCTGGAATCAACCGTCACGAGAGGAGTGAAATGTACACCGTTCGCGATGTTAATGGGCGCCGAAAACGTGGTGCCTCCGTCGACGGAGCGGCTGAGAAATCCGCTCTGATCGCCACTGAGTGCCGCCCAAACAATATTGACGTTACCAGCAAAATCCGTAACAATTTGCGGCTCCGATGAGCCGCCTGGGTCATTCGATAGATTTTTGGGGGCCGAGAAAGTCAGGCCGAAATTGGCAGACCGACTGAAGAAGACAGCAGGGTAACCCGGACTATCGTCTAGCCAGACAAGATAGATGTTGCCTTCCGCGCCTACGACAATGCTGTGGAAAAATGAGCTTCCTGCATTGTTGGAGATATTCTCAGCAGGAAAAAAAATAGTGGTGTTCACCGGCAGGGGCAGAATCTGTGCTTGCACTGCCACGGCCGACGCTGCCAGAAGTAGCCCAACTAGCCCCCAGCGCAAAACGAATTGGTTATAACAAGTCCTTCGTTGAATCATTTTCTTTGCCTATTGTTGTATGGATGGCAAATAGCTTGTATCAGCTTGCCGCTCTCACGTGTGTGACAGATCTATCCGGCGCGACCGGCGCTTGCAAATAAGTCTGCTCGGAACGAGGACTTCCCCAACGCGTGGCCGCGGAATTCTCTTGCATCGCTCTCTCCAGAAAGTTGCGGTGCCAAAGTTCAAAGATGAGGAGATGCCAGAGCTCCCAGGAACGGTCCCTGATTCCCCGGCGATGTTCCCGTATTCGGCGTTCAAGTTCGGGCCGCTTGAAATATCCTCGCTGAATGGTCCTCGGCTCAAGGAGTACTTCCAACAGAGCAGGCATGGGATGAGTTCGGAACCAATGCACCAACGGCATGGAGAAACCCTGTTTTCTCCGGTACAGCGCCTGGCGGGGAACACCGAGCCTTTCTGCCAGTCGCTTGAGAATGTACTTGGACTCACCGTGACGGATCTTCCAGCGCGGCGACAAGCGTGCAGCCCACTCAACAAAACGATGGTCCAGCAAGGGAGCTCGTACTTCCAGAGAGGTCGCCATGCTCATGCGATCCACCTTGGTCAGGATGTCCCCAGGCAGGTAGGTCTTGGCGTCAAGGTAGAGCAATTCGCTCAATGGGTCGGAAACGGTCCGGTCTTCAAAATAACGCCGGAATCGATCGTAAGGTGACACCTGCGTGTCGGCCCATTGCAAAAAATCCGTCGTAAACAATGAACGCTCTCGTGAACACGCCGGCAACAAGGAAACACAATCAAGATAGCGGTCTCGTGACGACAGGGAAAGGTTGAACAGAAACCTGCGGCCTCGCCACCCGGTTGGAACGTGGGGGTGAACGTGGCTGCGGTACCAGCGGCCGGTCCCGGGAGGAAATAGACGAATGGGGGAACGTTGTAAATGGGTCTGGTAGCGATCATAGCCGGCAAAGAGCTCATCGCCGCCGTCTCCTGCCAGAGCTACCGTTACGTGCTGCCGGGCCATGCGGCAGACGTGAAATGTCGGAACCATGGATGAGTCACCAAAGGGTTCTTCCAAAGAGCACGTTAATTGCTCGAGGGTCTGCTCAATATCCGGCTCGACGACAATTTCATGATGTTCCGTGCCAAAATGGCGCGCCACAGCGCGTGCGTGGTCTGCTTCGTTGAAGTCCTGGTTGGCGAAGCCGATCGAAAATGTCTTGACTTTATTCGGGCTCAAACGTGCCATCATCGCAACTACGACAGAGGAATCCACTCCCCCGCTGAGCAGCGCTCCCAACGGCACATCACTGGCCAAGCGACAATGGACGGCGCTGGCCAGACGGTGCTCCAGCTCGTCGAGGCACTCGCCTTCCGATTTGGGTTCATAGATACCGTACTTCGGTAGGTCCCAATATTGGTGTACTCGTATTCCCCCCCTGGACAGCTCTAGCAGATGTCCCGGAGCAAGTTTGTGAATCTGATTGAATGCGGTCAGCGGATCCGGGATGTATCCGAAGTGGAAAAAATTGAGCAATCCATAAGCGTTGAGATCGGCCAGATCAGGATCAATCGCCAACACCGCTTTGATCTCAGACCCAAACAAAAGACGGCCTTTGCTGATCGCATAATGAAGGGGCTTTTTGCCGAGACGGTCCCTTGCGATCAGCAGGCGTTGTTGACGCTCGTCCCAGACCGCGAAGGCGAACATTCCGCGCAAGCTGTGCACACAATCGGGTCCATATTCTTCGTAAAGGTGAACGATGACCTCGGTGTCAGTATTGGTGTAAAAGCAATGGCCGCGGGCCTGGAGGCGCGATCGCAGTTCGGAAAAGTTGTAGATCTCTCCATTAAAAACGACCCAGATCGTGCGATCTTCATTGTGGATTGGCTGCTGGCCGGTAGAAAGATCGATGATGCTCAGCCGACGCATGCCCAAGCCGGCGCGGCCATGGACATAGATCCCTTCGTCATCCGGTCCACGATGCACGATCGTCTGGCACATGCGGTGGACATCCGCCGCATCGATTGCGTCGTTCTCTTGAATACCGACAATGCCTGCTATCCCACACATAGTTTGCAACCGTCCGAAAAGCCATTCTGAAAAAACGCGCTTGTCATTCCGCGTGTCGAGCTCGCGTCAATGAAACTTGCGGCTTCATCTCGCGAAGTCCTCTAAACTTCTTTGCCAATATTTCAAGAATACCCAGGGAGAGCCAGCCTCCTCTTCCGTGCCGGATCCGAAACGTCATCAGAAGCAATGTCAGGACGTAGATGGATGTTGCGAGTAACAGACTGCACATCAACGCTGGCCAGGTGTCCACGATCCAGAACGAACGCAGGAGCAAAAGCCCCACCGCTGTTGGCAATACCGCAATACACGGCTTCAAACAAGCTTCTTTCAAATAAACGCGAAACGGTAATCCCAAGATGTAGCATAAATGCCGAGGAAGGAGCACCAGGCTGGTAAGCATCAATGTTGCCGCAATCGCAAAAGCAAATCCCACCAGGCCCCAGACTCGCAGGCAAACGCTTCCGATCGCGACAATGCTTAAACCTTCTCCCAGCCGGTACCAAACAAGCTTCTTGTGCCGCTCAATGCCGAACAACATGGACTGTGCGGAACATTGCGTTGCGGATGTTCCCAATCCAAGGGTTAGAAGCACAAGCAGGGGGTAAGTTGATGCATATTGCGGACCTACCCAGAGCAAAAGAAGGTTCCCGCCAAAGATGAACAGAAAAGCAGCCAGTGGAACAAGAATCAGGAAGCTGCTTTGCACGCTCAGCTGGATCAGTCGGCGCAGCGTGGCAAAGTCATTGTGGGCCTCCAAATGGCTGGAAACGGGATTAACGATCTCGGTCATGGTGCCGATCCCCTCCAATAACGGAGAGAGCAATTTTGCTGGAAGTGAAAAAATAGTCACTGCCGCAGGCATCAGAAACTTACCAATCACAACGGGATAGGTGTAGTTCCTTAGATTCTCTCCCGCTCCAACCGCAAAGCTCACAAGCCCATAGCGAAACATATCGCGCAAGACACTTTTCCGTACCAATCTTGGATGGAGACTGAGCTCAGGAAACGCTCGCAGCGCCAGTGGAACCTGGGCGACTTGAAACACCAGGTTCGGCAAAAGTGCGGCCGCCCCTATCAGGAATAATCCACCTCCTGCACGCAACGCCGCCACGATCGCACCGACCCGCACCAGCATGCTGAAGATGCGCAGCATGTAGACCTGATCGTAACGGGCCGCGGCCTGCAATGATGCTCCGAACAACATTAAGGGAAAACTCATGCCTTGTATGATCCCTGCGAGAAGAAACAAATTGCGAAAAGGGTCTCTAAGATTGCTGTCAACGGTAAAGAACCTGGGCAAACTGGCGGCCAGCAGAAATGACAAGCCAATGAACAGTACAGAGAGGCCACCGTAAAAATAAAAAGCAGTGGCAACAACGTTGTTCACACCATCTTTGTCGCCTAATGCATTCTGCCGGGAGACGTATCGCAAGACTGAAGCCCGTACGCCAACATCGCCGAGCCCGTAATAGTTGACGATCGTCGTCACCAGGACCCATAAGCCGAACGCTTCATCGCCAAGATGCCGCAGGATTACCGGCGTAAGGACGAACGCAACGGCCGCATTGGCCAGTACAGCGATCCAGCTGGTAGCAGCCGCCCGTAAAAAAATACCTATTCGTATCACGGCTTGCGATCTTGCTTCGACGAAGCTACGGCTGGAATCCTTCAACAATGCTGGAAGGAAACCGACTTATCTCCTGCTTCCGGCCCAATCAGGTAGAGACGGGTTTTCCGGCTCAGAGATCTGCTGCTTTCCCACACGGTTCACGCTAGCTTGCTCCATTTTCGCGTAATATTGGGAATAGTGGCGCCGTTGAGGCTCTTCAGAAGTGTTCATTACAACCCCCACGAGCCGCAGATTCTCAATGCTCTCCAGGGTCTTTTGCAGCAGCTTTTTTGGCGTCTTTCCTTGCCGGACTACCAGCAGAGTTCCATCTGCGTGAGTGGCCCACACATGGCCGTCGGCTACAGGCGCAAGAGGGGGCGAGTCAATAATGACCCAATCGAAGGACTCAGCGATTTCGGTCAGCATATCGGACATCCGCTGCGATTGAAGAATCTCAAGCGCCTGTCCCTCGGCCTGGCCTGCGGACAAGTGCCATAAAGAGATCCCTTCTACCCTCGTGAGGTAGTTGCCGATAGGTACGGTCCTCTGCCACCAATCGGTCAAGCCCCGCATATTCTGTGTACCGAAAAGATCTTTGAGCCCTGACCTGCGAAGATCGCCGTCGATCAGCAAGGTCCTCTGACGCCGTCCCAGGGTGATGGCGAGGTTTGCTGAAATCAGACTCTTTCCTTCTCCCGCAACCGCGCTGGTGATCACCAGCCTCTTAAGGTCATCCTTGTTCTGGAGATACCGCAAGCGTGCAGCCAGCGTGCGGAATTTTTCAGCGCCCATACTCGATTGGTCCGTAAGAGCCACAAGACGCGTTGCGACCACCGTCAGCAACGGAGTTCCAGCAAGTCGGCTCAGGGCCTCGGGTGTCGCGTCGGCAGTCAGGGAAGACCGTCTCACGGCTGCCGGCAGGTTGCCGTTGATTCCTTGAATATTTTTGTCCATTGATTAATTCCGGTAGTAGGAGAACAACGTCATCGCAGGTATTACGGCTAGAAGCACTGCTGCTGTTACTGTTTCCATCTGCTGATACCAGTGTGCTCTCCGCTTTTCACTTTCAGATCGGAGAAGGGGGATTCCACCGAGAATCGGCGCAGATGTGATCTCGCGTAGGTCCCGCTCGTGGTAGATACGAACGTCAATTGCTTCCACCAGAGCAGTCACCGCGAGAGCCAGAAGCATTCCGAAGGCAAGACCAAGCAAACTAAAAGTAAGATGGTCAGGTTTATAAGGTTTTTGTGGAAGATTGGGAGGATCAATGACCCTGAACAGCTCTCCTCCCTGCCGTTTCTCCAGGCTGGAGGCCATCTCCGATTGGCTTTTTTTGGCCAGCAGCGATTCATAGCTGGTTTTCGCCTGGCTGTAATCACGGGCAATTTCCGCAAGTTCCTGTTCCCGGAGCGGCATCATGTTCAGGTGGCTTTGATAAGCCTCAATCTGCTTTTCAAGCTTCTTGATTTCCCGTTCGCGGTAGGCGATCTTGGGTCCGGAACTTCCGAACTGGCTCCCGGCTTGCGGCACATGCAAGCTATCGTGGTTGTCTGCGTTGGCCACGGATGGTTGCGACTTGCTGGAACCAGCATCTGCCTCCAGCCGCTGCTTTAAGAGTTCTGCCGCTGCGATTTTTTCTTTGACACGCCGAACATCTGGATGGTTCGGTGTGTAGCGGCTACTGAGATCGGCCAGCTGCGCATTCAGCTTGCTCAACTGTTCAGATACAGCCACCGGCGTCGCGGCCTCAAGGCTATGTTCCTCGTCTGTGCCGCTTTGATTGCGTGGCGACAACGTTGCCATGTAGGTCCTCTCCCGGTTGGCTTCGTCCAAGGCATCTGATGCCGCTTGCAGCCGAGTCTCCAACCCGGAGAGGATCTGCGCGTTGATTTCAAGTTGTTCCGGCAATTCACCCAGGTGCTTTGATTTGAAATCGCGCAGGCGCTCTTCCTGTTGCGACAGGTCTTTGCGCGCATTCTCTACCTGGCTTTCAAGAAACTCGGTTGTGTTTTCCGACAATCTCTGCCGGCTGTGCGTATTTTCGTCGATGAACAAGGACGACAGCTCATTCGTGACTTGCTGGGCTACAAGTCCACTGGACGCAGAGTACGAAATCTTGAACGCCGAGAGCTCTCCTGGCCGCCCAGAAACCAGATCAATTTTGATGTCCCGCCGCATCTGTTGAACCAGGCCGTCAGAGTCCACCGGCCCGCGAGCGGAATCGTACAGATGAAAACGGCTGATGATCCCCTGTAGCCGGGTCCGGCTCAAAATCTGCTGCATCATGCTTTGCAGCCGTTCTTGCATGTCGGCGGAGATGTTCGGGGCTATGTACTGTTCTGCGGCTCTTTGCGGTTCCACAATAATCACCGTCTCAGAGCGGTACTTCGGCGTCATGAAAAAGCTGGCTGTCAGCACCAGTGCCCATCCTAAGAATAGGGGGAGGATAAGCCACCAACGCCGGCGGCGAGCAATGGCCCAGTAATCCTCCGGAGTTCGCAAAGGTTTTACAGAGAGCTGATGCATTTCTATTCTTGTTTACTTGTTAAGCCGGACCTTCAGGTCATATCCCAGCGAGATTGAAACACGGTTGTGATCGGCGACCAGACTCCCTGTCCCAGGAACATTGGTTGACTGGTGGACGCGCCAATACTTGACCTCGACCGAAATGTCCTGCTTTAAGGTGTGGCTAACGCCAGCCGCGGCCCAAATAAATGAAAGATCATTCCGGGGTGACTCCAATGTTTTGTTACGGTCGTAGGCGCCGGCAAGATCGGCGGTCCAGCGTTGTGTAATTCGTTGGTGCCACTCCGCAGTGGCGCTGGAAAGCCAAGCGGCCCCTAACAAACCGCTTTCACTGCTGATCTTGCGGTAGATGCCAAACGCAAGATGCGTGCCTGCCGTCCTCCGGTTGTAGGTTGCGCCGCCAGCCCAATGCCATGTTGTCGGCGATACAGAAAGAAATCCCATAGGTGAACGATCGGCGCCGGATAAATCACTGGTAGCGCGTTCCGGGCCGGCAAAAATCGAAAACATAGAGGCTGACGAAAGCGCGACGGTGTGGGTGTAGAAGACATTGTGCACCAACGATGAACGTCCGCTGAAAATCAACCGCTGCACGCCGTAATCAACCCGCGCCCATTGGCGGCGGCTCGCGTGGCGCAAATAAAAGACGCCGCCACCTGTTGAGCTTTCATTGCTGAGAAATTGAAAAGGAACCTGGCTTGCCGTGGCTGCACCGTACCGCAGGATCGAAAATGAACCATCGACGCCTACCGAACTGTGACGGCTTAAAGCATACGTTGCTTCTGCGCCTGCCTGTTCACTGGTTCGATTGGCAGTCGCAGTCAGAAGGAAATCGTTTGGCTGGCCAGGTGTGGCCCCGCTTGGGCGGAAGAAATCAAATGGATTTGTGCTCTTCAAGAAGTTGTTAGTGAGAGAGAATTTCAACCGCTTGGTCTGTCTGAACCCAAGCCGTGCATCCAGAGAATGAGACTGCGAATTGTAAGCCGGCAACTGATGGCTCAAGGCAAAACCATTACTGTAGTGCAGCAACCATTCCACGCGAGCGCGAGACAACTTCCATGTCACCTGCGGTTCAACCACGGTCATGAGATTAGGCTGCTTGTTCCGATTGTCATTCAAAGCGTTGTCGTCAAACTCGTTGGCAACGTGTAACTCGAGCCTCAGCGTGTCATATCGATCCTGTTTGCCGATCGGAGTTGGCTCATCAGGCAGTCCTGAAGGTCTCTCTGTTTGCGCGTGGAGAGCAGTCACCGTAACCAGCAACATGAGCACACCTTGATGAAGACGTCGGCCGACCATTACGCCCTGGAAACTATGGAACTACAACAGTATCGTGCGGCTGTAGTTCCGGATTTTGATTGAGCGCTGTTCCGCGAATCGCTTCTTTGTAGTTGAACGCAATCCGAGTGTGGGACCCGTCGGGATTAGCCCTCAGAATGAAGACCTTGGTTGTTTTGGCAAACTCGCGAAAACCACCTGCCATGGCGATGGCGTCCAGCACAGTCATCGATTTGCTAAGCGCGTACGAGCCTGGGTGTTCCACCTCACCCAGAATATTAAATTTCCGGCTGCGGGCCTCCTGGACAATCACCGTAACTTCCGGATCAGACAGGTAACCTCGCAGTTGCAGCTTGATATCGTCCCGCAATTGGACCGGCGTGCGGCCGTTAGCGGGTAAGTCTCCGATGAGAGGCAAGGAGATTTTGCCGTCGGGACGGACCAGCACATTTCTCGAGATTTCCGGCTCCTTCCATACATTTACCACAAGGAGATCATCCGGACCAATCACATACTCCTCTGATACCGATGGCGGCTGCGTGGCCGGTGTGGACTTCGTTTTTGCCGGTCTGGAAGATGGAGCACCGATTCCGCAAGTCAATACAAACGCCAGAGCCACGATTGCTGATCTATTCCATGAGTTCATTGCGGTAACACCTTACTGTGGCCGTCATCATCTTATTTAGGCCGGCTCAACGTCATAGCCTTCAAGGCTGATCGAGAATGAGGCATGCACGCTCTCTACCGAAACCACGAGTCGCCGATCGCCTCTGGTAGACAGTATCCCTTCCACTCCGTCCAGTGCGCCTCCGCGGACCCGCACTCTTTGCCCGATTTTGAGCAACGGGTATGGCGTCAGTGGCACATTGGCCGCCATCAAGGTCCGGATACTCTCAATTTGTACGTCAGGAATGGGAACACCTTGATTATTCGGCCCGACAAAACCCAGCGCGCCTTGCGCCCCATAGAGGGCCAGACGAAGACGCATATCGAAGATCGAGTGGACAAATGCGTAACAAGAAAATAGCGGTACCTGTATCATTTTGCGGCGGTCGCTCCACCGGCGAACTTCCGACAGAAGAGGCAAGTAAGTCACCACCCCTTTTTCTTGCAGGTCGGCGGCGACTTTCTTCTCATGGCGCGGACGAGTACGCACGGCATACCAGTGGGCTTGTTTTTCCGGGAAAATAGGGGCCATGCCGCTGGCCGAAGATATTGCGCGATCTAATTCTATTTGCATCTGATATAGCTTCGCCCTCTGAGTCCCATCTTCCCCGGCTCTTGGAATCCGTTGTTTTTTACTGGTATGCGGTTTTTGAAAAATCGTGGGAATGCTGGAAAGCTGTCGCAACATTCCCAACGATTCAAGCAACCAGTTGGAACTCGCATTAGCAAAGTATGCTGGATGGCTCCTTCCAGCAATCCAGACTAGGCTGCAATTTTATTGGAGGGGATTCCGTACGAAAGTACAGAGAACTACGGACTGCTCGATCAGGGACGAATCAAACCCCTGCGGATTGCATACCTGACGAGGCCGGCGGTCTCATGGATATTCAGCTTTTCCATAATGCGGGCCCTGTGGGTTTCGGCTGTCTTTGGGCTGATGTTCAAAAGCTGCGCGCTCTCTTTGGTCGTCTTGCCTTCGGCGACCAACTGAAGGACTTGTCGCTCCCTGGGCGTGAGTGGATCCTGCATAACATCTTTGTTCGTCTGAATCGCTTCGAACACGGCCTGCGATAATTCAGGACTAACGTAGGTCATGCCCTGCATCGCTTGCCGAATGGCCAGTAGTAGGTCTTCCGCAGCATGGGTCTTCGTCACAAAGCCCTTGATGCCAATCCGAAGCCCCTCCAGCACATATTTGCTCTCATCATGCATGCTAAGCAGGACGGCTTTGGTATTAGGCGAGTTATGAAGGATCTCTCTTGCAGCATCCAGGCCGTTGAGAATAGGCATGGTGATGTCCAGCACCACCACGTCCGGACGGAAGCTCTGCGCCAAGCGGACTGCGTCCTGTCCGTTCTGGGCCTGCGCATTCACGTTGTAGCCCTCGCGCTCAAGGAACACCTTCATGCCGTCACGAATGATCTGATGGTCATCAGCTAGCAGGACGCGTATTGGCATATCATTGCTCCAGCGGTATTTTCACGTTTAATTTCGTTCCCTGGCCGGGAGCGGATTCAATCTCATAGTTGCCACCCAAGACCTGCAACCGCTCTTGGATACCAAGAAGCCCCAGTCCGCGAGGGGCCTTGCCGGAAGAAACCGCATCATAGTCAAAACCGATCCCGTCGTCTTCCACAGAACATGCGGCACAACCTTCACGGCACCAAAGCCGAATTTTTACGACGCTGGCATGCGCATGTTTCGATGCATTCTTTAGGGCCTCTTGAGCAACTCTGTACAGCACCGACTCAATCTTTAACGGAAGCCGCGCGGATACAGTGCTCTCCACCGTAACGAGCAGGTTCGTCCTCCGGGAAACAGCTCCTGCAAGCCCCTGAAGGGCAGGCATCAGGCCCTGATCTTCTAAGACCGGCGAACGCAGTTCGTGAGACAGTCCGCGGAGCTGATCTTCGATCTGATCTAGTACGCCCCTCACTTCCTGCAGACGTTCCCGGAGATCCACAGGCAGCGTACGGCTGATGTCTTCCAGCTTGATGTGTACCACCGCAAGAAGTTGCCCGGCATCATCATGAAGGACATGAGCGAGTCGTTTGATTTCCGCCTCCAGAGTGTTGTTGAGATGCGCCAGGGCCGCATTGGCCTCCCCAAAAGCCCGGTTTGTCATCTCGTAGGGCGACATTGCCTCTTTAAAAAACATGGTTGCCGCTTCAACCACTCTGACGTTGTCTTCTAAACTGTCTGACAGAGACAGAAAAAGCAGACAGGCCCTTTGGTGCATTTCTACCATTTCCAGAATGGTCTTCCCTTCCCGAATGGCCCGGCGGCCCAGTTCGTAAGAGCGATGCAGACAGCTCTCATCACTTTCCCGCAGATAATCCTGAAGCGCAGACGCGTACATCGCTTCAAGATCACTAACGATGCGAGCATTCGGTTTTGTGGACATATCGGGCCACCAGTACAAGAGCATCATCGAATTTGCGCCAATGCTGCTCAATGATGTGTTGCGCTATTTCTTGCGTTGAAGCATTAATATTCAAATTGTCGGCAAACCCGCCCCGAATGCCGTCAGTGGCGAAGATCAACATGTCGCCATAATTCACAGGAAGCACGGAAGCCGAGATGTAAGGCAATTGAGCGCCTACGATACCCCCGCGGAGGAGCAACGATTCTTGCCGGGCGCCACCATACGGCACTCTGCGAATCAGAACTCCTTCAACATTGCCCACTCCCAGCCAGGTCATTGTGTCATCGGCTTCAGTGAACAGCGCCATGCTCACCACGGCGCCACGGGTGCCCTGCAACTGTTGCTGGCAGCACCGAAGCAGCGAGATAAGCGAGCCTCCATTCGCGCTGTTGAGCGCATGCAACGCCAACTCAGCGGGAAGCGCAGCGTCCTGGCCGTGACCGATGCCGTCAACCACCGCCACCAGGACACCTGATGGCAAATCCTTCACGACATAACGGTCGCCGGACTGCATCTGCCCGGGAAGCGCCTCTTCTGCGACACTCCACTCGATCAAGGACATGGAACAGCCGTCCATTTCTTGGCGATCACTACTGTCCCCTGCCCAAGCTGAGATTCGATCTCAAACTCATCCATCAATCGCCGAACACCGGGGAGGCCAAGACCGAGACTGCGCGAGGTGCTGAAACCATCCTGGAGCGTCAGCCGAATATCTGCGATGCCTGGCCCATGATCACGCGCGATGACCACGATTCCCTGTTTTTCTTTGCACCGGACAATGCGAACGACGATCTCGCCCTCCTTTGCGTACATGACGATATTGCGGGCCAACTCGGAAATAGCAGTGGCAATTAACGTCAAGTCCGTGGAAGAAAACCCCAGCTTGGCAGCCTCGGTACGTCCCGTCTGCCTCGCGCGAATAATATCCAAGTCAGAGGCTATAGCGATGCGCGTTTCATGCGCATCGTTATTCGACCCCTTTCTTGGACCTAAACCCGGACGTATGGCGGCGCTCATAGAATTCAGGTTCCTTAGTCTCGGAAGCTAGTCTTTTTGCATACTCCTTGATCCATGAGACTGTGCCTTTCCTCCAGCGCCTTTGATTTGGCGGTCCAGAAACGCAAGACCTTCTTCCAGGTCCAACGCGGTAGCTACACCGGCCAGATTGGAGCCGAGCCGGACCAAAGAAAATGCGACTTCTGGTTGGATGCCAACAATGACTGTTTCCGCGCCGCGCAAGCGGATCATTTGCGCAATGTCACGCAGAGTACGAGTTGCAAACGAGTCCATCACGTCGAGCGCGGTGACATCGATGATCACGCCCCGCGAACGAAGCTTGCCCACCTGCTGGACGATGCCATCCCTCAACAGCACCAGGTCCGCATCACCGAGCGCGGATTGGATGGTAGCAATGAGATACTGGCCCTGCTTGAGAATCGGCACTTGCACGATTTGCCCCTTTATGACACGGAGGAGTTGTCGTTCAATGGCACAACCCTATAACCCAAGGCGCGCTCGGCCTCTTCGATACCGCCCTGAAGGTCTCCAACCGTATTCATCTTGCCCAAATCCACGCCAATCGTCACCAGGGTCTGCGCGATCTCAGGAGAAAGACCGGTGATGATGACCGTCGCACCCAGCAACCGGGCGGCTTCTACCGTCTGCACCAGGTGGTTGGCCACAGTCGCATCCATCACCGGAACACCGGTGATATCAATGACCACGACTTTTGCCCGATTCGTGCGGATGCCTTGAAGCAACTGCTCGGTGAGCTGGCGAGCCCTTTGTGGATCAATAACTCCGATGATCGGTAAGATCAGGAGGCGTTCACGCACTTGAAGCACCGGGGTCGATAAGACACGAATAGCTTCCTGCTGCTCGCGGATGACGCGTTCGCGTTCCTGCACAAATCCTACGGCCACCGTGTTGGCGATGCGGTTCGCGGCGGGCTCGTACGCGTCGAGGATCCTGTTCAGGAGTCCGAAATCGGTTTGGTACTTTGCGAACAAGGAGCGTGCCAGAACATCGCGCAGGAGCAGCACGATCCCGATGACTTCATCTGTTTCCACGCCTCGCGGGATAATGCGTTCTGACAGGTTGCGGGCGTAGGCTTGCAGCGCCTCAAACGTTCCGCTTTCCAGAGCCTCCACGTAGTTATCGTAGACGGCTGTGGCTTCGGCGAAAATTTCTTCCTGTCCCATCACGGTCAGCAACTTTGCTTCTGTGATGCGTCGCGCCCACTCTTCCCGAAGTTGTGTACGGTTCTGGCGGAGGTGTGACACAAGTTCGCGCAACAGGTCCGCAATATTGTGTGAAGTCGGAGAGCTTCGAACTGCACTCACAGAGGTCATCTCTCACCCCCTCGATTGAAGCCAAAGATAGTAATCGCCATGGGAAGTCACTCCTTTCTATGCTTATCTTCCTCAGCGGACTTTGATCATATACACGTCGGAGTAGCTGTTCAAGCCGCTGTCGTTGATGTTCATATTACTGTCAAATACCACGTACCCGCCATCACGGCTGATTGCCGCACGGCTCTGCGCCCAATAGTATTCGGCTGAACGGGACCGGTGGTGCGCCAACCGAAACACCCCGGAGCCGTCAATTTTAACCAGAATGATCTCTTCGTAAAAGTTCCGCCATGCGGATTGCCAATCAGGCCCAAGCTTCGGAGTAAAGCAAGAAAAGCTCGGACAAATACCCTGATCAAAAAGCGAGATTGCGACCCACCCCCGCGCGCTGTCCCTGTAGCTGATGTGCGCTGACGCCCAGTTTAAATCAACTAAGCAGGAAATTGCATGGGATCGATCCAGCTTAATTACGTCGGCTCCGCCTCCGCTGCGGCACGCATCTTTGTAGGTGTCTGGGATCCGGCCCACAATGGCAATCTCATTGCCGCTGAAGTCTCGTCCCACATCCGTATGCAGGCTATTGTCAAACATATGCCAATCAAGCACGCCATCAGAGTTGTAGACTTCCTGCCCACGACCAACCGCCGCGCCGTTGCACGCCCAGGTCATGAGCATCTTATTGGAAGGAGTAATCTGAATTTTGTGCCAGCCACATCCTGTTTCTTTGGCGCCAACGTTCAGCGCCGGACCGACGCTATTAGCGCTGATCGTATACAGAAATGCCTGGGTCCCGGCAACGATCCAAAGATGGTCTCCGTCTTCGGATAAGTCCTCCTCGTCAGGAATCAGTACACTCGCAACACCAACAAACGCGTGCAAGATACTGCTCTTTACGGCATGCCCAGAGATTGAACCTCTATATAGGGTATTGCCATTGGTGTAATAAAACGCCTCCGGAGAGTTTCTGGCCCAGGGCACATTGCCCGTGTTGATCGCTGGAAAATCACGAGGTTCAATCACAACGTTACCGCTCATGTCCACAATCACGCCTTGACCGGACTCAGTGATCAACATGACCCGAGTAGAGTCCTGGTTGACAGCGCTGATTGTCGAGTATTGATGATGGACAGCAACATGAAACTGCAGCTTGGCGTCTGTCAGCCTAGCGACGGTGCAACCGAATTGCGGGTCAATGTAGCTACCTCCCTTAGCGGGTGGAGTAAAGTCATTGAAACGTGGAGGGATATGCGCAGAACCATCGTCCCTCGATCCGCAAAGGACATCAATCGTCGATCGGCCGAGGTCCACCGGAACCACAGTTTGGCGTGAACAACCCGAGCAACCGGTCAGGGCGATACATTGCGAAAAGCAGGCTAGAATACCCAGAACAATCATGGCCCGCACGCTGCTGTTGCGGCGCAGACCTTCGGATCTAGTGAGAAGGCTGGCCAACCGCTTGCCTCCTCTCGACCGTTTCCTTACGCCAAAAGAGCCGCTCAGCATTCCATAGCAGATAGTTCCTCATAGCTGGAGGGTCTAACTCCTCCCAGAGAGTGCGCTTGGCCCATGAGAACATTTGGGCTAACCATGCGAACCACTGGATCGAACGTTGCAGTTCAGCATTGCTGAGACACCTGACACCACGAAGCTACTGCCTGGTGAACATCGAGGCGGCCGTTGCCCAAAGCAGGCGAGATGAAGACAGCATGCGACAACGCTTGTGCAGCCGACTGCTGGCTCACGTTGCCGCTTAAGCTCCGCAAGAGCGCAACGGTCCCTGATACAAGCGGAGTACTGAACGAGGTACCCCAACCCGCAGCATAGGTTCCAAAGGGATACGCTGTAATAATGCCCTCTCCTGGAGCGCCCACCCAGACAGGAGGCTGCCCGAAATTTGAGAATGACGAAAGCGTGTCGCTGTTGCTGGTGGAAGCAACTCCAATCACATTGCTCAGTCCTGCCGGATAGACTACAACTTGCTGCCCATCGTTACCGACCGAGGCTACGCTGATGATTCCTTTACTTGCGGCTTGATTCACGGCTTTTCCAAGCTCGCGGGAATTAGTCGTAAAATCGAAACTCATATTCAAAACGTTGGCGCCGTGCTGCGTTGCATAATAGATCGCGCGCAACACATCGGAGAGACTTCCGGTTCCGTCCGCGTGAAAAGCCTTGAGTGGCATGATTTGAGCGGTTGGAGCCACCAAATGGATAACCCCGCAAACCATGGTCCCGTGGCCGAAGGCCGCGTATTGAGACTGTGACAGGGCAGAAGCTCCTTGTTGGTCGACGACCGCCATGGTGGATTGATTGATCCGTGCAACGTTGCCGTCGACAACCGCCATAGTCGATTGGTCGATATCACCCATTTCCGAACCTCCCGGGTGATTCCGGGTGAAGTCGTACCCCGGCAACAAAACTGCTTGCAGCACCGGGTGGGTGGGATCGACGCCCGTGTCAATGTCTACCACGATTCCCGCACCGCTAACACTGAACGAATTCTGGGCACTCTGGAGATTGATGATCTGCGCCGCCGGTTGATTGACATACCCGCCCCAGACGCTGGTTCCGTAGTAGTTGACAGGTGATCGATCAAACAAACCGCTAGGCGCGGTTTGCGATTGCATTACATGCAACACCAAGTCAGGTTCCGCGTCTACGATGCCCAACTGGCTTACCAACTGCGTCAGAAACGTTGTCAGCGGAATATTAAGCGGGGCCGTAATCAGGAAGACCTGGCCCAGAGTTCCATCTATTCCCTCAACTATGCTGCAGTTCAAAAGGAGGCATGTTGCTCTCAGCGCGCCTTGTCCGAGGGAATCCCGCACAATGACGCGGCTCTGCGCCGCGGCGGGCGCGCTTGAAATTACGAAAAATAAAAAGAATGAAAGTAGTAAAGAGAATACCTTGCAATGTCTCATTATCTCTGCTTCCTGTCTTAAATATGGGATGCCACAGCGGACGCCTGCCGTGCCGGATTTTGGAGCTACTTTCCTGTCGACGAACTTGATCTAAATTTCTTCACCCAGTCCGCCTTCCCCAGGGGGATCAATACCCAGGACCGTTCCCCCAATCGCACTTGGATACTCAGGTCATCGGCCGACTCGAATTCCATTTGGAACTCACCAAACTGGTTCGTGGCGGTGCGCACCAGCGTGCCTGTCCCGTCCACGAGGAGTACGGGAAGTCCCTCGTTTTTGCCTTTTCTCTCGCCATCAAGCACCTGCCCCGTCAGCGATATTCGACCTGGTCGTTCTGTGAAATCAACAGCCAAATCAATAATTGCCTGCTTGTACTTGTACGCGACCTGCCGTATGCCCGGGGACACGCCCCGTACACCAGCAGGCAGCGGGTACCGGAAACTATCAAATATCAGTCGGGCGATCTGCGAACCACGTAGAGTTGCCTCTCGGGACCGCGACGGAGCAACAAGGTCTTGCAGTGTGGTCCATAGCTGCTGAAGGAGTCCTTCTTGAGAAATCTGAACCATGTCATGGCGTTCCATGAGTTCCGCCATTTCGCGATCAGGCGAACCGTTGCTGATCGCCAGTATTCGACCTGCTAAACTCGGGCGAATCTGCTTTATCCTCAAGATGACCCGTTCCGCGGTTGCCACAGAAGTACCTAGATCGATCAATACCGCATCAAATGCCTCTCGCTGCAAAACGTCGGGCACAGTTTCCTGGGTTGCCGCCACAGGGCATGTCCAACCCATGGTTACTAAAAAAGTGGATATCAGACCCTGAACGGAAGGTTCGGCTCCAACGAGCAGGACTTTTCGTTTGTTGAATATCGGTGCCTCAAAATGTTTTCTTTGCAACATCCTGGCCGAGACTTGTTTTCCTTGTAGTATTTCTCCCCCATGCTTACGGTCTCCTCTAGACAACCGCATACTACTTTCACCGAGATACTGGATGGAGTAAATGGGGAAAATTGTGTCATTTTGGGTCGGGAGAATCCTGTATGTGGAAAATCAGCCTATCAGGATGAAAGGGGCCCAGAAATAAGGATTCGGATAGCGTTCCCTTACCTCAATCATAGACTCGCGTACCGCCAAGGCGCGGTCCGGACGATTGCTGAAACGGCGGTAAAATGCCTTCATAAACTCCGCGGTGCTGCCATCATTCACATCCCACAAAGATAAAAGCAGGCTCCGGGCCCCGGCGCAAAGCAGACCTCTCATCAGTCCGATGAGTTCGTCTCCTGCGGCAACTACATTAAGGCCGGTTGAACACCCGCTCAGGGTTACCAGCTCGGCCGGCAGCTTCAACCGGTAGAGATCATAAAGTGTGAGAAAGCCGTCGCCCAAACGAATCCCAGAAAACATGGGGTTGTCCTTGCGAAAAAAACCATGGGTCGCGATATGAACCAGCCGGCTCTGGGGACCGTTCTCTTTCAAGACTTTTTCGCTTGCTTCGGCGCCGAGGAAAACTTTTGCTTTGGGAACAATTTCGGCCACGGCCTGAAGCTCATCATAGATCGACGGGATTTGCGGGTCTGGAACACCGAGAATCAACGAACCGCCGGCCGTATTCACCAGCTTCTGGCGACACTGCACGTAAATATTTGCGCTCGGTGCGTAAGAGACGGTAAAGGAATCGATTAGATATTGGGCCCCGTCGAAAAGAGCGTGGAAAGGCACGTAGTGGAGCAGCTCATGAGGAACAACAACCAGGCGCGTTCCCTGTAGCTTGGTGCGAACGGGAGCAATGAGTTCCATGTAAAGCTCACCTAAATGGTGGCGCGTCGTTTCCAAAATCGGCCCCTGAAATTCATGCACATAGCCCGGCCCGAGACGGAATTTCGAGAGTTGAAATTGCAGCATACGCAGGATCTGGGCGACACGAGGAGCATGGGTGACTGACATGATTTCCACGCCGGCTTCGCTTACAGTTACCGCGAGGATACGGTCCTGGACACGGAAATATTCCAGCAACGTGGTATTCGGGCCGAGAGCCTGGCGAAGAGAATCCAGGGACAAGAGCGCCGTAGACTCCGCGCCTTCCCTTTCTGCCGATGGTGATTCGCGCAGGGCACGCAGCAGTTCGCGCTCCCGCTCCTGCGCTAGTTCCCGAAGGGCAAGGAGGCGTTCATCGGATGCGGCCACCTGACCAAGTTGTTCCACCTCAATGCGGTGGTAATACCAATTCAGTTGTTCGCGCAGGTCGCGGATCCGTCGAACCACAGCATTTTCCTCGGAACCGTCCGTCTGCCCGGGACTCATCCGGTGAGCAATCAGTTCGTGCAGGTTGCGCGACTTCGCCTGCTCAATGTAGGCCCATGCTTCCTCGTGGGCGCTGGTAGTTCCACCTGATGCCAGGCAGAGGTCGACGAGGTTCTCATAGACTTCAAGTCTGTTCTTCACAAAGGAGATTTTCAGCTCTTCTCCGTGGACGCCGCAGCGCAGGATTTCAAGCATCTCCGTAGCGGCCTGGTAATGACGCTGCGCCTGCTGAAGATCGCGGACGGCCTCTTCAATCTGTCCCATCACAAAATGCGCTTGATAAGCAAGAAGCGGCATCTCTTTGCCGGTAAGGTCGCGCAGGGCGGTCCCGCAATGCTCGCGGGCGGTTTCGATTTCACCAGTCTTCAGGGACAAGCGCGCGAGCAACAAGCGGCAAAGAATTGCCCGGCCTGGCAAGGGTGAGGCGCGAAAAAATTCCAGCGCAGCCAGGCAATATCGCCGCGCCTCGGGCAGTCGCCCTTCATTGAAGTAAACCAGCGCACGGTACAAATCGATGAGTGATGGCCAGACCTGGTTCATTTCCTTGACGAACAAATCTCGCGCCTGGGAAAAAAGCTCCAGCGCACGAAATCCATCATCCTGCTGGCTGAGTGCGATTGCCATGTTACACAACGCTTTGGCTGCCTCATATCCCATGTCGAGTTGCTGGAAGCGGCTGAAAGCTTCTGTTGCCAGCTCAGCCGCTTCCTGGTTGATATTCAGCTCCAGGTAAATCTCCGAGAGGTCAAGTTGGCAAAGGGCTGTGTGGTAGGCATCGCCCGTTGCTTCGGCAATCTTGCGCGCAGCTTGCAACCCATCAATGGCCCGTCCGTATGCGCCACGCTGATAATGGAGATAGGCGATGTTGTATTCGGCTTGGGCCATTGCCAATGGCACATTACGCTCTTGGCAGAGCGCGCGGACTTGTTCATACGCGCCCTCAGCCTTTTCGTATTGACTCAACATGATCAGGCACACCGCCATGTTGTGCAGAGCCGCAATCATGCCTTCTGCATCTTTGTCCGGGAGTAATTGGGAAAAAGCACTCTCATAAAAGCTAAGTGCTTCGCGGAATCGGTCCTGCCGGTGGAAGATGTTTCCGACGTTGATTTCAAGACGGGCCAGCCGAATATGGTCTTTGGCCTCAGAGAATATCTTTCGTGCTCGCTCCGCCGCTGCCTGCGCACGTTCGTACTCTCCAAGCAGGATTAGGGGCTGGATCGATATGCTCAGGGTGCGCGCCATTTCCATGGAGTTCCCGCCTTCGTGGAACAACTGAATGGCACGAGCATGGAATTCTGATGCTTGCCTGTTGTGTCCCAGGCACCACAGCACGTTGGCCCTGGCTCGCGATGCAAAGGCCAGTGATTCCTTGTGGTCAAGGTTGTTGGCAATGGTGCAAGCTGCGTCGGCCAGCCGCTCCGCCTTCTTTAGATCAACTTTCACCAGAATGCGGACAGCCTCAACCAGATGTACAACAACCGAGGAGGAAAGCAAACGAGGATACCGAGAGAGAAATTTGATGCGAGTGGCATCATCGGAAAGCGCGGCCAATCGCCCAAACACCCTTTCGTGGCTGATGTTCTTTGTCCTCATCCCAACTCGTCTGCGCAAGTAGTTCGCCAACCTCCGTAGCCGAACTCCCGCCCGAGAGCAAGACTACGGAACCCTGACGCCTATCTTAATCTACGACTAAATCATTGATCACAAAAAACAGATGATCCCCAAGGGTCGCCCCTTGAGGCAAGGCGCTACGAATCTTATACCAGTCTACGAAAGCAAAGCCTTCTCAGCGTTTCGTTTTTCCGCCATCGATTCCGCTGGTTCCTGGCACCATGGACTTGTATCTGGTGTTCTTCCTCATTGCAGCATTTACCAGCGAATCGGCGATACGCAAGACGGTAGCGCAGTTATCGGCGACCAACCAGGGATGAATTCCACGCGGACGCATTTTTTTCACTTCTCACTTCGCGCCCCTGAAAACGAAAAGTGGAGCAAGCTTTGCAAATGGCCCAAGGATTTGCCTCCAGCCGAACCGAATCGCGGCATTTGTCTTACCAGAAATGGAATCTGTATTCCACATGGCGATGGTCGCTTCTTATTTTCACTTTCCAAATTGCTATTTTGCAAATGTATGCCTGAATGGCACTTAAAGTGCACTCCATGCCTAGTCCGTTCATAGAATCGCTGGCTACTTTATGGATTTAGTTGCTGTTCTACAAATCACTTAATCCAGATGGGAGTAGAAATGGCAGAAAAGGTTCTCGAGCAGATTCTTGCTGAACTGCGTGGGATCGTCAGTCGACGGTATCCCCATCGCGGTGGGTTAGGAAGCATCCGGGTACTGGGACGTGTTCCCAAAAAGAATTGCACTGCTTATGATCTGTGCGCGGATTTCGAAAAAGGAACCGAGAGATTTGTAGCCAAGGTTTATCGCCCAGACCGCTGTGATGGGATTGCTAAGACTACCGCCCAGATGGAGACTGCCAATCTGCGATATGTTCATCATGCGCTTCGGACGGAAGAACTGGTTCGTGTGCCCTGTTTGATAGGAGATTTCAGCGAGCGATGTGCTGTGGTTACAGACAAGATATGCGGTCTGTCGCTTCAACCGGCAATTATGAAGGCCGCGGTGCTGCCGGGTTCTGGGGATAGCGGGGACCTTGCGTTGGCAGCAAGCCGGGCCGGAAAGTGGCTACGCCGCTTCCATAAGGTCACTGCTGGCTCTCATGAACAGCTTGATGCCGATGGATTGATGGCCAAGCTGGCAATCTTGTGTGAACATTGCCGGTTGCAGGGCCTGGCCTCGGACTCTGTTGAGGTCATTCTTGCGAGGGCACGAGATGTATTCAGCCGCTGCGGACAAAAGACGTTTCCCACCTCTGCGGTGCTGGGCAACTTTACACCGTTGAATATCATCGTCACTGGCGATGGTATCGTCTTCTCCGATTTCTCCAAGATGAAACGCAATGGAGACTCCTTGGAGGACGTGGCAACGTTTATGGCCGCCGTTGAGTGCCTGGCGAAGTATCCCTTCTGCAGCCGCAAGATGGTCAGTCAGATCCACGAAAGCTTCTCGAATGCCTACGGGTTGACCAGGCATGAAGCAGGCGTGGTGCACATTCTCAAATTGAAAATTTTGCTGGAAATGTTGGCCCAGCCCAAAGCTGTAAGGGCAAGAGCAGCCCGCAAGACTGTGATGTGGAACAATGTGATGCGCAGATTTATCCATCAAGCGGTTCATCGCCCACTTGCGCCAATCATAGGCATAGAAGCTGCTACTGAGGATTCGTCTCGCAAATGGATGCCTCTTAAGACGTCCGAAGGCCGGCAGGACCCGTTTGACAAACGCGCCATATTCCGCATTACACACTGAAAAGTTTCCCGCACATTGTGGGGATTGGAGGCAACAGTGAGAATCAAGGAGCAAAATACATTCTCAGAACCAGACGTGATCGACCGCGCTCAACGGGGTGATGAAAAGTCGTTTGAGAGTCTGTATCAGGTCCATAAGCGGCGCGTGTATTCACTGTGCTTGAGAATGACCAGCAATGAAGCGGAAGCCGAGGATTTGACTCAGGAAGCGTTCCTACAGTTGTACCGAAAGATCGCCACTTTTCGCGGCGAGTCGGCATTTTCTACTTGGCTGCACCGCCTGACTGTTAACGTGGTGCTGATGCACTTCCGGAAGAAGAGAGTGTCCGAGGTTTCGCTCGACGATATCCTGGAACCTCAGCATGAGGACAGCCCGAAAAAAGAGATTGGAGTACAGGACGGTGTCCTGGAAGGATCGATTGACCGGGTCCATTTGGAGCGTGCTATCGTTGGGCTGCCGCCAGGATACAGAGTTATTTTTACCTTACATGACATTGAAGGCTACGAGCATCACGAGATTGCAGAAATGATGGATTGTTCCGTTGGCAACAGTAAGTCGCAGTTACACAAGGCGCGTATGAAATTGCGCGAACTGTTGAAGGTTGGTGCGGCTGGAAATGCTGACCGGCAACAGCGAAGGGCCCGGAGAGTGGACGCCCCCATGGTCACCGAACAAGACAACACCGTTGAACTGGCAGCATGATAGCAGCAGCGGGGCAAGGATTCCCCTTTTAGGGCAGTTCGCGATCTGGACAGTTCCTTTGTTTCTCTAGTCCAGCGAGAGCAGTTCCAGAAAAGGTGTATCTGGTACGCCACGTGTTCTTCACAAAATACTGACTTGCTAAACTTGTGCGGCTAAAATTCAGCTCAGTGGAACGACGCAGGATGGCATGTTCCGCCCACCGCCGGCGGGACCGGAATTTCATTTTGGGGTGGAGGCGATGCCCATGGCACACTCGCAAAATCGAAGAAGTCGAATAGATTGGGCTGTGCCGCGTCGCGTTTCGTCAGCGGCGGGAGATTGAAACGCGACTCGAGAAATCGGATGACCGCAGTGTGGTCCATGGCAGCATGCCCTACATAGTGTCTCCGGACGAAAGGGGAAATGATCATGTTCGGTACACGGAAGCCGATTTGAGCCGCAAACCCCAACTGCGCAGCGGCATCGTTGGGATGCGCCCCAGGGTCATTGTCGCGCAGGTCGCAATGGTTACTGAAAACTCCCGGCGTTTGCGGCAGGCAGGGACGAAACTCATCTGGAGTGACCGCGATGCTGTTTACATCTCCTTCAACCGCGGACAGCGCGGCATCCGTGTTCTGGTTCGTGACGCCCGGCACTGGCGGAACATGGTCGTAGGGACCACCCGCTTCATCAAAGCTGAGGAAGAATACTGAGTCGTCCCAGGAAGGACTGAAGAGGAGCGCATTGATAATACTTGCTACCTGTTGCTGTCCGCTGAGGATCGACTGTCCAGATCCAGGGTGTTCATCGCCGGCGCCGAAGTTTGGCTCTATATATGCGAACTGCGGCAGGGCCCTGTTCTGAACATCAGTGAAGTACTGGCTGATGGGCGCAATATGAGTGTTGTCCACCACCAAAGCCCCGCTCGCGTTTGTGGCGATGAATTTATTGCTGTAGCTGAAGTACTTGAATGTAGTTGAGGGACTTCCGTCCGGGTCAGTGTGCGCGTAGTAAATCTTCCATGAAATATTGGCGTCGTCCAGTAGTTCGAACACGGTCCTTGCTCCGAGTTGTGGGGCCTGATCGTCTGCTCCTGGGTCAAAGACATAGCCCAGGCTGGTCCCGCCGGAGATGGTTGCCAGCCGGTTCGGAATGCTCTTACTGGAAACAGGCGAAAACCACCGGTCGGAAAGGGCAAATTGAGAGGCCATGTAGTAGTAGTAGTTCAATTCAGGCCCAGCGCCGGTGGAATCAGTATCTGCGTAAAAAGCCATGGCACGTTGTCCGCTAAAATCGGTGAAGGAGCCGTTGCCGCTGCCGGACTTGGCAAATCCCTCTGCGGTGTGCACAAAACCATCCATATTGATTTGGCGTGTCGGTGTGAAGTCCCATCGGCTCACGTCACCATAGCTTTCCAGCCATGCTGAGCTCATGTCGTCCAGGCAAGTACTGGTGGCATGAAACAGATTGAAGGTGTCCCCTTCATCGTCTTGGTTGCTGATCGCGGTCAATTTGTCATCGATGCCATCCACGTCATACACTTGGCCATCATCGCCCACATTGAAGTTATGTGTTCTGCGGTAAGGGTTCAACATGCCAAAGTAATGGTCAAAACTGCGGTTCTCTTGCAGCATAAAAATCACGTGGTTGACCGTTCCCACATTTTCTCCAGGCAGCACCGTGATTGTAATGGCGGCGCTGACTTGTGATGTTCCGTTCGCCCCCGTTGCCGTAGCTGTATATGTTGTGGTTTGCGATGGCCTGACGCTGATTGAGCCGCCGTCAGCCGCCAACGTAAAGGCGTTGTTGTCTACATTGTTAGTGACCACCACTTGCCGGGCATTCTGTGCCTCAACCGTAAGCATGGAACTTTGCCCAGGAGATATCTGCACGGGCCTGCCACTGATGACGACTGCGGGAGCCAAAACAGTGATGTTCTCTTCTGTGGAAAAGAAAAAGCCAGTCGAGTCCCACGCGCGCACAAGTACAGTGTGATTTCCTCCATTCAGCGGGACCGTAGAAGAGAGAGACGCATTGTTACTGCTGCCCTGCTGTTGTGAATCCACGTACACCACCATGCCTGTCACAGGATGCTCTTGGTCAAGTGCCGCGGCGGTGAATTGCACTGGAGAAGTAGTTACGGAGCCGCTTGCAGGTGAGCAGATGTTCACAGTTTGGTCCGCTGATGCAACACAGCCTGGACTTTGGGCATGCGCGGTTCGGAGGGACTGTGGGTAAGTAAGTGACAGTGCAACTAAAACCAACGCGAACCGAAAAGTCATACAGGCCACCCAAAACCATATTCTTTTGCAAATTAAGGACGCAACGCCGCCTAGTGCTAAACCAAACTTGCAACTGTCGGCCCCAGAATGCGACATTGCGGTTAGAAGCAAAGCCCACCGCCGGGGTTGCGGCAGAGAGGACAATCGAAATGAGTTTTTAGAATCTAGCTTCCGCTCCGCTGGCGTTGCCAGAAAGGATTTTACTTGCTTTTGTAAGAGCAAAAACCCGGCAAGGGTCTGCCGGGTTTAATGGATATCAGTGGCCACTCTTATTTTTTCGCGTTACTGCAAGTGTCGGCGACCTTCTCAATTTTAGCCACCTTGAAGATCCCATGTGAGTGGCTGCCGTCTGTTGAAGCCGCTGACTGCGAGTCCGAAGCACCTTCGGTGCCCGTCACACGAATCTGTTGGCCGACGAGACCGCTTAATTCCGCGCTTGCTCCCGCCAGTGGATGTGAATTGCCGCCCTGGTCGGTGAGAGCAAAGCCTCCGCCAGACGAACTGGCCAAGCACCCTTCGATTACCGTAGCCTGGTTCTCAGCTCCCGTCGGCTGTGCAGTTTGTGACTGTGAGGTTGGCGTCTGCTGCGCGACAACCAATATCGCCGAGAGTAATACAATCGTTGTGAGTAGACATGTCTTCCGCATAGATCCTCCGTAAATTTTTATCACGAAGCGGCGTTAGTTGTTTTAGATACTGCAATGCAACACTAGTTTGCCCGCGAATAAATAAATAAAAAATATGTGCTTATCCGGCTTTACGACGGGGCGCCGGATGCGCTTCGGTAGGCCCGCTGGACAACAGCGGCGCCCATTCGCTTACCTGTCTTTCTGCCTCGTCTCGCGTGATGCTGTATCGCTCCTGAATGATACCGATGAGCCAGTCGCGCTTGCCATTGATAAAATCGAGGTCGTTGTCAGTCAACTTGCTCCACTTCGCTTTGATAGAGCCTTTCATCTGTTCCCACTTGCCTTCAACTTGGTCCCAATTCATGTATTTGTCTCCTTGAGGTCCATTGTTAATACATTGCCTCCCGTTTCGGGAAGGACAGTTTTGGAATTAATCTTGAGTAAACGTCAGTTGTCTCAGCTACCGGCTAAGCGTCACGAACGGTATTGATAGCCGGCAGTGCCTCAGAACTGGCAAAATTTCGCGGTTGTGATTTCTTCCGTCCTAGGATTGGATGGCGGTTCATTTAAGCGGGAGGTCTCATTGCAACATTTTTGATCGCTTGGATTTACGTCAAACTACGATGTCGTAGCAGTGCTACAGGATATCGTGTAGAACGATATGCACCCACGCCTTGCGCGGGCTAAGTACCATACTTTTTCGCATCCAGAGCATTGGCCGAAGGGGATAGTTGAACGATGTTGTTACGAACGGCGTAAAGGACCAACTGCGTGACCGAATGAAGACCGAGTTTGTGCAAGATATTCGACCGATGTGTTTCCGCGGTTTTTACGCTCATGGTGAGAAGTGCCGCAACTTCTTTGGTTGTTTTACCTCCCGCCAGAAGTTCTAATACTTGGCGCTCGCGTGGAGTCAGGCGTTCGTGAAGAGGCCTCGCTGCCAACGGAGAGTCCATTCCGCGCAAATAGCCCTCAAGGACCACTTCTGCGACTCTAGATGTGAAAAAAGTCCGGTGTTCTTGTAGTGCCTCCACCGCGGCAATCAGGTCGCGCGCCGCGTCGGATTTTAGGAGAAAGCCCTTGGCCCCGACATTGAGCAGCTCGCGTATTAGCTGTTC